>Ga0302320_10025266_pt1 | contig 11560 bp, 9 predicted proteins | sample Bog_T0_3_FD_202130 | JGI IMG/M metagenome (GOLD analysis project Ga0302320, IMG submission 202130) | Peat permafrost microbial communities from Stordalen Mire near Abisko, Sweden - Bog_T0_3 | ecosystem: Environmental > Terrestrial > Soil > Wetlands > Peat | place: Sweden: Abisko, Stordalen Mire... | reverse complement strand
CGGCGGTGACTGGAAATGGCCGAAAAAACCCGATTCAAATTCACAATCTTGTGCTCTAACCAACTGAGCTATGACCGCCGTAGATTATCTGACTAAAGAACAAATGCTTAGGTAGTAGCGCTATCTTGTTTGTTTTGCTTTCTACAGGCTTTTCTACACTTGGCTTAAGAAAACGGGCAACAGTGGATTAGCACCAAGCAGCAAGACCTGGCAAGGAACGTCGCAAGGGGTCGATACTTCGGGGCCTTCACCCTAGCCGGCAAGCAAAAATGACTACCCCCCCCCTCCTGACATGGGAGCGTAGCCAAGCTGCGCGTCGCCGGCGTGCGCGCGAGAATTGCCTGCAGTGAGCCCTCGCCGACTTGGCAGACGGGAATAGGCAAGTAGGTTTCCTCATGCTACCGCTGTCCATCCTCGACCTTTCTCCGATCGTCCAAGGAGGCACCGCCGGCCAGGCGCTGCAGAACTCGCGGGATCTCGCGCGGCATGCGGAAACTTGGGGCTACCATCGCTACTGGCTGGCGGAGCACCACAACATGCCCGGCATCGCCAGCGCCGCGACCGCGGTTGCCATCGGCTATGTCGGCTCTGGCACCCAGCGCATTCGAATTGGCGCCGGTGGCGTCATGCTGCCGAACCACCCCCTCTTGTCATCGCTGAGCAGTGCGGCACTCTGGAGTCGCTTTTTCCCGGCCGGATCGACCTGGGGCCGGGGCGGGCGCCTGGCACCGATCCGCTCACTGCCCAGGCGCTGCGCCGGTCCCGCGGCGACCTCGACGACACCTATGCCCGGGACGTGCTCGAGCTGCAGCGCTATTTCGAGCCCGCCGCGCCGCATCAGGCGGTCCGGGCCGTGCCTGGCGCTGGGCTCAATGGGCCCATCTGGCTGCTGGGATCGAGCCTCTACAGCGCACGGTTGGCGGCGAAGCTGGGGTTGCCGTTTGCCTTCGCTTCCTACTTCGCTCCGGATCACTTGGATGACCTTTGGGCTTTGGGTCCGGGCGGAAGCCGGCCGGGGTCCGACCCCGCGCGGGCCGGCATTCTTCCTCCGGCGGTCTAGTTTCCCATCCGAATGAACCCGCCAGATCGTCGGGAGCTGGGTCGAAATCCCGGTGCGGCCGCCAATCCGGTCAAGGCTAGCTCCGCATGCGCTTCGGTCGCGGCTCCCCCAACCGATCCAAGAGTCGCAACAAGCCATCGAGAATGGTGAGGGGGTGCGGGGGCCAGCCGGGAATGTACAGGTCGACCGGCAGAACCGCGTCGGCCCCGTTCAGCACTTCGGGATTGCCGGCGAACGGGCCGCCCGAGATCGCGCAGGTTCCGACGGCGATGACGAGCTTGGGCTCGGGCATGGCTTCCCAGGTCTTCCGGACCGCCAATTCCATGTTCCGGGAAACCGGGCCGGTGATGACCAGGCCGTCGGCATGGCGCGGCGAGGCGACAAACTGGATGCCAAAGCGGCCGAGATCCCAGCCGATCGTGCCGAGCACATTGAGGTCGGCCTCGGCGGAGGCGTCCCCGCCGGCGCTGACCTGGCGCAGGCGCAGGGACCGGCCGAAGAGTTTGCGCAGCTTGCCGTCGAGCGCGGCGGCGAGGCGGACTTCCTCCTGGCCGGGTTCGCCGAGAATCAGATCTTCGCGGCGGCGCACCGCCATCCGATAGTCGCCGGTCTGCGTGATCGCTCCGGCCGGGCACGCCGCCACGCATTCGGCGCAGAAGAGGCACCGCCCCAGGTCGAGCGCGATGCCGCGGTCCGGCCGCGGGGTGATGGCCGCGGTTGGGCACACGTCCGCACACGCGCGGCAGCCATCCGGACATTGGCCGGCCTCGACCCGCAACGTCCCGCCGTGGCGGTCGGGCAGGTCCGGCGCGGGCCCGCGCGGATAGGCCATGGTTTCGCAGCCGCGCTTCAGGCGATGGGCGATGGTATCGAGGACAAACATGGAGCGGGCGGTCGCGGCCTCAAAGATCGAAGCCGCAATAGGAGAGGTTGAAACTCTTGTTGCAGATCGGAAAATCCGAAATCGCCTGGCCCCGCAGCGCGAGGGCGAGTCCGATCCAGTTGTGAAACGAGGGGTCGACGATCTTGTAGTTCCGCAGGCGCCCGTCGGCGCCGCTCAGGGCCACATGACAAATCTCTCCGCGCCAGCCCTCGACCAGCGCGACGGCGAGCGTGTCGGGCCGCGGCCGGGCAGCTTCCTCGCGAATTGGGCCCTCCGGGATGGCCGCGAGCTGCTCCCGCAGCAGCTGGCCGGAGCGTTGCAGTTCGAGCCAGCGCACGCGGGTGCGGGCGAAGACGTCGCCGCCGGGCCAGACGGCGACCGGCATCTGGGCGAGTCGGTACCAACCGGCCGGATGGTCGTAGCGCACATCGCGGACCAGCCCGCAGGCACGAGCCGCCGGACCCACCAGGCCGAGCTCCGCGGCCTGCTGGGCAAACACCGTGCCGACGCCTTCGAAGCGCGCCCGGACCGAGGCGGCATCCCACAGCCAAGCCGCCGCCTGCTCCACCTCCGCCAAGGCGGGCTCCAGGCGGCCGAGCAAGAGGGCGAGGCGCTCCGGCTCCAGGTCGAAGCGGCAGCCGCCCGGGCGCACCAACCCCCGGCCAAAGCGGTTGCCGCACAGCAGCGCCGTCAGGTTGAGGAAATCGCCGCGGATCCGCCCGCAGGCCGCGGAGGTGGGGAGAAAGGCGACGTCGCCGGCCAACGCCGCCAGGTCGCCCGTGTGATTGGCCAGGCGCTCGAGTTCGAGCGCCACCAGCCGCAACCACTGGGCGCGCAGCGGCGCTTCCGCCCCCGCGAGCGCCTCCAGGACCGTGGCATACGCGGTCGCGTGGCCGATCGTCGAGTCGCCGGCGATCGCCTCGATCTGGCTCTGGGTGGCGCGATGCGGGCCGCCGGCCAGCGCGCGCTCGATGCCGCGATGCTGGTACCCCAGGCCGATTTCGAGATGAAGCACCTCCTCGCCGGCGCACTGAAAGCGGAAATGTCCCGGCTCGATGATTCCGGCGTGCACCGGCCCGACCGCGACCTCGTGGATTTCGCGGCCGTCGACGCGGAAGAAATCCCGCAGGGCGGGCGCGTCGCCGGCGCTCGCGCGCACCGGCTTCAGCCAAGGATGGCCTTCGGGCCGCAGCGCGTGCTGCTCCCAGAGCTCGCGCTCGAACAGATGCGCCTGCGGATGGGCCGCGGTGAGCGCCGGGTAGCTTCCGGTGGCCGGCCGGCTGCGGGCCACCGCCAGGGTGTTGTCGGTGTCGAAGGCGAGCACGGCCACGACCCGGGTGCCCGCGTCCTCCGGCACGCCAAACCAGGCGCAAAGCCGGCCGCCGCGATCCAATTCGGCCGCGGTCGCGCGGGCCAGCTCGGGCAGCGGGCACTCCGGCACCGCGGCCCAGGGAAGGCTGGTGGCGTTGGCCAGCTGGGCGAAGACGGCGCTCATGGCGAAGGAAAGAGCTGGGCGACGGCTGCGGTCCAGGCTTCGCGGAGCACCCCCGGGGTCGCCAGGCCCAGCCAGAGCGAGAGGCCCATCAGCAGGAGCGGCGGGACGATGACGCTGGCCGTTTCGCGCACCCGCTGGTCGCGCGCCTGGGCGGCGAGGACGCGCGGCCGGCCATCGACAATCGCGAAGACCAGGCGAGTGAGGCCGAAGAACGCGAAGAGTAGCCCGGTGAGGAACAGGCCCGCCGCCAACCCATGCCCGGTGGCGATCGCCGCTTGCAAGACGCGCAGTTCGCTGAAAAATGGCCCGAACGGCGGGCAGGCGGTGACGGCAAACATGCCGGCGACGAAGATCGCCGCCGAACGCGGCGTCACGGCGGTCATGCCGCTCACCTCGTCGGTGGTGCGCGCGCCGGCCGCCCGCCGGATGTTGCCGGCGCTGAGGAACAGGGCTCCTTTGGTGAGGCTGTTGCTCCACACGTGAAACAGCGCGGCCCAGGTGCCGGCCGCGCCAAAAGCCGCCCCGATGACCAGGATCCCCATGTGCTCGACGCTCGAATAGGCGAGCATCCGCTTGAAGTCCCGCGTGGCCAGGAGGAGCAGGGCGGCGACCAGGATCGAGAACAGGCCGAGGGCGAGCAGCATCTGGCTCGCGATTGCGCCGGCGCCGGCCGCATCCACCACGGCCCGCACCCGCAAGATCGCGGTGAAGGCCACCGTCGTCACTCCGCCGGCCAGAATCGCGCCGACGATCCCGGGCGCTTCGCCATAGGCGTCGGGCTTCCAGGTGTGCATCGGGGCCAGGCCCATCTTCGTCCCATATCCGACCAGCAGCAGCACCCAGGCGATCAAGACCCAGGGCCGGGAGAGCGCCGCTCCCTGGATCGTCAGCGCGGCGAACGTCAGATCGCCGGAACCGCCGCCGCGCAGGGAGGCGTAGCCCAGGCAAAAGGAGCCCAGGAGCGACAGGGCGATCCCGGTGCCGCCGATCAGCAGGTACTTCCAGGTGGCCTCATAGGCGCGCGGGGTCCCGTTGAAATGCAGGAGCGGCACGGCCGCGAGGGTCACGGCCTCGGTCGTGATCCAGAGCAGCCCGAGGTGCCGGGCCTGGTGGCCGGCGCTCAAAAAGCCGAGCACGGCCAGCAGCGCCGTCACGAACCCCCGATTGGAACGCCCCGAGCGGATCCGCAGGTAGGAGACGCCGTAAACCGCGCACGCCAGAAACAGCAACGAAACCGCCGGCAGCACGGCGCGCGCGAGCGGATCGAAGGCAAGCCAAGCCGTCGGCGAAACGGCCGGCGGATCCACCAGCATCCAGAAGACGAGGAGGGTGTGCGCCGCGGCGAATCCGGGCAGCAGCCACGGCCGGGTCCGTTCGCTCGGCCAGACGGCCGCGAGCAGCGCCCCGGCCAGCGGCCCGAAAATCAGGAGCAGCTCTTTCATTCGTGAAGCACCGTCAGTTTGCGGGTGTCGAGCGAGTCGAAGGCGCGCTGGATGCGGTCGACGATGATGCCGATGACGAACACCGCCACGGTCACGTCGAGGAGAATGCCCGACTCGACGAGCAGCGGCGTCGAATGGATCAGCAGCAGCCCGAAAAGATAGATGCCGTTTTCCATGACGAGAAAGCCGCAGACCTGGGAGATGGCCTTGGCCCGGCCGACGAGGAGGACAAATCCGGTGAAGATCGAGGCCAGGGCGCCCGGGACCACCAGCGTGCGGGCGTGCTCGGGAAGCAACGGCAGCGCCCGGGCGGCCGCCACGGCGCCGATCGTTCCGAGCGCCCCCAGCAGCAGCGAGGGCACGAAGCCGATGAAGGGCTCAACCTCCCGCTCGATGTTGGCCATCCGCATGGCGCGTCGCAGCAGCGTGGGAATCACGAAGCCTTTCACCCCGACGGTGACCCCCGCGACCGCGCTGACCGTCCAGCCGAACCCCGGCTCCATCACCAGCGGCAAGACGCCGAGAATCATCCCCTGCACCGCCACCGTCCGGATGATGGACGGCAGCCGGCCGCTGCCGAGCGCGAGCAGATTCAAGCCCATCGCCAGGCCGATCAGCAGATTCAGCGTCTGGTTCACGGCGCGCCGCCTTTCCACGCCAGGAGCAGCGCGAACAGGCAAAACAGGAACGCCGTGGTCAGCAGCAGCGGCACGCGCCGGAACGCGAAGCGCGCCAGCAGCGATTCGACGAGTCCGACGCCGACCGTGACCAGCGCGACCGCCGCGGCCAGGACTGCGGTCGCCGCCAGCGGGGCGAGCCGGCCCATCGGGAGCACGGCCTCGCTGAGGAGGACCGCAAAGAGCAGGAGCTTCAGCGCCGCGCCATGCAGCACCACCGCGAGCGGCGGACCGCTGTGATCCAGCACCATGGCTTCGTGGATCATGGTCAGTTCCAGATGGGTGTTCGGATCGTCGAAGGGCACCCGGCAGTTTTCGGCCAGCAGCACCGAGAAGAGCCCGGCCGCCAGCAAGAGCGCGCCCGGCCCGGACGAATGCGCGAGCATGGTGTTCAGGGTCACGCTTCCGGTCTGCACGCTCAGCGAAAGAATCGCGGTCATGAGGGCCGCTTCCGTGAGCACGGCATAGCTGACTTCGCGCGCGGCGCCCATGCCCTCGAAGGCCGAGCCGGTCTCGAGGGCCGCCCAGGCGATGCAGAAACGGGCGAGGGCGAGCAGGTAGACGAGCAGCAGGACGTCGCCCTGGAAGCTGGGGAATCCGGCCGCGGGGCCGAGCGGCACCAGCATGGCCGCGGCGACGAGCGCGACCCAGGCCACGGCGGGGCCGGCGACGAAGGCGGGCGAGGCGAGGACGCTCAGCACCACGCTCTTTTGCCACAGCCGCGCGAGATCATAGTAGAGTTGCAGGACGGGCGGCCCGCGGCGGCCGGCCACCCACGCCTTCACCCGATTGATGATTCCGGGCAGCAGGGGGGCGAGCAGGAGCCAGCAGGCCAGACGCAGGGCGAATGGGAGGATCGCGATCATCGCATCGCTTCGACCAGACCAAGGATCGCCAGCGCCGTGAGCCCGGCGGCGAGGTACAGGAGGTAGAATTGCAGGCGGCCATGCTGCAGCCGGCGCGCCGCGCGCGCAAGGCGCCGCGCCCCGCCGGCCGCCGGTTCCACGAGGCGCTCCAGCACCGTTTCGGGAACCCGCTCGATCCGGCTGGCACCTTCCGGAAACGGCCCGTGCGGCCGGCGCTGAGCGCGCGCGGGTTGCAGCAGCCAGGAAAACCACCCCGCCGCGATCGCCGCGAAGGAGCCGCCGGTATATTGCATGCGGGCAGTGGGCCGGGAGTAGCCGCAGTCCCACGTGAGCGCCCGGCGCATTCCCGTGGCCCGTGCCCGCCGCCACAGGATGGCCCCCGCCGCGACGAAGAGCGCCGCGAGGCCGACCTGGGCCAGGGACAAAGTCAAAAGTGGCGGCGGGGCGCCGGCGACCCAGGCGGGATTCCAGGTGCCGACCGCCCGGGCCAGCGCGGGCCAAAGCCAGGAAGGGGCGAGCCCGATCGCCAGGCAGACGGCAGCCAGCGCGAGCATCGGCGCGCGCATCCGCAGGCCGGACTCATGGGCGCGCTCGGCGGTCTGGGTGCGCGGGGCCCCGAGGAAAACGACCGCCCCGGCCTTGAGAAAGGTCGCGAGCGCCAGCGCGCCGGCTGTCGCCAGCAGGAGGGCCGCCGGCATCGCGACCCAGGCCGCGGGATGGTGGCTCATGGCCGGGCCGAACAGGCCGAGATAGATCAGCCATTCGCTCACAAACCCGTTGAGCGGCGGCAGCCCGCAGATCGCCGCCGCGCCGACCGCGAAGAGCCCGGCGGTCCAGGGCATGGACCGCCAAAGCCCGCCCAGCCGGCTCAGCTCCCGCGTGCCGGTCGCATGGAGCACCGAGCCGGCGCCAAAGAACAGCAGCGACTTGAACAAGCCGTGATTGAGGATATGCAGCAGGGCCCCGGCCAGCAGCAGCCGGCCCCAGGGCGCAGCCCCATGGGCCGCGCCCAGCATCGCTCCGCCGATCCCGACCGTGATGATCCCGACGTTCTCGACCGAGCAATAGGCCAGCAGGCGCTTGAGATCGTTTTGCGCCAGGGCGAAGGCGATGCCGAAAACGGCGGAGACGGCCCCGACGGCCATCACGATCCAGCCCGCGGCGGCCGGCACCGGCAGCCACCCGCCGAAGCGGATCAGCCCATAGAGGCCCATTTTGAGGGTCACTCCGGACAGGAGGGCCGAGACGTGGCTCGGGGCGTTCGCATGCGCGGAGGGCAGCCAGATGTGCACGGGAAACAGGCCCGCCTTGACCGCGAAGCCGGCAAAGGCCAGCCAGAACAGCGGCGCCAAGTCCGGCCGATCGCGCAGGGGGCCAAGGTCCCAGCTGCCCGTGCGGGCGGCCAGCGCGGCGAAGAACGCGAACAGGCAGAGCGTGCCCGCATGGGAGGCGGCGAGATAAAGCCAGCCCGCGGCCCGCACCTCCCGCCGCTCGCGCTCGAGCGTGATGAGGAAAAAGCTGCTGACCGCGAACAGCTCCCAAGCGATGAGAAAATGCAGCCCATTGGAGCTGAGCAGCACGAATCCCATGCTGAGGATGATCGAGCCCCACCACCTCCGGCCCCGCGGAGCCGAGTCGGGCTGCTGCTCGTCCGACCAATACTCGCGCGCGTAGATTGCGCCCAGGCCGCCGACCGTGCCGAGCAGCCCCAAAAACAGCGCACTGATCCCGTCCAGCCGCAGATGCAGGGCTTCTCCGCCCACGGCAAACCCGCTGCGCCATTCCCAGTCCGCCCCGCCAGCCAGCACGACCACTGCCGCGGCGAGCAGCGCCGCCGTGCCCGCGACAGTAAGCGCCAGCCAGACCCGCGGCAGCCGCGGGCCGAGCCCGGTGGCCGCGCCGAGCGCGAGCAGGCCGAGCAGCAGGAGGGGCGCCACGCTCATCGGGCCTTCCCCTCGCCAAAGCCGCCTTCTCCCGCCGGCTCGGCCGCGGCGAGCGCGCCAAAAATATCGGCATCGGCGGCCCCCCGCAGGACCAGTTCGCGCAGCGGCCCGCGCAGGAGCAGGCGGCAGAGCCGCCCCACCAGATCGAGATGGGCGCGGGGCGAAGGCGCGACGAAGAAGAACAGCCGGGTGATCGGGACCCGGTCCGGTGCCGGTTCGCTGACCTTCAGGCCATCCTTCAAAAGCAGCAAGGCTACCGTCCCGGAATCGCGGCCGAGGGACAGGCGGGTCCGGAGGTGGGGCAGGGCGAAACCGGCGCCGATCGGCGCGAAGTTCAAGCCGTCGGCCGTCGCCAGGCGCTGGGCCAGCAATTGGCGAATCGCCGGGGTGGCGCCGGGCAGGGAGCCGACCACCCGGCGCAAGGCTTCCAGGACTCCGTCGGCCGGGATCTCGCGCCAGATGCCGCCCGCCCGCAGCAGGGGCTCGATCCGCCACCCGGTGGCGAACGCCGCCGAATCCGGCGCCAGAAATCCCACTTTGGCCGCGAGGCCCCGGGCCGCGGCCCAATGGGCCACCTGGGCGCGGTCGAAGAGAAGCCGGCCGCCATCGGGCGTGTGGGGAAGGCTTTCATTGCGCATCCAGTCTTCGACCACCTTTTCCGAGACTCCCAAGGATTCGGCGACCTGGGTGAGGTTCAGATACATGGTTCGTCAAGCGATTGCGGCCCGCACGGCTTTGCCCAGGCATTCGCGCTCCGCGCGCTCGGCGCAAACGGCGCGCTCATCGCCCGCCTCCCATCAGCGCCAGGGCGCCCAAGGCCACGAGTCCGGCCACGAGGTAAAGCAAGTAGGCCTGCACCCGTCCATGCTGAAGGCGTCGCGCAGCCTTCGCCAGTTGCAAGACGGCCCCTCCGGCCGGCTCGACCACGAAATCCAGGACGGTCTCGGGCGTATGCTCCTCGAAGTCGGCGCGGGCCGGGAATGTCCCGGCGGGGGGATGGCTGCGGCGCTGCGGGCGCAGGATCCAGCCGAACCAATCGGTGATGATGCCGGCGAACGAGCCGGCAGTGTACTGCATCCGCGCCGTCGGGGCGGCGTAGCCGCAGTCCCAGGTGAGCGCGCGGCGCGCACCCGTCTGCCGCGTCCGACGCCAGAGCAGAGCGGCCGCGGCGGCCGCCGCGAGCGCAAACGCGAGATTGCAGGTGCTGAGCACGCCGAGGGAGGCGGGCGCGCCAAGCTCGCTCCAGGCTGGATTCCAAGTCGCCGCCGCGCGCGCCATCGCCGGCCAGAACAAGGCCGGCAGCAGGCCGATCGCAGCGCAGGCCAGCGCGAGCCCGACCATCGGAGCGCGCATCAGCCAGCCGCATTCCCGGGCCTGTTCCGCGGCCTGCGTGCGCGGTGCACCCAGAAAAACCACGGCGCAGACCTTGATGAAGCAGGCCAGGGCCAGCGCTCCGGTGACCGCCAGCATCACCGTGGCGAATGCCCCCACGAGGGCCGGGTGGCCGCGGGAATTCACGGCGCCGAAGAGCCCCAGATAGACGAGCCATTCGCTGACGAAGCCGTTGAGCGGCGGAAGCCCGGAAATCGCCGCCGCTCCCAGGGCGAAGAGTCCAGCCGTCCAGGGCATGCGGCGCCAAAGGCCGCCGAGCCGGCTCATTTCACGGGTCTGGGTGGCCTGCAGCACCGAGCCCGCCCCGAGGAAGAGCAGCGACTTGAAGAGCCCGTGGTTCCACACGTGCAAGAGTCCGCCGGCCAGGGCGATCCAGCCCCACGCGGCATCGCCGTGCTCGCGGGCGATCAGGGCGAAGCCGAACCCGATGAGGATGATCCCGATGTTCTCGACGCTGTGGTAGGCGAGCAGCCGCTTGAGGTCGTGCTGGCCGAGCGCAAAGGCAACCCCCAAGACCGCGCTGGCGGCGCCGAGCAAGGCGACCACCCAGCCCGCCGTCGCCGGAACCGGCAGCCAGCCGGTAAAACGCACGAGACCGTAAATGCCCATCTTGATGGTGACGCCCGACAGGATGGCCGAGACGTGACTCGGCGCATTGGCGTGCGCCGAAGGCAGCCAGACATGCAGCGGAAAAAGTCCCGCCTTGGCGCCAAAGGCGGCGAGCGCGAGCCAGAACAGCGGCGCCAGTTCGGTGTGCTCGCGCATGGGACCAAGCTCCCAGCTTCCGGTGCGCGCCGCCAAGATGGCGAAGAAGGCGAACAGGCAGAGGGTGGCGGCATGGGAAACGCCCAAAAAGAGCCAGCCGGCGGCGCGCACGTCGCTGCGCTGACGATCAAGCGTGATCAGAAAATAGCTGGCGAGCGCGAAGATTTCCCAGGCGATCAGAAAATGCAGGCCGTTCGAAGAAAGCAGCACGAACCCCATCGAGGCCAGCAAGGTGCTCCACCAGACCCGCCCCGAGCGAGCGGAACGGGGATGGGCCCGATCGCCCCAATACTCCCGCGCATAGACGGTCGCCAGGCCGCCGACCGTGCCGAGCAGGGCGACGAACAGGGCGCTGATGCTGTCGAGGCGCAGGTGCAGGCGCTCGCCGCCCACCTCAAAACTGCTGCGCCATTCCCAGGACCCGGCTCCGCCCAGGACCCACACGGCGGCGCCCAGGGCGGCCGCTGCTCCCCCCACGGTCGCCGCCAGCCACAGGCGCGGCGCCGCGCGGCCGCCGAGCATTGCGGTCAACAGGCCCACTCCGGCCGCGAGCAGGAGCGCCCCGACGATCATGGCTGAGACGGGCGGCAGCGCCGGCCGCCGGGCAGGGTCGGACGGGCAAGATTCGCACGGCGGAAGGACATCGCCGCGAGCATGATCGGAATCGAGCCCGGCGGCAACTGCGCAATCTGCCCGGGCGGCGCAGCGATCCGGCCCTCCGGCCCGCGCCGAGAAAATCTCTGGCCGGCGATCGATTCGATGGGAAAGTTTGCGCGCCGCTCTGGCGCCCAACCGGGATTCTGCTACGGTTCTGCCCGGACAGCGGCGAAGCAGGCCCATCTCCGCCTTTCAGCGGGGAGTGCCGGTAGTCGCAGCCTGCCGCGCCGATCCACAAAATCCCCATGCAAGATCTCCTTCCGGAAGTGAGCCGGTTTCTCTCGGGCCAGCCCCTCAAGATGTTCATCGGCGGGCAATGGACCGAGGCCCAAAGCAAAAAGACCTTCGAAACCCTCGATCCGGGCGAAGGCCGGGTCCTT
>Ga0302320_10025265_pt1 | contig 11560 bp, 9 predicted proteins | sample Bog_T0_3_FD_202130 | JGI IMG/M metagenome (GOLD analysis project Ga0302320, IMG submission 202130) | Peat permafrost microbial communities from Stordalen Mire near Abisko, Sweden - Bog_T0_3 | ecosystem: Environmental > Terrestrial > Soil > Wetlands > Peat | place: Sweden: Abisko, Stordalen Mire... | reverse complement strand
CGAGTATTTCGCAACTAGCGACAGTCCCACGAGCCCCTTCATCTTCGACCATGTCCAGCGCAGCCTCCCGGGCGTTGAGAGCAAATCGTCCGGAGACCAGACCACCTTCCAGGACGAGGATGGGAAAGCCTATCTCATCTTCTCGAATGCCCACGGGCGCAACCGCCTCTACGTCGCCCCCCTTAGGGACTCGGATTTCCTCGCCGTCGAGCAGGCCGCCGAGATTGGCCAGGGGCGCGGCCGCGAAGGCAATTGCATGTTCAAGTACCAGGGGCGCTACTACTTCTGCTCGTCCAATCTCCACGGCTGGAATGCATCGCCCACCTACGTCATCTCAGCCACGCACATCACTGGCCCCTACGGCCCCGAGTCCGTGATGCGAAACACCGAACTCGATTTCAGCCACGTAACGCAGACCGGTTTCTTCATCACCGTCAACGGCTCCCGCCAATCCACCGTCATCTTCGCCGGCGACCGCTGGAGCGATTTTGGCGGCAACGGCATTGGCTACAACCAATGGTGCCCCCTTTCCTTCGACGGCACGACCCCGGTCTTCCACTCCCTCAGCCAATGGGACCTGAACGCCGCCACCGGCGAATGGAGCGTCGGCCCCGGCAACAACTACATCCTCAACCCCGGCTTCGAAGCCGACCGCATCCACCAGAACACTCTCGCCGGTTGGGTCAACACCTTCGACAGTCAGGCTGGCGATCCCAATGGCAACCTCAAGGGAGAAGCACACTCCGGCAAATTCTGCATGCAGCAGTTATCCACGGCGGACTACAAGGCCAGCATGTCGCAAACCATCACCGGACTCCCCAATGGCGACTACACCCTCACCGCATGGGTCAGGACCAGCGGCGGCCAGTCCAGCGCCCTTCTCACGGCCAAAAACTTCGGCGGCCCTGACCTCTCCTTTCCTATGACCAAACCAATCCAGGATTGGACGCAGGTTACCATCCCGGGTATCGGAGTCACCCGTGGCACCTGCCAGGTCGCCATCATCTCCGACGCTCAGCCCAACGAGTGGGTAAAGGTGGACGACCTCTCCCTCGTAAGATCTGCGCCCCCGGCCACCCCGGCGCTCACTCCTCCGCTCCCGCACTTTGCGACAGTCGCCGACGCACAAAAGGAAGCCTTGATGCGCTACCCGGAGTTGCGTGTTCCCCGCTCCCAGTTCAACACCGAATTCGTCGCACTTTACCGCCGTTATAAGCAGCAGCGCCCCGACATGTTCCGCGACAATGCATGGCCCCTGCAAATAGCCAAGGAGGTTGCCAACGCCAACGCCCTCAAGCCGCCGATCCATCGCTTTGGCCTCCCTGCGGCGACCCCGCCCCAATAAGACTATGAAAGCGCACGGCTCTACTTCCCTGGGGGTCGGCTTTACTGGCCACCGGAAGATTTCCGATCCCGCAATGATCGCGGAAGCCATCGCCAGGGAACTCGCGTGGCTGCGGGACGAGGCCCCCAGCCCATTGGCGGCGATTTCTTCGGTTGCCAGCGGCGCAGATACCTTGTTTGCGGAAGAGGTGTTGAAACTGGGCATCCCGTGGACCGCCTTGCTGCCATTCCCAAGGGAAGAGTTCGCCGAGGATTTTGGACCGGCGGAATGGGCAAGGGCGGAGGAGTGCCTGGCCCGGGCAACGGCGGTCGAGGTCTGCTCCTCGTCCGCGAACCGGCCACAGGGTTATTATGACGTGGGAGTCAAGATGGCGGCGGCGTGCGACGTCTTGTTCGCGGTATGGAACGGTGGCCCGAGCGGCGGTATCGGTGGAACTGCGGAAATTGTTGGATACGCCCGAAGAATGGATAAGCCGGTGGTGTGGATTCAATTGGAGACCGGGGTGGTAATCCGGGAGCGATTCGCGGACAGCGCGAGCGGGCCCCATATGGGATTTGATTGATCGGCGGAAGGCGAGAGCCTAGGGTCCGAAGGCAAGAAGAAGCAGCCCGGCCTTGCAGGAGTACGATCCGGGACCATCTCCTCGGAACCCTTGCAATGAGCTCTCACTCGAACGGTCCCCATCCAAGCCTGCCGATTCGATTTCGGGACCATGCGGTGGACATCGTGAAGGTCTTCGGCGCAATGGCACTCGTCCTGGCCGTAATTGGTTTCTGGCCGCCCGAGGGGCTGACGAAGCAGACAGCTTTTTTGGTGGTGACGAAGGAGATCTACGAGGTCATGGAAATGCTCAATCTCCATTCCCCGCCGGAAGAGGTTGGGAGAAACCTGTGCCTTCAATGGTGTGTCCTGTTCCTGGCGGCATCATACGGAATTGTCCTGTGCCTCCTGGCGAAAAGGTTTCTGGCTCATTCGCATCTTCGGAAGGCAACCAAAAGCCCCGGAAAGTATGTCGTGGTCTGTGGACTTGGGCCGGTCGGTTTGCAGATCGTGACGGATTATGTGAGCGGCAACACGGGGAATGAGAAGGCCCGAGTGGTGGCGATTGAAAAGGATGAGTCCTCCCCGGGAGTTGAGACGGCCAGGGGGCTGGGGGCGGTGGTCGTCGCCGGGGATGCATCGCAGCATTCCATTCTGAAAAAGGCCTGCGCTCATCAGGCACGCAGAGTCTTCGCCGTGACCGGCTCCGACGTGGCCAACTTTGGAATCGCGGCCGATCTGGCGCTGGATCGCGAGGGCGGTCCCGCGCGTCGCGTGGACTGCCACGTGCATCTAACGGACCCGGCTCTCGCTGAGCTATTTCGGATGGCCCCGGCATTTACTGATACCAGTAGCCGGGCAAACGTCCGGGGATTCAACTGCTATCAACGCGCCGCCAATCAACTGATATTCGACATGCATAAGGATTCCCTCCCCGGGGAAGGAGAGGTCACCCATTTTTTCCTCTTCGGGTTCGGGACCATGGGACAGACGGTGGCCAGGGAACTCGCCATGCAGGCGCATTTCGCAAACCTGAAACGGTTCAGGCTAACGGTATTTGACCCTGCCGCCGAGAGTGCCGCCAATGCATTTCTGTCCAGTTATCCGGCATTTTGTCCCGAGCGCGGGAGCGTCGACCTCGCGAATCTCCCGGCGGGAATCGACCGGTGGGATCACTTCGACCCGAAGATCCGGCCCGTTCCCGATGCAAGGGGTGAGGGACATGGGACCGGGCCGGGTATCGAGTATGTTTGCAACGCTGAATTCCGCACCTTGCCGGTGGACGCGGGCGGCCCATTTCTTTCGCACATCGTGGTCCCGCGCATCGAACAGAAAGCCGTCATCCCGCGATTCATCATCTGTTTCGAGGATGAGCAGCAAAGCTTTGCCACCGCGGTCAATCTGCGGAACGTGCTCAAGGCTTACAGGGAAGCGGGAACCCTTCAAATCTTTGTAGCGTTTAAGAGGCGGTCGGCGGTCGAGCGCCTGCTCCTCACCGGCGACGAAGGCCCGGTCCAAATTATCGGGTTCGGCAATCCGGCCGACATTTGCGGATGGAACCATATCGTTCATGATCAATATGAGAAGCTCGCCGAATTTATGCATGGCAAGTACGTGGATGCGCGTCTGCGGGAGGATCCCAGGGCGGCCGGTCCCGCGATGAAACAATGGGGTGAATTACCTGAGGAATATCGCGCTTCCAATCTCCAGAGGGCCTATCACATGGAGATCAAGCTGAGGGTGCTCGGTCCCGAGCGGATAAACGAAGGGATGCAGGAGGCCGTGGCGGAGATGGAGCATAACCGGTGGTGCTCGGAAAAGCTCATGTCCGGATGGCGGTACGGGGCCGTTCGGAATGAGCCCTTGAAGATCCATGATTACCTGGTGCCTTATGCCAATCTCCCGGAGCACGTCAAAGAATACGATCGCAAGGCGGCTCCCGAGTTGTTCGAATTTCTGAAGGAAGGCCAAAGGTTCGTGAAACGCGGCGGAGCGGCCGCGGAATAAGCTCAAGTCGCCGCCTGCAGGATCGCCCCTGCCGCCGCCCAACCCGATTCCGCCGCGCCCTCGACCCGCGGTCCGGCGAAGGCGTCCCCGGCGAGCATCAGCAGGGGCGCCTCTTGGATGATGAAAAAAGGCTGCTCCTCGACCTGGATTGGCTTGCTGTAACGCCACCCGTGAACCTGGAAGGTCTGGACGCCCGCGCCCAGCCACTCGCGAGCCGCCTCCAGTAGCCTCCGCCCGCTCGCCTGCCGGTCCCCCTCCCAATGCTCCATGCTGAAATCATGGGTGGCATGAATCGTCACCGCGGGCTCCGCCGAAATCCCCTTCATCTGGTTATCCGCGATCCAGCCAATCGGTCCACTTCCAGGCACAAGTCCTCCAGGAGGAGGAACTTGCGATTGACCATCCAGCACAGCCATCACCGCCAGGCACCGCTCATACTGAATCCGCCCCAGCCGTTCCTCGGGAAACCCGATCCCACTCCTCCCCAGGATGGCAAGGCACTGCGGCACCGGCGCCGTCAAGACCAGGACCGGCGCCGAAAACGTCCCCCCGCCCACCGTCTCCGCAACCCATTCCCCCCGGAGATTGCGGATTACAAGCACTTCTACGCCGAGGCAGACCTCGACACCCCGCCCCACCTCCTTAACCACCCCCGTCATCGCTGCGGTGCCCCGCCAGCGGATGTGGCCGTCGGCCTTGCCGCCAAATCCGCGGCTCCATTCCCGGACCAGCCCAGCCTCTTTCCACTCATCGATGGCCGCGGCAAAGCGGGGATGATGGGCGGTCATGAATTGCGCCCCGTGGTCGAAAGTTGCGCCGCCGATGCGCCGGCTGGCGATGCGCCCGCCCAGGCCCCGTCCCTTATCGATGACGACGGGCCGCCGCCCGGCGTGCAAGAGAGAAGCCGCGGCGGAGAGGCCGGCCATTCCAGCACCGACGATAAGGACATCGGCGTTCCGATGAACGGATTGGGCGGGTGGTGTCATGTCTGGGACTATTCGCGTCGGGTGCCGCTCCGGAAGCATCGCTCAGCAAAAGAAATTGCATCCGGTCGGATATGCGAGTCGTAGTGATTGGGTCGAACCACGTAAAAACTTGCCCGATTTCCGATGATCAACGAGTACCTCCAGAACCAAGCGGGCGTTTTTGTTTCCGGTGCGATGACCCGGGAGGAGCGGGAGGAATTCGAAATGCTTCTCGAGTTCAATGCGGAATTGCGTGAATTGGTCGGGAGTCTGGCGGAGGTGAGCACGGCGGTTACGCTGGCCACGCAACCGGCGGGCGTGTCGCCCTCGCCGGGGCTCAAGTCGCGGATTGCCGGGTTGATTGCAGAGCGGCCCCAGCATTCGACGGTGGAGGGCCTGGTGATGTCGGACCCGGATGGGCTGGTGCAATGGGTGAACCCGGCGTTCAGCGAGATGTGCGGTCATACGCTGGAGGAATTGCGTGGGAAGAAGCTGGGTCCGATCCTGCAAGGGATCGGTACGGACCGTGAAACGGCGGAACGGATGCGAAGCGCGGTGCATCAATACCAGCCGTGCTCCGAGACGATCCTCAATTATCATAAGAATGGGTCGCCCTACTGGGTGGAAGTGGCGATTACGCCGATTTTTGACGATAAGGGGCAGCCAATGTGCCTGGTCGCCCGGGAGCGGGAAGTGATGGATCGGCTAGTGCCATAGCGTCGTTAGAGTTGAGGGCCGACAATTTCCCGGAGTCTCATCATGCCACGGCGGATGCGGGCCTTGACAGTGCCGAGGGGAATATTGAGGCGCACGGCAATCTCGGACTGGGTAAGCGAGGAGAAGAAAGCGAGTTCAATTGCCTCGCGCTGATCCTCGGACAAGCCCTGAATGGCGGCGCGGACGAGCTTTGCAGTCTCCGCGGAGGAGACGGAATCGAAGCTGCTTTTGCCGTCGAATGTCTCAAAGACCAGGGCTTCGCGCTGGACATCGTCCTGGAGACGGGCGCGGCGCTGGATGGAGCGGAGGCGGTCGATGGCCTTGTGGCGGGTGAGGGTGACGGCCCAGGTGATCGGCTTGCCGCGGGCGGGGTCGTAGAGGGGAGCCTTTTCCCAGATCTGGATGAAGACGTCCTGAAGTACATCCTCGGCGGCTTCCTGGTTGTTGAGGACGCGGAATGCCGTGGAAAATAGTACGCCGGCGAAGCGGTCGTAGAGCTCCTCGAAGCTGCGCCGATCCCCCTGGGCAACCCGGCGCAACAAAGCGCTTTCGGCTTCAAAGGATTCTTCGCGGTCATCGGGCATACCCGTCAGCATGGTAAGCTGCGGCGGGGTTTACAATATAAAGAGAAGGCGTGGCGGCTACGGGTTGATATTCGGGTTTGCGAAGCGGGAGTGCGCGTCCTGAAGGCTGACGGATTTCCAGGCGGCGAAGCCGGTGCAGGTGCGGTTATTCCAAATCCATTGCGCAGCGGCCGATCCAGCGGCGGAATAATAGTCATTGTAATCCAATGAATTGGCGACGTTATTGGCAGCGGATACCGGGACGGTGACGAGATAATTACCCGGTCCGGCGACCATCGTATTGTTGCTGATGGCGCATTTGGAGGTGCGCCAGCGCAGTTGCATTTCCCCGATGCCCCATTGCAGGGTGTCGTCATGCCAGAACGTGTTGCCGTTGATGGTGCAACCTTCGGTTCCGCCCGTGCCGGTGGCGGCGTAACCGCCGACGAGCAATGCGCCCTGGCGGCAGGAATAAACCGTATTGTCCTGGAGGGTAATATCGCTGGTGAACTTGCCGGAATGTTCGCTGGCGAGTTCCACCCCTATGTCATTGTCATAGGAAGTATTTTGCTGGATGACGATTCCGGTGCCGCCATCCACATAGAGACCATCGGCGCTATAGTCGCCATTGGAATAGGCCTGGTTTCCCTGGCTCGAGATATTCCAGACGGTGTTTCCCTGGCAGATGCCGGTGCGGGCGCGATCCTGTGCGGGAACGGGGCAGGTTCCCTCGTAGCCAATAAAATCGATCCCAATGTTATTGTTGTCGTGAACGAGGTTATTGGTCACCTCGAAATTGGCTACGTTGCCGTTGAGCGTGACAGTCTCGCTGCTGCCGGTCTTGCAGTCGTAAACGTTATTGCCATTAATCGCGATTCCGGTGCATGGGGTGGCCGAGCTGCCATACACGGCAATGGCGAAGGCATTGCCGGAGTTGTCGATATTGCCACCCATGTTCCTGATGCCGTGGATGCCGCAGCGTTTGATTTTGATGAAGCTGCTGGCGCCGGTGATGAAAACGGCGGCGGGAGTCGCGGCAATGTCGTTGGTCGCGTAGTTGCGCAGATCAAAGCCCTGGATGGTGATGTAGCTGTGATCCTGGATGTAAAAGAGGGCGGAATAGATATCATCCGGCACCGTGAGGGTGGAACCGTCGACGACCGGAGTTTCGCCCGGGTAATTGGCGAACGTGATGGTCCCGGACGCCGTGCTGTTGCCGGAAACATTGACGGTAACGGCTTCCTGATAAGTTCCGGTCCGGACCAGGAGGGTATCCCCCGGCTTGAGCGTATTCGCGGCTTTCTGGATGGTTTTCCACGGACGGGCGAAGGTCCCGGGGTTCGAATTGAGACCGGCCGGTGCGACATAGTAGGTCGCGGCGGGAAGCGAGCCGGCGGCTAGAAGGAAAAGGAAGAAAATTGCGACCAGCGATCGTATAAATTGGGAGGGGAGCATGGGGCGAGATTGACAAGTCTCCCATCTGAGAGGATGCGGCGCAATGGGGGATCGGGTACGATGGAACCCGCCGTCACCCCGATGCCCATTATTCCCTCCCAGTTCCATCCCCCGTGGTTTCTCCGCAACGGGCACCTGCAGACGATTCTGCCGGTACTTCTGCCACGGCGAATCCCGGTGAAGGCGGAGCGGGAGCGATGGGAGCTGCCGGACGGGGATTTCCTGGACCTTGACTGGGCGAGGAACGGGCGGAAAGACGTTGCGATCGTGTCGCACGGGCTCGAGGGATCCTCCGGGAATGGTTACATGAGAGGAATGACCGCGGCCCTCGTGGGCGCCGGATGGGATGTGCTGGCGTGGAATTTCCGCGGATGCGGAGGAGAATTGAACCGGCTTCCGCGGTTCTACCACAGCGGAGAAACCGGCGACCTCGGGGCCGTGATCGGGTACGCGGCATCGATGTATGAGCGGATCGTGCTCATTGGGTACAGTCTCGGCGGGAATATCACATTGAAATACCTTGGCGAAGCGCGACCCCATCCGGCAGTGGTCGCGGGATGCGGTATTTCCGTGCCGATCGACCTTGCGGCAAGCAGTCGCGTGCTGGACTATCGGCGGGTGAACCGGATCTATCTGTCGCGGTTCATTAAGACCCTGGTCGCCAAGGTGCGGGAGAAGGCAGGGCGATTCCCGGAGCAGTTTGACCTGACCGGCGCAGAGGAGATCCGGACCTTCGCCCAATTCGATGACCGGTACACGGCCCCGCTCCATGGATTTCGCAATGCGGAGGATTATTGGGCGCGATCGAGTGCGCGGCAGTTTTTGAGCGGGATCACGGTGCCGACACTGCTGCTGAATGCCCAAAACGATCCATTCCTTGCGCCGGAGTGTTTTCCGTATCCGGAAGCCACCGGGAATGCCGCCCTGTTTCTCGAGGCGCCGGAAACCGGGGGGCATGTGGGTTTTTTGGACCTGGTGCATGGAATGGAGCCGTGGTCTGAAGGGCGTGTTCTCGAATTTCTGGCATCTGTTACTCGACCGCCTTCACCGTTGCCATTGGGGACGTGATGGTGTCGCCCACTTTCAAGCCGATGAGCCGGCTGGCCAACGGAGACTCCGGGGAGAGGAGGGTGATGGGAACGCCCTCGCAGCTCACCTCGATGCCACCGGCGGCGGGGCCGAGGAAGAACCAATGGGTTTCCTGCGCGAAGGCGAGTTGGACCAGGGCTCCTATTTCAATGGGACTGCCGGGGCCGTAGGCACGCGGGAGGAATTCCTTGTAAGCCGCCCCAGACTGGGCGGCGGCATGAGCCTGGCGGGCAAGGCCGTCGGCGAGGTAGTTATCCTCGATTGAGCGGGTATCGTACTTCCCTTCCGCCTTGCTCTCGGCGTCATTGCCGGCAGCCCTGGTTTTTTGGGAGGTGCTTTGCAGGGTATCGAACTCCGCTTGAATCGCCTCAACGATCGCATCGACTATGGCAGTCTTGTTCACATTGGTTTGCTGAAGATAAATTTTCCACCAGAAGATTTACGCAGGCGTGGTGCAAAAAGTGAAAATTCTTTGTTTGAATCAGTTTGAATTACCTTGAATTTTCATCGGGCTCCGATATTTCGCCGGGACCACCGGAATGCCTCGATAAAATTTACGGGGTCGCGGCCGGGGAAGGTTTTGGAGCCTTGTATGCGGTACCGGGGCCGGGAGGCGTGGGCGCGGCGGCGGGATCGAGCACCCATTGGCAGGAATCAGTGAATTTTCCGCTGGAGGAGGATGCGACGACTTCGATCTGGTTGGGCCCGGATTGGAGGGCGACATTGGGCCAGCGGAAGACCCGTACCTTGTCCGGCTGCATGGCGCCGAGGGATTTGCCGTTTACGGTGAGGGCGACAGAGTCGCAATTCGAGAAGACCTCGACGTCAGTAGTGGAAAGCCTGCGGGGCGTCATCCGCTTTGAGGCAATATAGACCATGGGTTTGTCGCTCCAGTTGGCCTGGTAGAAGTAATAGGAATCCTTCTTTGTCCTGCGATCCTGAGTGACGAGGCCCTTGTCGTTGATATGGGGCTGGCTGCCCTCGTTGCGGGAGGCGACCTGGAAGTCAAACATGACCCAGATGAAGCCACCCCAGAGGACGGGGTTATCCTTCATGACGGTCCAGTCGGCTTCGTGGACATGGGTCTGCCATTCCTCGGGGTGGTATGGGCCCTTTGGATTCGGCTGAACGAGCGGTCCTTCCTCATGCTGGGCGATATTGGAGCCGGCGCCGTACTCGCTCAATGCGATGCGTTTCCCGACTTCCTTGACGCCGGCGCGGATCCAGGAATCCATCTGGCCGAATGGGTTATACCAGCCAGGGTAACGGTTGAAACAGGGGTGATCCGCGACGGTGTTGTAGCTCTTGTTCGCCTTGGCGATGGCGCAGACGATGATCCGTGTTTGATCGATGCCCTGGACGACGGTCTTGAGGTGGGCGAGCAGGGCATCCGGCGGCGCTGTCTTGACCAGGTTCAATTCATTGAAGAGACCCCAGAAGGCGACGGAGGGGTGGTTGTACCGCTGGAGGATCAATTCGCGCAGTTGTTGCTCCGCATTGGCACTGAAGGCGGGGGTGTCCCGGATTTCGTTGACCAAGGATACTTCATTCCAAAGGAGGAGGCCATTGTGGTCGCAGAGGTCGTGGAAGTATTCGCTTTGCGGGTAATGGGCGAGGCGGATGGCGGTGGTGCCCATGTCGAGGATGAGCTGCGCATCCTCATCGTAATTGGCGGTGGTCTCGGCCCAGCCGTGATCGCCCCAGTCCTGGTGCTTGTTGACGCCATAGATGGGATAGGGCTGCCCGTTGAGGAGGAAGCCTTTGTCCTCCGTGATGGCGACGGTGCGGACGCCGAGGGGTTGCTGGATGGAATCGGAGGTGTCGTTGCCATGGAGGAGCGAAACGGTGACGGTATAGAGATACGGATCCTTGCGGGCGTTCCAGAGATGAGGGGAGGGGAGATCGACGGAGGCGAAGACATCGCCTATGGTCCCGGAGGCGACGGTAACGGGTTGCACGCCTGAGGCGACGATCTTGCCGGACGGATCGGCGATGTCGGCTTTGACCTGGAGATCGGCCGCGGAGGGGGAACCATTATTGACAATGGTTTCGACCTGGATTTTGGCAGTGGAATCGGTGAGGGATTTCGTGGTGATGAAGACGCCGGGAGACGCCATATCCAGGGGCGAGATGCAGAGGGGATCGGTGACGATAAGGTGGACGGGGCGATAGATGCCGCCGTCGATATTGAAATCGCCGGAGAGAGGAGGGATATCGTCCTGGTGGGAGTTGTCCACCTGCACGCGCAATTCATTGGCGCCGCCGAAGTGGAGAAATGGGGTCAGCTCATAGCAGAAGGCGGTGAAGCCGCCGCGATGCTCGCCCAAGAGCTGGCCATTGATGTAGGTCCGGGCGACCAGTGAGGCGGCCTCGAAGCGGATGAAAACGCGTTTGCCTTTCCAATCGGCAGGAATGTCCAGGGACCGCGCGTACCAGCAGGCGCCGCGGAAGTAGCCGTACTTGAAGTTTGGATCGCCCTTATGATCGCCCGAATCGGCGGCAACGGTGTTCCAGGTGTGCGGGACGGTGATGGGTTGCCAGGTATTGGTGGAGGCGGTGGGGCCTGCATCGGATTGGATGAATTTCCAGCCGTCCGGAAGGAGGGTGTCCTGGCGGGTAGCGGCTTGGGCGGAGGCCATGGTGAGAAGAGCGATGGCGATGAGGAGGCGGGGGAGCATGGGAATTGCTAATTTCTGGGTTTGATCCCGCGGGGTGGGATTTTTGGGAGAAGGAAAATATCGTTGGTGGAATAAGCGGTAGTAACCCCGAATAGCGGACGGTCGGAGTAGAAATTATTTCTGCCGGGGGGCTTGGGGTTGAGGAATGAGGGAGCGGGGCTGGCGGCGGCGCTGGAGGGTTCGCGAAAAAAAATGGCTTAA
>Ga0302320_10025264_pt1 | contig 11560 bp, 12 predicted proteins | sample Bog_T0_3_FD_202130 | JGI IMG/M metagenome (GOLD analysis project Ga0302320, IMG submission 202130) | Peat permafrost microbial communities from Stordalen Mire near Abisko, Sweden - Bog_T0_3 | ecosystem: Environmental > Terrestrial > Soil > Wetlands > Peat | place: Sweden: Abisko, Stordalen Mire... | reverse complement strand
GGTGAAATCCCAGAGCGCTACCTGGTATTTAACGCGCTTCCTGCTCCTGCGTTGGCTGGGTTTCGTTTACGCGATCGCTTTCCTGATCGCGGCGCGGCAGATCGTTCCGCTCATCGGCGAGCACGGGCTGACGCCGGCGGGGCCGTACCTTGCTTTGATCCAGGATCACTTCGGCTCCCGAAGCCAGGCGGTACTCAACGTCCCCTCGTTCTTCTGGCTCGGACTTTCGGATCGTTTGCTCGCAGGCATTGCGTGGGCCGGATTTGCGCTCTCGCTGGTGGTCGTCGCCGGGTACGCGAATGCGATCATCATGGCGCTGCTCTGGGCGACGTATATGTCTTACGTCCACATCGGGCAAATCTGGTATGGCTATGGGTGGGAAATCCAGACGCTCGAGACCGGCTTCCTTGCCATCTTTCTTTGTCCCCTGCTCGATCCCCGCCCGTTCTCGCGCCGGCCGCCGCCGATTCTCGTCCTCTGGCTCTACCGCTGGCTCGGCTTCCGCATCATGCTCGGCGCGGGGCTGATCAAATTGCGCGGCGACTCGTGCTGGCGCGACCTGACCTGCCTTTATTACCATTACCAGACACAGCCGCTTCCAAATCCCCTGAGCCGGCTGCTGCAATTTGCGCCGCATTGGTTCCAGAAATTCAGCGTGCTCTGGAATCATTTCATCGAGTTGGTGGTCCCCTGGTTCTCCTTCGGGCCGCGACTTGCGAGGCACATCGCGGGCGTGTTGCTGATCAGTTTTCAGCTCATCCTCATCTCGTCGGGCAATCTGGCTTTTCTCAACTGGCTTACCATCGTGCCGTTCATTGCTTGTTTCGATGACAGTTTCCTGCGGCGGATACTGCCGGGCTTCATCGTCCGGCGCGCTCTCGGGGCGGCAGCCGAGCCGCGGCCAAACATTGGCTACGACATCGCATCTGCTTGCGTCACCCTCCTTATCGCCTACCTGAGCATCGCGCCTTCGCTCAACCTGGTCTCCGGCGCGCAGATCATGAACGGCTCGTTCGATTCGCTCGATCTGGTCAATACCTACGGCGCATTCGGCAGCGTAGGCCAGGAACGCAACGAGATCATCTTCGAGGGCACCCGGGACGATCTGATCACCTCCCGCACGGAGTGGAAAGCATACGAATTTCCTTACAAGCCGGGCGACCCGATGCGCCGTCCGCCAATCATTACGCCGTATTATGGGCGCCTCGACTGGCAAATCTGGTTCGCGGCGATGGCCAGTCCCCAGGAGTACCCGTGGACGCTCCACTTCGTGTGGAAGCTGCTCCACAACGACCCCGGCACGCTCTCGCTGCTGGCGAACAATCCATTCCCCGACGGGCCGCCGCATTATATCCGGGCGAGGCTTTACAAGTATGAGTTCGCCCCGCCCGGGGAGCCGGCGTGGTGGCATCGCACGCTGCTTGCGGAGTGGCTGCCGGCGCTGGAGATCAGTGACCTGGAGGAGGCGATCAAGAGCGAGCCGTGGCTTGGGGAATAGGCGCGGTTCCAATAGTCGCCGATTTGTAACATGCGACACTGCGGTTCTCTGCTATTGCTAGCTGTACGATGCATGCGGTAACTGCAGAGCCCATCCCCTTCCTTGTGCCCAAGGGGGAAATTGAGAAAACCGATCTGCGCGACCTCGTCGCGCATTCCACTGCGGTCAGCGCCTTCTGCACGCTCGAACAGGTTTACGACCTATTTGCGGCGCAGGCCCTCGAGTTCATGGCTGTAACCGATGAAGACCGGCTCGTCGGGATGTGCGCGCGGCGGGAGATCGGGATGCTGCTGGGCTCGCGCTACGGTTTTTCTCTATTCGGACGCCGCCCGGTTTCCAGATTCCTTTGCAACGATGTTCTTCGCATCGTGGTGGGCACGCCGATTTCCCGGGTCCTCCAGACCGTCTTCTCCCGAGGCGATGCCACTTTCTACGACGACGTTCTGCTGGTCGACAAAGAGGAGCGTTTTCTCGGGCTCATCTCGACGCAGTCGCTCGTTCGGCTCGAGAACCGGTTCCTGATGGAAAACATCCACCGGCTCGAGCACCAGGGCCGTCTGATCAACGCGAGGAACGAGCAAATGGAGGCCGATCTCCGCATGGCCCGCGAGCTTCAGCAGGCGTTGCTGCCCGGCGAGTACCCGACCTTTCCGCCCGGCTGCCCGACGGCCTCGAGTTCCATCCAGTTCGTGCACCGCTACCAGCCATCGGACAACGTGGGAGGCGATTTCTTCCACGTCATCCCGCTTTCGGATAACGCGGCGGGCGTTTTCATTTGCGACGTAATGGGGCACGGCGTCCGCTCCGCGCTGGTGACCGCGATGCTGCGCGCCCTGGTAGAGGAGCTGGCGCCCGGCGCGGCGGACCCCGGCCAGTTGATGACCCTCATCAATCGCGAACTCACCAAGATCCTCCAGCAGACTGGCGTTGTGGCACTCTTCGCCACCGCGTTGTACGCAATCGTCGATTCCGCGGCCCGCCAGATGCGCTACGCGATCGCCGGCCATCCCTTCCCGGTGCATGTCCGGCGCCACCTTGGGTCGGCCGATTTCCTGGACGCACGGATCAAGCCCGGGCCGGCCCTCGGCCTTTTCCCCAATACGGCGTACGATACCCGCCAGCGCGAGATCACCCCCGGCGATCTTATCGTGCTGTTCACCGACGGACTTTTCGAGATCGACGGGCCTAACGACGAGGAGTTCGGCACGGCACGGCTTCTTCAATCCGTCAGCCGTTCGCTCGCAAAGCCGTCGGCGGAGATCGTAAATAATCTGTTCGCGGAGATCGACCTCTTCTCCGCCGGGCGGGGATTCACCGATGACGTTTGCCTGGTGGGGCTCGAGCTGCTGAACGGGCGGCATTTGAGGAAAGGGACGTAAAGGACTCAAGGGACCGAAGGGACTTACAGGAACGGCGGTTCGGATGAAGCGCGGCCTCTGAACGGGAGCGCTATTTAGTGCTTTCCCTTTTGGCGTTTCGGGGTTCGACTTTTTACCGTTATGAGCAGTCATCTCCACCGCGCCATCATCCACTGGGAACAGCCAGCCGCCAATTTCTTCAAAGGTCAATACTCCCGCGAGCATACCTGGACTTTCGACGGCGGCGCCGTCATCGCCGCTTCGCCGGCTCCCTCCGTGGTGCCGGCTCCCTGGTCGAACCCGGCGCTCATCGATCCCGAGGAAGCCTTCGTCGCGTCGCTCTCGAGTTGCCATATGCTGGTTTACCTCTACGTGGCGTCGCGGCAGGGGTTCCAGGTCGCCTCCTACCATGACGAGGCGACTGGCCTCATGGCCAAGAACGAGCGGGGCATCCCGTGGGTTTCGGTGGTCACGTTGCATCCCGCGGTGACCTACACCGGCGAGAAAAGCCCCTCCGTCGAAGAGGAAGCCCGGCTCCATCATGTGGCCCACGAGCAATGCTACATTGCCAATTCGGTCAAAACCGAGGTGGTCGTTTCGCCGGCACCCGCTTTATGAACATGAGCCTCCACGAATACCGCCTGGTCGCCGGCGGGTGGTTCGTCCTCATTTTGTTCCTTACGGTATTCTGGTACGCCACGTTGCGCCGGCTCTCGGAGGTGATGAAGGAGCACCTGAGCGCAACCCGCTCGCATCAATCGGTTCCACGGTTCCTGGGGCTATTCTTTTTTATTATTCGCGCCGAGTATAAGAAAACGGGCGACACCCGGCTGATTTCAGTGTGCGAGAAGCTTAGGAAACTGCTTTACGGATACCTTGGGAGCGTGGCTGCATATATTGTTTTTTTGGTAATAATGCACCCAAGATATTGATGTAATATAACTTATGGTGTTCTTAGTTTCGGCGTACAGACGTTCAGTGGCAGTGATTTCCCCCGCCTGGGCCACCGGCCCAGGCGGGGGTAAACGCCGCTGCTTAAATGGCTAGGACTCTAGTTGAACCGCTTTAGCGATTGTGGCGCCAGCCGCCGCCGCCCCTGCCCCAGTGGTGGTACCCTCCGCCCACAACCACGACCGGGCCGTCGTAGGCGCCGTAGTAGTAATCGTACGGGGCATAATACGGGTAGGCATAAGGGGGAGGATACCCTCCGGGGTACTCTGGCCCAGCGTAAGGCGCTGAGGTGGAAAGCATGTAGGAAATGACATCCTCGCTGACTCCCGCGGCGCGGAGGCGATGGACATCGGCCTTTCGCAGCCGGTAGGCCGTATCGGTTTTGTCCATGTAGTGAATGATGAGCGCGGCCGGGACGGCACGGCGTGAAAGCTCGATCACGTCGGCCAGAGAAAGCGGGTCGCCGTAGGCCATCTTGTCGCACAAATCCGGGGAGACGCCGTGCTCGCGCAGAACTGTGCGGTCCTGCTGGTTCACGGTCTCGCAGCCGGCCAGGAGGATGGGGATGAGAAACAGAAGGAGAAGGCGCGGATGTTGCATGACGGAATTTACAGCTTCATTTCGGCGGACGCCAGTAATTGCAGAAACTCGGCAGGATCCTTTGCGCGGCGCAGCCGGTCCCGCGAATCGCTGGTTTTGAAAATGCGAGCCAGCGCGCCAATGATGCGAAGATAATCCGCCGCAAGCGCCACCGGGACGCCGATGGCGAAAATGAAGTGGATCGGCAATTTTACTCCCGGCACGAGAATACCGGCCTGCGAGCGGCCCGCGCTCATGACCATGCCGGTCACGCTTTCGGTGCGGGTATGCGGAATGCAAATCTCCGCGCCTTCGGCCGCCGCGAGATGCGATGTCTTGCTCGAAAGGCCCTGGTAAAAGGTGTTCCAATCCGTGACGCGCTCATCCTCGCGGAGCAGGGCGGCGACGTGATTGACCGCCTCTTCCTGGTTGGACATTTTGAGGTCCAGATCGATGTCCTCGGGATGCAGGATGTCAGCGATGGTGATCATATGGCGGTCCCGCTCCATTTTAGTTTCTGCCGCAATACCTCGAAGAAGGAGACCCCGGGCAAGACGGCGAGCGGAACGGATTGCCTGGCCTTGCGAATGTACACCATGTCGCCGGGGGCGATGGCCATGGACTCCTGCCCGTCGACGGTCACGTAAATCTCCCCCTGGTGCTCGCAGGGGCTGACGGCAATGGTGGAGCTATCGCCGACGATGAGGGAGCGATTCGCCAGCACGTGCGGACAGATGGGGGTGATGCCAAAGACGCCGCAATCCGGGGTAAGGATTGGCCCGCCGGCAGCGAGCGAGTAGGCGGTCGAACCGGTGGGGGTCGAGATAACGAGGCCGTCGGCGTTGTATTCGGTAAGGGCGGCGCCATCGATCCACGTCTGGAGGCGGATGAGGCGGGAAAGGGTGCCGCGGCTAATGACGGCGTCGTTGAGCCCGATGCAGCGGGCGATGGTCGTCTCGCCACGCCGCACCTCCATCTCGAGCAGGACGCGCTGGGTTTTAACGTAAGATCGGGAGACGATGCACTCGACAGCCTGCTCGATGGCTGAAGTGCTGACGCAAGTGAGAAAACCGAGCGAACCGAGATTGATGCCAAAGATCGGTTTGAGATCGTCGCCCATCTCGTGGACGAGGTGGAGAATAGTGCCATCGCCGCCCAGGGCCACGATGATTTCGCAGACATTGGCCAGCTCGCGCGTGCTCTCGCCGCCGGCCTCGCCCATCATTTCGGCGGTTCGCTCCTCGATGCACACCACGGCGCCGTGCTTCTCCAATTGGTCCCGCAACCGGGTCGCCATCGCCAGCGCGCCGGACTTCCCGGTATGCGCAACCAGGCCAATCAAGGGCGCAGACATGCGAGGAATTCCTTGTTCCCTTCGCCGCCGAGGATGGGCGACTCGATGACTCCCACCCATTGCCGACCGGCTGTGCCGGTGACAAAATCGCGAATTTTTCCAACCGCCGCGTCGTGGGCGGCGGGATCGCGGACGATGCCGCCTTTGCCCACCTCGTCTTTTCCCAGTTCAAACTGCGGCTTGATCAGGGCAAGGATCACGCCCGTTGGACTTAGCACCTCGAAGGCGGGTGGCAAGATCAAAGTCAGCGAGATGAAGGATACGTCGATGGTGCAAATGGCGGGTGCTTCGGGAATATCGGCCCGGGACAAATAGCGGGCGTTCAGCTTTTCGCGGACATCGACGCGCGGGTCGGAGCGGATTTTCCAATCCATCTGGCTGTGGCCCACATCGATGGCGCAGACCCTGGCCGCGCCGTGCTGGAGCAGGCAATCGGTAAAACCCCCGGTGGAAGCGCCGATGTCCAGGCAAAGGGCCCCGGTGGGATCGACGCCGAATGCGGCCAGTGCCGCCTCGAGCTTGAGGCCGCCCCGGCTCACGTAGCGGAGGCCTTGCTTTACGGTGATCTCCGCGTCCTCGGGCACGCGCGCGCCGGGTTTGTCCACGCGATGGCCGGCCACGATCACCTCGCCGGCCATGACGGCGCGCTGCGCCTTTTCGCGGCTCTCGAAGCAGCCGCGGGCCACCAGGAGGGTGTCGAGGCGTTGTTTTAACGCTTTCAAAGGAAAATAATGGCTTGCGCCGCCGGGCGTTTCAATCGATTAACGTCCTCCCTGCCAATGGCCAACCACGAGTTGAAAGAGTCGATCAAGGATATGATGGTTGAAAACCTGATGCTCCGGACCCCGAGGGAAGAAATCGCCGACGATCTCCCGCTCTTCGGTCCCGATGGGCTCGGGCTGGATTCCATCGATGCGCTCGAGTTGGTTGTCTCGCTCGAGAAGCATTTCGGCGTGACGGTGCCGAATTCCGATGTCGCCAAGAATGCGCTGGCCACGGTGGAGACCATTGCCGGTTACGTGGAATCGCATCGGGCGCAGCTGGAACGTCAATAGCCGGTTTGTCTTTCGCAACTTCGGTGGAGCGGGTTTCGACGCGGCGGGCTTTTATTTGTGCATCAATTTGCCCGGCGTCGATGGATGTATCTCGCGGCGTCGGGCACTTCAATTTAACAGTCTTCTACTGGCGGCGGCTCTCGTTTAAGAGAAGGGACGAGGGCCCGCCGCGAAGACTTACTTCCCACCCCAGGTCTCCTGGAAGTAACCGTCCCGTCCCGAGCCGCTGTGGTACGCCTGGTAATGATCCGGGCTTTTGTGGCTGTACTTTTGATGATGCTCCTCGGCGGGCCAGAATTTCCCGAGGGGCAGGATCCGCGTGGCGATGGGGGCGTTGAATTTGCCGGATTTTTGCAGGGCGTCCATGGACTCGACGGCTTCGCGTTTCTCGAGGTCGTTCGCGTAATAAATGGCGGTGGTGTACTGGGAGCCGACGTCATAGAACTGGCCGTCGGCCTGTGTGGGATTGATGTTGCGCCAGAAGATGTCGAGCAGTTGCTTGTAGGAGATGACGGCGGGATCGTAGAAGACTTCGATGGATTCGCGATGGCCGGTATCGCCGCCCGACACCTCCTCGTAGGTGGGGTTTTGCGTGGCGCCCCCCGTGTAGCCGACGTAGGTGGCATAGACGCCCTTTGCATCGTCAAAGGGAGGCTGGATGCACCAGAAGCACCCGCCGGAGAAGACGGCGGCGGAGGCATTGGGCGGAGCTACGATTTTTGCCGGCTCATCGGAAGCGGCACGGGTGCACGCGACGAGGAGGGCGGCGAGCACGATAAGGGCGGAAACGATGCGATTCATATTGGATTGCCGGTAGAAACGGGAGCTTCGGATTCCCTCGCGCGCAACTGGCCGCAGCCGGCGGCGACGTCGATGCCGCGCCGCTGGCGGATGGTGGCGGGGAATCCGGCGTCGCGAAGGATGCGTTGGAAGGCGTCGACGGCCCCGTCAGGAGAGGCGAGGCCGGAGTAGCTGGCGGTGGGATTGAGCGGGATGAGATTGATGTGGGCGTCGATGCCGCGAAGGAGCGCGGCCAGGCGGCGGGCGGTGTCGGGCGAGTCGTTGCGGCCGGCGATCAGGGTCCACTCGAAGAAGATGCGGCGGGAGGTAAGGCGGACGTACTCGCGGCAGGCGTCGATCAAATCGTCAAGGGGCCAGCGGCGGCTCGAGGGGATGAGGGCGGACCGCTCCTCCTCGGAAGCGCCGTGGAGACTGACGGCGAGGCCGTAGGGCTGCCGCTCCCGCGCAAGGCGCAGGATGCCTGGGATGACGCCGACGGTGCTGATGGTGATGCGGGCGGGACCGATGTTGATGCCGCGGCGATCCGAGATGATTTCGAGCGCGGCCATGACGGCGTCGTAGTTGTGGAGAGGCTCGCCCATGCCCATGAGCACCAGGTTGCGCGGACCGCCGGCCCCCGCCTCCTGCAAGGCCCGGCGGCAATGCAGGACTTGCGCGACGATTTCCCCGGCCCGCAGATGGCGGACGAAACCCATCTGTCCGGTGGCGCAAAAGAGGCAACCCATGGCACAGCCCACCTGGGTGCTGACGCATGCGGTCGAGCGGCCGGTGTAGCCCATGAGGACGGTTTCAACGGTACGGCCATCGGCAAGGCGCAGGAGGTATTTGCGGGTAAGACCGTCCGAGCTCGAGGTCTCGGCATGCACGGGCGGGAGGCCGGTGGAAAAGCCATCCTCGCCGCCGAGCCGCTCGGCAACCCACCGGCGCAGGGGTGGAAGAAAATCGTCGCGTGCGGCAAGGTCCACGGCACCCTCCCGGTGCAAGGCGCGCCAGAGCGTGCGGGTATGCGCCGGGCGCAAGCCCGCGGCAGTAAGTTCGCCCTCGAGGGCGGAGAAGGTGAGATCGTAAATCGCGCGCGGCATCCGGAGGGATACTCTGGCATAGGATGGCTCGGGGGGAAAGGGATAGGCCCTATGAGGCCTATTGGATGGCTTCCCGGTTGGCGTCTGGGGAGAGTCGGCGGGTTGTCATGTGTCGAATGCGCCCAATTCCACGCCGACAGGCGAGACCATTTTGCTGTCGAAGCTTGACGTTTGCGCACGGTCCCTGCTTATGAGATGGTATTTTATGGCACTGGAGCAGGAACTCGCGACATTTGAAAGGCTGAAAAGCCAGCTCGTTTCCGAACATGAAGGCAAATTTGCCGTCATATCGGGCACGGAGTTGCTCGGGGTATATTCGACCTACGATGACGCCTTGGCTATCGGGTACGAGAAAAAAAAGTTGGAGCCATTTTTGGTAAAAAAAATCCTTGCGATTGAACCCGTAAATTTCTTCACACGCTCCCTCACGCTGTGCCGCACCTGACGATTAGGATCGATCCAGTTCGGGGTCCCATAATCAAGCTATTCGTGGGAGTCAGTTCGCCGAGAGGCGTAGCAATGACGGCGGCTGGCCTGACTGTGCCGGTTCCAATAATCGTCGATTTCTTACTCGATACTGGCGCTTCGTGCACGGTTTTGGACCAAGCAACTATTGCTCCGCTTGGACTTGTTGCTACCGGAGAAACGCAGGTTTGCACGCCCACAACGGGTGGGGGAACTGAATCGCGTTTTCAATATGACGTGGCTTTGATGCTTTACCATTCGGACAACAGCCGAATATTTTAGAGCCTACCAGTAATCGCCACGGACCTCAGTCGCAAGAATATCGGAGGATTACTCGGGAGGGATGTACTGGAAAAATGCCTCATGGTATATGACGGATCGATGCAACATTTCTCGCTGGCATTCTAATCCCCAGTGATCAAGGCCGGCCTAAGCGTTGCCGCCTGGGTTGGAAGTCTGCGGCGGTTTTCTTAACGTAAAGAAAATCAATCTGTCAGGGGTCCGCATGACCCCGGTCTGTAAAATTCGCTCCTAGCCTGTCCTGGGCGATTATTTGGGAGAATTCTCTCCTAACGGAAAGGCCCGAAGGATTATAATTCCCATACCGAGCCGGCGCCGAAACCTATGAGGCCAGCCCATAGGGCCGATGCCTTCGGCGCGCCTTGGCTAAAGGGAGTTGCTGGGGTAAGCAATACGGATGTCCGATCCCTGCCGCCACTTCGACGACCTGCTCGCGCGGCCCGAGCCGCTGCTGGCGCTCGCCCCGATGCAGGACGTGACCGACCTGCCCTTCTGGAGGCTGATGGCGGAGTTTGGGGGCGCGGACCTCTATTATACGGAATACTTTCGCGTGCACCCGGACTCGCATTTGGAAAAATGGATACTCGAGTCGCTCGAACGCAATCCCACGGGACGGCCGGCAATCGCGCAGATGATCGGCAATGACGTGCCCTCGCTGGTGCGGAGCGCGCGGGAATTGCAGCAATACCCGGTGGCGGCCATCGACCTGAATCTGGGATGCCCGGCGCCGGTGGTGTACCGCAAATGCGCCGGCGGCGGACTGCTGCGGGAGCCGGAGCGGATTGACGCGATCCTGGGGGCGCTGCGGGAAGCGGTGACGGTGCGGTTCACGGTGAAGACGCGGCTGGGGTTCGACGATCCGGCGGTTTTCGAACGGCTGCTGCCGATCTTCGCGAAACACTCGCTCGATCTGCTGACGGTGCACGGGCGCACGGTAAAGGAGATGTATCGCGGAGAGATCGATCTCGGGCGGATCGCGCGGGCCGTGGCCTGCCTCCCCTGCCCTGTGCTGGCCAACGGAAATGTCAATTCCGCGGCGCAGGCCGAAGAAACGCTGCGCCAGACCGGGGCGCGCGGATTGATGATCGGACGCGGAGCAATCGCCAACCCGTGGCTGTTTGAACAAATCCGCAAGAGGGGGCGCGGGGAGCAGGTCGCGGAGCCGACTGGGGCGGAGTTATTGGATTACATCCGGCGTCTATATGACGCGGTGTGTTCGCCGGATGCGACGGAGGGAGCGCAGGTGCAAAGGATGAAAAAGACGATGAACTACATCGCCGCGCGCGCGGAGCCGTCGGGGCAATTCGTCCATGAGATCCGGCGGGCGGCGGGCAGGCGGGAATTTTTCGAAATATGCGAGCGGCATTTGCTCGGGAAGCTTGACGCTGAGAGAATCGCACGGGATATTTCGGGCAACCCCCCCGGAAATTGAAGAAGGCAAAAGCAGGAGCATTCACACTGATCGAGTTACTGGTGGTGATCACCGTTATCGCGATCCTTGCGGCGCTGCTGATGCCGGCGTTCAGGGCGGCAATGGAAACCAGCCGCACGACGAAATGTGCGAGCAATTTGAGGCAGATCGCGGCGGGAATGTTTTCGTTTTCGAACGATCACAACAATTGTTTCCCTGAGTCCGGCGGCGTGATCCCTTGGAACGCGACCGATACGGCGGGCTCGGGCCAGCAGTCATGGATGCAGCAGATCGCGCCGTATGTCAGCAGCACCGACCCAAAATCGCTAGGCGCTGGCGGAAACATCTTCACCTGTCCATCGAGCAGCATGCTCACGACCGCGTACCCGTTCGACCAATACTATAGCTATTTCAACGGCGCCCACGCGGCCTTCGCAGCTCACGGCGGAGACGCCCCCGTACAGAAGGCATCGATCTCGATGCCGGTGGAGCAAATCCTCAGCGGAGACATCACCTATTGGCCCTTTGGCGCGACGGGAGTGAATGACGCCGACAAGGACGATTACAGCGAAAATCCCATTCAGTCGCAGGCGACCTTCCACGACGGCAAGGTGAACATTCTCTTTGCGGACGGCCACGTTGCGACGGCGGGCTGGCAACCCACCACTGCGTTCACCGCCGCTCCGGCCCAAGGATATTTCGATCC
>Ga0302320_10025263_pt1 | contig 11561 bp, 9 predicted proteins | sample Bog_T0_3_FD_202130 | JGI IMG/M metagenome (GOLD analysis project Ga0302320, IMG submission 202130) | Peat permafrost microbial communities from Stordalen Mire near Abisko, Sweden - Bog_T0_3 | ecosystem: Environmental > Terrestrial > Soil > Wetlands > Peat | place: Sweden: Abisko, Stordalen Mire... | reverse complement strand
GGCACGGCAGGGGTGACGACGCGCTGGCGTTCGCTGACCGGCTTGCCGGCAGCGTCAAGCAGCAGGGCTTTGAGGCCCGATCCGCCGATGTCAATGGTCATGGTGATGGGGCGGGTTGGGTTCGACGGTGCAACGGGGGGGATGGCGGCGGGGGTGTCGGCTTTGGGTGTCATCAGCACGAATTGTAATCGGTAGGGGCGGGAATGCAATGGCCTAGTGGGGCAGATATGCACAGGGGGCGGCTGAATCTTCGCTCGATCCCCTAAACTGAGTCTTGCCTCTCATGCCTGCTTATTGCGAAGTTGCATTGCCGGTTCCGCTGGATCGCGTGTTTACCTACGGGTTGCGCGAGGGGCAGGCTCCGCGGCGCGGGGCGCGCGTGATTGTGCCTTTTCGGAACGAAAAGCTGATTGGGGTGGTGACGGCGGTAGGGGTGAAGGCGCCGGCGGATTTCGAAGTGCGGCCGCTGGAGGCGGTGCTTGATGAAGAGCCGCTGCTCAGCGACAGCCTGCTTTCGCTGGGCGAGTGGATGGCGCAGTACTACCTGGCTCCGCTGGGCGAGGTGCTGCGCGGGATGCTGCCGCTGATGGCCGAGGTGCGGCGGACGGTCTACTACCGGATTACGGACCTGGGGCGGGATGTGCTGGCGGAGAGCCTGGATGGGGATGCGGGGAAGACTCCGGTAGCAAGACCAAGGCCGGGAACGGCGGGCGGCCAGGGCTCCCGGCGGAAATCCCGGGTTTCGCCAGAGGAGCAGGATCTGGAGCGGCGAGTGCTGGCGCGGCTGGCCGACGGCGAGGCGGTGAAGGTGTCTACGCTGCGCACGGCCACAGCCGCCACGCTGCCGGTGCTGGCGGCGCTGGTGCGCAAAAAGTGGATTGCGCGGGAGATGGCTGCGGCCGAGCGGGATGCGCGGCGGGTGGAGCGGGTGGCGGTGCTGATTCCCGAGGCGCGGCTGCCGGCGCTGACGGAAAAGCAGCAGGCGATTCTGGCGGAACTGGCGGCTTGTGGCGGGGAGTTGCCGCTGGCTGAACTGCGGCGCAAGGAGTTGCCTTCATCTACCTTGCAGACGCTGGTGCGGAGGGGGCTGGTGCGGATTGAGGAGCGGGCGGCGGCCTTTCACCTGGGCGGGTTGCAGCCGGCGGCAGGACCGCTGAAGCTGAACGAGCCGCAGATGGAGGCGCTGGCTTCTATCGCGACTGCCCTCGGGGGGGGATTCCATCCCTTTTTACTTCGTGGAGTCACTGGTTCAGGGAAGACAGCCGCTTACCTGGCGGCGATGCAGAGGGCGCTGGACAAGGGGCTTTCGTCGATTCTGCTGGTTCCGGAGATTGGGCTGACGCCGCAGACGGCGGGGTTGCTGGACGCGGCGTTTGGCGAGAAGGTGGCGCTGCTGCACTCGGCGCTGACGCCGGAAGAACGCAGCGAGCAGTGGCGGCGCATCAAGCGCGGCGATGCGCCGATTGTGGTGGGGACGCGGTCGGCGATCTTTGCCCCGGCGCCGAACCTGGGGCTGATCCTGGTGGACGAGGAGCACGATCAGAGTTACAAGCAGGAGGAGACGCCGCGCTACAACGCGCGGGACGTGGCCGTGATGCGGGCGAAGCTGGAGGGGGCGGTGGTGGTGATGGGGTCGGCCACGCCGAGCCTGGAGAGCTGGCAGAATTCAGTTGCGGGCAAGTACACGCGGATCGAGATGAAAGACCGGGTGATGAACCGGCCGCTGCCTGAGGTGGAACTGATCGACATGCGGCGGGAGTTTCAGCAGACGGGGCAGGAGCAGCTTTTTTCGCGGCGCCTGGTAGCGGAGATTACCGAGGCGCTGGGGCGCGGGGAACAGGCGCTGATTCTGCTGAACCGGCGGGGGTACTCGTTTGCGGTGATTTGCCGGGCGTGCGGAGAAAAGCTGGAGTGCAAGAACTGTGCGATCTCGCTGACCCACCACAAGCCGCCCGCCGAGGATGCGGGGATTGCGCGCGAGGGCCAGCGGCTGGAGTGCCACTATTGCGGGTTCAGGGCGGTGGTGCCGGCGCGATGCCCAAAGTGCGACAGCGAGCATTTGTATTATCTGGGCGCGGGGTCGGAGCAGGGCGAGGAGCGGCTGGCGGAGATTTTCCCCGGGGCGCGAATCGGCAGGATGGATCGCGATACGATGCGGGGGCGGCACGATCTGGAACGGCTGCTGGCGCGGTTACATTCCGGGGAGATCAACCTGCTGGTGGGTACGCAGATGATCGCCAAGGGGCACGACATTCACGGCATCACGCTGGTGGGGGTGGTGGGGTGCGACCACTCGCTGTCGATGCCGGATTTTCGCGCGGCAGAGCGGGTGTTCCAACTGATGACGCAGGTCTCGGGAAGGGCAGGGCGCGGGGCGTTGCCGGGAAGAGTTGTTGTGCAGACGTATTACCCGGATCACTATGCGATCGTGGCGGCGAGCACGCATGACTACCTGAGCTTTGTGGAGCGGGAGTTGAAGTACCGGCGGTGGATGCACTATCCGCCGTTTGGGGTGTTGGCGAATGTGCTGGTGCAGGGGCCGGAACTGGCAGAGACAGCGGGGTGGGCGGCGGTTTTGGGCAAGTATTTCGTCCAGAACACGGCCGGTGTGCGGGTGCTGGGCCCCTGCACGGCGCCGATCGCGCGGATCAAGGGAATTTACCGGTTTCATTTGATCTTGAAGGCTGGGTCGCGGAAGGCGCTGAATGCGGCGCTGCGGGGGATGCTGGCGCATGCGGAGGCGGCGGGAGTTCCGCGGCGGAATGTGGTGGTGGATGTGGATGCGCTGCGTTTAATGTGACCACCTGCGGTGGGGCCAACTGCCTTCGGCGCGATAGATTATCACCAGGAGAAACGATATGCGCATGCACAACGCGCCTCATCCAGGCAAAGTGATCCGGGAGTTTCTCGGCGACGTCGATGTCACCACTGCTGCCAGGCACCTGAAGGTCTCCCGCGCAACGCTCTCCCGCATTCTCAACGGCAAGGCCGGGGTATCGGCTGAAATGTCGCTGCGGCTATCTGCCGCTTTCGGCACCCACGCCGGAATCTGGTATGAGTTGCAAACCGATTACGACATGTGGCGCGCATCGCAAAAGACGCAGCCAAAAATCGAGCCATTCAACCGGGCGGCTTAGGTTTGGGAGATTAAACCTTCGCACGGTCTTGGCGCTGACGCTTTCAACTCTCTTGTATAATTCCTCCGCACAAGATTCCATCAAGAGTGAGCATATGAAACGGCTGGGGTGGGCATTGTTGTTGCTCGTGGCAGCTTCTCCCGCGTGGGCTGCCAGGAAGATCAGCGTAGAGGAACTCAAGGATCTGCTCGTGTCGTTGCAGCGAGCCAACAAGACGGACGCGGAAGTGGCTACAGAGTTGAAGCAGGTGGAACTTACCGAGGAACTGACGCGCGCTGCGATGAACCAGGTGGCGGCGAGTGTGCGCGGACCTTTGTCGTCCGTGCAGGTGTACGTTCTTGAGATACGCAGTGCAGTGCTGCCGCCTCCAGCCTCTGACCTGCCCTCCACACCGGCACCCGATGCGGCTACGCAAAAAGCCATTCTGGACAAGGCTGTGGATTACGCAAGCACGACCTATGCGCAATTGCCACACCTCAGCGCGACCAAAACCACCTACCGTTTCGAGGAAGAGTGGCCCGACATTGGCAGCCCAACGATCCTGGCTGGAGTCGGGGCCCAGAGCGCGCAGTTCGACCTGGACAAGATGCAGTTGGGACAGGTGATTCGCCTGGCCAAAGCCACTGAAATCCCCGTGAATCTCGAGCATGGAGCCGAACGGGACCAGTTGCCGGCGGACAGGACGCATTGGGGTGAAAATGGCCAGGTTACGCTGCGCGGACCAGAGCCGGATCTTGCCAAAGTGGTGAAGGATGCCCGGGCGAGCGGCAAGATCGACTGGCTGCGCTGGCAGACGATCAACGGCGCGCAGACCGCTGTTTTCGCCTTCGCGGTGGGTAAAAAAGAGACCCACTACACGGTGGACTATTGTTGCTTCCGTCACGCACGGACGGCTGACATGCAACGGATAGGCAGTTCACTCCTCTCCGAACACATGTCGAGTTCAGACACATCGGATTGGGAGAGCCGCAAGGATACGGTGCCCTACCATGGCGAGATTTTCGTCGATCCGGAGACCGGCATCGTGGTGCGGCTGGTGAATCAAGCTGATTTCAAGGCATCGGAGGATATTCGGCAAGAGGACCGGCGCATCGATTACGCACGGGTGACGGTGGGCGCGCAAACGCTTGTTCTGCCGGTGAAAGCGACGATCAGCGCAGTCACAATCAATGCCAAGAGCATTGCCTTTACGAGCGGCGCGAAGTTGAGCTCTGCCGAAGTGTTTACCAAGACGTGCACTACCCTGTTTGTGAGTGAATATAAAAGCTACCAATTGGCCGGCGGGACCTCACCGGGGCCCAAATAGGTGCAATGAGGAGCGCGGAAAGCAGGACCCAATCTGGCGCTGTCTCGCGAAGAGACAGGCGAAGATTGAGCCGTTTAGAGCGGTTCTCCAATAAACGTGCGCTGGCTATTTCTGTGCAGGGTGGCTTTTTCTTAAGGAAAAAGCCACTTGGCATTGTGCTTTCGGAGTACAGCAATTGGAGAACCGCTGTAATCGGGCTGCTTAGGGACCAAGGCTGCGGCGGACTAGAACCGCACCACCGGGCATTGTGCGTCATTCGGACTGCTTTCCCCTCACGAGTTTGCCGGCGTCGTAGCCCATGGCGGGCAGGCGGCCCGCAATCTCCGCATAGAGCTTGTCATCCATCTTCGCCGTGCGACTCAAAATCCATAAGTACTTACGGCTGGGTTCGCCGATGACTGCGTATTCGTAATCCGGGCTCAGGTCGATAATCCAATAATCCCCAAAGAACGGCCAGAAGAAGGTCACTTTGAGCTTTGAGCCGGTGTTCCGGTCAACCACCTGGGCCCAGCCGCTGGATTGTGTGAGGTTGCCTTCGCGCGTTTTGCAAGCATTGACGACGGTGATTTTGCCGTCAGGACGCAGAGAATAGGTTGCCGTCGCATTGCTGTCGCACTTGCGCTCGAAGCGATTGGGATACCTGGCGATTTCAAACCAGCGTCCGGTGTAGCGGTTCAGGTCAACCTTCGGGACGGATTCCAGTGGGACCTGACCGGATGCGGCTCGAACCAGAGAAAATACTCCGGCCAAGGCGAGGCCAAAATAGACAAGTTTTCGAGAATTCATGAGGAATCTCCATTGTTTTGCGATGCCGGCACTCAATGATGATGAGAGCAGCACACCGAAACAACACTACAGGACTGAGCAGTCAGCCTCAGGGCGAGGGAGCCCGGGTTCCTGCGTTCGCTCTATTGTCTACTGAAGTTGCAGTTTTTCGATTTCATCGACTTCTCCGGCCCCCTTGGCATAGAGCCGCTCTTCATCGGGAGCCAGCGCGTACAACAGCTTCAGAAACTCTCCGGCGTGGACGCGCTCCTCGTCGGCTATGTCTTTGAGGACCGCAACGGCGAGCTTGTTCTTGGTTGACTCGGCAAGCTGCATGTACATCTGAGTGGCTTCATACTCAGCGGCCACCATGAAGCGGATGGCTCGGACGAGTTCCTCGTCGGTGAGTTTTCTTCCGTTTGCTAACTCTGCAAAGGGTGATCCGAACTGCGGCATGGCATTCTCCTGTGATTGATGGACCTTGACGCGCTGAAAGCTGAATTGGGGTTTTGCGCGCTATCCCGTTTGTAGATTTTTGGCTTGCTGGGGTCTGAGCGGGATTGACCATCTACGGGCACCCGGTGGAGAACAGGGAACAGGGCCGGCCGGCGTGCGTGGGCTGATTGGCCGGGGGGGTGAGACCTTGGGTACGGGGGCCCTCTGGGGGGATAGTTCTTCTTTGTATTGTGGAGAAGAGTTATCCGGTTTAGATATCTATTGCCGCGTGCTGGGAGTAGGATCGATTTACGAGTTGCTTTGTCATCCTGGACAGAGCTACCAGGAATCTGGCTTCCCTTTCCTATGCCGGGCCCCGCCGGGGCCCGGGAGTTACTGGATCATCCTTCAAGCAATTGGGACGCCTGCGGTTTTCCTGCGCAAACAGGGACCCGCCGCTGTGGCTGATGAACATCTTTCCCCCTCGCTTCTCATTTCCCCTACCCGAAAACTGAGAGACCGTCATGAAGCTGCCCGTTTCTCTGGGCGTGCATTCGCTGTTGAGTGCGCGCACGCTGGCCTCGGGGATTGTTCTGTTTGCCGTTGAAGCAGCGCTGCCCGCTGCCGCGGAGTTCGTCCTGGCCGATGGGGCGGAGGTTGGCTTTCGCGGCCGATTCGAGACTTGCGGGAGGGGCGGGCAAGCGGGGCCATAACTCCACGGAAATCAATGCGTGGGCTTTCGCGCACAAAGAAATACTGCACGGTCTGAATTGACCGGACCTCAACTCGGTTGATTGGTGGAAGGAAAACACTGATGATCGAGAGCTTTCACTTTCTTCCGAGTTCTCAGTCAGCCGCAGAGCAGAGCGAGGCCGGTTTCCGAGGCTCAGAGATTAAGCCGACGCAGATCTCGGTGTGCGGCGGCGTTTTATGAAGTTCACGGGGATCGCGCACTGAGATTCCGATTCCGTTTCTGCCTCAGGGGCGGAAATTCCTTACTTGCCTCGGATGCGCATCGACGCTTGTCATAACCGGGCAACCTGGAATCACTGAAACTTTACCCGTTTGTCGCGGCCGGATTCAGCACGCTCGCCGACACATTTAATCAGAGGGCTCGCTGCCCTTGCTTCCCCGAAGTACCTGGAGATCGAACTATGCAGCGCAAGTCAATATGCAAGCCGTCGTGGGTTCCACGCGTTTTTATCGCGCTATTTTTTGCAGTAGCGGTTGCGGCGAATGCGTCCCCGGCGGCCCCAACCATCTTCACGGTGACGCGGTTTGGCGACACGCTGGCGAACGGGACCAACCCCGGCGACGGGCTGGGGACGGGTGCATCTGGCGATCTGCGGTTCGAGCTGCTGGCGGGGAAAGTGTACAAGATTGCTCCAGGCGGCGCCAAAACCACGGCGGCCAGCAGCATCAATGGTTCCTCCATCGTGGCTGTGGACGCAGCGGGCGATCTGTATGTGGTCGCCGAAGACGAAAATGGAGAGATTGTGGAAGTGACGCCCGCCGGAGTTCAGACTGTGTTCAATACTCCTTCCATCGTGTATGTGGGAGGGGTGGCCATCAGCGGCGCCGGCAATCTCTATGTGCCGGATGGCGACACCGGGTACCTTTACGAAATCGTCCAGGCCACGGGGGCGAGCCTGAGCTTTGCCACCACGGCTAAAGGCTCGACGAACCCCACCCCCCAGACGGTCACGGTGCAGGACATTGGCAATGCCGAGAGCTGACGCTGACCGGCATCGCCTTTCCCAGCGACTTCTCGAATGCGGGCGGAGGGACTTGCAGCAGTTCCAGCGAGCTGACGAGCAGTGAGTCGTGCAGTGTGGCGATCCAATTTGCTCCGAAAAAGTCGGGCAACCTGACGGAGGGCGTGACGCTGACCGACGATGCGTTGAATGTGGCTGGGGCTACGCAGCAGATTTCGGTGAGCGGGGGCGCGCCGCCTTTCGGCACGGTGCTCACGAGCCCCACGACTGTGAGTGGCGTGGGGGGCGTGCTGCCAAGCTCGAAGGTCTTCACGTGGTCGGCCGGCACCGGGGTTGCATATTACGATCTCCACGTAGGCACGGGCGGCGTGGGTTCCTATAACCTGTACAACATTCAGCACACAACCGCGCTGAGCAGCAGTGCGTTAACGATTCCGTCGCAGGGTAAAACGGTCTACGTTCGGCTCTCGTCGGATATCGCCGGGATCTGGACGAATGTGGACTACATCTTTACCGAGTCCGCGGCCGTTTCCGCCGCACTGGGGCTCCGACGTGGGGCTTGCTGGGAACCTCGCGAACGTTCACGTGGACGGCGGGCACGGGAGTGGCGTACTACGATCTCTACATCGGCACGACCATTGCGGGTTCGTACGACATCGCCAACATTCAGCACACAAGTGCGCTGAGGAGCGGCGCGGTGACGATTCCGTCGCAGGGTAAGACGGTCTACGTTCGGCTCTCGTCGGATATTGGCGGGGCCTGGACGAACGCGGACTACACCTTCACGGAGCAGCCTGCGGCAGCGGCGGTGCTGACAAGCGCCACCAGCGGAGTGCTGGGAACCTCACAAACCTTTACGTGGACGGCGGGGTCCGGGGTTGCGTACTACGATCTGTTGGTCGGCACCCGCGGGGTGGGATCGTATGACCTCGACAACATTCAGCACACGACCGCTCTGAGCAGCGGCGCGCCGACGATTCCGTCGCAGGGTAAGACGGTCTACGTTCGGCTCTCGCCGGATATTGGCGGGACCTGAACCAATGTGGACTACATTTTCACGGAGCCATCACTCGAATAAGGGCATTTGGCTGTGAAGGCGGCGGCTCGGCATCTTTGGCCGCCAGACTCAGCCAGGAGGTTGAGGGCGATGTTCTGGACGATCCGCGGGCCGGGAGATATCTCCCGGCCCGCAGTGTGTTTGGCTGGCGCGGGGGATGAAGAGGACGGGGGAGCCCGCGGCCGATGCGAAAATCAGCGAGACAGCTAGCTAGCGGCTGTGCGGGCTACGGTGAGGACGGTGATGTCGTCTTGCTGGCCGAAGGTCTGGGCGGCGGCGGCGAGCCTGGCGCCTGCCAGGCCTGAGCGCAGCATATCGGCGATGCGGTCGAAGCCGAAGAGATGGCCCTGGGCGTCCTGGGCTTCAGCGATGCCATCGGTCATGAGGAGGAGGCGGTCGCCCTGGCTGAGTTGGAATATGTGGACGGGGAACAGGGTGCTGGGCACGGCGCCGAGGGGCAGGGCCCCCTCCATGGGCAGTTCCTGACCGTTGAGATAGGGCGGAAGGTGGCCGGCGTTGGCCAGGGCGGTGGCCCCATCGATTTGGATGCGGAGGGCCAGGCAGGTGGCGAGGCCGCGGCCCTGCATGCGTTCATTGAGCAGGGCGAGGATGCGGAGGGGGTCGGAGGTGAAGGTAGCGGCGGTGCGGATGGCGCCGACGATGAGGGTGGCGAGCATGCCGGCGTGCATTCCCTTTCCGGCGACATCGCCGACGACGATGAGGACGCTGCCGTCGGCGGGTTGGGGCAGGACCTGAAACAAGTCGCCGCCGACTTCGCGGGCGGGATGGTACTCGCTGTCAATGGCGAGTCCGGGAGTGCTGGGCAGATGCTCGGGGATGAGGAATTGCTGGACACTGCGGGCTGCGGCCAATTCCTGTTCGAGGGAAACCTGGCGGACCTGGTCGCGGCGATAGCGGAGGTAGAGGACGCCGAGGGTAGCGAAGACGAAGAGGAGTTCGGCGATGGCGCGGATGTCGACCTGAAAGGGTCCGAGGGGCATGAAGCGGAGGTCAGACAGGCCCAGGTAGTGGGAGATGGTATTGACCCAGGTCTCGGTCAACTGGCGAACCAGCAGGGAGATGCCGATGGCGACCGAACCGAGGTCTTTTTGGAGGAGGAGTCCGAGGGCGGCGAGCAGCAAGAAGAAGATGGGAATGGCGGAGGTGAGGGACCAGAAGGAACTGGTGGTGTAAGTGGCCTGCGTGGCCAATGCGAAGGAGTAGGCACAGCCGGCGAGAAACTGCAAGACCGCTCCAAGGACAAGCCAGGGGCGAAAGCGGAGGCAAAGGCGGGAGAGAAAGAGCAGGGCTGTGGCATTGATGAAGTAGTAGGCGACCAAGACCAGCACGGGGGCCCAGGAACGGCGCATGACGGAGTCACTGGCGGCGAGGATGCCGCCGACGAGGGGATCGAGGAAGGTTCCGACGCACGAGATGCCGAGGAAGAGATAGGCGGCGCGGTTGCGCTGGGCGGTGGCGAGCAGGAAAGCGGCGCAACCGGCGACAAACAAGAGGAAGAGGCAGAGATTCCAGGGGAGATTGCGGACGATGCCGTTGGAGATGAAGAAGGCGGTGCGCGCGTGAATGGTGGAGAGGGAGCCGAGCTCGGGGGGGCGGTCAAAGCGGGCAGTTCCGGCGGTGTAGAAGGGGAAGAGGCCCGTTCCGGCAGCGCCGTTCCAGCGGCGGATGGCGATATGGACGGTGGGCCCGTGGACGAGGCCAGCCGGGAGGTCATAGGTGAGCTGGCGATCAAAGGACGAGGCCGGGCGCGGGGTCCAGTGGCCGAAGCGGCCGATGGAGACGCCTTCGACGTAGAGCTCGTAGACCTCATCGAGGCCGCCGATGGCGATGGCGAGTTGACGCCCGGCGAGTTGGCTTGCAAGCAGGGATTGGGGCAACTGGACGGTGGTGCGGTACCAGCGGAAGCCGGGCACGGTGGTCAAAATGCTGCTCTTTACAGGCGGTTTGGTAGTTTGCCAGTTGGAGTCGTCGAGGTCGGGGCGCGCCCAGGCTGGATCGTCGCCGGGATGGACACGCCAGGCGTTGAGGATCACGACGCCCTCATCAGCGGGCAACTGGGCCAGGCAAGCAATGTTCGCGAGCAGCAAAAGCAGAAGGGGGAGCTTCTTCATGCGGGGGAGACTCCGGGGTTACTTATGGGAAGGCCCTTTTGAAGCTATAGCATGGCGGGGCGGATGGGCGGTACAGAATTTCAGGGAGGGGCATTCGCCTTCGGCGGGAAGAGCTTGGGGTCCCACCCATTTCACGATGAGACTGTGAAATGGATGGGGCACGGGGCCACCTGCGGTGGGGCCAACCGACCCCTGCGGTGGGGCCAACTGCTCGCTATTCGCTCGCAAGAGCTTCAGTAGGTAGCCTGGATTTCTCACAGACGGTGCGGTAAGCCAAGAAGATGAGGTGTTGCGAAGGCCCAGGGCCTGGGGGCCGGGAGGCCGGCGCTGGAATTCCCCGCAATCGGTGAGAAATGCGGGCTGGGGACTGGCCGGTGCCTGCGCGATTGAATGCTACCGCGTTGTTTCCTCATGAGTACCCCCTCCCCCCCTATTCTGTAAGGAAGTGCTTTAGTTTCAATTGGATAGAGTGAGGTGTTCGCTGCAAATTCTTGATTCTGCTGGGGTTAACCCGCGGAATCCTGTCAGCAAAGAGGTTACGGCCCGTTTTCGGTGTCTCGGCGGCTTTTTGGACCGCATTCTGGTATGGCAGCCGTTGCGGCGGCGCCTCGCCAGAGAAGGTTTTCCGAGATTGCGGGTGAACTCAATTCATAGAATGCACCACGAGATAGGATGCACCACGAGGCCTTAATCTTCTGCAAATAGCCGGGGATGGGCACTGGAGCTATTTCTCACAGGCGATGCGGTAAGCCAGGAAAATCGAGGTGTTGCGAGGCCCCCAAAACCGCCGATCAGCCACCCCAGCGAGCAGAGATCGCTCGCCGGGGACCCCAGCAGGAAGGCCGACGCTGCAATTTTCCGCGACCTGTGAGAGATGCGGGGTAGGCGTAATACTGTTCACGTAAGTATCCTAATGGCTTTTTGGATGTCGATTGGTGGCATGTTCTTGCCGTGTCGGGGGCGGAGCGGGAAGTTGCTCATCTTGCGCTTTACCCCACGGAAGTTGCGGCGGTT
>Ga0302320_10025259_pt1 | contig 11562 bp, 6 predicted proteins | sample Bog_T0_3_FD_202130 | JGI IMG/M metagenome (GOLD analysis project Ga0302320, IMG submission 202130) | Peat permafrost microbial communities from Stordalen Mire near Abisko, Sweden - Bog_T0_3 | ecosystem: Environmental > Terrestrial > Soil > Wetlands > Peat | place: Sweden: Abisko, Stordalen Mire... | reverse complement strand
GTCATCATGGCCAGCTATGCGCCGCTCTTGGTGAACCTGAATCATCGCGCCTGGAACCCGGACCTCATCAATTTTGACAGCGCCAACTGGTATGGCCTGCCCAGCTATTATGTGCAAAAGCTGTTCGCGGAAAATCGCGGCGATGTTTATCTGCCTACGCACGTGCAATCTCCGCCCGCGGAACCAGCGGTGACCGCAGGCATGATTGGCGTCGGCACTTGGAACACAGCGGCGGAATTCAAGGACATTCAGGCAACCGCGCCGGACGGAAAAATCTTATTTGCCGCCGATTTCAGCCAGGGCACGAAAGGCTGGAAGTTACTGGGCGATGGGGCGCAATGGCGCGCGCAGGATGGCGCGTTGCGGCAGACGGCGGAAAAGGAATTCATTCGGGCGCTGGCTGGCAAACGAGAGTGGACGGATTACACGCTCACGCTCAAGGCCCGGAAACTTTCCGGCGCCGAGGGCTTCCTCGTTTTGTTTCGCATCAATGGCAATGACGACCGCAACTGGTGGAATATCGGCGGCTGGGGCAATACTGCGGATGGCATTGAATCCGGCCACACACTGGATTCCAAGCCCCGTCACATCGAGGCGGATCGTTGGTACGACCTCAAGTTGACGGTCAGCGGCAAAAACGTGAAATGCTGGCTGGACGGTCAAATCATCCACGATCTGGACTACGATCAGGGTGGTAAAATCAACAGTCTTTACGCCACTGCGGCCAGCGATGCCAAATCTGGCGACCTGATTGTGAAAGTGGTTAACGCTCGCGCCACGTCATTGGTAACGGCAGTTGATTTTTCCCTGGCCAAGGGCTTATCCGGCAGCGGCACGGCCACGGTGCTGACTTCTGCCAGTCCAACGGATGAAAATTCTCTGGCTGAGCCGATGAAAGTCTCCCCGAAAACTGAAGCCATCAGTTTCAGCGGGACAACTTTAACGCGCTCATTCCCGGGAAATTCCTTCACGGTGTTGAGATTGCAAATGAGGTGACTTGTCATGCGCTTAAGCCTTAACCGATTCATCGTAACGGCCGCCGGCATTTTTATGCTGACTGCTTGCGCCTTGGCCGCGGCGCCGAGGATGAAGGCGCCCCGCGCGGCGGAGCCTTTTTCATTGGTGAACGTGCGCCTGTTAGACGGCCCATTTCGCGACGCAATGCTCCGAGACCAGAAGTATCTGTTGAGCCTGGAGCCCGATCGTTTTCTGTTCAACTTCCGCAAAAACGTGGGGTTGAACGTCACGGCGCGGCCATACGGCGGCTGGGATGCGCCGGATTGCGAGCAGCGTGGGGCGATGCTGGGACACTACCTTTCAGCTTGCTCGCAGATGTATGCCAGCACCGGGGACGCGGAATTCAAACGCCGCGTGGATCACATTGTCGCGGATTTGGCGGAGTGTCAGAACCGTGCGCCGGCGGCGGGTTTTCACGAAGGTTATTTGTCGGCTTTCCCCGAATCGTTCATTGACCGCGTGGAACAATCCAAACCGGTCTGGGCGCCTTGGTACGCGCTTCACAAAATTATGGCCGGGTTGTTGGCGGCAAATCAACTCTGTCAGAATGAGCAGGCCCTGGCGGTGCTGGAACATATGGCAGATTGGGTGAAATTCCGCGTGGACCGCCTCCCGCGTGAGCAGATGCAGAAGTCGCTCGACAATGAGCACGGCGGCATGAATGAAGTGCTGGCCAATCTTTACTCAGTGACCGGCAACCCGGATTATCTGCCCCTTTCCGCCTCGTTCAACCACGCCAAGGTCCTCGATCCGCTCGCGAACGGCGAGGATAAACTCGACCAGCTGCACGCCAACACGCAAATTCCCAAAATCCTCGGCGTGACCCGCGAATACGAGTACACGGGCGATCCGGCGTTTCGCACCATGGCGGAAACTTTTTGGAACTCCGTCGCCTTGCATCGCTCGTACGTCATCGGCGGGCATTCCGATCACGAACATTTCTTTCCGACCAGCGAGTTTGCAAAACATTTGAGCAGCGAGACGTGTGAAACGTGCAACACCTATAACATGCTCAAGCTCACGCGCGAACTTTTCGCGCTGGAGCCGGACGCGGCCAAAATGGACTTTTATGAGCGCGGGCTGTACAACCACATTCTGGCCTCGCAGGACCCGGAGACGGGCATGTTCGTTTATCTCATGTCGCTCAAGCCCGGCCATTTCAAAACGTATTCCACCCCCGAAGACTCGTTTTGGTGCTGCGTGGGCACCGGAATGGAAAATCACTCCAAGTATGCGGACACGATTTACTTTCACGACGAGGATTCACTCTTCGTCAACCTGTTCATTGCGTCGGAATTGTCGTGGCCGGAGAAAGGGATATCGATCCGGCAGGAGACGAAATACCCGGCCGCCGATGTCTCTATGCTCAGAATCAAGGCGGAAACGCCAGTGATGCTGGCCCTGAAAATCCGGCACCCGGGCTGGGCAACTGACGGCATGTTTGTGCAGGTGAATGGTAGAAAACAGAAGCTGAACTCCGCTCCCGGCAGTTACCTGGCCCTGTCTCGGCAATGGCGCGACGGCGACTGCATTGAGGTGCGAGTACCGATGAGGGTGCACACCGAGTTTCTCCCTGGCGTGCGCAATGAGGTTGCCTTGCTTTACGGGCCAGTTGTCCTAGCCGGGGAGTTGGGCACCAACTCAATGCCGAATCCGTTTGCCCGCAACCAGACAGACTATAGTTATCTGCCCGACCCCTCCGCGCCGGTGTTCGTCAGCACGGACGACGATTTGCTCAAACGTGTGCAGCCGGTGTTGCCAGAACCCCTGACTTTTCGCACACACGGCATTGGCCGCCCAAACGATGTGACGTTGATTCCGTTTTATCAACTCCATCGCCAGCGTTATTCGGTTTATTGGAAATTGCTTTCAGAAACGGAATGGCGGGCGCAGGCAGCGGAACTTGCCGCCGCGGAAACACGGCGCATGGCCATGGAAGCGCACACGGTGGATGTGGTGCAGCCCGGCGAGCAGCAGTCGGAGATAGATCACGAAGTGCAAGGCGAGAAGTCCAATTCTCTCGCGGCGCTGGGCCGAAAACTGCGTCATGCTCACGACGGCGGCTGGTTTTCTTACGACCTGAAAGTGGCTGCTGCCGCCAGCAACGAACTTGTGTGTACTTGGTGGGGGGACGAAGACGGCGCGCGGAACTTTGACATCCTGGTGGATGGCGTGAAAATCGCGTCCCAACAACTGCTGCACAACCAACCGGGAAAGTTTTGGGATGCGACCTATCCTGTTCCCGCTAGTCTCACCTCAGGCAAATCCAGAGTCACTGTCACCTGGCAGGCGCAGCCGGGCAATTTTGCCGGCGGACTTTTCGGTTGCCGAATTCTGCAAACCAACACCAAATCCAATCCATGAGCACACAATACACGATCGGTCTTGATTACGGCACGAACTCCGTTCGCGCCCTCATCGTTAACGTCGCCACCGGCGCGGAAGTGGCCACCGCCGTTTGGAATTATGCCCACGGCACGCAAGGCGTGATTTTATCGCGCGACCCGAACCTGGCGCGGCAGCATCCGCTGGACTACATCGACGGCGCAGAGGCCAGCATCAAGCAGGCGCTCGCCGCCGCAAAAAGATCCATCAAAGGCTTCACAGCCGAACAGGTCGTCGGGATTGGCGTGGATACCACGGGGAGCACTCCGTTGCCGGTGGACGCCAGCGGCCAACCCCTTGCGTTGCAGAAGAAATTCACCAAGCATCCCGCCGCGATGGCTTGGTTGTGGAAGGACCACACCGGCGTGCAGGAAGCCGGCGAGATCACGGCGCTGGCGCGGAAAATCCGGCCGGAGTTTCTCGCCAAGTGCGGCGGAACGTATTCCAGCGAATGGTTTTTCAGCAAGATTTTAAAGTGCCTCCGCGCCGCGCCGGAAGTGTTTGGGGCCGCGCATTCGTGGATTGAACTGTCGGACTTTGTTCCCGCCGAATTGACCGGTACGCTCGCGCCGGACCATTTCACCGCCGGGGTCTGCGCCGCAGGCCACAAGGCGATGTGGAACGCGCAATGGAATGGCTATCCAGACGCGGAGTTTTTATCGCAACTGGACCCGAAATTGGGTGCGTTGCGCGACCGTCTGCCGAAAAAAGTCCGCGCCGTGGACACCGCCGCCGGCAAGCTGACGGCGGAGTGGGCACGGAAAACGGGCCTGACGACGGGCATTCCCGTGGCCGTGGGCGCATTCGACGCGCACACCGGCGCCATTGGCGCAGGCGTCAAGCCCGGCACGCTGGTCAAGATCATCGGCACGAGCACGTGCGACATCAGCGTGCGGCTGAATACGGCGGAACTGGCCGATGTTCCAGGCGTTTGCGGTATTGTGGACGGCAGCGTATTACCCGGCTATTTTGGACTTGAAGCCGGTCAATCAGCCGTGGGCGACATTTTCAACTGGTGGGTGAATTATATCCAGCCCGGAGCGACGACCACCGTGTCGGCCAGTTCCAAAACAGGCCGGGGCGGTGCCCGGCGCGCAGCCAAGCATGAAGATTTGGCGCTGGCGGCGGCGAAACTTCAACCCGGTGAAAGCGGGTTGCTGGCGCTCGATTGGAACAACGGCAACCGCACCATTCTGGTTGACCAGCAGCTTACCGGTTTGCTGGTGGGCCAGACGTTGTACACCACCCCGGAGGAGGTGTACCGCGCTTTGATCGAGGCCACGGCTTACGGCGCGCTGACCATCATCAACCGGTTCGAGGAATACGGCGTGAAGATTGACGAAGTCGTCAATTGCGGGGGGATTGCGGAGAAAAGCCCTGTCACCATGCAGATTTACGCGGATGTGACCGGCCGGCCGATGAAGATTTCGCGCTCGGCGCAGACCTGCGCGCTCGGTTCCGCCATGGCGGCGGCCGTCCTGGCCGGGGTGCATAAGGATTTGGCCTCCGCGCAGGCGAAGATGACCGGCTTGAAACCGAAGGTATATAAAACGAATCCAAAAGCTCATGCGGTGTACCAAGAGCTTTACGCGTTGTACAAGGAATTGCACGATGCCTTCGGGACGAAGGATTGGAGCGGCAATTTGTACGGTGTAATGAAAAAGCTCATAGAAATTCGGAGCCGCGTTAGGAAGTAAAAAATGGTTCCACCACTTTTCATTGCCACCGCACGATTAAGAAAATAATCTTTATGCTCGAAAATCTAAAAGCTGAAGTTTGCCAAGCCAATCTCGATCTGGTGACCGAAGGCTTGGTCATTCAGACGTGGGGCAATGCCAGCGCGGTGGACCGCGAGCAGGGCCTCATGGTCATCAAGCCGAGCGGGGTGCCGTATTCGGAGATGAAACCGGAACACCTGGTGGTGGTTTCGCTGACCGACGGCAAGGTGATCGAGGGCCATTTGAAGCCCAGTTCGGATACGCCGACGCATCTGGTGCTGTATCGGGCGTTTGCCGGCATCGGCGGCGTGGTGCATACGCACAGCCTGTTCGCGACGGCGTGGGCGCAGGCGTGCAAACCGTTGTTGGCTTACGGCACCACCCAGGCGGACTACTGGTACGGCGAGGTTCCTTGCACGCGCAAGCTCACGGCGGCGGAAATCAAAAAAGATTACGAGGCGAACACGGGCGATGTCATCGTGGAGACGTTCAAGAAGTTGAAGTTTGATCCGTTGCAACATCCGGCCGTCCTGGTGGCCAGCCACGGGCCATTCACTTGGGGAGCGGCCGCACACGATGCGGTCCATAACGCGAGCGTGCTTGAATGCATTGCTCGGCTGAACAGCGAAACCTTGCGCATCAATCCCAGAATCAAGCCGATGCAATCCGTGCTGCTGGACAAACATTTCCTGCGCAAACACGGGCCGGGCGCGTATTACGGGCAAAAGTAAATGACGAATGCCGAAATCCCAACCAATGCCGAAATCCGAATTCCGCCCCACACGGCAGGTTGACCATCGCCCAAATCCCCAATACCATGTGGCCAGCAAATCCACCAACCTGAAAAAACATTATTGAACAAATCGAAAACCATTGAAGCATAATTATGAAACAACATATCCAACACACCATGGCTGCGGGATTGCTCGCGATCACGCTGGCCGGCTGCGCGATCATGACCGCGACCACGACCTCCGCTAATACATCATCCACGATCACAAAGTCCGATTTTGGCAAGGCTCCCGATGGCCAGCCGGTTGACCTCTATACGCTGCGCAATTCCAAGGGCGCAGAGGCTTGCATTATGACCTACGGCGGCCGGGTGCAAAAGCTGCTCATGCCGGACAAGCATGGCAAGTTCGCCGACGTGGTGCTCGGTTATGATACCCTGGACGGTTACCTGAGCCCAGACTGCCCCTATTTCGGCGCGCTGGTTGGCCGCTATGGCAATCGCATTGGGAACGCGACCTTTAACCTTGAGGGTCAGACCTATACGCTGGCCAAGAACAACCATGGCAATTCGCTGCATGGCGGCTTGAAAGGCTTCGACCGCGTGGTCTGGACGGCGAAACCTTCGATTGGCACCCACGGGCCCCAATTGGTGCTGGCGTATGTGAGCAAGGACGGCGAAGAAGGCTTCCCAGGCAACCTCGAAGTCACTGCCATTTACACGCTGACCGAGAAGAATGAGTTGAAACTGGAATTCACAGCCAAGACCGACAAGCCGACGGTATTGAATCTCACGCATCATTCTTATTTCAACCTGGCGGGACAGGGGAGTGGCGACATTCTCAATCACTTGGTCCGGATCAATGCTGACCAAACCACTCCCGTGGACAGCGGCTTGATTACGACCGGCGCTTTTGCCGACGTGGCAGGCACGCCGTTTGATTTCCGCAAGTCCACGGCGATCGGGGCGCGTATCAACGACCCGGACCCCGTTCTCCAATATGGTCCCGGCTATGACCACAACTGGGTCATCAACAAGCCGCTGGGCCAGTTTGGTTTCATGGCGCGGGTGGTGGAACCAAAGAGCGGTCGCGTCATGGAAGTCTGGAGCGATGAACCCGGCCTGCAGTTCTACACCGGCAATTTCCTGGACGGCACAATCACCGGCAAGGAAGGGCGGGTTTATCAGCGGCATGGCGCGTTCTGCATGGAACCGCAGCATTATCCTGACTCGCCGAACAAACCCAACTTCCCGTCGGTGGAACTGAAGCCCGGCCAGACCTTCCACAACACCATCGTTTATAAATTCAGCGTTGAATAAAGCTTTCCCCGAGCCTATCCAAAACCACGAACGATTCCAGCATGCCGGTTTGCTGTGAACCCATATTCACAGCCACAAGTTAATAAACAGCTATGAATGAAGTAACCAACAGCGTCGCGGAGGCAACCAACAGCCTGGCGATGGCGTCCGTGGCGGGGGGAATGAACGGCACGGTGTTCAACGGCTTGGATCTGGTCGTTATCATCGCCTTCGCCGTGGGCATGATCGGGACCGTCTGGTTTTCCATGCGCAAGAAGAATGAGTCCGGCAAGGACTACTTTCTGTCCGGACGCGATGCGAACTGGCTGCAAATCGGCTCGTCTATCTTTTCGTCAAACATCGGCTCCGAACACCTCGTCGGACTGGCGGGTGCGGGCTTTGCCACGGGTATGGCCATGGCGCACTGGGAAATGCATGCTTACTGGATTCTCATCCTGGGCTGGGCTTTCGTGCCGCTATATGACCGCATGAAAGTTTTCACCATGCCGGAATTCCTCGAACTGCGGTTCAGTCGAGGTTCGCGAAATGTCTTGAGCCTGCTGACCATGGCCAGCTTGGTGCTGACGAAAATCGCCGCCACGATTTATGCGGGTGACGTCGTCATACGCACACTGCTGAACGTGGATCACATTGACCTCTTTGGGCAAAAAATAGATGTCTTCTGGGCCATTGCTTTGGGGCTGGCCTTCACCACTGGTTTGTACACGGTTTTCGGCGGCATGCGGGTGATCATGTACACCGCGGTATTGCAGGCGCCGGTACTGATCTTTGGTTCCGTTTGCATCCTCTACATGGGACTCCGCGTCTTGGGCCATGGCAGCCTGATTGACGGCTGGCATGCCACCCTTGCAGCCGTCGGTGACAACGTCCACCTTGTCCGTTCCATTCATGATCCCGATTGGCCCTGGCTGGCGATTCTGCCTGGCTCAGCCATTATCGGCTTTTGGTATTGGTGTACCGACCAGTACATTGTCCAGCGCGTGCTCGCCGGCAAGAACCAGAAGGAATCCCGTCGCGGCACCATCCTCGCCGGCTTCTTCAAGCTGACCCCGGTGTTCATCTTCTTGGTGCCTGGCATGATTGCCTTTGCGCTCACCAAGACGCCGGGGGTCGGTTTCAGCACCAATGGTGACGCCGCTTACACCTCGCTCGTGGCCCAGATTTTGCCCCACGGTCTTCGCGGCATGGTGGCCTGCGGCATGATCGTTGCCCTCATGGCATCACTCGGTTCCAAGTTCAATGCCTCAGCCACGTTATTCACGATGGATTTTTACCGGGAATGGCATCCGAACGCTTCCGGTAAAACCGAGGTGATTGTCGGCCGCATCGCCACCGCCGTCATAGTTTTCATCGGCATCTGCTGGGTGTTGGTGATCAAGAATCTCCACATGCCTCTCTACCTCTATCTCCAGAACGTGCAGGGCTATCTTTCGCCCGCCATCGCGGTGTTGTTCGGGCTGGGAGTGTTCTGGAAGCGGGCTACCGCCCCCGCCGCCGTGTGGGCATTTGTGCTCGGTATGGCGGGCGGTTTTGCACGGCTCGCAGCGGACCTCGTCATGCACAACGATGCCGATGCGGTATCCAAGCTAAAAGGAGATCACTACCACGGCGTTATCACCCAAGCTCAATTTGACAGCGGCATCGCCGCCATCCGGGCCACGCACAATGGCCTGTTGTTCGATTTCTGGAACATTCACTGGCTCTATTACTGCGAAGGCCTGTTTGTGTTTACCGCCGTCTTGATGATCATCATCAGCCTCCTCACCCAGGCGCCGGATCCCAAGACCATCAAATTCACGTGGTATGGCGCCACGCCTCAGGAAAAGGCCGCCACTAAAGAAAGTTGGAATGCCTTGGATGTTGTGCTCAGCCTGATTGTCGTGGGCTGCGTGATCTTATTCTACATCAAGTTCTGGTAACCCACGCATTTCAAAAAGGCGGCGATGCTCCGGCGTCGCCACCTTTTTGCCACTGGGATGGAGCGCGGGCGTCCGGCGTGTTCACTGTGGCGTCAGGCATGCCTGCTTGACGTGGAGGGAGGCATCCCTGCCGCCCGGAAAACACCGTGGGGCAGGTTGAGTGCGCGGGAAAGTTTCCACGCGCTTGGTCTGCGTGAGGTTTTCTCCACCGGGCTGGGAAGCCCGGCTCCATGGCAAGCAGGAATGCCCGCCGCTACCCCGAATGCCCGCCGCGCCAAGCCTTCCAGTCCCGCTCCAGCTGAGCGCAAACCAGTTCTGGCGTTTTTGCGAACAGGCGGGAGCCGAGCAACCGTGCCCGCTCGCCGAAGTGCCTGCGCTTGGAATCGATCAATTGCTGCACCGCCGCTGTTTCCCGGCTGGGTGCGGCGTGCTCTTTCACAAAATGTTCCAGCAACTCCAAGTCGTGATTATCCCCCAGTTGCTGGCCGAGCTTATCCAGCCTCCCCAGCATTGCTTTCGACTTCGGCGGCCAATCTGAACAGAGAAAATCAAGCTGGTACCAAAGGCTCTTCACCTGCTTGCGCCAATCATGGAAATGCCCCGGGGACGGTTTTAGCCTCGCCAATTTCCATGCGCCGCGTCCGTCGGTGTAGCTTTTTTTCAGGCCGGCCTTGGTTTCCGCCCAGCCCGCTTGTTTGAGTTTCAAATGACCGAGCTGGCCGCCGGTTTTTCTCAAAATATATTTCGACAGCGCCTCCGAATCCTGGTCTTTGAAACTGCGTTCCGCGAGACGGCAATGGGCTTCCAAGGCAGATTGGAGGTTGGGAAATTGCCCCGCCTTGCGGCCCGCCAGTGATTCAAACGCCTTTTGGGTCACGTGCGCATCCCGCGAAACCGCCAGCGGCTTGGCCGCCAAGCGCATCAGTTTCGCGGTCTTGCGATACTCCTTGCGGCTTAAGCCGCCGCGCGCGAGGCGGAAAATAGCGCGCATTCTTTTGATCTCCTTGCGCACCGCATGTACGACCTCCGTTTGGTGCGCTTTTCGCAAGCCGGCCAGCGCCTGGTCCACGTGTCGGTGACAAATCCGTCGCACCGCGTGTCCGGGCGATTCCGTCTGGTTCAACTGTGACCTCATGGCAATGGGCAGTCTAACCGATATCCGGCAATTCTTGCCACCGAAATTGTGCCCTGAATTCACTTTACTGCCTGGCAACCTCTGATAGATTTAGCGGCCTTGTTTGCAATACAAGCACAATCATTTTTAATTTATGGCTAAACTCACTGTTCGCGATCTGGACGTCAAAGGCAAACGCGTGTTCCTGCGCGTGGATTACAACGTGCCGCTCGAAGAAAAAGACGGCAAAATGGTCATCACGGATGCGACGCGCATCGTGGAAACCCTGCCCACCTTGAAGCTGTTGATCGAAAAGGGCGGCAAGTTGATTTTGACCGCGCATCTCGGCCGGCCGAAGGGCAAGCGCGAGGCCACCATGTCCTTGCGCCCGGTGGCCGACAAACTTCATGAACTGCTTGGTAAGCCGGTCGCTTTTGCGGACGATTGCATCGGCGATCACGTCGAGAAAATCGTCTCCACCATGAAGGATGGCGACGTGGTGCTGCTCGAAAATGTCCGGTATCACAACGAAGAGGAGGCCAATGACCCGGCTTTCGCGGAAAAGCTGGCCAAGGTGGCGGACGTCTATGTGAACGACGCGTTCGGCGCGGCGCATCGCGCCCACGCCTCGACGGAAGGGGTGGCTCGCGTGGTTGCCAAGCGGGGCGGCAAGTGCGCCGCCGGCCTATTGATGGAGCGGGAATTGAAGTTTCTCGGTGATGAGCTGGACCAACCGGCGCATCCCTTCGTCGTCATCCTTGGCGGAGCAAAAGTCTCCGACAAGATCAAGGTCATTGACCGTCTGCTGGAAAAGGCGGACACCATCCTCATCGGCGGCGCGATGGCGTACACGTTCCGGCTCGCCCACGGTTTAAAGGTCGGCAAATCGCTGGTCGAACCCGATCACAAGCAGACCGCGCTGAATGCGGAGGCCAAGGCGAAGCAGCTGAACGTAAAAATTGAACTGCCTTCGGATGTGGTGGTGGCCAAGCCGGTGGCGACCGGCAAGCTGAACAAGAAAGGCAAGCCAGTCATGGACTTTGTCAACATTCATACCGTCACCGACGCCATTCCCGATGATTCGGAAGGTTTCAGCATCGGCGAGAAGACTGCGGCGCATTATGCGCAGATTATTTCCGGCGCCAAGACTATTCTCTGGAACGGTCCGATGGGTATGTTTGAAGACGCCCGTTTTGCCGCCGGCACCAACGCCGTGGCGCAGGCTGTGGCGGACGCCACCCAGAAGCACGGCGCGAAAAGCATCATCGGCGGCGGTGACAGCGTCAAGGCGTTGAACCAGGCCAAGCTCGGTGACCAGGTGACCTTCATGAGCACCGGCGGCGGGGCGAGCCTGGAATT
>Ga0302320_10025256_pt1 | contig 11563 bp, 1 predicted proteins | sample Bog_T0_3_FD_202130 | JGI IMG/M metagenome (GOLD analysis project Ga0302320, IMG submission 202130) | Peat permafrost microbial communities from Stordalen Mire near Abisko, Sweden - Bog_T0_3 | ecosystem: Environmental > Terrestrial > Soil > Wetlands > Peat | place: Sweden: Abisko, Stordalen Mire... | reverse complement strand
CGAAGTTTCTTGCGCTGTTTCCTGTCATGTCTGTACTGCAGCTCAGCAAGTAAAGAGGTGCGGTTGCGGTCGATGGAAAGATCGGAGAGAAGAATGCACGTCTGCGAGTCCGGACACAGTAGAACAGTTATTTCAAACACCGATGGGACGCCAAATCGGCTTCTTGCTCCTTTGGTAATTCTCGGCATGTGTCTATTCGGTCTATCGCCTTGTGCATCAGCCCAGTCGAGTGACGCACAAGCAGTGGCCCTGGTTCAAAACGCCGTTGCTGCGGTGAATGGCAGCCAGACAGTCAATGATCTGACGCTCAGCGGAAGTGCAACGCGCACCGGCGGCTCGGGAACAGTTTCCGGCGCGCTCGTGATCAGAGCAAATTCTGCTCATCAGAGCCGCATCGATTTCAGTGTCAGCTCCGGCATCGTGACCGAACTGCGCGATTCCAGTACCGCTATCCCCTCAGGGAGTCGCATCGACAGTGCAGGAGTGATTCATCCTGTTGCCTTGCAGAATTGCTGGAGTGACGTGGGATGGTTTTCGCCGGTGGTCTCGATGTTCTTCACCGTGTCTGATCCTACGGTTGTGTTCCGGTATGTCGGCCAGGAAACGTTTCAGGGCGCGAGCGTCAACCATGTGGTTGCGAAGCGGCAGGTAGCGAATCAGCCCAAGGCGGCGAAGGTCCTGATCAGACAACTGAGTGCAACGGACTTGTTTTTCGACGCGACAACGGGACTGCCAGTTGCGATGAGATTCAATCTATACCCAGATAGTTCCGCACAAACCAGCACGCCGGTCACTGTGGAATTCGGCAATTACCAGCAATTGCCGTCGGGCCAAAATTTGCCCTTCCACGTCACCAGAAACGAAGCCGGCACAGTCACCGACATCCAGATTACGAGCGCGGTTGTCAATTCTGGCATTTTATCAAGCACGTTCTCTAATTAATGCCGATTGATCGAGGAAGAATCCCATGTGCCTAGGCCGCAGCGGTAGGCTCCAGGAAATCAGCAGTGTCGCATTCATCATTCTGATCAGCCTTGTTTCGCTTGCCACCGCAGCGAGCGCACAGAGTCAGGCAACGGTTGCGCTTTCGGCGAGCCAGAATCCCGCAGTCTACGGCAGTAGCGTTTCGTATTCCCTAGTCGTATCGGCAGGGACAGTGCCGACCGGAACCGTGACTCTCTACGATTCGGGCTCGCCTGTTGGAACGGCAGCACTCGATACCACAGGAAGTTCGACGCTTACCCTTTCGACGCTCGCCGCCGGTACCCACCTTTTGTCCGCCAGGTATGGTGGGGATGGGACGTATTCGAGTTCCACATCCGCAACGCTCACAGAGACGATTACGACGACCGATCCCGGCCTTACCATAGTCTCTTCGGATAATCCCTCGGCGTTTGGTGGAACTGTTCAGTTCACGGTGACGCTCGCCAGTGAGTCGACAGGAACGGTTGCCGTACAAGACGGCCAGGCAGTGCTCGAGACAGACTCCATCCCCATTGTGGGTGCTTGCTCGGCGAATGGCCGTCACTACGCTTGTCCATCGTGGTCTTATATAGTAGAAGCACCCTCGCTTTCTGCTGGGACGCATATAATTTCCGCGATCTATAGCGGTGATAGAAACTTCAATCCCTCCACGGCAGGCTTGACGCAGGTTGTGAGCGGGACCCCGGCGCCCCCAACGATCGTGGTGACGCCCTCTGCCGCTCAAATCCCCTACGACGGGTCGGTGACTATCACGGCAATCGTGAGTACGGCAGCTTCTGGCGGCCAGAACGTTCCGGACACGACTGCTTCCGGCTCAATGACCTTCACCGGAGATGTGGATGGCGATCTCGCCGTCGTCTCGGTCGTTCAGGGAGTTGCGACCTTTGTCACCTCATCGCTCTCGGTGGGCACGTCCACGATGTCGGCAGAGTACAGCGGCGATGGTTCACATACGCCAGCGCAGGGGGTGGTGCCACTAAGCGTAGTGGAAGCAAACCCAAGCATGGTGCTGGGAGCCAGCCCCAACCCATGGATAGACAGCTCCTCATACACGCTGAGCGTGACCATGCCGGTGGATTCCACAGGTACAGTGACCTTCCTGGACGGGGCTACCGTTCTTGGTTCGAGCGATATCTTGGTTGACACGGAATGTTTTGGGAGGACCGGCTGCGTCTCAATATCCGCTGGGGCCAGTGTTACTGCAGAACTGGGATCCGTAATCCACAATTTGGTTGCAACCTATTCAGGAGACAGCAACTACAACAGTGCAACGAGTACCGTAAGCCTTACAGTCGGGTCGGTCTCACCAGGGACGGGCACCTCGGCAACGATCACCTGGGCGCAGCCGTTGCCGATTTCGTATGGCACCTTGCTGGATTCCACTGAGCTGAATGCAGTTCTGTCTGTGCCGGGCAGCTGCGTTTACAACCCGGCCGCTGGCACCAACCTTCCAGCAGGTATGCAGACGTTGTCGGCAACGTGTACTCCAACCGACATGACCGATTACAGTGCGTTGAGTGGCGCCGTGATTCTCACGGTTAATCAAGCGGTGCCAGCAATAGCTGTCTCGTCGTCGGCAAATCCATCCAATGTGAATCAGAGCGTGACATTTACGGCGAGTCTTCCAACGGATGCAACCGGCACCGTACAGTTTCAAGTGGATGGGAGCAATGTCGGTGACCCAGCAGTGCTAAGCTCCGGCGTGGCCAGTGTCTCAATCGCTACGCTGGTCGCAGGATCTCATACCGTCAGCGCAGCGTACTCGGGGGATGCAAACTATCTGACGAGCAATGGGATTCTGACACAGATCGTGAACGCGTCAGTTGTGCTGTCACCTACGGTCGGTTCGATACTTCCGACCGCAGGAATAGTCGGAACTGTAGTTACGATAACCGGGACGAGCTTCGGCGCAGCACAAGGCACAAGCACAGTGAGTTTCAACGGTGTAATGGGAGAGCCGACGAGTTGGAGCGACACACAGATTGTTGTGCCGGTGCCAGACGGGGCGACGACAGGCAGTCTGATCGTTACAGTTGCAGGCCTAGCCGCCAATGGCGGCACATTCGTAGTCGAAGCGGCCTATTCCTATGCACGAGCGATTACGATTGATCACCGGCAGGTGTCGAACACGGACCAGACGAATTTCCCGGTGCTAATCTCAGGGACCTTCCCGTATTTGGCGACGGTCGCTAACGGTGGTCGGGTGCAGAACGTGAATGGATACGACATCGTGTTCACATCAGACGCTGCGGGGCAGGTTCAGTTGGATCATGAGATCGACAACTATAACGCCGCAACAGGTACGGCTGCATTTTGGATTCGAATACCGACTTTGTCTCATACCATGGACACAGCGATTTACGTGTGGTACGGCAACAGTGCGGTTGTTACTTCACAGGAAAACAAGCCTGGAGTTTGGCAGAACGGGTATGCGGGAGTCTGGCATTTCGGAGGAAGCAGCCTAAGCGCAAACGACTCAACGGCGAATGGAAACAATGGAATCAACCACGGCGTAGCCGCAGCTGCCGGACTGATCGGAACGGCAGGGAGCTTCGATGGAACCGGCGCAACTTTTCTTGATGTTCCGTCGAGCTCAAGCTTTAAGCCTGTAGGCACGCTGGCGCTGGAAGCGTGGGTGAAGTTGAACGGGCCGACGAGCTATCCGGCAATTTTCTCCTTGGACTATCGCGCGGATGGTTCATGGAATTACCCCTTCGCTGCCTACGATCTGCAGTTCAGCGCAAACAGCCTCTCTCCGGACATGATTTGGGCATCCGCGGGCTCTCAGGTTGCGATATACAGTTCTACATCAATCGCTGCGGCCCAGTGGACTCATATTGTTGGGAGCTACGACGGAAGAAATAGGACCATATATGTGAATGGGGTGCCTGCGGCAACCGCGCCGCAGACTGGAACGATTGATTACGGAACGAGTAAGGATCTAAGCATCGGGACACATTCTCCATATAACTGGGGGGAAGCGGTCAATGGGCTGATCGATGAAGCTCGCATCTCCACCGTTGCACGTACCGCAGACTGGATTAAGACCGAATACAACAACCAGAGTTCGTCAGGGACGTTTGCGTATGTTGGCCCAACAGAGTATGCCGGCACCACACCACAGCCTTTTTCTCTGACTCAGCCGCCGACCAGCATGTCCTATACGCGAGCGATTACGATCAATCACCGGCAGGTATCGAACTCGGACCAGACGGATTTTCCGATACTAATCTCGGGAACATTTCCGTACCTGGCGTCGGCCACGAACGGCGGTCATGTGCAAAACGCGAGCGGATACGATATCGCGTTCAGCTCAGATGCGGCCGGGCAAATGCAGTTGGACCATGAAATCGACAGCTACAATGCGTTGACAGGCACGGCTGCATTCTGGGTACGGATACCCACTCTGTCTCATACCATAGATACAATAGTTTACATATGGTACGGCAACAGCGCGGTTGTGGCCTCGCAGGAGAATAAGCCGGGGGTCTGGCGCAACGGCTATGCCGCAGTCTATCACCTTGGCAACGGAAGCTCCGTAAATGCGATTGATTCCACGGGTATGAACAACGGTACCGTGTTAGGAGTGAATGCTAGCACGGGCGAAGTGGGGGGCGGCGGAGTGTTTAGCACGAATTCAACCACCTACCTTCGCATTCCATCGAACAGTAGCTTTAAACCGACAGCCGCAATAACCCTTGAAGCATGGATGAATCCGGCGTCGAATTCGACGTGGGGAAAATTGATAGGTCTCGATTACCGGGCAGATGGTAGTTGGTCGTCGCCATATCTTGTGTATGCACTCCAATTCTTTAATTCAGATCAAAAGCTGGGATTCCAGCTTACTTCATCACCGAGCAACGGACCCGCATTTGAAGGGAATTCGGTAATCCCACTAGGCGCTTGGACGCATGTCGTGGGCACTTGGGACAATTCGAGTCAACAGGTGTCCCTTTACGTAAATGGGGCCGTGGACGGTACGGGCACGTTCAATCAGAGCGCAATAGAATATGGGACCAGCCAGGACCTTACGATTGGGGCACGCTCCCCTTATTCAATAAGCAATGCCGAAGGGTTTAACGGAAATCTTGATGAGGTCCGGATTTCCTCAATCAGGCGGTCGCAGGATTGGATCGCAACGGAGTACAACAATCAGTCTGCCCCGGGCAGCTTTACGTCCGAAGGCTCTGAAAGTGGTTCCTCAAATCCCATCATCACCGGCATAGTTCCGGGCACCGCCTCGGCGGGAACACCTGTAGTTATCACCGGAGTGCATTTTGGCGCAACTCAGGGCGCTGGAGCCGTGACGTTTAACGGTTTGGCAGCCGTGGTAAGTAGCTGGAGCGACACACAATTGGTGGTTCTAGTACCATCCGGTGCAACGACCGGAAACGCTGTGATCACCGCAAACGGCGTCGCAAGTATTGGATATAGCTTTACAGTTCCCACTGTGATCAACTCCGTGTCTCCATCCGCTGGTTCAGCTGGAACAGTGGTGACAATTCAGGGCTCGGGTTTTGGGTTATCGCAAAATGCCGGCGCGGTTACGTTTACTGGTTTGGCTGCAACGCCGAGCAGCTGGAGTGATACACAAATTGTGGCGCCAATTCCTTCAGGAACAACAACAGGTCACTTGATCATCACAGTGAACGGCGTGGTGAGCAACAGCGTGACGTTTGCGGTGCCGGTAATAATCACTGGCGTGACGCCGAACACGGCGTCGGCCGGGTCACTGGTGACTGTAACCGGGAGTGGGTTCGGCACGCTTCAGAACGGCAGCACGGTAACGTTCAACGGGGCGGCAGCGTCTCCCAGGAACTGGAGTGACACACAGATTCTGGTTCCAGTGCCTTCCGGAGCGATGAGTGGAAACGCAGTAGTCACCGCGGGTGGAGTTGCGAGCAACGGAGCTGCATTCGGAGTTCCCGTAATCATCAGCGCTCTTTCCCCAACGTCCGGAGTCACAAGCACTCCTGTAACCATATCCGGGATGGGGTTTGGATCCGTTCAAGGAAATAGCACTGTCGCGTTCAATGGGACAATTGCAACGTCAATATCCTGGAGTGACACGCAGATCGTTGTTCCTGTCCCCACGGGCGCTACAAGTGGCAGCCTGATCATCACAGTGGCTGGCGTCGCTAGCAACAGCATCGCTTTCACGGTTGGTACGGGAAGCTATTCGTACGTACGGCCGATTGTAGTCAGTCACCAAGGGGTTGTTCGAAGTGATCAGACGGATTTTCCGATTCTTATCTCGGGGACGTTTCCGTACTTGGCGTCTGCCGCAAATGGTGGGCATGTTCAGAATGTGAACGGATATGACATTGTATTCACCTCGGATGCGGCGGGACAGAACACGCTAGACCACGAGATAGACAGCTACAATCCGGTGACAGGCACGGCGGCGTTCTGGGTGAAAATATCACTGTTGTCGCACACCACTGACATGACGATTTACATGTGGTACGGCAACAGTACGGTGCCTGCTTCCCTGGAGAACAAGCCTGGGGTATGGCAGAACAGCTACGCCGGAGTGTGGCATTTCGGCGCGAATGGTGTTTTGAGCACGAGCGACTCCACTGCGAATCAGAACAATGCCGTTAATTATGGGATAACCGCGGTGCAGGGCGAGATTGGAGGCGGAGGGAGCGCTAATTACAGAAACAATCTCGTCGTTCCTCCGAGCGCTTCCTTCGAGCCTCGAACAGCGATTACTTTGGAAACATGGTTGAATCCCAACGGGGTCAACTGGGACAATGACTTCCAAACCGTTCTTTCGCTTTCGAACAATACTATCAACCCTTGTGGGCAGTATGGGGCTTGTGCCTTTTCGATTAACCTCTTGGACTCCAGCGTGCCGATCCCTTTCATCTCGGTGAATGGAGACGTTAACAGCAACGCGATCTCTGGAAGCGGAATTCCACCGGGCCAGTGGACGCATCTGGTTGGTACGTACGATGGCAAGAATGCGGTGATGTACCAGAACGGTTTGCCGACCGCATCTGAAACGTTGACTGGAAATATCAACTATGGGGCGACAGCCGGGAACCCCTTGTACATTGCAACCGCCATGGGAGGCCTGATTGATGAGGTGCGGATCTCCACTGTGGCGCGCTCGGCAGATTGGATTGAAACCGAGTACAACAATCAAACAGCAGGTGTCGTTGATTACGGACAAGGCAGCAGTTCCACATTTGTATCAATATGTCCGGAGCAGAGCACGGGTACCCAGGTGATTTCGTGCAATCAGCCGGTCCCGGCTGCGAGCTTTTCCTTCGTTCGTTCGGTGGCAATTGATCACATCCGGGTGGCGGGCAGCGATCAGACTGACTTTCCGGTGCTGATCTCAGGTGTATTTCCGTACTTGGCGACAGTGGCCAACGGCGGACGACTCCAGAACCAAAACGGGTATGACATTGTGTTCACCGCAGATGCAGCCGGGCAGGTCCAGTTGGACCACGAGATAGACTCGTACGACCCAGTGACAGGCACTGCTGCTTTTTGGATACGCATACCTCTGCTGTCGCAGTCGGTGGATACAACAATTTACTTGTGGTACAGCAATGGTTCTGTGCAGGTATCGCAGGAGAACAAAGCCGGGGTTTGGAAGAATAGCTACGCCGCGGTCTACCACTTCGGTAGCGGGGGCAATCTAAGCGTTGCCGATTCGACTGCGAACGTAAACAACGGGATTAATTACGGACTGACCGCGTCGGCAGGAAAGATCGGCGGAGCCGCCGGAACGACGTTCGGTAATTATCTTCAAGTTCCTTCCAGCGCCTCCTTCATGCCAGGAACATCCCTCACCATCGAGACCTGGTTGAATCGGAACCCAGCCTCCTACATGTGGACTAACGATTCTGAATCCGTGATTAACCTCTCCAATACTACGAGTAATCCGTGCTATAGCCCATGTGCCTACGCTCTCTATCTGGGCGATCAAGCATCGCCTACGCCTTATCTGTCAGTAAATGGCACAAATAGCGGCACAGCCTGGGGGGTCGGAATTTCGTTGGGTCAGTGGGTACATTTGGCCGGAACTTACGACAGCAACAACTTGATCTTGTATGAGAATGGTTTACCGGTTGCGACACAGCAGCTGGCGGGAAGTATCAACTACGGAGGCAGTGGAGTGACTGATCCTCTGTATATTGCTACGGCTACGTTTGGAATGGTAGATGAAGTGCGAATCTCGACGGCTGCGCGATCAGCGGGTTGGATCGCTACGGAGTACAACAACCAGAGTGTCCCTGACCACTTCTCCTACATTTGTTCGGAGCAGAACAATACCTCTAGCCCGGCCCCATGTTTATTAAATCAAATAGCTCCGCCTGTCATATCCAGTTTATCGCCGACAAGCGGGCCAGTGGGAACCGCCATAACAATAACGGGCACATCATTCGGTGCGACGCAGGGCGACAGCACATTGTTGCTGAATGGCGCTCCGCTGACTGTAACGAGCTGGAGTGACACGCAGATTGCCGCAATTGTTCCGCTAACGGCGACATCCGGTGCCGTCACAATGCAAGTCGACGTCTGGCCGGGTAACTCCAACCAGACGTTCACCGTGACCGCTGCTCGACTTGATCGCGTCACTCCAAGTATCGGAGGGGCGGGAGACGTTGTTGTGCTTAACGGCCTCGGATTCCTCTCAAGTCAGTTGGTAAACTCGGTAAGCTTCAATGGGGTATATGCGCCCATAGTGAGTTGGAGCAATTCCTCCATTATAGCGATTGTCCCTGCCGCAGTCACTACGGGACCGGTACAAGTATTGGTGGGTGGAATTGCAAGCAATTCGCAGACGTTCACATTGTCCGGAATCAAGATTCAAGCACTTTCGCCGACTTTGGGAGAGCCAGGAACGACGCTGACGATCAGCGGAAGTGGATTTGGCCAAACACAAGGCGCGAGCTCAGTCGTGATCAATAATCAACCACTCACCATAACCAGCTGGAGCGATGGTACGATTGTGGGAATGGTACCATTCGGAGCGGTTACAGGTTCTGTGTATGTCTCCATCGGCTCTTCCGAAAGTAATGCAAACCTCGTATTTACGGTAATTTCACCCGCCATCAATGCGCTGAGTCCTACTTACGGGAGCATCGACACTCTGGTCTCGATCAGCGGAAGTGGATTTGGGATCACACAAGGTGCGAGTACGGTTCTTTTCAACGGTGTGGCGTCACAGCCCACATACTGGAGTGACTCCCAGGTTGTGGCACCAGTTCCGCCGAGCGCGACCACTGGCCCAGTGATAATCAATGCCAACGGGCTCACTAGCCTCTCTCTGACATTCAATGTAGTGCCATTACCATCGCAATCGACGGGCGCGGTCCTCACTAACTCCCTTGGCGCGCAGACTACCTATACAGCCGCCAACGGAGCAGTAATTGCGATTAGCGGACCCGGGTGCTCTAGCTGCACCGGCCATGAAGCCGTGTCGAGAGAGTACGACAACAACGGACGAATCACCTCAGCTTCGAATGCACTTGGGTATCAGACGAACTATCAGTACGATACTTACGGGAATGCAATTGTCATTGCAGCGCAGGTTGATTCGTCAACGTCTGCGACAACCCAGTTCACCTACAATGCCAACTCACAGGTGCTTACCTCCAAGGACCCGCTCGGAAATGTGACCTCGTATGCGTATGATGTCAATGGCAATCTAACCTCGGTAACGTTGCCTTCGCCCGACGGTAGCTCCCCATCGAGTGTGACGCAGTTTACCTATGATGGGAATGGACACTTACTGACCATCACCGATCCTCTCGGCCACGCTACTGCAATGGGCTACAATTCCGTCGGCCTGGTTCAAAGCATCACGGACGCGCAGCAAAACACTACCACGTACCAGTATGACGCCCGAGGGAATCGGACCGCTGTAACGGATTCGATGAAGAACTTCACTTCGTTCACCTATGACATGGGGGACCGGCTGACAGGCATAACGTATGCTGACGAGACGTCATCTAGCTTTGGCTACGATTATCGCGGCCGCCGGATCTCCGCCACCGACCAGAACGGCGAGACAACCACTTACACCTACGACGATGCTGACCGCATGACCTCCGTCAAGGATCCCGCAGGAAATACAAGCCAGTACGCCTATGACACCGAAAACAACCTGGTCAGCATTAGCGACGCTAACGGAAACACCACGTCATTCACGTATGGAGCCGACAACCGTGTTGAGCAGACGAGCTTCCCGTCCGGCTTTGCAGAGTCCTACGTATACGACGCCGTCGGGAACCTGAGCTCAAAGACGGATCGCAAGGGACAGACCATCACCTATGCGTACGATGGCCTGCAAAGGCTTCTGCAGAAGCGATATCCCGATTCCACATCGGTCGAATACGCGTATGATCTCGTGGGCAAGGTAAAACAGGTTAACGATCCAACCGGAAGCTATGGCTTTTCGTACGACAATATGGGCCGACTAATTGGAGCCACTACGTCGTACTCATTCATGGCGGGACAAACGTTCAGCAATGGCTACGGCTACGATGCTGCGTCTAATCGCACTTCGTTCAAATCCCCGGATGGTAGCACGGTCCAATACACGTATGACACCCTGAACCGGTTGAACAATGTTTCGGACTCTTGGGCTGGGAGCTTTGGCTTCAGTTATGACCCGTTGGGACGTAGAACGCAACTGACGCGTCCAAATGGCATTTCTACCACTTATCAATACGATACCCTGTCGCGATTGCTTAGCGTTCTGCATAATGGCGCAAACGATGGAGCAACTTATAGCTACGATCTGGCTGGCAACCGCATTTCGAAGCAGAACGTGCTGACCGGCATCTCAGAAACTTACACCTACGATCCTGTCTACGAGCTTACGCAGGTGACGCAAGCGGTAAATACTACCGAGAGTTATAGCTACGATCCGGTAGGCAATCGATTGTCATCTCTGCTTGGCCAGTATGCCTATAACACCTCGAACGAGCTTACAGCATTTGCGTCCAACAGCTATGCATACGATAAGAATGGCAACATGCTCAGCAAGACGAACGCTGGCAGCGTAACCAGTTACGTCTGGGATTGGGAGAGCCGGCTCTCGTCTATCACGCTTCCCAACAACACGGGAACAATCGGCTTCCGCTACGATCCCTTCGGGCGCCGTATTCAGAAGACATCTCCGAATGGAGTCACGAACTACCTGTACGATGGTCAGAACATCGTAGCGGAAGTAAGTCCATTGGGAGCGGTGCTGGCCAGCTACGCGCAAGGCGCTGGAATAGATGAGCCGCTGGCCATGCAGCGCGGAGGTAATGCGGTCTATTATCACGCTGATGCTCTTGGCTCCGTCACCTCTTTTACTAATGCCAGCGCACAGACAGTTGCAACGTACGTGTATGACAGCTTTGGTAACACAACCGCGACTGAAGGTATTTCCAACTCGTTTCGGTACACAGGGCGGGAAGATGACAGTGCACGCGGCCTCTATTACTATCGCGCCAGATACTACGATCCATCCATCGGTAGGTTCATAAGTGAAGATCCGATCGGATTCGACGGGAGCGGCACGAATTTCTACGCCTATGTCCGAAGCAATCCAATCAGTTTGACTGAC
>Ga0302320_10025255_pt1 | contig 11564 bp, 12 predicted proteins | sample Bog_T0_3_FD_202130 | JGI IMG/M metagenome (GOLD analysis project Ga0302320, IMG submission 202130) | Peat permafrost microbial communities from Stordalen Mire near Abisko, Sweden - Bog_T0_3 | ecosystem: Environmental > Terrestrial > Soil > Wetlands > Peat | place: Sweden: Abisko, Stordalen Mire... | reverse complement strand
GAGAAACCGCGCTCCTGATTGACAGGCAGTTGACTGGGCCTTGGGATGCCTTCGTAGAATATGTTGGCGACTTTCCGCAATCGGGCGGGCCTCGGCATCTGCTGCATATTGGAACAGCTTATAAGGTAACGCCGAACCAGCAGATTGATATGCACGTAGGCGTTGGGCTTTCGGCGGCCGCCGTGGATCACTTCCTGGGATTCGGGTATTCGTTTCGGATCAAGGTTTTTGGTCACTGAGACAAGCCACAACTGAAACTGGCTTCGTCATCAATGCTGCCGGTGCCTTTATAGCGGGCGATCTGCGGATATGGGCAGAGGGGGCGGGTACGATCGACCTTGCCGTCCGTTCGATGCGCGGCAACAATGCGCGTGGGTGTTTTCCCTTGCTCCACCCACTGCTCCAGCGCGGCTATCTTGTCAAACCGGTCGGGTCCCTCACCGCCGGAACAATGGCCCATGCCCGGCACCATAAAGAGCCGTGCCCAATCCGCGCCAGCATTCAAATCGAGCAACTTCTGGTAGAACTCAACGCTCGACCCAGGCGCCACCTGCTGATCAGACCAGCCATGATAAATCAGCAGCTTGCCGCCGTGTTTTGCAAACGGGGCCAAGTTTGGCTCCAACTCATCGACGCCTTTGTTTGCCGCGTTGGCCTTCTCTGCATCGCGCGCCAAATCGAAGCTGCGCCAATCCCACTGCGGATCTTGATACACCAGGTAGCGGAACTGATCCACAAAAAGGTCCGCCGGCGCGGGACCACCCGCCAAACGTCCCCAAGCGAGTTCCGTACCAGGTTCAAGGCGCGGAAACATCACCTTGCCGGATGCCGTTGTGGCCGGGCTGATGATGGTTTGCGCCGTCTCGACTTGACGCGCGGTCAAACAGTCGCCGCTGTCGGCTCCCCGGCATTGCAACGTTTTGAAATCCGGATGACAATCGGGTGGATTGCTAATCAGCCCATCTTTCAAGCCGTCCTTCGCGTCGCATGCGGCTAGAACGGCGCGGTGGATCATGGGATATTTCTCGCGCGGAATGTAGGCTGCCGGATCTTTGAAGGTTTTCACCGCCAGCCACAAAGCCCAGGCATTCCGCCTCACATTCGCGGGGTCACCGGCGATCACGCCATCAAATTCAGCCGGATATCGATACGCCTGCAGCAGCCCTTCGCGGCCGCCTCCCGAACAGCCATTCCAATAGGAATAGCGGGCCTTGCGTCCATAAAACGTCTCGATCAAAAGCTTCGCTTCAACCGTCATTTCATGTTCGGCACGATAAGCGAAATCAACAAACTTTTCAGGATGTCCGGCGAGGAATGATCCGCTTGCGCCCGTATGTCCATCATCCGTAGCGCTGGTCGCATAGCCACGGCGCAGTGCCTCGGCCATAGCTTCATACGCGATCGACCCGCCCCAACCACCGCTTCCCACCGCCATGAATTTGCCGTTCCAACCAGTTACCGGCAACCAAACTTCGTTATGAATGTCAGAATCGGCGGTTGGCTTCGCCTCTACGTGGACTCGACAGAAGGGCGGCAAATCGGTGATGGCCCTTTGACTTCCGGTTGGAGTGAAGGCGCCACTTTCCTGGTTGGCTGACAGGATGCTGGCTTTAGGCAAACTTTGACTCTTCAATTCGATACACGCGTTCGCAGCGTTGGCCGGGACCAATGCGACCAAGGCACTTAAAAAAGCTACCATCCATTTTGTGTTCATCTTGTCACTATAAGCGCCCAGTCGCGCGATAGAAGTTCTCAATATAGCGGCCGTCCACATCAGTAAATCCGTACTCTTTAGCCGCATCGCCGACAAAGATCAGTTGACCGCTCTTCGCGATTACATTGGGATCGCAGGCGAGGGACACCACGGCGCGGCCCGTATATTCTGGCGATTCAGCGAGATCGTAGCGGTAGATTTTCTGCAGCGCTTCATCTTTCATGTGGGCCTGAACGCGCTCTGTTTTCATAAATCCCGGCAGCAGACCGAGCAGCGTGACGCCAGCTTTACGTGCTTCCGGAGCGAGGCTCACGACCAAACGGTTGAGAGCGTAATGCGGCAAATGCTCGAAGAGGTCCCACTGCGGGCGGCCACTGAGCTTATCCGGCTCGATGATCGGTTCGCTGATCGCCACAATCAATCCCGAGCCCTGTTGTGACATCAGTCGCGCGGACTCTTGCGCGGCCAGCCAGAACGCTTGCGGACCCGCGCCCATAAAGTCTTGCCACAATTCTGGTGGCAAATTCCAAAAAGGCTGCTTCCATATCGGATCGACAAAGCGCTCGTTACCGCCCCACACTGCACAAGCCAAAATATCCAGCCGGCCGTGTTCGGCGCGCACGCGGTCGAACAGAGTTTTGTTCTGTGCCGCGTCGGTGTGATCGACCTGCATGGGTAGGCCAATGCCGCCACGGCGCGTGACTTCCTCCGCGGTGTCTTCAATGGTGCCGGTGATTCCATCGATGGGCGGTGGACCACCGCGGACGGAGCGCGCGCTCACATAGACGGTGGCCCCTTCTTCACCAAGCGCCACAGCAATGCCACGTCCGCAACCACGGCTCGCGCCGGCCACTACGGCGATTTTGCCTTTCAACCTTTCGGGCATAGAGACACGATATACCGTTTCGCCCAGACCCCTGGGCAAGTCTGTGCCATGTCGACGATGTCCTTTCTTTTTATGAAGAGGCCGATTGCCAATCGGCCGCAGGTTTCCAACCTGCCCCACTAGGCGCGGAGGCAAATTTGTGCCATGCGACGATGTCCTGCCTGCTATTTGTTAAGCGGCTTGCGCGGCGGGCGGCTTTTCCTCCTTCGCGGCGGCGCTTTTCGCCAATTCTTCGGCGAACATCGTCTGGAAAACGGGGAAAAAGGCGCGGCCTTCGACCCGCGTCTTGGCGGTCACGGCGGCTTGCGCTTGTTTTTTCAGTTCGTGGCGCTCATTTTTGAGGCGCATTTCCTCTTCTTTGCGCTTCTGCGCTTCGAACCCAAGGATCTCTTTCCTTTTTTCGGAACGGAGCTTGAGAAGGTCGTTCAGAGATTTGTGAAAGGCGCGGGTGGTGGGTGGTGAAGTAGCGGAGATATAGGGATGATTTCTTTTCGTCGGTGATGGCGCCGGTGTCGGGATCGATGCAGGTGTCTTGGAGGCGCTGAGCGCGTTGCGCGAGCCAATGAGATTCGGCCATGGCGTTCACCAAAATAGCTTCGGTGGTGGTGATAGCTTGGTGTTCATCGGCGAGAGACGCTTTTAACGCTTCGAAGCCAATGGGGTCTTCGGAGGTTAGGAGCTTGAAGGTTCCGTTGTTGTGGCGGGCGAGGCCGTGGATGGTGTGGTTGAGGCAGGATACGGCAATGCCTGCAGGCCCAGGACCGGTGGAGAGTTGCGCGTTGGCGCGGTTGGCGGTGAGACGCTCCGGCGAGATGGCGGCAGTTGTGGTGGTTTGTTCGGTCATAAAAGTAACTCCTTGTTAGTGGATTGAATGCGTGCGGAACGGGCACGGGGTTGAGGAGCGGAACGGCGGATAGGAGCGACGAAATTTATTTGTTGCGGTTGTGACTGGAAACGGGGAACTTAAGAGCACGGTGGGAGACGGCCAGAGAGCGTGACAGACGGCGCTGAATGGCTTACCCTGGAAAGGACAGGAAAAGGCGCGATAACATGACCATCGAAATCCATCAACCGGAGCTCGAAGACCTCATCCGGCAGCGCATGGAAAGTGGCGCTTTCCGCAGTGTTGAGGATTTCCTGATGCATGCGCTGATCCCCGCCGCGACGACGGCTGGAGACTTTGAATTCCCGCGATCATCGGCCGCCGAGAATGCCGATGACCGGCCGTTTTGGGAAGTCATCACAGAGCGGATGAAGAACGTCCCGGACGAGGTTTTCGACCGCCTGCCTGAAGACGGCGCCAGCCAAGTCGATCATTACATCTACGGCCATCCTAAGAGGGATTAGTGGATCGGGTCTTCGCCGACACCTTCGTCACTGCTCCTTTTCGACCATTTGTGGACCCCGGCTCAGCGTTTCATCTCCGCGAGCATGGCGTTCCGCAGAATCTCATTCACGCGGCTGATATGGCCTTGGCCCTTGGACTTCAGCCATGCGAGAACGTCAGCATCCAAACGGACTGTCGTTTGTTTTTTGATAGGCCGGAAAAATTCGTCGCGGCGCATGGCGTGTGCCCACTTCTCGGGCGGCAGCGGACGAGCGTCGGGGTCGTCATCCAGGGCGCGGTTGCGCTTTTCGTATAGCTCGCGCGTGCGAGCGGAAATTTTGATGCCCTTGCGTTGAGCGACCGGTGTGACTTCGATTCTCTCTGTCTTGGTCGATTTACGCGATTTGGCCGGCATAGGCGCTTTCTTCATAATCTTCGCTTTCCTCAAAGAAATGATGTGAATTTCCTCCGGCGCCGGCCCGCTCGGGATTTCCACGAACGTCACGACTAACAACGCTTGCGAACGCGCGCGTCCGATAGCGTTATATCTTTGCTCACCGGTGATCGGGTCAATGCAATCTTCAACGATCAAAACGAACGGGTCGCCGAACACTTGCTCACCGGTTTTGAAACTCAGTTTGTGCTTTTGAAGGTTGCGCTCTGCTTTCTTCGGATCGCCGGTGAATTTGATCCCCATCGACCATTATAGCTACAGTATTGTAGCTACGTGCGGCTGCCCCGCCGATTCAAGTCAAAAACAAAAGCGAAAAGGGGAAAAGACCAAAGGGTTATTCCCCTACACACCGGAGACCGCTGTTGAGGTTACGGTAGCCCGGAGCACTCCCGTTACGGTTTGAAACGCGAACGTCCCGTGGATCACCGCCCTCGGAACCGCCGCGCAGCACGCGCGACCAACCATAAGCCGGTCCCTGTGGATCCGTGCTTTCTCGCTGGCCATAATACGTCTCTCCATACCAGTCTGCTGTCCCCTTTTAGACCATGTTGAGGCCCGAACACCCAGGGCAAATTGCTCAAAAAGGAAATGGACGAGCGCGGAGCGAGTATTCAAGGACTGGCGCAGGCGTTGCGGGTGCCGGCTACGCGCATTCATGCGATTGTGCATGGGCAACGGGGGATTACGGCGGACACGAGCGCGCGGCTGGGGAGATATCTCGGGGTGTCGAATGGATATTGGCTGAGGATGCAGGGGGATTATGATCTGCGTGCGGTTGACATGGCGGTGGTTGAGAGGGAAGTGCTGTCAGAGGCAAGCTAGCGTTGAAAAGAGCGGAGATTCGGACGGTTGGACCAACCACTTACTTCGTGCGTGGCACAGCTAGGGGCGGATTCGGCGGGGGAGACTTAGGCGTGAATTGGAGTGTGCGGCTCGAAGGGCAGTTTGAATTGGCGAACGCGAGAATGACTAGGTCGGGATTTTCGTGTCAGTGGCCTCCGGTTCACACGGCCACAACAACAACTGTTCTACGCGTGGTTTCTCCCACTCTTCGTCGTTGTAACGGATCGTGGAACTAGTCCGCAATAAGGCGATTTCGTTTCACTTTACGGGCATGTGAAACGGTTTCTCTTCAGAACGCACTGTACACTTGGAGAGTTTTATTACGTCTTGGTGATGAGCGGGCTGATTAGGAGAGATTCATGAAGAAACTCGTCTGCGCGTTATTGTTTGCGGTGATTGGCAGGTCGCAGACTGACCCTGTCATTAAAACCACCACCCGGCTTGTGCAGGTGAGCGTCATTGCGAAAGAGCATGATCGCCCAGTTGACAGCCTGAAGGCGGAAAATTTTCACGTTCTCGTAGACGGCCAACGGCAAAAGATCGCTTTCTTCGCGATGGAGTCGTCAGCTCATCCATTAGACGCGGCGCCGCCGCTGGAGAAGAACGTATACGTGAACACGATGCCGGCGCGCGGGCAGACACAAACATCTGTGACGATTTTGCTGCTGGATTTGGTCAACACAAGATTGACGGACCGAATTGCGGCGCAGCGGCAGATGATTAAGTATCTAATGGAAATTCCGCCGCAAGAGCGGATTGGCGTTTACCTTTTTAATGGAAACCTGCGCGTGTTGCATAACTACACCGCCGATATGACGGTGTTTCAGCAGCAACTGGCGGAAGCAAAAGACAAGCTAGTGAACGTTTCCAAGATGGAAGAACCCTCGGCGGTGCAACTAGAAACGTCAGATGTCGGTTCGATGCTGGGATCCTTCGGGGCTAGTGCGCAGGAGCGCGCCTTTTATCTCCAGAATCGCGTTTTGGGTACGCTGCACGTGTTGAAGTTTATCGCCAACCATCTCGCGGAATTGCCGGGCCGCAAGAATATAGTGTGGCTGTCGGGCGGGTTTCCTATCAATTTCGGTCTCGAGAGGATGAGCAATTTTTCCGAAGATTTCTCGAATGAAGTAGAGGACACGATTCGGGCGTTGAGCGATGCCAATGTGGCCATCTATCCGATTGATGCGCACGGGCTGGTGGGTGTCCCGTCTATGGACGCTAGCCGCAATGCGCCGCCCAGTACGCAAGCCGGCAGGGGGAGAATGCCTGACCCAACCGGAACGAACTTCCTGATTCCGCTGCACCAAACCATGGATCTGATCGCGCAACGCACGGGCGGGCACGCTTTCTATAACACCAATGGTTTAACGCAAGCGATTCACGAAGCGGTGGACGACTCGTCTGTGAGCTACACGTTGGGCTTCTATCCGGAGAACGAGAAATATAATCGCGAATTTCACAAGATCAAGGTAGAAGTCGATCAGCCGCACATCAACTTGCATTACCGCGCAGGCTATTTGGACTTGGGCCAAGTCGCTACCGACGATGCTCTGCGCTCCAATCAGTTACATGAGGCGGTTTGGAGTCCGCTGGATTCAACGGAACTTGGGCTCGTGGTCCGCTTGGAACACGCACCCCAGGGCATGGCAGCGCTGAATGTGGCGGTTGGCATTCAGCCGCGCGGCATTCAGTTGAAGCCCGAGGGGGACCGCTATACGGGCAGACTGGATGTGCTCATTGTGCCGGTGGATTCGCGTAACGTTCCCGGCAAGTCGCAGATCAAGACGCTAACCATGAATCTGAAGCCGGATACTTATAAGAAATTTGTGACGTCGGGCGCCACGCTGCGCGATACTGTGCCGGTTGCGGCCGACACAAAAACGTTGCGAATTATAGTGCGGGACTACGGTTCAGGGTTGATCGGCTCACTCACCGTACCGGCGGAAGTTCAATAGGACGCTTTATCCATTTCCGCGGATCTAGACTGGATCATGAGCGATGATACGAAGCTTTCGCGAAGGACGTTGCTGGGTGGTGCGGCGGCGTTGGCTGCGATAAAACCGAACGCGCTGGCAAAACCGAATGTGCTGGTTATTTTGTTTGACGACCTGGGAGTGACGGATTTCGGCTACCTTGGTGCGCACGACTTAAAGACTCCCAACATTGATAAGTTGGCGGCGGGTGGAACGGTGTGCCGCAACTGGTATTCGAATGCGCCGGTCTGTGCGCCGGCAAGGGCCGCATTGATGACTGGGCGGAGTCCGATTCGGGCGGGTGTTCCTGGTAATGGCGCGCCGTTGCAGCCGAGAGAGAAGAGCATAGCCACGCTCTTGAAGGCGAAAGGTTATGAAACGGGGTTGTTAGGCAAGTGGCATTTGGGAAGCACGGCGGAGACTGTGCCGAATGCGCATGGGTTCGATTATTTCTACGGGTTTCAGGAAGGCTGTGTAGATTTCTACTCACATCGGTATTACTGGGGCGAACCGAGTCGGGCGAATTTTCATGATTTGTGGAGAAATCGGGAGGAGATTTTTGAGGATGGGTCGTATTTGACGGAGCGGATTGGGGAAGAGGCGGTGAGTTTTATCAGTAGGAAGCGGCAGTCGCCTTGGTTTCTCTATACGGCGTTTAATGCGGTTCACTATCCGATGCATGCGCCGAAAAAGTATGTGGAACGGTTTGCGCAGTTGGAGCCGGAGCGGCGGATGTATGCGGCCATGTTGGCGGCGGCGGATGATGCGATTGGCGGTATGGTAGCGGCGTTGGAGCGGAGCGGGCAGCGGGAGAACACGTTGATCTTCTTGCTGGGCGATAACGGGGCGACCACGGAAAGGCGGGCCGGGCTAAATCAGAAAGCGGCCACGGCGGGGAGCAACAAGCCGTTTCGCGGTTACAAGTTCAGCACGTTTGACGGCGGGATGCATGTACCTGCGCTGGTGAACTGGCCGGGGCATGTGCCGGCGGCCCAACAGAACAAAGAGATTTTGATGACGGCGGATATTTTGCCGACGGTTTGCGGGTTGACGGGGGCGGAGGTGCCCGATGATCGAAGGATGGATGGGCAGGATATTTGGCAGGTGATTACGGAGGGGAAGGCGTCACCGCATGAGTATGTGGCTTGGACGAACGGTCCGCAATGGGCGATTCGCAAGGGGAAGTGGAAGCTGGTGCTCAACGGGGTTGTGCATGATGGGACGCCGGAGGGTGAGAAGCCGCTGACGGGTGAGGATGCGGTGTTTCTTTCGGATGTGGAGGAGGATCCGGGGGAGTCGAGGAATTTGCGGAGGGAGAGGCCAGAGGTGACGGATGAGTTGCAGACGTTGCTGGGGCGGTGGAGGAAGGATGTGGAGATTTTCTGAACGAAAGACGGCTGCGCCTGGGAGCGCAAAGAGGGGCCACTGCTGCGACATGTGATGCGAGGTTTGAGGCAGTGTTGACAGAACTCCGCAATGTCGCCACTTTGCTTTCGAACGCGATTAATGGCCAGTATCGAAGAGGTATCCTTCCTCGCCGTGCAGGCTGACATCTAATCCGTCGAGTTCCTGTTGTTTCGTGACCCGGATTCCCCCCAGCACGAGATCGCAAATCTTGAGAATCACAAGCGTTCCCACGATTGCCAAGCTCCAAGAAATGGCTACCGCGATCAGTTGGTAGAACACTTGCGCGGGCGCGCCATCGACGAGTCCCATGGCCTTGCCCGCGCGGAGATCGTTCACTTCTTTTGTCGCAAACACGCCGGTCAGAATCGCGCCGAGGGTGCCACCCATTCCATGCACGCCGAAAGCGTCTAAGGCATCGTCATAGCCAAACTTCTTCTTCACTTTGCTCACCATCAGAAAGCAGACGACGCCAGCGGCCAAGCCGATCAACATGGCGGGCATTGGCCTGACGAATCCGGAAGCGGGGGTAATGGCCACCAGCCCCGCCACTGCGCCGGAGACTGCGCCTAGAACGCTAGGCTTGCCGACAGTGAGCCATTCCACTGTCATCCAGCCCAACACCGCGGCAGCGGTTGCAAAGTGCGTCGCAATAAATGCGCTTGACGCCAGTGGTCCTGCGGAAACGGCACTGCCAGCGTTGAAACCAAACCATCCCACCCAGAGCAAGCATCCTCCAACCAGGCTGAGCACGACACTGTGAGGACGCATCGATTCGTTAGGGTAGCCTTGCCGTTTGCCCAAGTACAGCGCGCAGACCAAGGCCGATACTCCTGAAGTAATATGCACGACTGTTCCGCCCGCAAAATCCCAGGCCGGAAATTTCCCTCCCAGGGTTGCGTTCAGGAAACCGCCCTTGCCCCAAACCATGTGCGCCATCGGGAAATAGACGATGCATGACCAGAGAGTCATGAAAAGCAGCATGGCGGAGAATTTCATGCGCTCAGCGAATGCGCCCGAGATTAAGGCGGGCGTGATGATGGCGAACATGAGTTGGTAAATCATGTAGGTTTGGTGCGGAATGGTGGCGGCGTAGTCGGCATTCGGATCGGCGCCGACGCCGTTTAGAAACACATAGCGCAAGTCTCCAATAAAGGCCGTGCCTTCTCCGAACGTCAAACTGTAGCCGATGAGTGCCCAGAGAATGGAAACGGTGGCCATCATGATGAAGCTGTGCATCATGGTGCTGAGGACATTTTTGGTGCGGACCAAGCCGCCGTAAAAGAGCGCCAAGCCCGGGCCGGTCATCATCAACACCAGGGCCGCGCTGGTGAGCATCCAGGCGTTATCGCCAGACATTTGGGCGCTCTTGACCCCTTTCTGCAAATCGTCCAACTTCTTGCCGAGGTCAGACGACGCAGCGGATTGGGCCATGGCCAGCCCGCAGGCGAGACTGGCGAAGAGAAGGCCGTTCGCGGTGCGTGCTAGATGCTTCCTGTGGCGCCTTAGGGTCTCCATCGTCATTGTTATATCGCCCTCCCTGATCCGCTGTCTGAAATTGAATCCCTTAGAGAAAAATATCTCACGTCGCGCATTGGCTACATTGAAATCAGCAGACTATGGCCCGTTTCCCTGGCGTTGATTACATGCATTTTGACTCGCTACTGAGTGAGCAGGAGCTAATGGTACGGCAGACCGCTCGCCAATTTGTCGATGACAGAGTGATTCCTATTATTCGCGATGCATACAACGAAGCCTGTCTACCCAAGCACTTGATTGGCGAAATGGGCGAACTTGGTTTCTTTGGAGCCAACCTCGAAGGCTATGGTTGCGCGGGGATGAACAACATTGAGTACGGTCTGCTGATGCAAGAAATTGAACGCGGCGATTCGGGCTTGCGCAGTTTTGTGAGCGTGCAAGGCGCGTTGGTGATGTATCCGATCCACACGTATGGCACTGAGGAACAAAAGCAGCGCTGGCTGCCGAAACTGCAAGCGGGCCAAGCGATTGGTTGTTTTGGGCTCACGGAGCCGGATTTTGGCTCAAATCCAGCCGGGATGCGGAGCACTGCTGAAAAGCGCGGCAGCCGGTGGATTCTCAATGGCGAAAAAACCTGGATTACGAACGGCTCGCTAGCGGACGTGGCCATTGTTTGGGCGCGTACGCCGCAAGGGATTCAGGGTTTTTTGGTAGAGAAGGGGACGAAGGGTTTTCAATCATCGGATATCCATGGAAAGTTATCGATGCGCGCTTCTGTCACGTCAAGCCTGCATCTGGCCGATTGTGAGATTCCGGAAGAAAACGTCTTGCCAGAGGCGAAAGGTTTGAAAGCGGCGCTAGGCTGTTTATCGCAGGCGCGCTTTGGCATTGGTTGGGGCGTGCTGGGCGCGGCCATGGATTGTTTTGAGACGGCGCGCAGCTATACCACGACCCGCAAGCAGTTCGACGATAAACCGATTGCCAGTCATCAATTGGTGCAAGAGAAGCTGGCCTGGATGATTACCGAAATTACCAAGGGCCAGTTGTTGGCGCTGCAAGTGGCCAAGTTGAAAGACGCCGGCAAGGTGGAAGCGGCGCACATTTCCATGTTGAAGCGCAACAACGTGGCCATGGCCTTGGAATGCGCCCGGCTGGCGCGCGATTTGTTGGGGGCCAACGGGATTATGGACGAGTATCCAATTATGCGGCACATGTGTAATCTCGAAACGGTGAAGACGTACGAGGGGACTGACCACATCCATGCGCTTGTGATTGGTGAGCGAGTGACCGGCGTGGCGGCGTACCGCTAGGACGCGAAGGCCGCTTCCATTTTTTCGTGTAACACGGCGACGCCGGGGTCGCGCTGCACCACGGCAAAATAACGCTTCCAGAAATCGGCTTCTTCGCGCGAAGGAGACAGGAGCGCGCGCATATCGGAAATTAATTGTTGGAAATCATGCTCTGTGGCCGGCGGCCTTTTGGCA
>Ga0302320_10025254_pt1 | contig 11564 bp, 11 predicted proteins | sample Bog_T0_3_FD_202130 | JGI IMG/M metagenome (GOLD analysis project Ga0302320, IMG submission 202130) | Peat permafrost microbial communities from Stordalen Mire near Abisko, Sweden - Bog_T0_3 | ecosystem: Environmental > Terrestrial > Soil > Wetlands > Peat | place: Sweden: Abisko, Stordalen Mire... | reverse complement strand
CGGGTGGCGCTGGCGCGGGCGCTTGCTGTCGATCCCGACACGCTGGTGCTGGACGAGCCGTTCGCGTCGCTGGATCGCCGGCTTGGCGCGGACCTGGCCGCGAGGGTGGCGGACCGCGCCCGGCGGCGGCGGGCGATCGTGCTGCTCGCCACGCACGAGCTGGATCACGCGCTGGCGATTGCCGACCGTATTCTGGTGCTGTCCGGCCATCCGGCGACGCTGGCGGCCAACGAGGCGGTGCCTGATCGCGCGGCGGACCCCGGTGGCGTGGACGCGCTGCGCGACACCCTGTTGGAGCGGTTTGCGTTCCTGGGCACTGACGCATGAAGCGGTGGCAACGGCGGATGATCGGCACGGTCCTGCTTGCCGCGCTGTGCTTCCCGCCGCCGTTCGCCGCTACGGCGGGGGACCGGTTCTTCGCCTATAATCTAACCACCTCCACCGATTTCGTCGGGGTCTTTCTCGCCCCGGCGGGGACCGTAGCATGGGGTGCCAACCAGGCGCTCAACGACCGGGACAAAGCGCTGGACCCCAGCGAGCGCCTGGCCATCACCGGCATTGCGCGCGGTCTGTTCGATTTGAAACTGCAGGATCGCCACGGCCGAATCTGCATCAAGTACGGCATCGACCTGACAACGGACTCGACGTTCGACATCCGCGACAGCGACTTGGCCGATTGCCGCTGAACGCCGATATTTGCAACGACCCCCAGAAGGAAACAGTCATGACCAATCCACGAGGCTACCCGGATGTCATTTCAAGCGCAGAAACCGGCAGAGAGCTTCGGCGAGGCGTGAAGATGTTGACCATCACTGTTGACGGCCAGCCATTCACGTTTGGTCAGCCAGGATGGTGGGCGTCGATCGACAATCCTTCGGACAACGACGGACACTGACAGACGAGGATAACGTGGCTCGAAATACTGCCCGTCGTCAGGCAGAGACTCGATAACCGAAACGGAGGCTTCGCAGGCGCCCCCCGGCGTTCCACCGCCTCATCCCCAGGGCCGAGGCTCCGCCGTGAAGGCCTTCCATAGCTTGGGCACCTGCGCCACGGCGGTCTCGCCACGCGCCCCACCCCAGGCCGCCAGCGCCGCGACCGCCACGGCAAGGCCGGCCGTGCCGTCGGCCGCCAGACGCTCGGCCAGATGGCCGGTCATCGCCGCGTCGTTCACCGCTCCGAGCTGCTCTTGCAACGCCTTGCAGGGGTGCAGATAGGCTCGCACCGACCGGTGCTTGTACAGTCCTTCCAGAAACTCCACCCCATAGCGCAGTTTCTTCAGCGCCTTGCGCAGCCGGTGCAGTTCCTCGCCGGAGGCGCGGCCGAGGTGCCGCCCGCGCCTCGCAACCGTGTCGGCGAGCCGGTCCAGCAGGTCCGGCGCGATCGTCTCGACCCGTCGCTCCAGCATCGTGTCGCCCAGCAGCGCCGGCGCCGCCGCGCCTTCATCCACCCAGGCGGCCAGCCCCAACACCAGGCCGGTAAAGCCCGCGCCAGCCAGCTCGGTCCGGACCGCCGAATGGGCTGCGTCCCGGTGCGCCGCCGCCGCCGCGCCCAGCAGCCGAACATGATCGGCGCCAGGCGCGTCCTGCTCGGCCTCCGGCAGCGTCTCCAGCGCGAACACGTCCCAGTCACGCGCCTCGCCGAGAATCTGCCCGAGCCGCCGCAACGCGCCATCGAATCGGCGATAGGCGCGGCGCTCCAGGCATGGCTGCAGCAGGCGCAGCGCGGCACGCAGCCGGCGGATGGCGACGCGGACCTGGTGCACGCCCTCATGCCGGCCGGCGCGCGCCGCCGGCACATTGGCCAGCAGATGGCCCAGCGCGGCATCGACGATCGCCTGCGCCGCGGCCGCGCCGGTCAGGCCGCCGTTCAGGTCCATATCCTCTGCCTTGTGCACCGGGGGCGCGGCGCCGGTGGCCAGCCGCAATCCGCGCTCCGCCTTGCTCTCCGGTTCGATGGCCAGCGGCGCGGAGGCGGCCAGGTCGAGTGCGAGGCTGTACAGCGGCCCCGGCGGACCCTGCTTCAACTCCAACTCCAGCTCGCTCACCGATTCGCTGGCGTCGCCGGCGCGCACCTCGCCCTCGCCGAGCGCGGCTTCGACCAGCGACCCATCCGCCGGCTGCACCAGCAGGGTGCGGCGGCGGATGTCGGTGACGAAGAACGGGCACAGCCGGTCCCCGAGTCCGTCGTTCAACAGGGCGGAGGCCGGCGTGCCGGCCAGCGGCACCAGCTCGGGCGAATCCCCGGCAATCGGCCATTCCCACTCGCCCCGCGCGGCGGCCACGCCGGATTGCGCCCCCGCGAGCTTCACCGTCTGCACGCTGGTGTCGCCAACCCGCCGGACCCGCAGGCTGACGCCGTTCCGGGCCAGCGTCTGGTCGGGCGTGTCGAAATAGGTGGTCACCTCATGGCGATCCTCCACTTTGCGCGGGTCGCGGAAAGCCGGGTGGCGCTCCAGCGCGTCCCGTGCCTCCGGCGGCACGGCAAAGCGAAGCTCGGTCTCAAGCGGGGAGGCTGCGTCGGTCATACAAGATGAATAGAGCCGGGCTTCGGCCGATGCGAGACGCGGTACGGTGCACAGGCTTGGGAGGCAACCGCCGGCCGCTCCTGCGGCGGAACTTTTCGCGCCGGCTTCATGAAACCATTCGGCGTGTGCCCCGTTCAGGCGCCGGTGCCACAGCAAAAGGGGTGAGGACTGATGGACAAAGACCGGATCAAGGGCGCGGCCGACCAGGCCAAGGGCGCGATCAAGGAGACCTTCGGCAAGGCGACCGGCGACACCAAGACCCAGGCCGAGGGCAAGGCCGACAAGGCCGCTGGCAAGGCGGAGAGCGCGCTTGGCGGTGCGAAGGATAGCGTCCGCGACGCGACCTGCTAACGCGTCGTTAGCACGTTAGACTGCGATTGCCGCGGGCGCTGGAAACGGTGCCCGCGGCTTTTTGCGTGCTCAACGCACGGCCCCGCGCCACGGCAGCCACGCGGGCGGGTGTTGCGATTGCCCAAGGGCTACGTCTCCCCAGCTGATCCGGCCCGGCCAATCGACACTTGCAAAACTGTCCGGGCTGAAGCATCTGAGGCGCTGTCATAGCCGGCGCGAACCAGCCGGACCATGCGCGGGCGCGCGGGGCAGGGGCCCCGGACCTCAGGGTGAGGTTACGCGCCCGCCGTGCTATGGAGGATCACCGTGCCAGGCCAACCGCTCGACAAGATTCGCAACATCGGCATTACCGCGCATATCGACGCGGGCAAAACCACCACGACCGAGCGGATCCTATACTATACCGGCGTGTCCCATCGGATCGGCGAGGTGCACGACGGCAACACCACGACCGATTACATGGAGCAGGAGCGCGAGCGGGGCATCACCATCACCTCCGCCGCCGTCACCTGCTTGTGGCATGACACGCGGATCAACATCATCGACACGCCGGGGCACATCGATTTCAACATCGAGGTGAACCGCAGCCTGCGCGTGCTGGACGGCGCCATCTTCATCATTGAGGGCGTGGCCGGCGTGCAGCCCCAGTCGGAGACCAACTGGCGCCTGGCCGACCGCTACAACGTCCCGCGCATTATCTTCATCAACAAGCTCGACCGCACCGGCGCCGACTTCTTTCGCGCCTTCGCGACGCTCAAGGAAAAGCTCGACATCGTCGCGCTGCCCCTGCAGCTCCCGATCGGCATCGAGGACAAGTTCATCGGCGTCGTGGACCTGGTCGAGATGAAGGCGATCATCTGGGAAGGCGGCGAACTGGGCGCGAAATACCACGACGAGCCGATCCCCGACGACCTCGTCGAGCAGGCCAAGGAGTACCGCCAGCTCCTGCTCGACACCGCCGTGTCGGTTGATAACGCCGCGATGGAAGAATATTTCGAGCACGGCGACGTCTCCGTCGAGACGCTGAAGCGCTGCATCAAGGCCGGTACGATTTCCGGTGCCTTCCGTCCCGTTCTGTGCGGCACCGCCTTCAAGAACAAGGGCGTGCAGCCGCTGCTCAACGCAGTCATCGACTACCTGCCCAGCCCGATCGACGTGCCCGGCATCTCCGTCGCCACCGAAGAGGGAGACGCCGAGGATCTGGTGCGCCGCCGCATCAAGGCCGATCCCGATGCGCCGTTCGCCGGCCTGGCGTTTAAGATCATCAATGACAAATACGGCACCCTGACCTTCGTCCGCGTCTACGCCGGCACGCTGAAGTCGGGCGATACGGTGCTCAACACCACCAAGGACCACCGCGAGCGCATCGGCCGGATGTTCCAGATGCACGCGGACAAGCGCGCCGAGATCAAGGAAGTCTCCGCCGGCGACATCGCCGCCTTCGTCGGCCTGAAGGACACCGGCACGGGGGATACGTTGGCGGCCGCCAACGATCCGGTGGTGCTGGAGCGCATGGCCTTCCCGGTCCCGGTCATTGACATCTCGGTCGAGCCGAAGACCAAGGAATCGGTCGAGAAAATGACCATGGGCCTGCAAAAGCTGGCCGGCGAAGACCCCAGCCTGCGACTGCGCAGCGACCAGGAAACCGGCCAGACCATCCTGTCCGGCATGGGCGAGTTGCACCTGGAGATCATCATCGACCGGCTGCGCCGCGAATACGGCGTGGAAGCCAATATCGGCGCACCGCAGGTCGCCTATCGGGAAACCATTTCCAAGGCGCACACCGAAACCTACACCCACAAGAAGCAGTCGGGCGGCTCCGGTCAGTACGCCGAGGTCAAGATCAGTTTCGAGCCGCTGGAGCGCAACACCGGCGTGGTGTTCGAGAACAAGGTCGTCGGGGGCACGGTGCCCAAGGAATACATTCCGGCCGTGGAAAAGGGCATTCGCGTCCAGGCCGATACCGGCGTGCTGGCCGGGTTCCCCACCGTCGATTTCAAATACGTGCTGGTCGATGGCAAGTACCACGACGTCGACTCGTCGGCGCTGGCCTTCGAAATCGCCGCCAAGGCATGTTTCCGTGAAGGCATGAAAAAGGCTGGGCCGATCATCCTGGAGCCGATCATGGATGTGGAAATCACCACGCCACTGGATCACGTGGGCGATGTCGTCGGCGATCTCAATCGCCGGCGGGGGACCATTCAGAACCAGGAAAGCTCTGGGTCGACCGTGATCGTTCGGGCGCATGTGCCACTGAAGGAGATGTTTGGCTATATCTCCGATTTGCGCAGCATGACCAAGGGACGGGCATCGTTTACGATGCAGTTCAATCACTACGAGCCGGTGCCGCGGAATATCGCTGACGAGATTATGGCTAAGACGGCGTAATAGAAGGCAAGGGGGCGCTGCCCCCTTGACCCCCGGCAGGGGACAGTCGTCCCCTGCACTCCTTGGGGTTTTTAGATTAGCGGCGCTTCGTGGTGTTCGCGGGCTGAATCCACCATTTCACCGGCTGCGGCTCTCGGGCTGGCTTTTCAGCCCGGGGGGCTTTTGCTTTGCGAACCATCGTCCTGATCGGGTGGGAGCGAACCGCTTCGCGGACCCGCTGCTCGGATACCTCGCGATCGACCAGCGCATCCTCGAGCGCCGCTTCGGCCGTCTCGCGCGCCAGGCGTTCGGTCTGTAGCGCCGATTCCGCCAGCTCCAGCGCATGCTCCAGGGCGTGCCTCTCGGCCTCGGCCCTGTGCGCAGCATCCGATGCCTCGTCCCTGGCAAGCCCGGCATGGCCCACCTTGGTCTGCAGGTCGCGAATCGTGGCCTGTGCCTCGATCAGCGCGCGCTCGGCACGCTCGCGCGCGTCCCGCTCGGTCCGCAGCGCGGCCTCCGCCTGTTCGACCCGGTTCGTCGGTGGCGCCCCAACCGATGCCGCCCGGTGGTTCGCACCGGCGTCGCTGCCCTGCTCGCGCCGGACAACCACCACCGGCACCTCGCCATCGCGAACGAACCGACGCTTGTGACGGTCCGGTGAATGACGCTCGGCCTGTCGGGCCGCGAGCGGGGGACGCTCCTGCTGCTCGATTCGCTGGCCGCCGGCATCCCCCAGGCCAAGCGCGCGGCGCATCTGCGCCTCTGTCGTCTGAAGAGTGGGGAGATCCCGGGCCGCCGAATCATCGGGAGGTGACAAGCTGTCGTTGTTAAAATCGCTACGGAACTTCATGGTTTCAGCCACGGTTTTGCCCAATCTATCATGATTCTTGGTCTCTCCGGCACGGCATGTGGCGCGGATCTGGGGGACAGCTTTCAACTCGATGAACGGCGGCAAATGCTATGTGGATTGCGCTTCGTGCCCGGGGCTTGATCCGAGCCTTGCGCCACCTCGACGTATATGGGGTACTTCTCTAACCGAGAAATGGCGATTCGACAAGAAGTGGTCGCCGCGGCAGGTGCGATCCTGCCACAACCGTGCCGCTGCAGGGGCGAAAGGCGGGAGATACAGGAGATAGGCGAGAGATACCGGCGGACGATGCGGAGGGAGATGTCTGCAACCGTGTTGGAATCGCATGCTCCGTGCCTTCTCGCTGCCGCAGGCGCCGGACTCTGCAGAAAAGCGGTTCAGCCACGACTTCGAATCGGCGTGCCTTTCTCTCCCGTCACCGCAGACTTGATAGTGTCTGGCTGATTGTTGACCGTCCATTTCTAAGATACAAATGAACGGACTGTCGTGTAGCAATCGCTGCGGAACTGGCTACCGTTGGATGGCGTCAAATACGCATGCAACATGAAGCGCACAACAAATGGTGCGTTTTGCCAGCCGCCCTGCCATTGGCCCGGCGCGCGTCTGTTCCGGCCCCGCTTCAACTTGCCGCGCTAGGATCGTTACGACTGATAGTTTGACCCCAGCGGGCGGTTTGGCCTCGCTTGCCAGCCCGCTTAAACCTCTTGCGGGGGTCGCCGGCCTCCGCCAAACTTCCCCCCGATGAGTGAGATCATCAGCTTCAATGCCGCTCGCGACGACACCGTCTGGGCGGTGGTCGCCTCCATCGGGGGCACTTCACGCATCGCAGAGATTTGTCCGAGCCGATTCGCAGCGCTGGCAGAGCGGGCATGGCGCGAACAGCAGGTGTACGCCTATGCGGGCTTGCTGCGGCAGTCGAAGCGCCCAGCGCCACGTTACAGTGTGATGCCGATTCGCCGCGCCGACCTGCCACGGCGATGGCGGCCCTTGCCGGCGCTCGGCTTCCTGCACGGGCAGTTCGCCTGACGCGACGCTGACCGCCGCGGTTGGCAATCGCGGGCCGCTGGCGCCGCGGCGCTTGCCTTCCGGGCCAGACTCCGCCATATCCCCGCCGCCGGTGCGACAGCGCCGGTAATTCACACGCAGGGCGCCTTTCCCGGCAAGCCGGGTCCGGTGCGCGTCGCGCATGGCCCTGCGGAGGCACAACCGGACGTCAAGGAAAGGACACGCTCATGGCGATGCCCGACTTCAGCCTGCGCCAGCTTCTCGAAGCCGGCGTTCACTTCGGCCACCACACCAGGCGCTGGAACCCGCGCATGGCGCCGTACCTGTTCGGCGTGCGCAACCAGGTCCATGTCATCGACCTGCAACAAACCGTGCCGTTGCTGGATCGTGCGCTGCGCGCGGTGCGCGACGTGACCGCCGCCGGCGGGCGCGTGCTGTTCGTTGGCACCAAGCGCGCCGCGGCGGAATATGTGGCGGAGGCAGCCAAGCGCTGCGGCCAGTATTACGTGAACCACCGCTGGCTAGGCGGCACGCTGACCAATTGGAAGACCATCACCGGCAGCATCAAGCGGCTGCGCCAGATCGACGACCTGCTCGCCGGCGACACCGAGGGCCTGACCAAGAAGGAAATCCTGGAGATCACCCGGGACCGCGAAAAGCTGGAGCGCGCGCTGGGCGGCATCAAGGAAATGGGCGGCCTGCCCGATATCCTGTTCATCATCGACACGAACAAGGAAAAGCTCGCGGTCGAGGAGGCGAACAAGCTCGGCATCCCGGTGGTTGCCGTGCTCGACAGCAACTCCGACCCGAAGGGCGTCAGCTTCCCGATCCCGGGCAACGACGACGCGATCCGCGCCATCACGCTGTACTGCGACCTGGTCGCCGGCGCGGTGCTGGACGGCATCAGCGCCGAGATGGCCGCGTCCGGCACAGATATTGGTGCCGCCGAAAGCCTGCCGCCCGAGGTTCTGCCGGAGGTCGAAATCCCGGCCGATCAGGCCCACGCCTGATCCCCGTCGTCTGATCAATTACCGGATCACTGGAGACTGTCCATGGCCGAGATCACTGCGGCACTGGTGAAGGACCTGCGCGAAAAGACCGGCGCGGGCATGATGGACTGCAAGCGCGCGCTCAGCGAGAACGGCGGCGATCTGGAGACCGCGATCGACTGGCTGCGCAAGAAGGGCCTCGCGGCCGCGGCCAAGAAATCGGGCCGCGTCGCCGCCGAGGGCCTGGTTGGCGTCACCTCCGCCCCCGGCCGCGCCGCCATGGTCGAGGTGAACGCCGAGACCGACTTCGTCGCCCGCAACGAGACCTTCCAGGCCTTCGTCGAGGCGGTGGCGAAGATCGCGCTTGAGCAGGGCCAGGATCTTGACGCGATCAAGGCCGCGCCGTTCCCCGGCACCGGCCGCACGGTCGCCGAAGAGCTGACCCACCTCGTCGCCACCATCGGCGAGAACATGAACATCCGCCGCGCGGTCGTACTCAGCGTGGGGCAGGGGGTTGTCGCGACCTATGTGCATTCGGCGCTGCGCCCCGGGCTCGGCAAGATCGGTGTGCTGGCGGCGATCGAGGGGCCCGGCGAACTGGCCACGCTGGAAGCGCTTGGCCGGCAGGTCGGCATGCACGTCGCCGCGAGCCGGCCCGAGGCGCTGGACATCACCGGCGTCGATCCGGCCGCGCTGGAGCGTGAGAAGGCCGTTCTGAGCGAGCAGGCCCGTGCTTCCGGCAAGCCGGAGCCCATCATCGAAAAGATGGTCGAGGGCCGGATTCGCAAATATTACGAGGACGTGGTCCTGCTGGAGCAGGTCTGGGTCCATGACGGCGAAAGCCGGGTCAAGGCGGTGGTGCAGAAGGCCGGGGTAAAACTCACCGGATTCGCACGTTTCCAGCTTGGCGAAGGCATCGAGAAGCAGTCCGGCGACTTTGCCGCCGAGGTCGCTGCGGTGGCGGGCGTGCCCGGACCCGCCTAGGGAGATACAAAGCCGGCCTGCCCCCGGTCCAAGGTGTGGACCGGGTGCGCGCGGCGGTTGCTGACTTGCGTGAGGCTAACTTCCACGGGGGCATTGCTTGTAGGGGGAACGACCAGCCTCTATAGGACACCCTACCATCAGTCTTGGTGTGCCGATGACGGAATCGCCCGCCTATAAGCGCGTGTTGCTGAAGGTGTCAGGCGAAGCCCTGATGGGAACACGTGACTACGGGCTGGACAACAGCACCGTCCGCGCCATCGCCACGGATATCAGCGATGTGGTGCATATGGGCGTGCAGGTTTGCATGGTGATCGGCGGCGGCAACATCTTCCGCGGGGTGTCCGGCGCCGCTTCCGGCATGGATCGTGCCCAGGCCGACAGCATGGGCATGCTCGCCACGGTGATGAACGCGCTTGCCATGCAAAGCGCGCTGGAGAAGCGGGAGGTGCCGACCCGGGTGCAGTCGGCGATCCCGATGTCCTCGGTCTGCGAGCCGTTCATCCGCCGCCGGGCCGAGCGGCATATGGAAAAGGGCCGGGTGGTGATCTTTGCCGCCGGCACCGGCAACCCGTTCTTCACCACCGACACCGCCGGCGCCCTGCGCGCCGCGGAGATGGGCTGCGATTGCCTGCTCAAGGGCACGATGGTGGACGGGGTCTATTCCGCCGATCCGCGCAAGGAAACGGGCGCGCGGCGCTACGACAGTCTGACCTATCTCGACGTGCTGGCCAACGACCTCGGGGTGATGGATGCCGCCGCCATTAGTCTGGCGCGGGAGAATCACCTGCCGATCGTGGTGTTCAACATCCATGCTCCGGGCGCCTTTGCCGCCGTGATCCGAGGCGAGGGTTTGTTCACCACGATCACCGAACAGAATTGACCGATCCCAGCTTGCTTAAGGGTTTCCCATGGCGATCGCAGACCTCAATGAGTTGAAACAGGATCTTACGCGCCGCATGGACGGCGCGTTGGACACGCTCAAACGGGAGTTCACCGGCCTGCGGACAGGCCGCGCGCATCCCGGGCTGCTGGAGCCGGTCAGGGTGCATGCCTATGGCACCGAGACGCCGCTCGCACAGGTCGGCACCATCGGCGCACCGGAGCCGCGCATGCTGACCGTCCAGGTCTGGGACCGCTCGCTGGTGACCGCCGTGGAGAAGGCGATCCGTGAATCCGGGCTTGGGTTGAACCCTTCGGCCGACGGGCAGGTCGTGCGCGTGCCGCTGCCGCAGCTCACCGAGGAGCGGCGCGGCGAACTGGTCAAGACCGCGCACAAATATGCCGAAGGCTCGCGGGTCGCCGTGCGCGGCGTGCGGCGCGACGGCATGGAGCAGGTCAAGGCGTCGGAGAAAAAGCACCTGATCGGCGAGGATGTCGCCAAGGTCTGGCATGACGAGGTGCAGAAATTGACCGACCTCTACATCAAGAAAATCGACGACAGCTTGGTCGAGAAGGAAAAGGACATCCGGCAGGTCTGAGTAAGCCCGATGCCGGACACGTCTTCGCTCGCTGAACCGCTGGCCCCCATCGACGGTGGGGGCTCGCGGCCGCCCGCGCACGTTGCGGTCATCATGGACGGCAACGGGCGCTGGGCAGCGTCGCGACGGCTGCCGCGGCTGGCCGGACACCGCGAGGGCGCCAGGGCGCTGCGCCGCACCGTCGAGGCGGCGATCCGCTACGGCGTGTCCTGGCTGACGATCTACGCCTTCAGCAGCGAAAACTGGAGCCGCCCGGCGGGCGAGGTCATTGATCTCACCGGGCTGCTGCGCCAATACCTGACCTCCGAAATCCGCGAGCTGAACGAAAATGGCGTGCGGCTGCGCTTCATCGGCGACCGCTCCCGTTTCTCCACCGATATCCGGGACCGGCTGGTGGAGGCTGAGCGGGACACCGCCGACAATCAGCGGCTCAACCTCACGGTGGCGCTGTCCTACGGGGCGCGCGGCGAGATCGCCGCCGCGGCGCGCGCGGCGGCGGAGGCGGCACGCGACGGCCGGCTCGATCCGGCGCTGCTCGACGAGACGGTCTTTGCCGGCTTCCTCTCCACGGCCGGCATCCCCGACCCGGACCTGGTGATCCGCACCTCGGGTGAGCGGCGGCTGTCGAACTTCCTGTTGTGGCAGGCGGCCTACGCCGAACTCGTGTTCCTTGACGTGCTGTGGCCCGATTTCGGCGCCGAGCACTTTGCCGCCGCGCTGGCCGATTACGCGCGGCGGGAGCGGCGGTTCGGTGCACGGCCCGGTTGAGCCGCCGCACGCGGGAAAGCCGGCCCGCGCGCGACAGGCGATGCGCTGGAGCGACCTGCGTGTCCGCGTTGTGTCCGCGGTCATCCTTGCCCCGCTTGTCCTGGCCGTCTTGTGGTTCGGTGGCGCGCCCTTCGTTGTCATGCTGGCGCTGGCCGCGCTGGTGCTGTCGTCGGAATGGGTGGCGCTGTGCGGTGTCCCCCGCTTCGCGCCCGCCGCGCTGGCGGTGC
>Ga0302320_10025252_pt1 | contig 11565 bp, 11 predicted proteins | sample Bog_T0_3_FD_202130 | JGI IMG/M metagenome (GOLD analysis project Ga0302320, IMG submission 202130) | Peat permafrost microbial communities from Stordalen Mire near Abisko, Sweden - Bog_T0_3 | ecosystem: Environmental > Terrestrial > Soil > Wetlands > Peat | place: Sweden: Abisko, Stordalen Mire... | reverse complement strand
CATTGGTCGCAAGGCCCCGATCTCGTGCAGACCAACCGCGCATTTGGCGCAGAGCTTTCCGATCGGCGACGCCTCGACCTCGTCGGAAGTCTGACAATTGGCGACGAAACACGATGTACCTTCGACATCGGCTCCACCGCTCCTCTCGATGACGATACGACTTGCTGACCAGATGAAGAGAGGGTTACGATCACCGGAATTGGGAACACGCTTCGCCAACATGAAGGGCGGTTTCATGCACACGTTGAGTACATTCAAGCGAGGCTCGGTCGTGGCTCTGGTCGCGCTGGCTTTCGCTGCTGGCCTCACGGCAGTTAGCGCGGGCGCGACTACGGGTCGCTCCAGCACAGGCCGGACTAATCTGACTTACTGGTTCTGGGGCTGCTCTCCGCAGCAACAGCAGGTAATGCAAAAGGTGCTGATCGACGGCTTCGACGCATCTCAGAGCAAGTACAGCCTGTCCGTGACCTACAACAACAACGTCGACACGAACATCCAAGTCGCTCTCGCTGCAGATGGAGGACCTGACGTCGTCTACGGGTCCGGGCCGTCGTTCGTGACCGAGTATGCCCCAGCAGGCAAGGTCGCCAACATGAACAAGTACTCACAGGAGTACGGATGGAAGACCCGGCTTAACTCTGCTATGTACGAATCCGGAACGCTGAACGGCAACCTTTACGCCTTGGCAAACTCGTTCGACACAGACGGAGTTTTCTACAACAAGGCCGTGCTCAAGAAGTACGGCTGGGCCGTTCCGAAGACCGCCAGCCAGCTCATCACGGAAATGAACGAGGCCGAAAAGCATGGCCTTTACGGCGGAGTCAGCGGCAACAAGGGCTGGAGACCCGACAACTTCGACGTTGCAAACGTTTTCCTGACTGCCGAGGCGGGGCCACAGGCGGTTTACAAGGCGCTGACTGGCAGCCTCTCGTGGACGTCGTCGGCCTTCGTCAAAGCTGTAGACACTTCGGCTACGTGGTTCAAGGCCGGATACTTTGGCGGCAATAACTACTTCAATCTCAACTACGACGACACGGCGGAACTGCTCGCCGAGGGAAAGACACCGTTCTGGGTTTCCCCGACTCTCAGCTTCCAGTTTCTTTCGGCTTACTTCAACCAAGCCGACGGTAACCTGTCGGAGCTCGGGTTCGAGCCTTTCCCGACCCTTACTCCTGGGCTGCCCTCTCCTCTGTACACCCTTGAGTCACCCTCATCACTATCCATCAACCCATACTCGAAAAACCAGGCTGGGGCTGCCGAAGTCATCAACTACATGATGTCGGAGAAGTTCCTCGACGGGATGTTGGCCAATAACTGGCCCGGCTATTGGGCCGTTCCGCTGAACCACATCACCGCGAAGCCGTCGCAATATTCAGGTCTTTCCAAGCTTTACCTCGAGGCCATCGACAACCTATTGACCGCGGTGAAGGCGGGTCACATGGGCTACTCGCTGAGTACCTTCTACCCGCCAACCGTCGAGAATGCCTTCTTGAACATTGACGAGGTGTGGACCCACAGGGAATCTACTCAAAAGTTTCTTGCGGGCGTTGAAAAGGCTGAACAGCAGGCAAAGAAGCTACATCTCATCTCGCCGGTCCCGAAGCCGTACGGGATCAGCTGACAAGCGCGTAGGCGAGCCTCCGTGTCGCACACTGACTCGGAGGCTCGCCTACCTAATACGCAATGTCGTAGCTGTTGCCTGTGTGCTTCGATGCGACGTTTTGGCATATCAAAATGTCGCCGTCTTACGTGAAGGGGGAAAGCCATTGGCAATGGTCCGGTTTCTTGGATGGGACAGCAGCGACGGTTATGGTGCTGCGTTCACGATCGCGGCTGCGGAACTCGAGGGAACGTACGCCAGTCGGCCGGACACGGAACTGGGAGTCGCCGGATCTCCTGATATCGCACACGAGTGGTCAAGGAACACTTAAGACATGACAACGACGACTGAAGCCCTGCCGTTGGACGCCCCATTTGTGCGGTCACGACGCAGGCCTCGGACCGGCAAGTACTACTTGCTTGTCGCTCCGTCTCTGCTGCTGTCGGGAATTGTCGTCCTAATTCCAGGCCTATTGACGGCAATCGCCGCCTTTACCAACTGGAACGGGTTATCACTACACGCTAACTGGGTGGGATTCGGAAACTTTAGATCAATCTTTGACGATCCCGTCTTCCGAACAGCCCTGGGGGACAACCTTAAGTGGGCTGGGCTGTTCCTCACCATCCCGGTTGGCCTTGGACTGGGCACGAGTTTGCTCCTGCTTCGGCGGCCGCGTACTCGAACTCTGTACCAAGTGCTGTTCCTGGTTCCTTACGTCCTGGCACCGGTGACGAACGCCATTCTCTGGCTGAACATCATTTACGACCCAGTTGCTGGTCTATGGGCCTGGTTGCAAGGTCACGGGCTGGTCGGCCAGGTTCCGCTTGGAAGCACTCACTGGGTGTTGCTAGCGGTGGCGACTGTTGACATGTGGCACTTCTGGGGATTCTTGATGGTGGTCTATCTGGCCGCCTTGCGTCAGACTCCTCCGGAACAGATCGAGGCTGCGCGAGTCGAAGGGGCCTCGACTCGGCAACTGTTTCGCCACGTGTACCTGCCGAACATCATGCCGACCCTGATGCTGATGTTCGTAATGGAGGCAATTTTTTCCTTTCTCTCGTTCGACTACATCCATCTGATGACCGGGGGTGGTCCGGCGCACGCCAGCGAAGTGCTGAGCACCTACGCCTACACCTTTGCCTTTTCGGAATATGAATTCGGCATGGCGGCCGCTGTCAGTCTCGTCATGAGTTTCTTTGGACTGCTGATGGGTGCCGTCTACGCCATCCTGAGCCGGAGAGAGCTGGCGTCATGAAGTTACGTAGAGCTCTTAGAAGCACGCCGGGGCATATCGTGCTTATCGTTCTGGCGGTCCTGCAGCTCTTTCCGATCGCTCTCGTATTCATCAATAGTTTCAAGACGTCGTTTCAAGTAGCGGCCGATCCACTCTCTTTGCCACACCAGCTTGATTTTTCGAACTTTACGACGGCATGGGACTACGGCCACTTTGGGACTGGGTTTTTAAACAGCGTGCTGGTGGTAGGGACAACAATCGTGGTCGTACTTATATGCGCGTCGCTAGCCGGCTACGTTTTGGCTGGCAAAAAGATTCGAGCGTGGCCCCTCGTGACGATGTACTTCTTGGCGGCCGTCACGATCCCGGTATGGCTATTCCTGTTTCCCCTGTACTTTGAGTACTCAAAGCTGCACTTGCTGAATGATCCCGTAGCAGTCGGGTTCATCGTCGCCGCGATCAATCTTCCGCTAGCCGTGTTTCTCATGCGGGCTTTCTTCTTGAAGATTCCAGCGGCTCTGGAGGAAGCGGCTGTAGTGGACGGGGCAGGCGTGGGCAGCCTGCTTTGGCGCGTTATGTTGCCGATCATCTCGCCAGGCTTGCTGACTGTCGCGGTTCTCGTAGGGTTGTTTGCATGGAATGAGTATCTGATCACAACTACATTCCTGCAAACCCCTTCTTCCTACACTGCCACCCTTGGGTACTTGACGATGAACGGCACTTTTACTGATCAGCAGGGCATCATGATGGCCGGCGCCGTGATTCTCATTCTTCCTGTGCTTGTGATCTTCATCGCTGTGCAGCGACTGTTCATAGAGGGGTTCGTCAGTGGGGCCGTCAAAGGGTGACGATTCGAGGTGTGTGGGCACCGACTCAGGGAAATATCGATAGAGCGGCTGCAAAGGCGCCGAGGAGAGCCGGAGCGGTGTCTGCTGTTGGTTCTGCAACAGGCAACGACAGCATGAGAGTTGGGCGTCACGAGGACCAGAAGACATGGGAAATAGACGAGTGTGAAACACGGTTGTTTTACGACACGTCGGGGAGACGGAAGGTGTGACGGAGCCGAGAGATCATGACGCGGCTCTGGTCGTTCCGGATTACACGATTTGGTCCCAAATCAACGTGGACGAGGTAGTTCTCTGGGGGGACCCGGGTCCGAGGGTGCAGCTCGGAGGAGCCGCTACGTATGCCGCGCTTGGAGCTCGGATTGTGTCGCCGCCGGAGCGAAGTGTCAGGGTGGTCGGGAGTGTGGGTGCGGACTTTGAACCGGAGTTTTGGCAGTGGTTCGAGGCCCGTGGCATAGAGACGTCCGGGTTGGAGGTGCGGGGCGAGCAAACGTCGCGGTCCAAGCTTGTCTACGGACGCGATGGGGAGCGCGTGGAGTATCCAGTATTGGGACAGGAGCACTTTCGCCAGCACAGCCTCGATGTCGCAGCGGTGCCGCGAGTGAGTCTTGGGTGTCGCGGTCTGTACGTATTTCGAGAAGCGGAAAGAGACTTCTGGGATGAGCTGCTAGCGGTTACGAGTGCTTCGGGCGCGAAGGTCCTCTGGGAGATAGATCGGACCTCGTGTGATCCACGGTGTTGGGCGGACGACTTGGCGGTGATGAAGGACGTGGATGTCTTTTCTATTAACCATGCTGAGGCGACATCGCTGTTGGATTGCGACGATGCCTTAAAGTGCCTTGACACTTTGCGCTCGGGCTTTGATGGTGTGGTTCTCTACCGCATGGGTGAAAACGGGTCGTATGTCGTCGAAGGTGCGAGCGTGCTTCGTGTGTCGGCGGTTACGGGCACGGAAGTCGTAGATCCGACCGGCGCAGGCAACGCGTACGGCGGCGGGTTTTTGGCTGAATGGTGCGAAGGAGCAGGTCTGGAACAAGCGTCGCGGCTAGCCGCCGGCGTCGCGGGACTCGTGCTTGGAGAGTGGGGCCCCCCGTCGGCTCGCGGGCGCGATCTCGCCTTCGAGGCGCGAGAGCTCGCAAGAAGTGCGGACGTGGAGGTCGTCACCTGACAGCCAAAGCGGAGCAAGCTCAAAATTTAGAGGCAGTCAGAAAGGAGCGAAGAGAGTTAGACGGGCGTGCCACAGGTGTCAAGGTTCAAGGAGCCGCCGAGGCCGTCATTGCCATTTTGTAATCAAGAACGAACGAGTGTCCGTGAGGAAGGAACTAGAGAGAATGCCAATTGCTAACTTTGAGCTAAAAACAGAATCCAACGTGCCATATGACATAACGCCGCAAGTCGCCGAGGCTGTTCGCAATAGCGGTGTGAGTTGCGGTATCGGGGTAGTGGCGTTGCCGCACACCACTGCGGCAGTCTGCATTATTTCCTTTCCGGACCCGAATTGTCTCGAGGACGTGATGGATGAAGTAGCCAGGCTCGTTCCGGCGCGTATTGACTTCAAGCACCAGCACGACACTCCCCACGATGCCGCAGGGCACGTTAAGTCTGCTGTGATTGGAAGCAGCCTTTCCATACTTGTCGACGGCGGTGCTCCCGTCCTCGGACATTCACAGAAGATCTACTTTTTGGAGTTTGACGGTCCGCGAGAGCGGAGCTTCAATGTCTGTGTCGTTCCGGTGTGAGCACGCAGCGATGACGAGAGCTAGCGATCACGGCGAGAGACCGTCCCGCCAAAGCGACGCGGAGGAACAGGATTACACCCCCCGCGGTGCTCTCTATGCGGCAAACGTACCGAGGAGAGGTCTGTTCATCGACGGGCGCCCTGCGCTTACCGGAATCGACCCAGAAGCCGTAGGTGAGTACGTGATTCTCACAGTACGGGACCCACTGTGCGCTTACGCCACGGATCCCGCAGAACTGGTTGCTAAGCGGCTCGTAGACGCGCATCCGATCGGGCTCACAGGCATGTTCTCTTCTTGGACCGGGTCGTACAAAGGTGCGTCGATCACAATCGTGTCCGGTGGCAGCGGAGCGCCCGAGGCCGAACTGGCGCTGCACGAATTTCTTGAGAACACGGCGGCAACGACGTATCTGAGAGTCGGCGGCTCGGGTGGGATGCATGCTTCGGTTAAGCCGGGCGACGTGGTGATAGCTAGCGGAGTGGTTCGAGATGAGGGTATGACGCGGAGCTACATCCCTGCCTCATACCCTGCGGCGTGCTCGTTCGAGGTTGTTGCGGCCCTCGCCGAAGCGGCATCTCGCTCCTCGGCACGTTGGCATATCGGGGTGACCCGCTCGGCTGACAGTGATTTCTGCGGTGTGGGCAGACCAGGAGTGGGCGGGTATATGCAACCCTGGAATCTCGACGTGGTGGATGTCTGGACTCGTGCGGGGGTTCTGAACGGAGATCGGGAGTCGTCAGCGGTTGTCACGTTGTCTCAGCTGTTCGGGCGGCGGGGGGGATCGATCTGTTCGGTTGCCGACAACATCGTCACGGGCGAGACATTCGAGGCTGGCGCCGGCCATGAAGCCGCAATTGACATAGCCCTTGAGGGTTTGAGCGTGCTTCACGCGATGGATAACGCAAAAGCGGCCACCGGCAGCCCTTACTGGACTCCGTCGCTCGGTGTTGCGGCTCCGCCCGGGCAGCCGGAGACGACTCGGCGATGAAGTTCGTCGTTGGGCTCGGGCGCCAATCGGTAGTGGCCGAGGTAGTACCAACGTTGCTCTTAGAGCGATGAGCCGCGTGCCTATTGTCGGGGTAGACGGCGGACTCAGCGTCGATCACCTGGTTCGAGTCGGCGAGGCTCCGCATTTCTTTGAACTTGGCGGTCCAGGTCTCTTCGCAGCTCTTGGAGCTCGCCTCATCCGAGGTACGAGAGTGATGCTTCGGACCGCGATGCCGTCGTCCGTGCCAGCTTTCAGCGAAGTGCTGACAGCGGCAAAAGTCGACCTTAGTCTTTGCGGCGTCGCGCGGGACGTGCCTCGAGTCTGGATTCTCGATTCGCCCGAAGGCCGCCGCTTGGTTCTAACGCGACCGCCTGCTGGGCTCGAAATCGCCGAAGTTGACGAGGGCCTACCTGCCGCGCGATCGACGGCAAAGAAAAAGGGCTTTCCTCAACTTGACGCGCTTTTGCTGTGCTCTCCGCTGCGGCTGCCTTCCGACGTGAAGGACGCGGCAATCGTGGGCATCGATCCCGAGCAGCGAAAGACGAAGGCGAACTCTCTTAGCTATTGGAAACGGATCACGATTCCGCAAAAAAGCGTGCTCCTTCCAAGTCGGCTTCAACTGGTTTCGGTCGACGACGATCCTTTTCGTGCAGCGTTACATCTGTGCGAGGTGCTGAATGTTCCTGTCATCGCGAAGCTGGACGCCGATGGTGCACTAGCGGTTGATAAAAGTGGCGCCTGGCATGTAATCGACGAGCAGGTGCAGGTGGTCGACACAACGGGAGCCGGTGACGCGATGGCCGGGGCGGCCCTCGCGGCGATCGCATCCGGCTACGACATCGCCACCGCCACAGCACTCGGGGTCAGCGCGGCGAGGCTCGTCTTGTCCGACTGGGGAGCTGGTGGCCTCATTAACAGCCGACCTTTCAGCAGCCCATTGCGTGGCGTCAGAACAAGGAGAAGATGAATATGGCTACCGAGGCACAAAGTACTTTATTGAGGCTCGCCGCCTCGGTGAAAGTCACGGAGCCGATGCAAGTTGAACCGCGGACAGATGAGGGCATCAAAGGCGCCGTCTTCGCAGGGTGTGGCGATTCGCTCGCGGCGGCACTACTTTCGGAGAACTACGGACACCACGCGAAGTCGTCTGGCGACGTCGCGTGGTCCTCGTGGCGCGGCGCGGCGTGTACGACTCTCGTTGCCATCTCGTCTTCGGGCGCGAGCGGTGCAACGGTACTTGCCGCGCAGAAGGCCGCAGAGCGAGGTGTCAGCACGATCGCGGTAACAGCTTCAGCAGGCTCACCCCTGAGCGAAGTCTGCACTCGCACCCTTTTGGTACCTAGCATGACGGTGGCTGAAATTGTCCCTGCAGCGAACTACGTGATGCTGTCGCTGGGTGTTCTGGCTGCCTGCAACGTCAACCTCAGCGATGTACCCGTCCTCATCGGAGATACGATCGGGGCGCTCCTGGAGCCAGGGTCCCAAGCGGTCGATGACTTTCCTCTCGAGCTTCCGTGGGGCATATCGGTGCTAACCCTTCCAGATATGAGAAGTGCAGGTGAGTTCTGGAGCCTGAAACTCATCGAAGCGACGGGGCTCCCTGTCCGATCGGTGCCGCTAGAAGAGAGCGGGCACGTGGACTATTTCCTCGGTCCGCAACCACATGTGACGATCCAGCTCGTCGGCCGAGAAGGTCGTGAGCGCCACGCGAAGCTCTCGGACGCGCTTAGGCGCAACGGGCATGACATTGTGAGCGTTGATGTCGGCAGATGGATGACCGAGGCCCAAGAATTCGAATGCGGGGACGAATGCGTCGCGGTGGCGGCCGGCGTTGTGGGCGCTTACGTGGCAACAGAGGTCGCGAACCGCTGGGCGCGAATTCCGTTCCGCAATGGAGAAGTGAATATGGATGCAAGCCATATCCAAGTGAGTCGGGGAACAAATTGAGAAACTGTGGTCGGAGGGTGCCGCGTCCAAATTCTGGTATCGAAAAAAGTGAATAGGACCGAAGAGGCCGAGAGAACCTACGCGGGAGTCACCGGCAAGATCATCGGCGTCTACTTTGGCAGACCGGTGGAGGGCTGGAAGTACGAGAAGCTACGGGCGCAATTCGGTCAGATCGAGTACTTCTCAAACGATCTGACAGGTATGCCATTGATTGTGCCGGATGACGACATTTCCGGCACCTTCGTGTTCATCCGCGCCATCATCGACAGTTGGCAAAAAGAGCCATTTTGTGCGCAGACAGTTGCCAACACATGGCTCAACTACCTGGTTGAGAACGAGACCGTACTGTGGTGGGGCGGCCTCAGTCGCTCCACAGAGCACACCGCCTACCTCCGTCTGAAGAGCGGGATTCGAGCACCGGAGAGCGGTTCCATCGCGCTCAACGGCCGAGCGATGGCCGAGCAGGTCGGCGCGCAAATCTTCATTGATGGCTGGGGGATGACTAATCCCTGCGATCCAGAGCGAGCAGTCGCGCTGGCCCGAGCGGCAGCTTCGGTTAGCCATGACGGTCTTGCGGTAGATGCGGCATGCCTTATAGCCGCCATCGAAGCCTTGGCGTACGAAGAGGTCGACCTCGATCGCCTTATTGAGGCCGGCCTAAAGGCCGTGAAGTCTCCGCAGCTCGCTCGCCTTGTTGAGGAAGTCGTCGCGCACTGCGCGAGCAGCGACGACTGGCGGTCCGTGCGGGACTGGATTGAGCGAGAGCACGGATACGACCAGTATCCGGGCAACTCTCCTGTGGCTACGAACCATGCTTCGATCATTATGTCGCTCATCATGGCTGGGAGCAGTTTTCAGAGAAGCCTCGCAATATGTACGTCGGCCGGCTGGGACACAGACAGTAATGCCGGCAATGTGGGTTGCATCAACGGGATTCGGCTCGGCTTGGCGGGAATCGACGCGGAGGCGGACCTGCGAGGCGTAGTGGCCGACAGGATGTTCGTCGTGAGCGCAGACGGTGGCGAATGTGTCTCTGATGCCGTGCGCGAAGCGCGAAAATTGATTACCTCGGCTGCTCTGATGCGCGGTGAACAGCTTCCTTCCCGGGCCGCGCGTTTCGAGTTCGAATTTCCAGGGGCAACGCAAGGCTTCCGTAGCTACGAGATCCCGGGCATGGGGCAAGCAGTCACGCGAGTCGGAAGTTGCGGAAAAGGTTTAAGCGTGGACTATCTCGCGCTCGCGCCCGGATCTCCAGGTGTCATCGCTGTCGAGACATTCGTGGAACCAGCACCCCCAAGCACGGAGGGGACAAGCTACTTCAAGGTTGTCGGGAGCCCGAGCCTGTATTCCAGTCAGGTGGTGAAGGCCGTCCTGGAAGTAGTCGCGGGTGGCCACCCGGCAGTGAGCTTTTTCGTTGAGGCATATTCGGACAATGGAGAAGTGCGACGGGTTCGTGGGAATGAGATGGTTCTGACGCATGGCGCGAACGAGCTCTCATGGGTGGTACCTGACACCGACGGATCACCGATCTACCGACTAGGAGTCGAGCTCACATCGAAGGTTCGCCTCGATGGCCAAATCTTGATCAGGAGCATTGATTGGGACGGCGCCCCGCTGGAGTTCCGGCTCGGGCGCGCGGAGGAGATGTCTCCCGAGCTGACTCCATGGACAACGGACACAGTCTGGCTAAGGAGCTTCGTAAGTTCGGCACAAAACTTCGCGCCGGACTACACGACGACGTTCTCGCTATCGCACACAGGAGACAACGGAGTTGCAACGATCGGTACGTCCGACTGGTCGGACTATACGGTCGAGAGCAGAATGACTTTCAATCAACAGAAGGCAGCGGGCCTTGTGGCCCGGGCTCGCGGCCACCGCCGCTACTACGCAGGACTACTGGCCCATGACAGGGCTGCGATAGTCAAACGGTGTGACGGCGTTGAGTCTCTGCTCACGGAAGTACCCATGCAACTGCGCTCTGGCGAAGCTCACAGTCTGCGGTTTTCGGTGGTTGGGGATGCGCTACGGCTTGAAATTGACGGTGATCGCGAGTTGTTCGCGACCGACGGCGAATATGTCCGAGGTGGGGCTGGGTTTGTCGTCGATGAGGGTGGCGTGCTTGTGGATGGATTTTCTATACAAAGGTCATGGTGATGGGGTGAAGTTGTTAGATATCGCGCAGTACGAGGAAAAGGTCTACGCCGGAGTCCTTGGAAAGATCATCGGGGTGTATCTCGGGCGACCAGTCGAAGGCTGGCCGTACGAAGAAATTCAGAAGCGGTTCGGTGAAGTCGACAACTACGTCCATAGCGAGCTCGACGAGCCACTAATCGTTGCTGATGACGACATCTCCGGCACGTTCGCGTTCTTCAGAGCGGTATCGGACAACGACGTCATTCCACCGACCGCGCAGCAAGTGGGTCACACTTGGCTCAACTACATCATTGAGAAGCGCACAATCTTGTGGTGGGGCGGAGTGGGCCGGTCGACGGAACATACGGCCTTTTTTCATTTGACTGAAGGAGTGGACGCTCCGGACAGTGGCTCAAGCAGGCTGAATGGGCCCGTGCTTCCGGAGCAGGTCGGAGCTCAGATCTTCTATGACGCGTTTGCGATGATTTATCCCGGCGACCCCGAGCGAGCTGCCCACGCGGTTCGAGAGGCCGCCTCTGTTAGCCACGACGGCGTCGCAGTTGATGCCGCGAGCTTCCTAGGGGCCATGCGGGCCCTGGCCTTCGGGGAATCGTCGCTGTCGACCCTAATTGCTGACTGCCGCCAATATGTGAGAACCAGCAAGCTTAATGAGGTCATCGACGGAGTAATCGAAATATGCTCCACTTCGGAGTCGTGGCGGGCTGCACGGGACAGAATCGACGGAGAGTATGGGTACGCTAAGTACCCGGGCCCGTGTCATATAGTGCCCAACCATGCGATGACACTCGGAGCGCTCTTGCTGGGTGGCGACAACTTTCGACGATCGGTGATGATCGCCGCGTCGGCAGGCCTGGATACGGACAGCAATGCAGGAACAGTTGGCTGTTTGAACGGAATTCGTTTGGGGCTTGACGCGCTCACCGAGGATGCCGATCTACGCAAGCCCGTAGCGGACCGCTTGCTCGTCGTCACCGCAGACGGAGGGTCGTGCGTCTCGGATGCGGAGTCGGAAGCCAAGGTAATCGTCCGCGAGATGGCGCGGGCGCGAGGTAACCCGC
>Ga0302320_10025250_pt1 | contig 11565 bp, 11 predicted proteins | sample Bog_T0_3_FD_202130 | JGI IMG/M metagenome (GOLD analysis project Ga0302320, IMG submission 202130) | Peat permafrost microbial communities from Stordalen Mire near Abisko, Sweden - Bog_T0_3 | ecosystem: Environmental > Terrestrial > Soil > Wetlands > Peat | place: Sweden: Abisko, Stordalen Mire... | reverse complement strand
CCCCAGTAGCATCCCTGCTATTCCCCGCGCCCTAAACCCGTGGAAGAACGCCCGGATAGCCAGCCGGGGCTGACGTTCGCACCACGAACCTGCAACCTGGCGCAGCCGGCGGAGCCAAGCTCCGAAGGTCGCGCCAATTTCGGAGCAGAGCTCATGGCGAAGAAAATCGCCGGCTATATCAAGCTGCAAGTGCCTGCGGGGGCGGCCAATCCGTCGCCGCCGATCGGTCCCGCGCTCGGCCAGCGCGGCCTCAATATCATGGAATTCTGCAAGGCCTTCAATGCGCGCACCGCGCAATTGGAGAAGGGCTCGCCGATCCCGGTGGTCGTCACCGCCTATCAGGATCGCTCGTTCACCTTCGAGATGCGCCAGCCGCCGGTCACCTTCTGGCTCAAGAAGGCGGCGGGCCTGAAGATCGGCAAGAAGCCGGCCTCCGGCGCCAAGACGCCCGGCCGCGGTTTCGTCGGCAAGGTGACGAAGGCCCAGGTGCGCGAAATCGCCGAGAAGAAGATCGTCGATCTCAATTGCGAGACGGTCGAATCGGCGATGAAGATGATCGAAGGCTCCGCCCGGTCGATGGGCCTCGAGGTGGTGGGGTAAGCCATGAGCAAGCACGGCAAGAGAATCCGCACGGCCCGCGACGCCGTCGAGCGCACCAAACTCTACAAGCTCGACGAGGCGGTGAAGCTGGTGAAGAGCAACGCCAGCGTGAAGTTCGACGAGACGGTCGAGATCGCCATCAACCTCGGCGTCGATCCCAAGCACGCCGACCAGATGGTGCGCGGCGTCGTCAATCTGCCCAACGGCACCGGCCGCACGTTGCGCGTCGGCGTGTTCGCGCGCGGCGCCAAGGCGGACGAGGCGCGCGCCGCCGGCGCCGACGTCGTCGGCGCCGAAGACCTGGTGGCGGCGGTGCAGGGCGGCGCGATCGATTTCGATCGCTGCATCGCCACGCCCGACATGATGCCGCTGGTCGGCCGTCTCGGCAAAGTGCTTGGGCCGCGCGGCCTGATGCCCAACCCGAAGGTCGGCACGGTGACGATGGACGTCACCGCGGCGGTCAAGGCGTCGAAGGGCGGCGCGGTCGAGTTCCGCGCCGAGAAGGCCGGCATCGTTCAGGGCTCGGTCGGCAAGGCGTCGTTCGACGCCGCCAAGCTCACCGAGAACGTCCTCGCCTTCGTCGAGGCGGTGAACAAGGCCAAGCCCGCCGGCGCCAAGGGCTCCTACCTGCAGCGCGCCGCGCTGTCCTCGACCATGGGGCCGGGCGTCAAGCTCGACCTGGCGTCGGTGACGACCGTGGCGCAGGTCGGGACGTAAGCGAGCGCAACGCGAGCGAGAGAATCGAACGGCGCCGGGGAAGCCCTGCGCCGTTTTTCTTTTTGCGAACCCCTTCCCCCTCGTGGCGGGAATGGGTTCGCGCGCCTGCCGCCTGCCGCTACGGCGCGCGCTTCACCAGCTCCATGATCTCCTCGATCACCCGCGGCCACACCGCCAGCGGCAGGGCGTGGCCCATGCGCGGCAGGACGATGAGCTTGGCGCCGGGGATGCTCGCGGCGGTGTCCTCGCCGGCGGCGAGCGGGACGAGCGGATCGTCGGCGCCGTGGATCACCAGGGTCGGCGCCCTGACGCTCGGCAGCGTCTTCTTGCGGCTGCCGGAGGCGTAGACGGCGAGCAACTGGCGCTGCCCGCCTTCGGGCGCGAAGCCGCGCCGAGTGGCGCGAATGGCGCGCGCGCGGTCGCGCTTCTCGTCCTCGGGATAGCCGGGGCCGCGGAAGATCAGCCAGGCGGCGACATTGGCTTCGACATATTCCTCCGCGGTCTTGGGCGGCGGCTTGGTGAAGACCTGCATCGCCTCGGGAGTCGGCGGCGGCAGGCGCGGATCGCCAGTGGTCGACATGATCGAGGTCAGCGAGCGCACGCGTTCCGGCCAGCGGATCGCTGCTTCCTGCGCGATCATGCCGCCCATCGACGCGCCGACGACATGGGCGCGCGCGACGCCGAGCGCGTCCATCAGCCCGACCGCGTCGGCGGCCATGTCCTTGAGCAGATAGGGCGCGGGAATGCGGTCGCCCTTCTTGCGCTCGGCGACCGCCGCGCCGGCTTCGGCGGGCGGCCGCCAGTCGATCAGCGTCGACTTGCCGACGTCGCGATTGTCGTAGCGCACCACCCACAGGCCGCGTTCGGCGAGCGCGGCGCAGAACTCATCTTCCCACAGGATCATCTGGGCGCCGAGGCCGGCGATCAGCAGCAGCGGCGGATCGCTCGGTCGGCCGAAGGTCTGGCAGCAGATCTCCAAGTCGCCAACCTTGGCGAGCCGTTCGCCGGCGTCCAACGCGATATCCGACATTCCGCTCTCCCATTCGGCCGCGCGAGATCATAACATGGGTCCGCTGGCGAGCCGCCAGGGGAGGGGAATCGATGTCGCAACCGCTCGCAATCGCGCGTTGGCATGAAGCGGCGCGGCGCCGCAACGTCGCCGCGCTCGACGCCTTGCTGGCCGACGACGTGGTGTTCCTGTCGCCGGTCGTTCGCACGCCGCAGCCGGGCAAGGCGCTGATCAAGGCCTATCTCGGCGCGGCGCTGGAGGCGCTGTTCAACGAGACCTTTCGCTACGTCGGCGAATGGATCGGGCCGAACTCGGCGGTGCTCGAATTCGTCGCCGTCATCGACGGGATCGAGATCAACGGCGCCGATTTCATCGCCTGGAACGGCGCCGATCAGATCGTCAGCTTCAAGGTGATGATCCGGCCGCTGAAGGCGATCGAGCTGGTGCGGCAGCGGATGGCGGCGCAGCTCGCGCGCGCCTGAGCGACGAGGCCGCCGGCGGCCGCCGTCGGGTCATGTTTGCGCGGGGCAGGCCTTCGCGGGAATGACAAAGCCGGAGATTCCGGCAAATCGCGTCATGGTCTCGAGCGCAGTCAGCGGCCCTCGCGCCGGCCTCCGCGTTGAAGTATAGAGGCGACGGAGGCGCGGCGACGTCCGCGGCCGCTGGAGGGCGACGAATCGTGAGCCGCACCGTCTTCGTTCTCAACGGGCCGAATCTCGATCTGCTCGGCAAGCGCCAGCCGGAGATCTACGGCCGCGAGACGCTCGCCGACGTCGAGGCTCTGTGCCGCCGCGTCGCGGCCGAGCACGGTCTGACGGTCGAGTTCCGCCAGAGCAACCGCGAATACGAGCTGATCGACTGGATCCACGAGGCGCGCGACAACGCGGCGGCGATCGTCATCAACCCCGCCGGCTACAGCCACACCTCGGTCGCCATCCTCGACGCGCTCGCCGCCTTCGCCGGCCCGATCATTGAGGTCCACATCTCCAACATCCACAAGCGCGAGCCGTTCCGGCGCCATTCCTACGTCTCGACCGTCGCCGCCGGCGTCATCGCCGGCTGCGGGACGCAAGGCTACGCGCTGGCGTTGCAGCGCGTCGCCAGCCTGTTGGAAGAAGCGAAGGCGCCGTGAGCGGCGCCTAGGCCAGGCTCAGCCGGATCATCTGGTAGGAATAGGGCGCGAGCTTCGCCTCGAGGCGGCCGTCGACGACGGCTGCGATCGCAGCCTTTCTCGGCGTCACCGCCAGCGGCGCCTTGGCCGTGTTCACCGCTTCGAGGCTGGCGGCGGTCATCACCTGGCAGTCGACGACGGTCGCCGCGCCGAAGCCGTCGAGCGCGACGTCGAGCGCGATCGTCTCGCTGGCGTGGCGGTTGACGGCGAAGAAGGTCAGCGCGCGGCCCGCTTCGTCGTGGACGCCGGCGATGTCGACATAGGGCACGTTGTCGGCGACCTTGGAATCGTAGCCGGGCGAGCTGACGTTGAGCCGCAGCGCCGCGCCGCGGCCGAAGATCGAAGCAAAGTAGTAGGGATAGTAGATCGTCTGCCGCCACGCCGCGCCCTTCGGCTCGGTCATGATCGGCGCGATGACGTTCACCAGCTGGGCGATGCACGCCATCTTCACGACGTCCGAGCGGCGGATGAAGGTGTTGAGGATGCAGCCGACCTGCAGCACGTCCTCGAAATTGTAGACGTCCTCGAGCAGCGGCGGCGCATGCGGCCAGCCCTTGGCGCCGCCGAGAATCTCCTTGTCCTGCGCCATCGAATGGTACCAGACGTTCCATTCGTCGAACGAGATCGCGACGCGCTTTTTCGAGCGCTTCTGCGCGCGCACGAACTCGATCGTCGAGGCGATCGTCGCGATATAGGCGTCGAGCTTGGCGTTGAGGGCGAGGAACTCCGCCGTGTCCTTCTCGCGGTTGTTGAAATACATGTGCAGCGAGATGTAGTCGACCGCGTCGTAGCAGTGCTCGAGCACGACGCGTTCCCACTCGGGGTAGGTCGCCATGTCGGAGTTCGACGAGCCGCAGACGATCAGCTTCAGCGCGGGATCGAAGGCGCGCAGAGTCTTGGCGACCTCGTTGGCGAGGCGGCCGTATTCGTCGGCCGTCTTGTGGCCGACCTGCCACGGGCCGTCCATCTCGTTGCCGAGGCACCAGCGCCTGACGCCGAAGGGTTCGGCGCGACCGTTGGCCTTGCGCAGGTCGCCCCAGTAGCTGCCGGTCGGGCCGTTGACGTATTCGACGAAGTTGCGCGCTTCGTCGAGGCCGCGCGAGCCGAGATTGATCGCGAGCATCATCTCCGAGCCGACCGACGCGCACCAGTCGGCGAATTCGTGCACGCCGACGGCGTTCGATTCGGACGTGTGCCAGGCGAGGTCGAGGCGGGTCGGGCGCTTGTCGCGCGGGCCGACGCCGTCCTCCCAATTGTAGGCCGAGACGAAGTTGCCGCCCGGATAGCGCACGACAGGGATGTTCAGCGCCTTGACGAGTTCGATCACGTCGCCGCGCATGCCGTTGGCGTCGGCGGTCGGGTGATCGGGCTCGTAGACGCCGGTGTAGACCGCGCGGCCGAGGTGCTCAAGGAATGCGCCGTAGATCCGGTTGTCGATCATCGCAATGCGGTAGTCGCGATGCGCGGTGACAGTCGCCCTCATGGTTCCTCGCCTCATTCGTATCAGATTGTTTGATACAATAAAGACCTTTCCCGCGTGGCCGTCAAGCCTCACGGAAGGCGCGGCAGATATTGAAAAAACTGTGAAATGTCAGTCGATTGGCGAGAAAACAAATTCTGCTCTGCGACAATTTCTGCGGACCGATCGGCTTGACAATATCGGGAATGCAGATGAAAAGGCTTGGCGCCCCTGCATTTCCCGGCTACCATCGTCGTCGTCAGGCTTCTCGACGACGGGTCGGTCCAGCGAAGCGCGTTCCAGGCGGGCGAACCCGTCGGCGACATTCTGGGAGGAAATCGACATGATCCGCAAAGCATTCACTGCGACCTTGGCGTGCGCCTTGCTGGCTGCGGGCGCCGCCCGGGCGACCGAAACAATCGTATGGTGGGACTTCCTCAGCGGCGGCGACGGCGTCCGCATGAAGGCCATGCTCGCCGAATTCAACAAGGAATTCGACGGCAAAGTCCATATTGAAGCGACGACGCTCGAGTGGGGCGTGCCATTCTACAGCAAGGTCCAGACCTCGACGGCGATCGGCCAGGGCCCCGACGTGATGACCTATCACGAATCGCGCATGCCGCTCGGCATCTCGCAGAACGTATTGAGCCCGATCACCCCCGAAGAACTCGCGGCGGCGGGGATCAAGTCGAGCGACTTCGGCGAGGCGAACTGGAAGGCGGCGCAAGGAAGCGACGGCAAGCAATATGCGATCCCGCTCGATATCCACTCGATCATATTGTATTATAACAAGGACTTGCTGAAGAAGGCCGGCCTGCTCGGCGACGACGGCAAGCCGAAAGGGCTCGACGGCGTGGCCAATTGGGACGCCGCGCTGGCGAAGCTGACCACCAAGGACGTGGCGGCGCTGTCGGTGCCGAACGACTCGGCGAGCGGGTGGCGCCCCTTCTACACGCTGCTCAACCAGCAGGGCGGCCAGTTCCTGAAGGACGGCAAGTTCCTCGACGGCGACAATCTCGCCAAGGCCGAGACCGCGGTCGGGGAAATGCAGAAGTGGGTCAAGAGCGGTTGGACCCCGGCGAACACCGAATACGCCGCCTCGATCGCCCTCTTCACCGCGGGCAAGGTGGCGATGCATATCAACGGCGTCTGGGAGGTTCCGACCATGGTCGACCTCGCCAAGAAGGGCCAGCTGTTCGACTGGGGCGCGATGCAAATCCCCGTGCTTTACAGCCAGCCGGCGACCTGGGCGGATTCGCACGCCTTCGCGATTCCCAACCGCCAGGGCAATCCGGTCGATCCGGCCAAGCGCAAACTGGTGCTCCAGGCGATCCATTGGTTCAACGAGCACTCGCTCGAGTGGGCGGGCGGCGGCCACATCCCGGCCTATCTGCCGGTGCAGGAAAGCGCGGCGTTCCAGGCGTTGAAGCCCAACGCCGATTATGTCTCGCTGGCCAAGACCGCGGTCTTCGACCCGGTTTCGACCTTGGCGGGCGTGGCCTCGCCGGTCTATGACGCGACTGGCAACTACATCATCCCGGCGATGATGGGTGAGATGACGCCGGCGGACGCCGTGCGGAAGATGCGCGACGATCTGCAGAGCCAGGCCAAGTAAGGCCCAGCCCCGCGCTCGCCGGACCACCTCCCGGCGGGCGCGGCGGGCAGCGCGCCAAGGCGGTTCCGCCATGCTCAAAAGCAAACGGAGCGAATACGCCGCCGCCGCCATCCTGATGGCGCCGTTCGTCGTCGTTTACGGCGTCCTGTTCGTCTATCCGACGATCAAAATGGTGGAGTTGAGCTTCACCAACGCCCCGCTGATCGGGCCGGGCCAATGGGTGGGCTTCGACAACTATTGGCGGCTCGCGACCGAGCGCCAGTTCCCGCTCGCGGTCTGGAACACCATCTACTTCGTGCTCCTATCGGCGCTGCCGAGCACCCTTCTCGCGCTGGTCGTCGCGCTCGGCGTGAATCGCCTCAAGGGCTGGGTGCAGAGCCTGGTGCTCGCCGCCTTCTTCCTGCCCTACATCCTGCCGGTGTCGGTCGTCTGGCGCATCTGGAGCTGGATGTTCGACAAGGATTTCGGCATCGCACAATATCTCATCGCCCCGCTCAACGGCGGACAACATCTCTCGATCTTCCGCACCATACCCTTGTTCATGCCGATGGTCGCTCTGGTGACCATCTGGTGGCTGTTGGGCTTCAACGTGCTGCTCTTCGTCGCCGGCCTGCGCAACATCTCCAAAGAGATCTACGAGGCCGCGGGGCTCGACGGCGCCAGCCGCTGGGCGCAGTTTTCGCGCATCACCTGGCCGCTCATCTGGCCGGTGACCGTGCTCGTTTTGACGATCCAGCTCATCCTGCAGTTCAAGATCTTCGACCAAGTCTATCTGTTCACGCAGGGTGGCTACCGCGTCGACACGACGATGGTGATGGTCCAATATATTTTCCGGCAGGCATTCCAATTGAACAAGGGAGGCCTCGCCGCGGCGGCTTCGGTCTTCCTCTTCCTCCTGATCATCGTCATGTCGGTGTTGCAGTATCAGCTTCTTCGAGGGCGAGGGCAGCGATGACGGCCGCCGTCGCCGACGCGCTCGCGCCGCCCACCGCCCGACGGCTCTCGCGCCTGCGCCATCTCGACCTCATCGGCCTCGTCGTTACGCTTGCGACGGTCGCGCTCGCGATCGCCTGGGCGTTCCCGCTCTATTGGGGGCTCGTGACGACGTTCAAGCACGAGTACGAAATCGTGAAGCCCGGCATTCAGTTGTGGCCGGCCGACTTCACCTTCGAGAACTATGTCCATGTGCTGCTGCAGACCAAGATCGGCCTGTGGTACATCAACTCGCTGATCACCTCCGGCGCCGTGACCGGCATCGTCATGCTGATGGCGGCGAGCGCGGGCTATGCGATTTCGCAGCTCAATTTTCCCGGCCGCACCCTCTTCTGGTGGATGATCATGGCGAGCTTCATGGTGCCGATCCCGGCGCTGATCGTCAATCATTTCATCCTGATGGGCCAATTCGGGTGGGTCAACACGCTGGCGGGCGTCATCGCCCCGCAGCTCATCGCGCCGGTGACGGTCATCATCTACAAGCAATTCTTCGATTCCGTGCCCAAGGATTTTCGCGAAGCGGCGGTGATGGACGGCGCCAATGAGTTCCAGCTGCTCTTCCGCATCTATCTGCCGATGAACTGGGGCATCACCACCGCGCTGGCGATCATCACCTTCATCGGCGCCTGGAACCTGTTCCTGTGGCCGTTCCTCGCCGTGAGCTCCGAGGACAAGATGAACATCACCGTCGGCATCACGCAGGTTCACGACGCCTTCGGCGTGAGCTACGGGCGCGATCTCGCGGTGGCGATGCTCGCCGCGCTGCCGGTCGCCCTCGTCTATCTGATCTTCCAGCGGCGCGTGACTCAGGCCATCATGCTGTCGGCGGGCATCAAGGGATGAGCGCAATTCCGGAAAAAGCGGGAAACGGCGCGACGCCGCATGTCGAGCTCAGGCGCGTGACCAAGCGCTACGGCGTCGTGACGGCGATCAACGACATCAGCCTCACCGTCGACAAGGGGTCGTTCACCGCGCTGCTCGGCCCTTCGGGCTGCGGCAAGTCGACGCTTCTGCGCATGATCGCGGGCCTCGAGCGCATCACGGTTGGTCAGTGCTTCCTCGATGGCGTCGACGTGACCGACATGGCGCCGGCCAAGCGGCGCATCGCCATGGTGTTCCAATCCTACGCCCTCTATCCGCACATGACGGTGAAGCAGAACATCGCCTTCTCGCTCTCGCTCGCCGGCGCGTCGCGAAAAGAGCAGGACGAGCGCGCGGGCGAGGTCGCGCGCATCCTCCAGCTCGAGCCCTATCTCGACCGCCGCCCGGCCGAGCTGTCGGGCGGACAGCGTCAGCGCGTGGCGATCGGCCGCGCGCTGGTGCGCAAGCCGGAAGTCTTCCTGTTCGACGAGCCGCTTTCGAATCTCGACGCCAAGCTGCGCGTGCAAATGCGGCTCGAGCTCGCCAAGCTGCACGCCGCTCTCGGCGCGACGATGATCTACGTCACCCACGACCAGACCGAGGCGATGACGCTCGCCGACAAGATCGTCGTGCTCGACGGGGGGAGGGTGGCCCAGGTCGGCGCGCCGCTCGAGCTCTACAACCAGCCGGCCAACAAGTTCGTCGCCGCCTTCATCGGCTCGCCGAGCATGAATTTCTTCTCGGTCGGCGTTGCTTCGGTCGAAGGCGGCGCGGCGACCGTCGCGCTGCCGGGCGGTCGGACGGCGCGGGTCGGCGTGAGCGTGAAGCGCGGCGCGATCGACGGGCCCGTCGATCTCGGCGTGCGGCCCGAGCATTTGGCGATCGTCGACGCGCACGATCCGAACGCGGGGCTTACAGGAACGATCGGCATCGTCGAGCGTCTCGGCAACGTAACCTTGGTCTATCTCGATACGCCGGCCGGACCGCTCATCGTCGAAGCGTCCGGGACCCTCACGGTCAAAGGCGGAGACTTGGTCGGCCTGAGACTGAACGAGCCGCAAGCGCGGCTGTTCGGCGCCGATGGCGCGACGATCTGATCGTCGCGAGCGACGCGCGGCGCGCCCTCATGGCGCGGTCGTCACCCGCAGCACGATATCCTGATCGTAATTGCCGAAGCCGCGGCCGAAGATGTTGACCCCGCCGGGGTGGCGCGCCTCGGGCTTGACCTCGATGCGCAGCCGGATCGAGTGGTGGGCGGAAATGTCGAGGTCGTCGAGCGTCAGCGACGAGATCTTGACGCCATCGACGAACGCGCCCTCGCGCGTGACGCGCCAGCTCTTCAGCATGCCGTACTGGCTGCCCTTGAGCTTCCACCAGTCGGGGGTGAAGACGCCGCGCGTGTCGCCGTAATCGCCCGGGCTCGTCCACACGCCGGCTTCGCGGCCATTGATCGCCACCGTGATGTCGGACGGCCAGTCGATCGAAGTGCCCGGCACCTCGGACGACAGCTCCATCGAGAATTCGAGTTCGACGATCGACTTGCCGACGATGCGCGCGTTGTTGGGGAACTGGTATTCGACGAAACCGCGCGTGAACCACATCAGCCCGGCGTTCATGCGATCCGGATTGAGGAACGAGCCGGGCACGTCGAGCAGGCCGATGATGCCGTCGGGCGAGCACAGGCCGCACGGCGCGCTGACTTCGCAGCTGGTGTAGAGGCCGATCGGCATCGCAACTTCGATGACGTTGGCCTGTGCGCCGTTGGGGTCGTCGCGGAACATCACCAGCACGTCGTCGAAAGCGAGGAAGCACAGCTTCTGCTGGCCCTTCCTGCCCTTCTGGGTCTCGGTGCGGATCAGCGCGGCGTCTTCGAGGGTCTGCAGGTTCGACGACACCGTCGATTGCGGCAGGTCGAGCGCGCCGGCGATCTCGTTGACGTTGACGCCCGGGCGATTGTGCAACAGCCGCAGGATGCGGATCCGTTGCGGCGAGGCGAGCGCGCGCAGCACCTCCGGCCGCTGCTCGGGATCGACCACCAGAAAATTGCGCGACATGGCTCGCTATCGGCTCCCAAAGATTCGCGCCAGTCTATATCAGGTTTCTCGATATTTTGATAATGCGGAGCGACGTCGGGAATTAGCGGCGCCCAGGCGCCGCGTCGGCCGTCGCCGTTCCGCGCCTTCCGTCTGGGCCGCCGCACTGCTCGCGACTTTGCGCTAACGCGCTATAAAGTTACGGATTCCTCGTTTTCAAACCGGTCCGACGGTTGGCCGGCGAGCAACCGCCAGGCGCGCCGGCCGGGCGTCGCCTCAGCTGGGCGCCTGTATCGCCGATCGTGATTTGCATCCGCCCGCCCGGCCTATGCCGACCCGCGGCGCTGGGCTCAGCTCGCCGCTGCGATCTTGTCCTGCGTCTTGGCGCCGAAGTCGCTCGCGTCATGGCGCTCGCGAAGCTGGCTCGCCGGTTCGCCGCTGGTGCGGTTGACCATGCGGCCGCGCTTCACCGCCGGCCGCTCGAGCAGCATGTCGGCCCAGCGCTGGACGTGCTTGTAGTCCTGCACGGCGAGAAACTCGGCCGCCCCGTATTGCCAGCCCTTCGCCAGGCCGCCGTACCAGGGGAAGATGGCGATGTCGGCGATCGTATAGGCGTCGCCAGCGACATACCGGCTCTCCGCCAGACGGCGGTCGAGCACGTCGAGCTGCCGCTTCACCTCCATCGCGAAACGGTCGATCGCATATTCGATCTTCGTCGGCGCGTAGGCGTAGAAATGGCCGAAGCCGCCGCCGAGATAGGGCGCGCCGCCCATCTGCCAGAACAGCCACGACAGGGTCTCGGCGCGCGCCGCGGCTTCGCTCGGCAGGAAAGCGCCGAACTTCTCGGCGAGGTAGAGCAGGATCGCGCCGGACTCGAACACCCGGATCGGCGTGGGTCCGCTGCGATCCATCAGCGCCGGAATTTTCGAATTGGGGTTCACGGCGACGAAGCCGCTGCCGAACTGGTCGCCTTCGCCGATGTCGATCAGCCAGGCGTCGTATTCCGCGCCGCTTTTGCCCAGCGCCAGCAGCTCTTCCAGCATGATCGTCACCTTCACCCCGTTGGGCGTGCCGCGCGAATAAAGCTGCAGCGGATGACGGCCGACC
>Ga0302320_10025249_pt1 | contig 11565 bp, 13 predicted proteins | sample Bog_T0_3_FD_202130 | JGI IMG/M metagenome (GOLD analysis project Ga0302320, IMG submission 202130) | Peat permafrost microbial communities from Stordalen Mire near Abisko, Sweden - Bog_T0_3 | ecosystem: Environmental > Terrestrial > Soil > Wetlands > Peat | place: Sweden: Abisko, Stordalen Mire... | reverse complement strand
TCGCGCGCATCTCGCGCACGCACTCCATCGAGGCATCGCTGAACAGCGACGTCAGCGCCGGGTCACCCACCAGCGCGTTACGGGCGTCCAGCAACGAGACCAGGAGTCGCGGCCCCACGACCATGGCCATGGCGTAGAGCACCATCGCGCCGGTTTCGTCGCCCGCTACTGCCCGGCGAAGTACCTGGTCAAGTACGGGAACTGGCGCGTTCACCGGCTCTCCGAGGTGCTCACGCAGCTCCAGCGCCAGGGCGCCGAAGGCCCGGGCCGTCTCGTAGGTGCGCACCACGAAGGCATCGTTCGAGAGCGTCGGTGCGCTCTCGCCGAGGACAATATAAATGGTGTCGTAGCACGCGAGGAGATGTTCGGCGATGTCGCCGTTCGAGGGCGTCACAGGGTCTCGGGGCGAAACGCGTTGGTGATCGGCATACGGCGGTCGCGACCGAAGGCCTTTTTCGAGATCCGAACGCCCGGCGCCATCTGGCGGCGTTTGTACTCACTGCGATCGACCAGGCGGGTGATCTGCAGGACCAGTGCGGGGTCGTGGCCGCTCGCGATCATGGTCTCGGCCGTCGCGTCGTCTTCGACGTAGAGCTCGAGTAGCGGATCGAGCACCTCGTAGGGCGGCAGTGACTGATCGTCACGCTGATCCGGGCGAAGTTCCGCCGACGGAGCCTTGGTCAGTACGTCGGCCGGGATCGGCTCGGGGTCTCCGTCCTTCGCGGCCAGGTCGTTGCGGTACCGACAGAGTTCGTAGACCAGGGTCTTGGGCACGTCCTTGATGACCGCGAATCCGCCGACCGAGTCGCCGTAGAGCGTCGAGTAACCCGTCGCCATCTCGGACTTGTTGCCCGTCGTGAGCACGATCGCGCCGGTGTCATTGGAGATGGCCATCAACAGCACGCCGCGGATGCGCGACTGCAGGTTCTCGTCGGTGATCCCTTTGGGCTCGCCGTCGAGCACGTCGCCGAGAGCACTCCCGAAGGCCACGTGGGCACCCTCGATCGGAATCGTCGATATCTCGATGTCCAGGCGACGCGCCAACTCTTCGGCGTCGGAAACTGAGTGTCCGGACGAGTAGCGCGACGGCATCGTGAAGCCGCGCACAGCGCGCGCGCCCACGGCGTCGACCGCGATCGCGGCGACCAACGACGAGTCGACACCGCCCGAGAGTGCGATGACCGCGGTGCGAAATCCGTTCTTACGCAAGTAGTCACGCGTTCCCATCACCAGGGCTTGATAGACCTCTTCGACTTCGCTCAACGGCTCAGCGATTCGGTTCACGTGCAGCGCCGTGAGACGTTCGTCGTCGCGGGCGTAGCCGATATTGAGCGCCACTCCCTGGCTCGACTCGCGCGCGTCGACCTCACAGACCAAGAGTTCCTCGCTGAAGGCCGCGGCGCGGGCGATGACGTCACCCTGGGCGTTCACGACGACGCTCTGACCGTCGTAGACCAGTTCGTCCTGACCACCCACCAGGTTGACGTAGGCGATCGGACAGTTCGTCTCGAGGGCGCGTTCGCGCAGCACCGCCTCGCGCTCCTCGCGCCGTCCCCGGGCGTACGGCGAGGCGTTCGCGACGACCAACATCGTCGCGCCCTGACGCGCCAATTCGGCGGCCGGACCGTTGCGCATCCACACGTCTTCACAGATCAAAAGCCCGACGGCGACGCCGCCCACGTTGATGATCGTGTGCGGTCCAACGCCCGGATGGAAGTAGCGCTGTTCGTCGAAGACGTCGTAGTTCGGCAGGTGCCGCTTCGTGGCGATGGCGACGACGCCGTCGTCGCTCAACGCGACCAGGGCGTTGGCGATATGGGGGGAACCCAGTTCACCGAAGGCTGCTCGCGCGACGTCACGTCCGTCGCTCGATGGCGCCAAGGCGATGTCCTCGAGGCCCTCGCTGACGACCGTACCGACCAGGACCGGCGGCACGTTGTCCAACAGCGCCATTTCGATCAGGGCCACGCGCGACGCCTCGATGAAGCCCTCCTTCAAGAGCAGGTCCTCGGGCGGATAGCCCATCAGGGAAAGTTCAGGTGTCAGGACGAGATCGGCACCGGCCGAGGCCGCCTGGGTGCGGAATCGCCCGAGTGTTTCGACGTTCTGCGCGAATCCGCCCACGACCGCGTTCATCTGGGCCATGGCGAGTCGTATCACTGGCACGACGTCGAGCCTACCGGTGCGTGCGTCGAGAACCTCTGGCGAACGTTCACACGCGGTTAACAAAACTAGGGGTGACGATCGACGACGTTGGACCAGACTGGATGCGAACGCACGCGGTGCGTCATGACGTCTATAAGGAGCGACTTTGAAGTATCAGGCCGAATACATCTGGATTGACGGCAGCGAGCCAACCCGTAAGTTGCGCAGCAAAACCAAGATCGTCACCGTGGGACAGAAGCCTCCCGTATGGGGCTTCGACGGCTCGAGTACGAATCAAGCGACGGGTCACTTCTCGGACTGCGTATTGGTGCCGGTCTTCACGGTTCCCGATCCTCTTCGCGGCGCCAACGACGTACTGGTCATGTGCGAGGTGTTGAACGCGGACATGACGCCGCACGTCACGAACGAGCGGGCCGCGACGGCCGCGGTGGCCAAGAAGTACGCCAGTTTCGAACCGAAGTTCGGCATCGAACAGGAGTACACGTTCTTCGAAGACGGTCGGCCCTACGGTTGGCCCGAGGACGGCTTCCCCGCTCCCCAGGGCCCGTACTACTGCGGTGTCGGCGGCGCGAAGATGCCCGGCCGTGACATCGTCGAAGCCCACACCTTGGCGTGCATCCGCGCCGGCCTCGGCATCGAAGGAACGAACGCCGAAGTAATGATGGGCCAGTGGGAGTTCCAGGTCGGCGTGCTCGGCCCGGTCGAGATCGGCGACCAACTCTGGCTCGCGCGCTGGCTGCTCGAGCGTATCGCCGAGGAGTTTGGCGTCGACGTGAGCTTCGACGCCAAACCCATCAAGGGCGACTGGAACGGCGCCGGCGCGCACACGAACTTCTCCACGAAGCAGATGCGCGCCGCCGGAGGCTACGCCGCGGTCGTCGCGGCCGCCGAATCACTGGGGACGCGCGTGAAGGAACACATCACGGCCTACGGCATCGGCATCGAAGAGCGCCTCACCGGAGCCCACGAGACGGCACACTGGTCGAAGTTCTCCTACGGCGTCTCGGACCGCGGCGCGTCCGTGCGTATTCCGGGACAGGTCGCTCGCGAGAAGCGCGGCTACATCGAGGACCGCCGCCCGAACGCGAACGTCGACCCTTACGTCGTCGCTCGACTCATCACCGAGACCGTGTGCGGTGCCGCGAGCGCCAAGACCGCGGCTCCGGCCAAGAAGGCTCCGGCGAAGAAGGTGGCGGCCAAGAAGGCTCCCGCGAAGAAGATCGCCAAGAAAGCTCCAGCGAAGAAGGCGGCCGCTCGCCGCTGACGAATCACGGACGAAACCCGCCGCTGCCAGGCGGCGGGTTTCGTACTTTGCGGACCGAAAATGCAATGTACGGGAAGGTGCGAGAATGGTCCCCATGAAAGACCAGGCTCAGTACGTACTGCGAACCGTTGAGGAGCGCGGCATTCGCTTCGTCCAACTCTGGTTCACCGACGTGCTCGGTCGCCACAAGGCGTTCCACGTCACCCCGGCTGAACTCGAAGACGCCCTCGACCAGGGCATGACCTTTGACGGCAGTTCGATCGACGGGTTCTCTCGAACCCAGGAGTCCGACGTCCTGGCCCGACCGGACCTCACGACCTTTCAGCTCCTCCCCTGGTACGAAGAGGGCGCCGGCGTGGCGCGGGTCTTCTGCGACATCGTCAACATCGACGGCACACCCTTCGATGGATGCCCGCGCCAGCAACTTCGCCGAGTATTGGGCGAGGCCCGCGGGCAGGGCTACACCTTCTTCGTCGCCCCGGAGATCGAATACTTCTACTTCGAGGGCCTCGATACGTCGTCGTCGCCCGTGCCGATCGACCACGGCAGTTACTTTGACCTGTTGCCCGATGACACCGCGAGCCAGCTGCGACGTCGCACCGTCTTGACGCTCGAAGAGATGGGTATCGGCGTGGAACACGCCCAGCACGAAGACGCGCCGGGACAGCACGAGATCGACCTGCGTTACACCGACGCGCTCACGATGGGCGACACCGTGATGTCGGTTCGACACGTGGTGAAAGAGCTGGCGCGCCAGGCCGACGTCACGGCGAGCTTCATGCCCAAGCCCCTCGCCAACGTTCAGGGATCGGGTATGCACACTCACCTCTCGCTCTGGCGCGACGATCAGAACGCCTTCATCGGCGAGGGCCCGTACGGTCTCAGTGAACTCGCCACGAAGTTCATCGCAGGACTCGTCCGTCACGCCCCGGAGATCACCGCGGTGACCAACCAGTGGGTCAACTCCTACAAGCGACTCGTCCCCGGAGCCGAGGCGCCGGTCGAGGCCAAGTGGGCGCGCTACGACGCCGCGGCGCTCGTACGGATCCCCTCGGTCAAGCCCGGACGCGTCGATTCGACGCGTGTCGAGTACCGTTCCCCGGACCCCGCCGCCAACCCGTACCTCGCCTTCGCCGTGATCCTCGCCGCGGGACTGCGCGGCGTTCGAGGCAACTACGAGCTGCCAGCCGAGGGCGAGCGCACGGCGCCGCTGCCGCAGTCACTCGCCGAGGCCCTCGATCTCATGGAGTGTTCCGCGTTGTTGCACGAGACGCTCGGCGAGCACCAGGTGGAGTGGTTCCTGCGAAACAAGCGTTCTGAGTGGGACGCCTACCGCGGGCAGGTCACGCCCTTCGAACTCGAGCGCTACCTCCCGTTGCTGTGAACATCGACGTCGTACTCTGCGTGCCCTCGTGCGAGGGGCCAGTACGAAAGGCCTTCGACGTCACGGGGGTGACCCCGGCCGTGGCCGTGTCCGGTCGGCTCAACGAGGTCACCGCGCTGGAGCCCACCGACGGCTTTGCCGGAGCCGTCATCAACGCCGCGGCCTTCCCCTTCACCGAAGCGATGAACCTCTGTCGTCAACTGCGTTCGCGCAACCGCGGCGTCGGACCGATCATCTTGTTACTCGACCACTACCAGTTGGACGAACTCACGTTCCGCGAAGACCTGTTCGACGACTTCGTCGTCGGGCCCTTTGACGTGAGCGAGCTGGCGACCCGACTGCGCCATCGCCTTCGCCGGGCCGGCAACGAGAGTGTCGCACCGCGCATCGAGCACGGCGGACTGTCGATGAACCTGGAGACCTACCAGGCCTCGATCGCCGGGCGGGTCATGGACCTCACGTACATGGAGTACGAGCTGTTGCGATTCTTGGCGACGAATCCCAATCGCGTCTTCACGCGCGAGACGCTTTTGAGTCGAGTGTGGGGCTACGAGTACTACGGCGGCGCACGAACCGTCGACGTCCACGTTCGACGACTGCGCGCCAAGTTAGGTGAGGAGTACGCGCATTTGATTCAAACGGTGCGCTCCGTTGGCTACAAGTTCGGCACGTCGCCGAACGAGTACTCCGTCTAGTCGAGGGGCGCGTAGGCCCAGAGCTCGACTTCAGCGAGTGCGCCAAGCGGGAGCTGATGCACCGCGATGGCCGAACGCGTGGGACGCGGCGGTTCGAAGGCTTCATTCCACACTTCGTTGCAGGCGGCGAAGACGTCCATGTCGGTGAGGAACAATGTCGCCTTCACGACTTGGTCGAACGTCGCACCCGCTTCAGCGAGGACCGAGCGCGCGTTGACGAGCGCCTGACGCAGTTGCTCGGGCGCGCCGCCTTCCGCCATCGTCGGCTTCTCGGGACCGGGCACCATTCCCAGTTGACCGGAGATCACGACGAGGTCGCCCGCGCGACGCCACGGAGAGTACGGACCGAACGTCACTGCCATGGCGATCTCTTAGCTGAAAGAGTTGCCGCAACCGCAGGTGCGCGTCGCGTTGGGATTCGTGATGTGGAATCCGGCGCCTTGCAGCGAGTCGGAGTACTCGAGCGTCGATCCGTTCAGGAGTTCAGCGCTCGCGCCATCGACGACGACCTTGACGCCGGCAAACTCTCGCACGATGTCGTCGTCGGCGAACTCCGAGTCGAAGAACATGTCGTAGTTGAAGCCCGAGCAGCCACCCGGCTTCACCGACACGCGAAGCGCTAACACCTCGTCGACGCCCTCGGCGGCAATGAGTTCGGCGACCTTCTCGGCGGCGCCATCGGTCAAGTTGATCGGGTTGGGATCCTTCTTGGTCAAGTTCACGCTGGTGGTGGTCACGTTGGACACGGTGCTCCTTCGAGAGTTCTTCGTCCCATGATAGTGACCGAAATCCTCGCTGAACACCCCACTTCATTCACCGGTAGCGTTTCAACGTGCACAACGTCGATCGACTCAGGGAGCGCCTCGCTCAGGTCCTCGACCCCGAACTCGGCGCCTCCATCGTCGAACTGGGCATGGTGGGCGATATCGACGTATCAGAGCGTCGCGCCGTCGTGCACGTCGCTCTCACCACCGTCGGTTGTCCCCTGCGAAGTCAGATCGAACGAGACGTGCGAGAGGCCGCGTTGACGCTCGACGACGTCGACTCGGTGGAAATCGTCATGGGCGTCATGGACGCCGAAGCGAAGGCGACACTCATGAAGCGCGCGCGCTCGATTGCCCAGTCCAACGCGCCGTCGACCTCGATTCCGACCCATACGCCGGTCCTGATGATCGCGTCGGGCAAGGGCGGCGTCGGCAAGTCGTCGATCACGGCGAACCTCGCGGTCGCTCTCGCCGCGACGGGCCGATGCATCGGCGTCCTGGATGCCGACATCTGGGGATTCTCTCTCAGTCGCCTCCTCGGTATTCACGGCGACGTCGAAGCGAACGACGGCAAGATGCAACCGCTCGAACGCAAGGTCGGCGCGGGAACCATCAAGTTGCTGTCCATGGGACTGCTCGCCGATGAGGACCAGGCTCTGATGTGGCGCGGACTCATGGTGCAGAAGGCAGTCGCTCAGTTCATAGAAGATGCCGACTGGTCGGGCATCGACTATCTCCTGATCGACACTCCGCCGGGGACCGGGGACATCGCGATGACCCTCGCGCGACTCCTGCCGCAAATGGGTCAACTGGTCGTGACGACACCGACCATCGCCGCGCAACGTGTCGCGGCGCGCGCCGCGGACTTCGCGCGCAAGTCGAACATCCGAGTGCTCGGTGTCATCGAGAACATGAGCGGCTTCACGTGCACTTGCGGAGAACGACACAACGTCTTCGGTGCGGGCGGCGGTCGCTCACTTAGTGAAGAGCTCAACGTCCCGCTCTTGGCGGAGATTGAACTCAACGAAGCCATTGGCGAAGGCGGCGATCACGGTCGGCCCGCGGTCTTGATCGAATCCGACGACGGCGTCTTTCATCGACTGGCGAGACGCATCCTCGACGACGTGGCACCGCCGTTCGGCGCGATCGGCTGTTCGGCTCGAATGCTCGACGCCATCAACCAGGCCGTGGCGTCTCAGTCGCTGTAACCGTCGTCGCCCGGCAACAGGATCCGAACGTCGCCGTCGCGCGTCACTATTCGCGGCTCGACCCGCACGATGTCCGAGAGCGACTTCGCGTAGTTGAGGACGTCGAGCGCGGAATCGAGATGTGCGATCGCTTCGAGGTTTCTGATCGTTGGGAAGATCATCTCGAGTTCACCGCGTTCGTGCGCCTCAAGAGCGTCGAGCGGTCGAATCCACTGGTCGGCGACGGTTTCGCCGGCGTCGTGGGTGGCCACTTGGTCGCTCGGCGTCAGCGCGACGAAGAACCGCGTGTCGTATCGACGCGGCGGACCTACCGGCGTCACCCAGTGCGCCACGTACTCGAGACCGCGGAAGTCGAGCAGTAGTCCCTCTCGTTCCATCATCTCGGTGAAGTTCAGTGTGCCGGCGTTCACGTCGCGCCGACTGGTCGCCAGACGCGCAGTCGTCGCCGGGTCATTCAGTTGCACGGGTTCACCGTTGGCGTCACACACGATGAGAAGACCGGCCTCTTCGAAGAGTTCACGAAGGCACGCGACGTAGTACGCGAGTCCTCCGCGTTCGAGGGCGAGTCGGCGCGACGCCTCCGCGTCACTCAGTCCGAAAGCGAGACGGTCGGCCGCGGGGCCCCCGTCGGCAACGTCGACGCCGCCTCCGGGAAAGACGTACGCGCCGCCGACGAAGTCGCTGTTGAGGTTGCGACGGAGCATAAGAATTTCGTAACCATTAACAGCGTCACGAACCGTAATCACCGTGGCGGCCGGACGGGGACTCAAAATTTCGGCCATAGTGAAAACTACTCAGCGCCGACCCTGCAATCGCCGTCGATGTCCGTTCCACTAAGTTTGTTGTCCTACGCGCAACGAGGAGCAACGTGGCTAAGTCCCCCGCATCGAAGAAGAACACGGCGTCGAGTCGGCCCGCAACCCAAGCCGCTAAGCGGCCCCCGGCCCGACCTCCCCTGAAGTCCTCGAGCGGGCGCCCGGCGGGACTGTTCACGTGGCTCGCCATCGGTCTCGTCGTCGTCATCGTGGCGGCGCTCGTCATCATCAAGGTCGCGAGTGGTGGTCCAGCGAACACTGGGGGCAAGGGCACCTTCGTCCGGACCGACCCGACGACGTTCGCCCAACTGACGACCGTACCGATGTCGGTCTTCAACACCGTCGGCGTCACCTCGACCGTCGAGCAGGTATCGCCTCCCATCTCGATCAAGGGTCAGGCACCACTGACGGCGCGCAACAGCTCCGGTGCCACGGTGCCAGAGATCTTGTACGTCGGCGCCGAGTACTGCCCCTACTGCGCCGCACAACGCTGGGCGACGATCATCGCCCTCAGCCGCTTCGGCACGTGGTCGAACCTGGGCAACATGACCAGTTACGCCCATGACATCTACCCGAACACGCCGACGTTCACGTTCGTGAAAGCGACGTACAAATCCAAGTACCTCGTGTTCACCAGTGTGGAGGAGTACACGAACTACCTGAACGCCGCGGGCACGAACTATCAGTTGCTACAAACGCCGACCAAGGAAGAGTTGAAGCTCGTGGAGAAGTACGACACGCCGAAGTTCATCCCGGGACTCAGTTCGTCTGACGGCAATCCCATCCCGTTCATGAGCTTCGACAACAAGTTCCTCGTCTCCGGAGCGAGCTACTCCCCGGACACGTTGACCAATCTGCAGCGCACGGCCATCGCTACGGGCCTGAGTGACCCGACGAGTCCCGTCACCGACGCGATCATCGCATCGGCGAACTATCAGACCGCCGCGATCTGCTCATTGACGAACAACCAACCGTCCAACGTGTGCTCGAGCTCTGGGGTGATGGCCGCGAAGACGGTCATGAAGATTAAGTGAACCGAACGCTAGGGCGGGTCCCGACCTGGGCGATCGCCACGACGTTCATTTTGAGTTTGATCGGACTGGCACTTTCGACGTATCTCACGATCACGCACTTCCGGCCGGCGGACCTCTTCTGCACTGAGAACGGAGTTTTCAATTGCGGACTCGTGACCAATTCGGGCGAGAGTCGATTCATCGGCATCCCCGTGGCATTTCTCGGCTTGGGCACCTACGTCGTGATGACGGTGCTGAACTCACCGTGGATGTGGCGAGCGAAGAACTATTGGATACACGTCGCCAGGTACGTGATCTCGGTCGTTTCGATGTGCTTCGTTCTTTGGCTGCTCACCGCAGAACTCCTCATTATCAAGAGTCTTTGCCTCTACTGCACCGGAGTACACATTGTGACGTTCGCGCTGTTCATCGTGCTTACCCAAGTGAGCCTGGCTCAACTCGGGTGGGTGCGTTCACGTACGGAGTAATCCCCGTCGTTCGAACTCGTTCAGCCCGCCCCAAATCCCGTAGGACTCGTGGCGCGCCAGCGCCGCTTCGAGACAATCTTCTCGAACGCCGCAACTCGCGCAAATTCGCTTGGCAACTAACTCACGTTCCAGCCGATCCTCTTTGCGCTCCGCGCTGTCGGCTGGATAAAAAAGCGCGCCCTCACTGTTGCGACATGCGGCAGCGTCAGTCCAATCCAAAGGCGTAATCGCCATAAGTCACTCCCCCCCGGTTTGACCTAGAACCGCAGGTTAACCACTCACCGGCGAACGGGCAAGAGGAATTTTTTATCGCGTCCGCGACTACAACGAGGTAATTTCTGGCTCCGCTACGCTGAACCAATGGCCATTGTTCTCCTGGCGAGTGACCTCGCCTCCCTACGCAAAGAGCTACGCGCCACGCTCGAAGGACCGGACCTCTTCATCGAAGAGGCCGCCAATGGCCCAGACGTCATCGCCCGCGTGGAGAACGGCGGCGTCGACCTGGTAGTGCTGGACCTCCAGATCGGCACCATGGGCGGCATGGCGATCTGCATGGAACTGCGCCACGAGGAGTCCTACGGAGCGGCCGAGCCGGTGGCCGTCTTGATGCTCCTGGATCGTCGCCCCGACGTGTTCCTCGCCCGGCGAAGTGGCGCAGAGGGCTTCCTCGTGAAGCCACTGGACCCCCAACGGTTGCGAAACGCGGTGCGAGCGTTGCTGCGCGGCGAAGAGTACGAAGATGAGTCACTGCGCCCCGCGACGGTTCGCGTCGGGAGCTCCGACATTCAATGAGCGACCAACAGCCCCCGTCATCGGGACTGTCTCGGCTCCGAAAGCGCATCGTTGGCCGTGAAGAGTCGCGACCGAAGTCACCCGAAGCGATCGCCATCCACGAGCGTGTTGACCAACTGAGCGAACTCGAGCTGCGTGACGTGATGACCCCACGCACAGACGTCGATTTCCTCACGACGCCGGTGACGCCCGAGTTGATCGCCGAGGCGATCCGCGACACGGGTCACTCGTGTTTCCCCGTCGTCAATGGCGACCTCGACGAAGTCGAGGGTGTTCTCTTCGTCAACGACCTCTTTCGCAGCACCACGACCAAACGGGCCATTGGTGTCTCATTGCCATCGGCGTCGGAGATCGCTCGCAAGATTCGTCGGCCGTTCATGTTGCCGGAGACGATGGACCTCTTGGAAAGCCTCAGTGAGATGCGCGAGAAGCGTCGAACATTCGCTCTGGTACTCGACGAACACGGCGGCGTCGCGGGCGTGGTCTCGATTCGCGACATCCTCGAACAACTCGTCGGGGACCTCAACGACGAGTTCGACGAAGACGAGGAACCGACGATTGTGCGCATCCGACAGGATCGCTGGCTGGTCGATGGACAGACCCATGTGGACGAAGTCGAAGAGGCGCTCGGCATAACCATTCCCGAAGGCGAGTACGTCACGATCGCCGGATTCATCCTCGACCTGGCTGGCGAGATCCCGCAAGCCGGGACGACCTACTCCTACAAGGACTGGACATTCCGGGTGCAGTCGGTCGAGCGACGACGCATCAGTGAGATCGTCGTGGAGTACCACAAGCCGCCGCCGGAAGAGATCCCGTCGGTCATTTGAGCGTTGCTCGGATATCCGGCCACCGAGTAGGATTGCCGGGCTGCGAGGCAACTCGCTGCGGGCTGTAGCGCAGCTTGGTAGCGCGCTGCGTTCGGGACGCAGAGGTCCCGGGTTCAAATCCCGGCAGCCCGACCACCAATGCATCA
>Ga0302320_10025248_pt1 | contig 11565 bp, 8 predicted proteins | sample Bog_T0_3_FD_202130 | JGI IMG/M metagenome (GOLD analysis project Ga0302320, IMG submission 202130) | Peat permafrost microbial communities from Stordalen Mire near Abisko, Sweden - Bog_T0_3 | ecosystem: Environmental > Terrestrial > Soil > Wetlands > Peat | place: Sweden: Abisko, Stordalen Mire... | reverse complement strand
TCGAGTTACGGACGAAATGAACAGCTGTTGGAAATCGAGTCCTGGCTGACTCGCTGACTTGCTATCGCGGCGAAGCCGCGGCTAACCTGCTGAGTTTGTTCGACCGGATTTCCTGTTCATAGGGAGCTAACGCGGCCCCAAACGTCTTTCAGTTTGGGGGTGGTGAGTCGAAGAATCTGCGGTTGTTCTTCGATGAGCTTCAGACCCACCGCACTAGATTCAAATTGACCCTTTTCAAAACGGGAAAACCTGTTGGCCAGTTTTTGACAATGCACCATCTGACCCAACAGCCCAATTCATTGTATGTGGCCTTTTCGCGACCCCAATGGGCTGGATATTCCACTGCAATGGGCCCGCGCCGCTCTCCAAGCCCCAAAGTTGAAATCCCATGAATTTCCTTTAATTACCTGAAAACCCTTGAAATCACAGGCGAAACCGCGCTATATACAAGAGTACAGGCAGATTTGCCGGAACCCCTATTCAGCAATCTCTCCTTCAAGGAGGCACTATGCGCAGCGCCGCAGCCCGTTCCAACTTGCTGGTTCCCGAGGTGCGCGAAGTCATGGACATTCGCCAGGCCTCGGATTACCTTGGTATCTCTCCCGATACACTCTACAAATATGCGTCGGAGGGCTTTGTGCCCGCCTTCAAGCTGGGCAACCGCTGGCGTTTCAAGCGTTCACGGCTCGACGAGTGGATGGATCGCCAGTCGGATATTCACGCTGCCGAGGCCGAAGCCGAAATTGATCAGGGCCAGAAGAAGCCAGTTCGTCCGGCATTTTGAAAGCCCGCGGAAGTAAACCGTTTATTTCCGTTGAACGGCGGAATCCGGCCGGGTCAGGCCGCAAGGGCATCTTCAATCACAGCGTCGCATTCACCCTCAGTCATTCTTTCGAATAAAAGGAATGCAATGGTTTCCAGTGCCAGGTGCAAGAGATGACCACAATGCCAGATTCGCCCAAGCAGAACGAATTGAGCACTAAAAAAATTGATATTTCAGCCCCTAAATTGTGGTGGTTTTTCGCTTTTTTTGTGATCTCGGGATTTTGCGGCTTGGTGTATGAGGTGGTTTGGCTTCGGCTCGCCATGGCCAGCTTTGGCGTCACCACAGCGCTTGCTTCCATCGTAATTTCAATGTTCATGGCCGGCCTGGGGTTGGGCTCGTGGGGTGCGGGAAGGCTGACGCGCCGGGTTCTGGTCACCGATGGCCGAAAGGCGCTGCGCCTTTATTCAATCGCGGAGTTATTGGTCGGGATCTCGTCCCTGGCGGTTCCCGTCGAGTTGAAACTTGGACGCCTGTTATTGCTGCACATGGGTAGCCTTGGAGCATGGCAGAGCTCGCGCTACTACCTCTTAGCGGGTATTTGGGTCGCAATTTCGCTGCTACCGTGGTGTGTCTGCATGGGATCGACCTTTCCCCTGCTGATGGCGGTCATTCGACAATCCGCGCGGTCCGAGTCTGAACGTTCTTTCAGCTACCTGTACATTGCCAATGTAATCGGAGCCCTTGTTGGAACCATCGCCTCGGCATTCGTGCTGATTGAATTGCTGGGTTTCCAGGGAACGCTTTATGTCGCGGGTAGCCTGAATGCGATTCTGGCGATGTTAGCATTTGCGGTCAGCTTCTCCGTTGTCTCATCGCACTCAATTGAGAATCCGATTCCCGCAAAAGCGACACGACCTCCCCTCTACGGACTTCACAGGAGCGCAAGTCTGCTGTTTCTGTTCACCACTGGAATTGTGAGCATGGGTATGGAAGTCGTCTGGATTCGCCAGTACACTCCATATCTTGGAAATGTCGTCTATGCATTCGCGGGCATCCTTGCGGTGTATCTGCTGTCCACGGTTATGGGATCGCGGGACTACCGCTCCCAGGCCGGCTCGCGCCAGCCAGGCGAGAGTGCTTCGGCGTGGACTTTGCTCGCGCTGCTTGCCATGATTCCAGCAATTGCGGCCGATCCCTTTTTTCCCCTTGGATTAAGCGTGGAATCCGGCGCCGTGCGCTTGCTGGCCATCGCACCCTTCTGCGCCATGTTGGGTTATCTGACTCCCTTGTTGGTGGATTCCTGGTCGTCCGGCGATCCCGATCGAGCCGGGTCAGCATATGCGGTCAATGTTGCGGGCTCCATTGCCGGTCCCCTCATTGCAGGATTTTGGCTCCTGCCCTGGATAGGTGAGCGGTGGACAGTCCTGGTTCTCTCACTTCCATTGTTCGGTATAGCTGCAGTAACGGCGTTTCATAGACCTTTGCAGGCGACCCTGCCAAAATCCCGCCTCAACCCAGAACTCAAGTTCGCTTTTGCAACCGCTGCCGCCATTTTGCTCTTCAGCGTGAGCCACGACTACGAAACTGTCTTCGGGGCGCGAGAAGTCAGAAGAGATTACGCGGCCACTGTCATTGCAACCGGCAAAGGTTTTCAACGGCAACTCCTGGTCAATGGCGTGGGGATGACGATGTTGAATCCGGTGACCAAGTATATGGTCCATTTGCCTCTGGCCTACATGTCGAGACCCCCGAAAAATGGGCTGGTAATCTGTTTTGGAATGGGTACCAGTTTTCGCTCCATGCTCTCCTGGGGAATTCCGACCACGGTCGTGGATTTGATCCCGAGCGTTCCCGCCATGTTTGGGTATTACCACGCCGACGCTGCTCAGAAGGTGAGTTCACCCCTGGCGCGAATTGTTGTAGACGACGGCCGCCGTTTTCTTGACGGCTCAAATGAGACCTTTGACGTGATTGTCGTGGACCCGCCTCCGCCTGCGGGTGCAGCGGGCTCAAGCTTGCTTTATTCGCGCGAGTTCTACGACGTGGTTAAGAAGCACTTGACCAGGGACGGTATCCTGCAAGTCTGGTACATTGAGTCGACGGACGATAAGCCTACAAATGTCGCCGTCACCAAGGCGCTTACCGAGAGCTTTCCCTATGTGCGTGCCATTATTTCCTACGATACGTATGGCGTTCACTATCTGGCCAGCATGGAGCCGATACCCGTGACTTCCAGTTCGGTTCTGGCGTCGCGCATGCCGGCTGCCGCGGCTTCCGACTTCGTGGAATGGGGCCCGCGGGCTCTCCCGGAACAACAGTTCGAACTAGCCGCGTCAGAGATCCCGGTGGGACAAATCGTTGCCGAGGATCCGCAGGTACCAGCCTTGCGGGATGACCGGCCAATCAAAGAGTATTTTCTGCTTCGCCAATGGTTCAATATCTCCAGATGAGAATAGGATCGGGAACAGCAAAAGAAGCCGCTTCCGCAGGACTGGGCACCCTCCAGCTTGATGCACTTCAGGTGAGAATCCGTAGGACTGATAGAATCAACACAGAGGAGGGTGAGATGACCCAAGCAACTGCTTTCGTCACTTCACTCACGCCGGCGGAGTTGGATGACCGTCGAATGGCAGTCGATAACGCAGTTGGAACCATGCGGATCGAAGACTTGGAACCTGACGAGACCACCAAGCAAATCCTCTATCGATATGAACGCGGCGAGATTCCTCTGGGCGAAATGAACCGACTCATTCACGATTACACATCCACGATCCTCTGAAGTTTGTTGAACGTCTGCGCTATTCCCTATTCCCTATTCCCTGTTCCCTACTCCCTAATCTCTCCCTTCCGTCATTTATCCTTACCAAGTGGACCATCTCCGCCGCATCGGCCAACTTCGCCGCCGCTTAACCAGAGCCGGCCTGCCTTGCATCCTCGTTACACACCTTCCCGACCTTCGCTATCTCTCTGGATTCACAGGCTCAAGCGGCGCCCTTGCCGTCACCCGCCGCGCCGCGCGTCTGTTTACCGACGGGCGCTATACCGCGCAGGCCGCAGAACAGGTGAAGGCCGCGCAGGTTGAGATTGTTAAATCCTCCCCCTCGGTTGCAGCTGTCGAGTGGTTGGCTGCGCAATCGGGCGTCGAGTTTGCCGGATTCGACCCGGCCCGCACCACCGTCGCTGACCTGGCGCGATGGAAAGCAGCGCTCCCCTCCAAGCTTCGGCGCGGGTTTCTTTCCGCGCTGCCGTCTCCGCTGGTTGAAACTTTGCGGCAGGTCAAGGACGAAGACGAACTGGCCTTGATGCGCGAGGCGGCTTTGCTGGGCTGCAAGCTGTTCGAGCATATTCTTGGCTTCATCCGGCCGGGCATTCAGGAGATTCAGGTGGCCGCGGAAATTGAGCACCGGGCGCGGCTGCTTGGTGCCGAGGGGATGTCGTTTGAGACCATCGCCGCCGCCGGCGCGCGCTCGGCTCTGCCCCATGGACGCGCAACCAGCGCGCTGCTGCCCAGGCGGGGATTCCTGACCCTCGACTTCGGTGTTATCCTCAAAGGTTATTGCTCTGATATGACGCGCACCGTACACTTGGGAAGGCCCACGGAAGCGGAGCGCGACACATACCTTGCAGTGCTGGAAGCGCAGGAAGCCGCAATTGCCGCAGTCGCGGCGGGCGCAAGCTGCGGGGAAGTGGACGAGGCAGCACGAAGCGTATTGCGCAAGGCGAACCTCGCGGAGGCATTTACACACTCAACCGGCCACGGCGTAGGGCTTGAGATTCATGAGCCGCCACGCTTAGGCGCCGCACAGACAGCCAGGCTTCTCCCCGGCATGGTTGTTACCATTGAGCCGGGAGTCTATTTGGCGGGGCGGTATGGCATTCGCATTGAGGACATGGTGGCAGTAACGCGCGCTGGAGCCGAGGTGCTCACGCCGTCTCCGAAAGCGCTGATTGAGCTTTAAACTGAATTGAAGAAGAAAAGAAGAAGCGGATCCCAGCCAAATGTGGGAGAGTTAAGGAACGAATGAATCCACTGAATCCAGAAGATATCCACGACCTGAAAGAACTGATCGAATTCCTGAAGGAAAATCAGGTTGCCGAATTCGAGTTGGACCGGGGCGAATTCAAGGTCAGGCTCAAATTCAACCAGCCGGAAGCTGCGGCAAATGGGCTGTCGGATCTGGCTACTTTGCTGGCGGGGGCCAGGGCCAGCGCTCCTCAGCCGGCAAGTCCTACCCCAGTTGCTCCGCCCGCTGCCCCAGAGCCTGCCACCGATCCGTTTGCCGGCCTGCACGTGGTTAAGTCGCCCATTGTCGGCACCTTTTACGGCTCGCCTTCACCAGGCGCCTCGCCCTTTGTCTCCATTGGCGAACACGTGCAAAAGGGCCAGGTGATCTGCATTGTCGAAGCCATGAAGCTGATGAACGAAATCGAATCCGACGCCAGTGGCGAGATCGTCAAGTGCTTTGTTTCCAACGGCCAGCCCATCGAGTTTGGGCAGCCTCTTTTTTCCGTCCGGCTGAGTTAGGTCACCTGAATGTTTCGTAAAGTACTGGTTGCCAATCGCGGCGAGATTGCGCTGCGCGTTTTGAATGCCTGCCGTGAACTCGGCATCCGCACCGTCGCCGTCTACAGCGAGGCCGACCGCAACTCGCTCCACGTGCGCTTTGCCGACGAGGCTATCTGCATTGGTCCGCCGCGCCTCGCAGACAGCTATCTGAATGTGCCCGCTGTCATCTCCGCCGCTGAAATTGCCGATGTCGAGGCCATCCATCCCGGCTATGGCCTGCTCAGCGAAAACGCCAACTTCGCTGAAGTCTGCCGCGCATCGAACATCAAGTTCATCGGTCCGCCGCCTGAGGTCACTCGCTTGATGGGCGAAAAGGAAAAGGCGCGGCAGGCGATGAAAAAGGCCAGAGTGCCGATTCTTCCGGGCTCGGATGGCGTAATCGCGACTGCCGAAGAGGCGCAAGTCGAGGCCACCAAAGTAGGCTACCCGGTGATTCTCAAGGCCAAGGCAGGCGGCGGCGGGCGCGGCATGAGAATTGTCCGCACGCCGGACGAGTTGCCGAATTTGTTTCATGCGGCCCACACCGAGGCGGCTAACGCATTTGGCAATGGCGAGCTGTACATGGAGAAGTTCATTGAGCGGCCTCGCCACATCGAATTTCAGGTGCTGGCCGATGAGCATGGCAATGTTGTCTCGCTGTTTGAGCGCGAGTGTTCCATCCAGCGCCGCCACCAGAAGCTGATCGAAGAAGCGCCGTCCCTGCAGGTTACACCCAATATGCGCGAGGAGATCGGCAAGACCCTGTGCCGGTGCCTCAAGGATATCGGCTACCAGAACGCCGGCACGGTTGAGTTCCTCATGGACGCGGACCGGCAACTCTATTTCATCGAAATGAATACCCGCATCCAGGTAGAGCACCCGGTCACCGAGGCGATTACCGGTATCGATCTGGTAAAGGCGCAGTTGCGCATTGCCTCCGGTGAGCGGCTGGAAACGATTCTCCCCGCCCGTCTGGAGATTCGCGGCCACGCGATCGAGTGCCGCATCAACGCCGAGCATCCGCAGAAGTTCACGCCCTCGGCAGGAAAAATTACTGCTTTCAACGTTCCCGGCGGCAATGGGGTGCGAGTGGATACGGCGCAGTATGCCGAGGGAGTGGTGCCGCCCTACTACGACTCGCTCATTGCCAAGCTGATTGTGCATGGAGTGGATCGCGCCGAGGCTATCGCCAGGATGGATCGCGCGCTCAGCCAGTTTGTGGTGCAGGGTATCGAGACATCGGTCCCATTGCACCAGGGCATCTTTGCGGACGCGGAATTTCGCGCCGGCGAATTCGACACCGGCTTCATGGAGCGGTTCCTCGCCAGGGAATCGGGGGAATAAGCCCGCATTTCTCACAGCCGAGTAGCGCCGGTCTCCAGACCGGCTGTCCGGAGGGTCTCCAGACCCTCCGCGAAGCAACCATGCCACCAATTCCGGCTTTTCGCATCTGCTGTAAGAAACGCGCGATAAGCCCTCCTCTAAGACATAACCCGCGCCGCTCTATCGTCGTCAAATCGCGTGTACACCATTCCCGATCGGCAGAGTAAAATCGCTCCCAGGCGAAGTCTTCGCTTTGACGGCCACGCAGTTCGCTAAAGACAGCAGCTTTCCTTTGAATTAACGTGCTCGAAATCAACTAGACAAACATTTGCGGCGAATTGGGGTTACCATGACCGGCCAACGCGAACGACTGCCACGAGAATCGATCCTGAAGAATTCTCTCATTCGGTTTTCCGCAGTCTTCCTGGTACTTTTCGCCTCGCTGGCCTACGCCCAGGCGCCAGCAAATCAATCCCCCCCCGTGGTGCCGGATCAGGTTCTCGGAATCAGTACCAACGTCAATGAGGTTTCCCTCGACATTGCCGTCCACGATAAGCGGCACAACCTTGTTACCGACCTCAAGCCGGAAGACCTGGTGGTTACCGACGATAACATTCCTGTAAAGCTGACCGGGTTCCACCTGGTCAGCGGGGAAGCTGCCGCGTCCAGGGGCCACGTGGTCACATTTTTGTTCGATACGTTCCATGGCGCAATATCCAGGAGCGTGCGAATTATCGCCGACAGGATCCTCGGTGTACTGCCCCCTAAGGGCTACTCTTTTGCGGTTTTGGAATTCGGCAACCGGCTCAGTCTGATGCAAAGCTTTTCCGACGACCGGTCGACCGTCGAGCAGGCCATTCACGTCGTCACAGAGAGCCAGCCAATTACCGCGACCTCAGCGCTCAGCCTGGATGTGAACATGATGAACGACCGAGCTGCGGATGAGGCCAGAATGAAAGCCGCAACGGCGACGGAGAAGAACCTGATCGCCGTGGCGCAGACGGGGGTGGACGTCGCCGGCCGCCATGTCGGGGTCAAGGAAAGGTCTTTGGCGCAGACGCTACTTACCGCGCTGAACGATTCGCAATCCATCGCACAGGAACAGCACACCGGGCTATCGTTTGCCGGGTTGCTTGCACTGGTCCGGTCGCAGCAGGCCATCGGGGATAGAAAGGTAATCATCTACTTCACCCAGAATCGGCAGCTGAACAGCGAATCAAAGAAGATGCTGGAAACGATTTCCGGTGCGGCGGCCCAGGCGGGCGTCACCATCTATACGGTGGACATGGATGCCATTGCTCCCGGCGGCAAGCAAATGGACAACGCCAATTTGCACGCCGGCCAGCAACAGTTTGTCAATGCGCCCGCGCAGGAGGATGCTAAGCCCATACATGGCCCGGTAATCATCGGCGCGAATGGATATCCCGCGGGGAATAACTGGGGTCAGGCCCAGGACATCGCGGTCATGACCGACTTCATGCGCAACGGCCCTGAGGACCTGACCGATCCGTTCGCGGATTCGAAGAGTCCGATGGCGGCTTTTTCAAAGGCCACCGGAGGCGCCTACATCGATGCGCAGAACTCCACAACCAAGCCGCTGCAACAGATGGTTCAGGATCTGACAACCTACTACCAGGCTTCGTATGTGCCACCGTTCAAGGATTATGACGGGAAGTTTCGCACCATCCATGTGAAGCCGTTGCGCACTGGCCTGGAGATTCAAACCAAGACGGGTTACTTTGCTCTCGCCGGCGATGCGGAGAGCGGAATTCAGCCGTTTGAAGTGCCCCTGCTGAAGGCGTTGGCCGAGCCCGATTTGCCCACGGAACTCAAGTTCCATGCGGCTGTTCTGCGCTTCGGCGATTTGCCCGATGGAAACACAAGCACCGTTGGAGTTGAAGTGCCCATCGCGGAGTTGGAAGCAAAGCGCGACCCGAAGAGCAATCTCTCTTCAGCCCATGTTTCCATCGTTGTCCAGATCAAGGATGCGACCGGCACGGTCATTGAACACTACAGCAAAGACATCGCCAAGCGCGGCGCAACCGAGACGCTCGATCGCGACCGGACCGCAATGGTGGCTCTGGAGCGGCACTTCGTCACCACCCCCGGCAAGTACACCATGGAGGTTGCGGTTCTCGATCAGAACAGCGGAAAGACCGGCGCCGAGCGAACCGATTTCGAGATTCCCGACCGGGCCGGCGCACTCTCCATCAGCGATATGATTCTTGTGCGCGACGTTGATGGCTCTCATGAAGAAGAAATCGATCCATTGGAGCCTCTTCGCTATGAACATCGCAAGGTCACTCCCAACCTGACAGGAGAGATGCCGGCCAATGACAAGAATGTGTCGCTCTTCTTCATCCTGCATCCGAATGCGGCCTCCAGCGAGCCCACCACGCTGGAGATGCAGTTGATCCACAATGGCAACGCAGGGCGGCGTATTCCGCTGCTGCACGTGGATGGCGAGCGCGGACCAATACCCTATCTAGCCAACGTAAAGTCCCGTGCTCTGGCGCCCGGAGTGTATGAGGTCAAGGCGTTCCTCAGCCAGGGCGGGAAGACCACCGAAGCGTTGGGGACGTTTCGTGTAGCGGGAACACCCGGCGCCCACGCCGCCAACGCCGACTCGGACTGGTTTGAAAGCGCGTCGATTGGCGCGGACACCGGAGACCAGCCCACCGCGGCCCCCTCCAAGCCGCCCAGCGAGTTAGCCATTGTTGCGCTCGCCAAGCCGGCCGCAGCCCCATCGCCGGACGCCGCGACCAAGCTGATCGAGGACGCCCGCCTGCGCGCTCTTGACTTCAACGAAACCCTGCCTAACTTCACCTGCACTGAAGTTACAAAGCGCTCCGTAGATTTTAACGGCGACGGTAGGTGGAGAACCAGGGACACACTTACCGAGTTACTGAGTTATCGCGATCGGATGGAAACTCGCACCATGCTGGAGGTCAACGGCAACGCCAGCCACACCGACCGCGGCGCAATGAAGGGTGTTTTCTCGGCCGGAGAGTTTGGCGGCGTTCTGCAGGCGGTGTTTCGCAACGAGTCAAAGGCCGATTTCCTATGGAAGGAGACCGACTCGTTAAATTCCGGCACGGTCGAGGTCTACGACTATCACGTCGATTCCGGCAACTCCACCTTCTCTGTGATCGGATCGGAAGGCATGCAGGTCAAGGTTGGGTTCCACGGCCAGGTGTTCATCGACGGCTCCACGCGTCGTGCGCGGCGAGTAACCTTGACTGCCGACAATCTGCCGGCAAATTTCTCTACGCACGCCACATCCATCAGCGTGGATTACGACTACGTGCCCATCAACGGACTCAAGTATCTGGTCCCGGTCAGCGCGGAGCTTGAACTGAAGCAGGGACTCCACGAAGCCATGGTGAACACCATGGAGTTCCGCGATTACAAGCGATTCGCATCCAACGAGCCGAACCCCTGATCTCAAGCCTGATCCGGGGCCCGATCCTGGTGTGGTGTCCCAGAGGTTCGCAACAATATTGGGATGTCATTCTGAGCGAACGGGGCCCCAAACGTCTTTCAGTTTGGGGGTGGTGAGTCGAAGAATCTGCTTCTTTGCCCTGAACACTTTTGATGAGAACTTCTGGGACGGGACACTAGCAGCGGAGCCCTCACGAGACAACCCCCTCCGCTTCCTCAACCGAAGCGGCCGTCGGAATGATGGTGCTCACCTTGGTGAGTTTAAACACCTCAAGCACGCGCGCAGTCAACCCGGTGGCCACCATGCGCACGCCCTTCCCCTGGCACCGCACATACTGCGTAACCAGCACGCCCAGCCCCATCGAGTCCATGTAGGGAACACCGCTGAGGTCGAAGATATTCAGAGAGGGCGGCGTCTCGCCCGGCTCCACCTCGTGCTCGAACATATCCTTCATGTGTGCGGGAGTAAGCGTGTTGTACATGTCCCGCGCGGCAAACGGTCCCGTCAAACGGAAGATCACCGTGCGAGGACTCTTTCCCTCCATCCGATCGACGGAGAAGTTGGAACCTTTCCAAATCTGTGCCGGGGTAATTGGCATCGTATATTCCTTATCGAAGTGGGGCAACTAAATCTACAACCGGCTGCGCTTTGACAGCGCGAGCAAGAGCCATTCATGGGGAAGCTTCAATCTTTATCCGGAGTCTTCGCGTTCGGCGCTGAGTCCCTCGAATTATAACCTTCATGAAGCGAATTGCAAGACGAATTCGACCTTTCGGTTGTGGTTTCCGGATTGCTGACAATTCACCCAGACCCCCGAAAACAGCCCTCTGCGTCAGCTCAATGAGTGAATTGCCCTGTTAACGGCTCATGCTTTCCTCGCCAGATCATCTACGAATCGTTTCAATGCCTGTGGAGAGCGAAACAAATGAAGTTCCGCAGTTGGCGCGCAGTCTGCGATTGCCTTCAGAAGTACTGGCCGGCTCCGCCACCGGTAGGCCAAAACCCACCACCAGAAGTCGAATCGTTCGCGCGACCGCCGCATCGCCCGCCACGTGCAACGAGCGAGTGAGAAGTCCAGCACGATGATCATTTCTGCGGCCCGAAGGCGAGGCTCGACAACGTCCAGTGGTCCAAGATCTCCGTCCATGATCCACCTTTCATTCGCGATGAGCAGATCCTGTGCATGTGCCCACTCGTTCCGAGATGTAGCGAGAAGGCCGGGTTGCCAGAAAACCCCATCCAGTTCCACCACGGGAAGGCCGGTGATCTCGCCGAGGCGCTTCGCCAGAGTTGATTTGCCTGACGCACCCCGGCCGAGGATCGCCACTCGCTTCATACTCTGCATCGTACGCCAGCCATCAGCAAGTTTCTCCCCAAGAAAATTCCCGCTTTACTTTCCCCGAATTTGCCTATATACATGCAGCAGAATTCAAGGAGATCGAACCATGCCTGCCGACTTGCAAAGCATGCCTCTGAGTCAAATTGTCA
>Ga0302320_10025247_pt1 | contig 11566 bp, 7 predicted proteins | sample Bog_T0_3_FD_202130 | JGI IMG/M metagenome (GOLD analysis project Ga0302320, IMG submission 202130) | Peat permafrost microbial communities from Stordalen Mire near Abisko, Sweden - Bog_T0_3 | ecosystem: Environmental > Terrestrial > Soil > Wetlands > Peat | place: Sweden: Abisko, Stordalen Mire... | reverse complement strand
GGTGGCGCTCTACTCCGACAGCCAGTACGTGGTGAAGGGCATCCAGTCCTGGCTGGAAGGCTGGAAGCGCAAGGGCTGGCGCAAGGCCGACGGGCAGCCGGTCATCAACGTGGAACTCTGGCAGGCCCTGGACGCCCAACTCAGGACCCACCGAGTGGAGGCCCACTGGGTGCGCGGCCACGACGGCCACGCCGAAAACGAAAGGGTCGACCGGCTCGCCAGCGATGCCGCCAAGTCCCTAGGCTGAGCCTGAGATGGACTGGATGGCGTGGGTCCACAGATCGGTGGGCTCGGTGCTCATGAGCCAGGCCGGATTCAGCGGGAGGCGGGCCCAGCCGCCGTTTTCCAGCTCCTGGTCCAGCTGGCCCTCGCCCCAGCCGGCGTAGCCCAGGAACAGCCGGAACCGGGCCGCGGGCTCCACCAGCAGCGATTCCAGCAGGTCCTTGCGGTAGCTGATGAAGTCGGTGAAGTCCAGGACGGTGTCGTCGGCGGAGGGCAGCCCGCCCCGCACCAGGACGATGCCGCGCTGGGGATCCACCGGGCCGCCGCGCCAGGCGGTGGCGCCGTCGTCGCCCCGGAAGGGGAGCCGGCTTTCCTCGCAGATCTGCGCCAGGGTCACCGGCAGGGGCCGGTTGAGGATCACCCCCATGGCGCCGGTGTCGTCGTGTTCGACCAGCAGGATGACCGTGTGGAGGAAGTTCGGGTCCAGGATCCGAGGACTCGCCACGAGGATGCATGGGGCCAGATGACTCATGTCCAAGATCATAGCGCGCTACTCTCTTAAGATGACGACCTCTCCAAAAACCGATCTCGCCAGCCTCAAAGAAGGCACCCTTTTTCTGGCCCGCCGGCCCGTGGCCACCCTGGGCATCGCCGCCCTGGGCATGGCGCTGGCTGCCCTGGCGGCCCTGCTCCAGATCCGCGCGGGCCTGCCCGAGGACCCCCTGGTGGACGCGGCGCTCACCTTCGCCAGCCTGCTGCCCCTGGAACTCTACTTCATCCCCCGCTTCCTCATCGCCGCCGACGCCGAGGCCGGGGGCAATCCCCTCAATGTGCCGGGGGAATGGCGGCAGCGATTCGAGGAACGCTGGCTGCGGGCTTTCTGGGGCAAGGCGCTGCTGGCCCTGGGCACCGGGGTGGGGCTCAGCCTGTTCATTTTCCCGGGCCTCGTGGTGCTCCTGGCGTTCGGCTGGATCCCGCTGCGGATCCTCCTGCGCGGCGAGTCCCTGCTCCAGGCGGCCAGGGGCAGCCTCCTGATGATGGGCCGGGCCTGGCGCAGGGTGATTTTCGCCACCTCGGCCATGGCCATGGTCTACCTGTCCTGCATCGTGGTCCTGTCCTACCTGGTGGGGCTGCGGGTGCAGGACCCCACCGCCCATGTCCGCCTGACCCAGCCGCTCATCTGGGCCGGGAATTTCATTGGAAGTTTCCTAAGCCTCTGGCTCAGCGCCTGCCTCCTGGCCCTGTTCCGGAGGGTGGAGACGGTTCCCGGCGAGGCGGGCACCCTGCCCAAGGCGGGCTAGCTATTTCAGGGCCTCCACCCCGCCGAACACCCGGGAGGGGCTCAGTTCGCCCAGGATGGCGGCATCCCCGGGCCGGAGCTCGTTGGTGACGATGCGGGCCACCAGGGCGCCCACGCCGGGACCGAGCATGTAGCCCTGGCCGCACATGCCGATGGCGTCCACGTAGCCCTCCAGTTCCCTGGAGCGGCCGATGATGGGCGAGCCGTCCGGGGTCATGGGGTAGAGGCCGCGCCAGGTGCGGCGGATCTTCAGGTTGCCCAGCTTGGGCATGAGGTCCACCATGCGCCGGGCGATCATGGGCAGGTAGGCGGAGGTCTCGCGCCGGTCGGAACCGACGATGGCCGGGTTGGGGGTGTAGCAGAAGATCACTTGCCCGGGCCGGTGCTGGTAGAAGTAGAAATTGGCGGAACCCGGGGCCGGGCGGATGTCCACCACCATGGGATCCAGGAACGGCGCCACCGGCTCGGTGATGCCGCCCTCGTGGCAGTCCGGGGCCACCGGGGCGTCCAGCCCGCCCGCCTGGGCCACCGCCCGGGCCCAAGGCCCGGCCGCGTTGACCACGCAGCCGGTGGCGAAGCCGCCCTTGTCGGTGCGCACGCCCACCACCTTGCCCTTGCGCCGCATGATGTTGGTGACCCGCTCGTTGAAGCGGAAGTCCACCCCCAGCTCCGCGGCCCGGGCCTTGAAGGCCAGGTTGCTGCGCATGGGCGAGGCGGAGCCGTCCTCCGGGGACAGGGTCCCGCCCAGGAGCCCCTCTTCGCGCAGGCCGGGGCTGGCCTTGAGCAGATCGTCCTTGTTCAGCCAGTCGATGTTGAGCCCGGCCCGCTTCTGGATCACCAGCAGGTCCTTGAGCAGCTTCTCCTCCTCCGGCCGGTAGGCCACGAAGGCGTAGCCGCCCTTGTACCACTCGATATTGTAGCCGTAGGTCTCCTCCCAGGTGGAGAACACGTCCAGGCTGTCCAGGCAGAGCTTGATCTTGGCGGGAGCGGAATGGGTGGCGCGGATGCCGCCCAGGGCGCACTTGTTGCTGCCCTGGCCGCTGGAGGCGAACTGGTCCAGGCAAAGCACTTTCAGGCCCCTCTCGGCCAGGTACATGGCGGAAGGCATGCCGATGCTGCCGGCGCCGATGACAATGGCGTCATAAACGATGCTGGTCATCACAGACCTCCCTGGAAGGCGTGGACGGCGTGGGCTTTGGCCACATCGGGCACGGGACCTTCGCCCGTGACCAGGCCGGCGAAGGCGCCCATGGGCACCTCCATGAAGATCGGCCGGCGGGTCAGATCGGTGACCTCCCCGGGGGGGACGCCCTCTTCCCGGAACAGGCGGGCGATGAGGCTGGGGCAGGTCTTGCCGCCGCAGGCGCCCATGCCGGCGCGGGTGGCGCCCTTGAGCTCGTTCAGGTCGCGCACGCCGGCGCGGATGCGCGCGCGGATCTCGCCGGCGCTCACCCGCTCGCAGCGGCAGACGATCTCGTCATCGTCCAGGCGCTTGACGGTCTCGGGCATGGCCTCGCCCACCCAGGGCTGCTGCACCCTTATGCCGGCGATCTGCTTGGCGATGGACAAAGGCGCCCGCACCTTCACCAGCACCGCGTGGTCGGCGAACTTCGGCGCCCGGGTCTTCACCACGGGCACGTTGCCCAGCACCTGGCCGAGGGTGTCCAGCACGGTGACGCTCTGGCCCACTTCCAGGGTGTTGATGGGGAACTCGTAGGGGATCGACACCAGGGCCTCGCCCACCTGCTTGCGGTAGTCCACCAGGGTGACCGCCAGGCCCGGGCACACGGCCACGCATTGTTCGCAGGCGATGCAGTCCTGCTCGTTGAAGGTGGGCACCCCGAGGATGTCGCCGCCCTCGATCTGGATGGAGCCCTGGGGGCAGATGCTCGTGCAAGGGTTGCAGGGGATCTCCTGGCTGCAGTGGAACACCGGGAACACCCCCTGGTCCTCTTCGGGGATCTCCTCGGTGATGGTGGCGCCGGGGCGGGACTTGAGCACCGCCGCGGTGCGGTGCCACTCGGGCGGCACTTCGCCCACGTCCCGGCCCAGGCTCTTGGCGATCTCCAGGCCGCGGATCTTGCCGGTGAACATGGCGGCGCTGGCTTCGGCGATCTCCTCGGCGTCGCCGGCGGCGAACACCGGCAGGCCGAACTCCTTGGCCTTGAGGTAGAACTCGTTCACCGACTCCAGCCCCACCGCCACCAGCACGGTGTCGCACTTGAAGGTCCGCTCGGATCCCGCCACCGGCCGCCACGCGCTGTCCAGCTGGGCGACGGTGACCGACTCCACTTCCTCCGCGCCGTTGGCGGAGAGCACGGTGTGCGAGGTGTAGATGGGCACACCCATGCGCGCCAGCTTGTCCTTGTGCACTTTGTAGCCGCCGCACTCGGGCAGCGCCTCGCACAGGCCCACCACCTCGATCCCCGCCTGCAGGGCGTGGTAGGCGGCGATCAGGCCGACGTTGCCACCGCCGATGATGAACAGGCGCTCGGTGGGCCGCACCATGTCCCGGTTCACCAGGGTCTGGAAGGCGCCGGCGCCGTAGACGCCGGGCAGGGTGTTGCCCTTGAACACCAGCGACTTCTCCCGGGCGCCGGTGGCCACCAGTAGCACCTGGGGCGCCACCAGGAAGTAATGGCCGTCCCGGAGCACGCCCACCTTGCGGTCGGAGAACACCGCCAGGGCGTTGCTGTTGTTCCAGATGCGCACGTTCTCGTAGGCGCGCAGCTCCTTTTCCAGCTTGGCGCCGATGTCCATGCCGCGGGTGCCGGCGTGGCAGGCCTCGATGGAGCCGAAGAACTTGTGGGTCTGCAGCACCAGCTTGCCGCCCAGGCTGGCCTTGTCGTCCACCAGGATCACCCCGACCCCGGCCTTGGCCAGTTCGATGGCAGCGGAGAGGCCCGCCGGTCCGCCGCCCAGGACCAGGCATTCCACTTCCAAAAGCTCGATGTCGCGGAAGCGCACATCACCCTCGTCCACGTCCGGAAGCTGGGGCTTGCCGTCCAGCGGCAGCACCGCCATGCCCTCCCGCACCGGGACCATGCAGGACTTGACCGACAGGCCGTCGGCGATGACCGCGCACTGGGCGCACTGGCCGTTGGCGCAGAAAATGCCCTGGGGCGCGCCGTCCTTGGGGTGGTGGCCGAACACCCGGATGCCGTTGGCGAACAGGGCCGAGGCGATGGTCTCCCCCTCCCGCGCCTGCAACGCCTTGCCCTGCCAAGTGAACCCGACGGTGGGGTCCGGCGGCACGGCCAGAATGGGGTGTTCCTTGATCCGGTAGTCCGACATTCCATCATCTCCATGACCGGGAAAAGCCCGAACTTGATAGATCCAGTTAACCACCACCCGCCGGCGACCATCGGACTCCCGGGCCACTTGTGACTTTTATCTAAGGCTGGCGGTATATTTTCAGGGAAGGCGTTTAGGGGTCGTTACGAAATTACCTGCGCTTTTCAGGTAATTTTGTTACGGCACCTTATGCCGGACCGGCACCGAAACGGCGAGATTTATTTGGACCCAACGGCTTATGACCCGCGACCCCGACCCCATTCCCCAGCGCCAGGAGCATGACTCGCTGGGGGCCATGGCCCTGCCGGCCGCGGCCCTGCACGGCATCCACACCGCCCGCGCCCTGGACAACTTCCCCCTGCTGGGGCGGCCGGTGCACCCCGCCCTGGCCCGGGCCTTCGGCGCGGTGAAGCTGGCGGCGCTGCGCTGCAACCGGCAGCTGGGCTTCTTCCCGGACGCCGCCAAGGCGGACGCCCTGGAAAGGGCCTGCCGGGAGCTGCTGGACGGGACCCTGGCGCCGGCGATCCTGGTGGACGCGCTCCAGGGCGGGGCCGGCACCTCCACCAACATGAACGTGAACGAAGTCCTGGCCAACCGCGCTCTGGAGCTGCTGGGCCTCTGTCCGGGCGAGTATGGGCGGATCTCCCCGCTGGATGACTGCAACCTGCACCAGAGCACCAACGACACCTTCCCCACCGCCCTGCGCTTGGCCGCCATCGGCGGGCTGCGCGAGCTGGAGCGCAAGGTGCTGGCCCTGCAGGAGGCCTTCCAGGACCAGGAGAAGACCCTGGCCCACGTGGTGAAGGTGGCCCGCACCGAGTGCCAGGATGCGGTGCTCACCACCCTGGGCCGGAGCATGGGCGCCTACGCCGAGGCGCTGAACCGCGACCGCTGGCGCCTGGCCAAGGCCGAGGAGCGGCTGCGGGTGGTGAACCTGGGCGGCACCGCCATCGGCACCGGCCTGGCCGCGCCCACGGCCTACATCTTCCAGGTGGTGGAGGAGCTGCGCGAGATCACCGGGCTGGGCCTGGCCCGGGCCGAGAACCTGGTGGAGGCCACCCAGAACCTGGATGTGTTCGTGGAGGTCTCGGGTCTGCTCAAGGCCCTGGCCACCACACTCATCAAGGTCTGCTCCGACCTGCGCCTGCTCTCCAGCGGCCCGGAGGCGGGCCTGGGCGAGCTGAAACTGCCGCCCCGCCAAGCCGGGAGCTCGATCATGCCCGGCAAGGTGAACCCGGTCATCCCCGAGGCGGTCACCCAGGCCGCCGTCATGGCCATGGCCCACGACCAGGCCCTGAGCGCGGCGGTGGCCATGGGCTCACTGGAGTTGAACCCCTTCATGCCGCTGGTGGCGCACAGCCTGCTGGAAAGCCTGGACCTGCTGGCCCGGGGCTGCGACCTCCTGCGCCGCCACTGCGTCCTGGGCCTCACCGCGGACGAAGCCCGGTGCCGGGCCCAGGTGGAGAACGGCACCGCCGCCGCCACCGCCCTGGTGCCGCTGCTGGGCTACGACCAGGCCGCGGCCCTTGCCGTCGAGGCCCGCCGCACTGGCCAGGGTCTGAAGGCCGCCGCCGTGGCCTCGGGCCTGGTCACCGTCGAACAGTTCGACCAGCTCACCAGCCCCGAGGCGGTGGGCCGGCTGGGATGGAGGAAATGAGCATGCAGCCCGCCCCCAAATCGCTCCGCCTGCACATCGGTCTGTTCGGCCGGCGGAACGTGGGCAAGTCCTCCCTGCTCAACGCCATCACCCGCCAGCAGGTGAGCATCGTCTCGGCCCAGGCCGGCACCACCACCGATCCGGTGGAAAAGCCCATGGAACTGCTGCCCCTGGGCCCGGTACTGTTTGTGGACACCGCCGGGGTTGACGACGAGGGGGCCCTGGGGGAACTGCGCATGGCCCGGACCCGCACGGTGCTGGACCGGGTGGACCTGGGGGTGATCGTCACCGGGGAAAGTCCCTGGGGTGAATTCGAAACCAAGCTGCTGGAACAGTTGCGCGAGCGCAAGGTGCCGGCCCTGGTGGTGCGCAACAAGGCTGACCTGTTCCCGGCTGACCTGGCCCTGCCCGCCCTGCCTGAGCTGCCCGGGGTGCCCCAGGTGGCGGTGAGCGCCCTCACCGGTGCCGGCATCCTGGATCTACGCGAGGCGCTGCTGACCCTGGCCCCGGCCGACTTCTTCGACAACCGGCGGCTGGTGGCCGACCTGGTGCCGCCCGGGGAGCTGGCGGTGCTGGTGGTGCCCATCGACAAAGAAGCCCCCAAGGGCCGGCTGATCCTGCCCCAGGTGATGACCATCCGCGATCTGCTGGACGGCGAGGCCATGGCCATGGTGGTGCAGGAGCGGGAGCTGGCCAGCGCCCTGGCCCTCATGAAGCGTCCGCCCGCGCTGGTGGTCACCGATTCCCAGGCCTTCCTCAAGGTGGCCGCGGACGTGCCCCGGTCGGTGCCCATGACCTCCTTCTCCATCCTCATGAGCCGGTTCCAGGGGGACCTGGCCGAGCAGGTGCGGGGCACCCGTGGCATCGAACGGCTGAAGGGCGGCGACCGGGTGCTCATGGCCGAGACCTGCACCCACCATCCGGTGGGCGAGGACATCGGCCGGGTGAAGATCCCCCGCTGGCTCACCCAGTACGTGGGCGCCAAGCTGGAGTTCAGCAGCGTCCAGGGCCGGGACTTCCCCGCCGACCTGACCCCGTACCAGCTGGTGGTCCACTGCGGCAACTGCACAGGCAACCGCCGGGAGATGCTGTCCCGGATCCACCGCTGCCGGGAGGCCGGGGTGCCCATCACCAACTACGGCCTGACCATCGCCTACTCGCTGGGGATCTTCGAGCGGGCGCTGGGGCCGTTTCCTGCGGCGCTGGAGGCCAGCCGCTAGGGCAATACCACAACCAGACCCCGGGGATGGTGGTGATGGCGATGGTGATGGTGGTACCGCTGGCTGATATCTTGCCGGTCCTGACGGGGACCGGGCATCTGGGCCATGAGCAGAGAACTACCGATGACAGCGGCGGCCAGGAATGAAAGCCATTTTTTCATGTCAGTTCCTCAAGATGAGAAGTTTGGGATCAGTCGCAAGGTCGCTCCACGATTCGGGCTGCCTTCGACCTGTCCCATTCATCCGGGACCCCTGGAGATGGGCATGCATGATGCCAATTGTGCAAGTGCTGTCAATTTCCAACTTATATTGAAAGCTGGGACCAGGGTCCATGGTAATTCAATCACAATGATGGGAAAAATCCCACCATCCACTCGTTTTGTGGTAGCCGATCCGCCTGCGGGGCCCCGTCAAGGGGGGCTCATCCTTTCAAAATCCCCAGGTAGCTGAGACCATCATGGTCCCAATCCGGACGAGGTCCCATGACCCCCACGATCCAACGCTCAGTTTGCCCGTACGATTGCCCGGACACCTGCGGCCTGCTGGTGGAGGTGGCGGACGGTCGCGCCGTGGCGGTCAAGGGCGATCCCGAGCACCCTCACAGCCGGGGCACCCTCTGCCCCAAGATGACCCAGTACCAGGACACGGTGCACTCCCCCCTCCGGCTCACCACCCCCCTGCTGGCCACTGGCCCCAAGGGCAGCGGCGCCTTCGCCCCCATCTCCTGGACCGAGGCCATCCAGCGCATCGCCGAACGCTGGACGGCAATCATCGCCGAGCACGGGGCCCAGGCGATCCTGCCCTACTCCTACGCCGGCACCATGGGCCTGGTGCAGCGCAACGCCGGCCACCCCTTCTTCCACCGCCTGGGCGCCTCCCGCCTGGACCGGACCATCTGCTCCCCGGCCAAGGCCGCGGGCTGGGCGGCGGTCATGGGCCAGACGCCGGCCCAGCCGCCGGACACCGTGCGCCACAGCGACCTGGTGCTGCTGTGGGGCATCAACGCCCTGGCCACCAGCCTGCACAGCCTGCAGTGGGTGCGCGAGGCCCGCCGGGCCGGAGCCAGGGTCTGGCTCATCGACACCTACGAAACCCCCACGGCGGCCGTGGCCGACCGGACCTTCAAGGTGCGCCCGGGCAGCGACGGCGCCCTGGCCCTGGGCCTCATCCACATCCTGGTGCGGGACGGGCTCCAGGACACCGGCTTCATCGAGGCCCAGGTGCAGGGCTTCCCGGAACTGGCGGCCCAGGCCCTCCCGCACTACCCCCCGGAGCGGGTGGCGGCCCTCACCGGGCTGTCGGCGTCGGAGCTGGAGGAGCTGGCCCAGGCCTACGGCCGGGCCCGGGCACCGTTCATCCTGCTGGGCAATGGGTTGTCCCGCTACGGCAACGGCGCCATGAACATCCGCGCCATCGCCTGCCTGCCGGCCCTGGTGGGCGCCTATGCCCGTCCCGGCGGCGGCGCCTTCGCCGGGGTGAACAACGGCGGCGGATTTGCCCTGGGGGAGGTGACCCGGGAGGATTTCCTGCCCGGCCCGGTGCGCACCATCAATATGAACCTCCTGGGCCACGCCCTGGAAACCCTGGACGGCCCCCGGGTCATGGGCTTATACGTCTACCACTCCAACCCCGCGGCGGTGGCCCCGGACCAGAACGCGGTGCTGCGCGGCCTGGGCCGCCCGGACCTGTTCACCGTGGTGCACGAACGCTTCCGCACCGACACCGCCGACTTTGCCGACCTGGTCCTGCCGGCCACCTCATCTCTGGAGCACAGCGACCTGTATCGGTCCTACGGCAGCTACTGTGTCCAGCGGGTCCGGGCCGCCATTCCGCCGGTGGGGGAGAGCCGCAGCAACTGGGACGTGTTCCGGCTGCTGGCCCAGGCCATGGGCTTCCAGGAACCGTTCTTCCGGCAAAGCGCCGACGACCTCATCGACCACCTGCTCAGCCTGCCCAGCCCGGTGCGCAAGGACCTGGACCCGGCCGCCCTGGAGTCCGGCAAGGCCGTGGAACTGCGCCCGGCCGCCGGCGGCTTTCTCACCCCTTCGGGCCGCATCGAGATCCTCAACCCCGCGCTGGAGCCGCCCCTCCCGGCCCACCTGCCCCGCCACGCCGAGGCCGAGACCCTGCCGTTCTCGCTCATGACCGCCCCTTCCCTGTTCAGCCTCAACTCCTCCTTCCAGGAACGGGATGCCCTGCGCGAGCGGGCGGGGGGCATGCGCCTGCTCATGAACCCGGACGACGCCGGCCGCCGGGGCCTCCGGGACGGGCAGCCGGTGCTCGCCCGCAACGACCTGGGCGAGGTGCGCTTCCTGCTCGGCGTCACCGGCAGGGTCCCCCCGGGCCTGGTGGTAGCCGAAGGGGTGTGGTGGACCCGCTTCGCCCCCGGGGACCGCACCGTCAATGCCCTCACCTCCCAGCGCCTCACCGACCAGGGCGGCGGAAGCACCTTCTACGACAACCGGGTGGACGTTATTGATGGGAACCTTCCGGCCACTGGGGGCAATTCATAGGGTATGGACCCTCGCCGCAAGGCTTGTCGAACCCCCAAGGAGCTTGTGCCGACCCCGACCGCACCCCAGCCCCCCGCCAGCCCGGCCAAGGGCCTGTCCCCCACCGGGCCTGGGCCTGACGCCAAAATCCTGGGCCGCTACCGCCTGGGCCCTCAACTGGGCAAGGGTGGCATGGGCGAAGTGTTCGAGGCCTGGGACGGCCTGCTGGGCCGCCGGGTGGCCCTGAAGATCCTCAGCGTGCCCTCCGCGGCCGCGATCCTGAGGTTCATGCGCGAGGCCCAGCTCCAGGGCCGGGTGAGCCATCCCAACGTCTGCCGGATCTTCGACGTGGACGCCTCGGGCGAGGTGCCGGTCATCGCCATGCAACTGGTGCAGGGACCCAACCTGCAGCAGGCGGCCGCAGCCCTGACCGTGGCCGAGGCGGTGGAGATCCTGGGCGCCGTGGCCATGGCCATCAACGCCGCGCACCGGCTCAACCTCATCCACCGCGACCTGAAGCCGTCCAACATCCTGCTGGAAAACGATGGCATGGGCGGCTGGAACACCTATGTGGCGGACTTCGGCCTGGCCAAGGACCTGGCCGCGGACGGCTGCATCGAGACCCAGGTGGACCTGGGGACGCCGGGATTCCTGGCGCCGGAGCTGAGATCCGGCAAGGGGGCGGTGGTGGGCCCTGCCACTGACATCTACGCCCTGGGGGTCACCCTCCAGGAGGTGCTGGCCCTGTGCCAAGGCCAGCGGGCCCCCTCGGGACCCGGACCCGCGGAAGGGCTGCCCACCCTGCCCCGAAGGCTGGAGGTGATCATCGCCCGCTGCCTGGAGGAGCGCCCCCAGGACCGCTACCACAGCGCCGGGGAGCTGGCGGAAGACCTCCGCCGCTTCCTGGACGGCGAACCCCTGCTGGCGGAGCGGGGCGAGTGGCTCCGGGGGGTGCGCCGGTCCGTCCGCAGGCACCCCATCTGGACCGCGTCCCTGGCGCTCACCCTGCTGCTGGTCACCGGCTTCCTGGGCGGGTCCCGGCATCTGGCCGCCCGGCGCCACCGCCAGGCCGCCCTGGCCCAGCGCTTCGCCCTGGACGCCCGGGACCTGGAGAGCCGGCTGCGCATGGAGCGGCTGATCCCCGCCCACGATCTGCGCCCGGCCTGCGCCGGGCTGCGGCGGGGCCTGGACCGGATCCGGGAGGAGATGGCGCAGGTGGGGCCCCTGGCCCTGGGCCCCGGGAACCTCGCCCTTGGCCGCGGCTACTGCTACCTGGGGGACCTGGAGCAGGCGCGCCGGGTGCTGGGCGAGGCCTGGCAGGGCGGCTACCGCACCCCGGACGTGGCCTACGCCCTGGCCAGGGTCGCCTGCTTCTCCTACT
>Ga0302320_10025246_pt1 | contig 11566 bp, 8 predicted proteins | sample Bog_T0_3_FD_202130 | JGI IMG/M metagenome (GOLD analysis project Ga0302320, IMG submission 202130) | Peat permafrost microbial communities from Stordalen Mire near Abisko, Sweden - Bog_T0_3 | ecosystem: Environmental > Terrestrial > Soil > Wetlands > Peat | place: Sweden: Abisko, Stordalen Mire... | reverse complement strand
CCGATATCGAACATGTTCTTGCCTTCGGGCACCTTGAGCTCCAGGTAGAAGACATCGCCGCGGGCGATCTTGTGGACTACTTCCAGGGCGGAGGCCGGCTGGTCGAAGCGGTACTCGCCGGCCTGCATGACGCTGCCGCGATTGGCCAGGCGCGCCACATAGAAGTCCCAGCGGCTGGCAATCGCGCCGGCGCGGGATAACGATTCGGCCATGGCGCTGCTGGAGGTGCCGCGGGGCAGGTCCACATAGGTCGTCCCGCTGAAGCCCTGATAGGGACGGGTGACGCGGTAGAACAGAAACCCGCCGGCGAGGATGGCTACAAGCAACAGCCGGGTCGCGGTACGGAAAAATCTCATAGCGAGTCCAGGTAGCTCTGCAAGAGGATGACGGCGGAGAGGCGGTCCACGGCGGCGGCGCGTTTTTCGATGCTGATGCCGCTCGAGCGAAGCACGCGGCCTGCTTCCACGCTGGTGAGGCGCTCATCCCAGAGCATCACGGGAAGTCCGGTCTGTTTCTGGAGGGCGGCGGCGAATTCGCGCACCCAGCCGGACTGGCGGCCTTCGGCGCCGCGCATGTTGATGGGATTGCCGAGCAGGATCCGGCCGACTTCGCGGTCGGTAGTGAGTTGCTGGAGCGCGGCGAGGTCGGCGCGTTTGTTGACGCGCACCAGGTTGGGCAGGCCCTGTGCGGTAATGCCGAGGGGATCGCTGATGGCGAGACCAATGCGTTTCTTGCCCAGATCTAAGGCGAGGATGCGGGAGTTAGGAGAGGTCAAACCAATTTCATTATAGACGTCGCCATGTTACAGTCGAGGCAAGGGTCTGAAGGGTCTGAAAAGGGTCTGACCAGTAACGTGGCGCCAACCGAAGAGCCTCCTAGTGTCGCGAATAAGACCGTCGACAGCGTGCGGCATCTCTCGATGCCGATCGTGGCTTTGGGCGTAATCATCGCCATCCTGTATTTCGGCCGCGTCTTTCTGATTACGGCCATGACCGCGGTCACGATTGCGTTCATTCTGGATCCGTTCGTGACGCTGTTGATGCGCCTGCGCCTGCCGCGCAGCGTGGCCAGCTTCGTGGTATGCACCATGGCGTTGTTGTTTCTGTACGTGATCGCCATGGGAGCCTACTCGCAGCTCGCGGTTCTTTACGACGATCTGCCGAAGTACGGGCAGCGCATCGGGGACATAGTGGACGGAGTCCAGCAGAAGCTCGAAGGGATGGAATCGGACACGTACCGCATGCTGGTGCCGACGCGGCAGCGGCAGGAAGAAGAGGAACGGCAGAGGCAGGCTGCCAAGAAGAGCAAGAGCGCCAAGGCCTCGGCAGCGGCCGTGACGGCGCCACCGGCCGCCGCTCCCGCGCCGACGCCGCGGGCGTCGTACCTCACCAGCTACGTGGAAGCGAATCTGAGCTCCTTTTACCAGATCCTGCTCATGGTGTCGTTCATCCCCTTCCTGGTGTACTTCATGCTGAGCTGGCGCGATCATATTAACCGCAGCTTCCTGCAACTGTTTCGCGGCGAAGCGCGCGTGGTGGCGGCGCGCAGCCTGCAGGGAATTGCGGAAATGGTGCGTGCCTTCGTGGTGGGCAATTTCCTGCTCGGCTTGCTGCTGGCGGTGGTGAGTTCCACGATGTTCTGGCTGATCGGGTTACCATACCCGCTGCTGGTGGGCCCGTTGAGCGGGATGTTGAGCCTGGTGCCGTATGTCGGGCTGCCGCTGGCGGTGATTCCTCCGATGTTTGCGGCGCTGGGTCCAAACACGGTATCGGGGTACGTGCTGGTGTTGGTCTCGGTTTCCATGCTGCACCTCACCGCGTTGAACTTGTTGTATCCGAAAGTGGTGGGTTCGCGGGTCCACCTGAACCCCCTGGTAGTCACGCTCTCGTTGATGCTGTGGGGCTTCATTTGGGACGCTCCCGGCCTGTTGCTGGCCATTCCGTTGACCGCGGGCCTGAAAGCGGTTTGCGACAACGTGAAGGAATTACGGCCGATCGGCAAGTTTCTGGGCGACTGACGCGCCGCGCGCTACCTGCTAGACTCAGGTTTTTCAAACATAAGATGGCAACCCCGGAATCGGCCCGACTATTCATGGCGGGGCTCCTGGCACGAGCCCGCAAACTCAAAAAGACGATCGTCTTCCCGGAAGGAAGCGACCCGCGCGTGCGGCAAGCAGCGGTGCAACTGGCGGCGGAAGGCGCGGTACGGCCGGTGCTGCTCGGTACCGCGCCAACGAACGCGCTGGAAGGCGTAACGTTCGTGGATCCCGCCCAGTCGCACCTGGCGGACAAGTACGCGGCGCTGTATTACGAGCGTCGGCGCGCCAAGGGCGTCACGCAGGTGGAAGCGGCGGTGATCGCCCGTCGGCCGCTCTACTTCGCCTCCCTGATGGTGGGGGCGGGCGACGCCGATGGCAGCGTGGGCGGGGCCGTCAACAGTACGGCGGAAACGGTTCGCGCGGCGCTTCACGCGGTGGGCCCGGACCCGCGCGCGCGCCTGGTTTCGAGCGTCTTCATCATGGCTCTGCAGGACCAGGCGCTGGGACACCGGGGTTTGATGGCATTCGCGGATTGCGCCGTGGTGATCGATCCCACCGCCGGGCAACTGGCAGACATCGCCGTCGCCACGGCGGAGAGCACGCGGGTGCTGGTGGGCGCCGAGCCGGCCGTGGCGCTGCTGAGTTTTTCCACCAAGGGCAGCGGCAAGCACGCGGAAGTGGACAAGGTGGTGGAGGCGCTGGCCATCGTGCGGGCGCGCGCGCCGGAATTGAACGTGGACGGCGAACTGCAGGCCGATGCGGCGGTTTCCGAAGTGGTGGGCCGCTCCAAAGCGCCGGGCTCGAAAGTGGCCGGGCGCGCCAATACGCTGGTGTTTCCGAACCTGGCGTCGGCCAACATCGCCTACAAACTGGTGGAGCGGCTGGGAGGTGCGATGGCCATCGGGCCGTTTCTGCAAGGGCTGGCGAAACCGGCGAACGATCTTTCCCGCGGCTGCTCGGCGGAGGATATTTTCAACGTAGCGGTGGTGACCGCGCTGCAGTCGGAGCGAGGGTAGCGCCGTGCTGCCGTTCCCCCTGGTGTACTCCGAAGGGTACGACCTGCACTTGGGCGATCACGTTTTCCCCTCCAAGAAATACAAGTGGCTCCACGACCGCCTGCTGCGCACGCGTTTCGCCGCCGCCGAGGACTTCGCGCAGCCCGAACCGGCGACCGACGAAGATATGCTGCGGGTGCACGACGCCGCCTGGGTGACCGGGCTACGCGAGGGAACGCTGACCTATCAGGACATTCTGCGACTGGAGATTCCCTATTCGCGGGGCATGGTGGAGGCCTTCTGGATGGCGGCCGGCGGCACCACGCTGGCGGTGCGTCACGCGCTCAGTCACGGTGTAGGGTTCAACCTCGGCGGCGGATTCCACCACGCCTTTGCGGACCACGGCGAAGGCTTCTGCGCCATCAATGACATCGCTGTAGCCGTGCGGCGGCTGCAGCATGAGGGAGCACTCCAACGGGCCATGGTGGTGGATTGCGACGTCCACCACGGCAACGGCACGGCGGCCATCTTCGCGGGCGACAACTCGGTGTTTACGCTATCCATCCACCAGTTCAACAACTACCCGACGGAAAAGCCGCCTTCGAGTCTGGATATTCACCTGGCGGACGGCATTGGCGATGCGGAGTATCTGCACCGCCTGGGGAACGGGTATCGCGCGGCGCTCTCCATGTTCAAGCCGCAACTGGTGCTCTACGTGGCCGGCGCGGACCCTTACATGGAAGACCAGTTGGGCGGGCTCTCGCTGACCTTCGACGGCCTGATGGAGCGCGACCGTATGGTGCTGTGGACGGCGCTCGCGCACCACGCGCCCGTGGCCATCGTGCTGGCTGGGGGCTACGCGCAGAGCGTGGAGGATACCATTACGATCCACGCCAATACGGCTGCGGTGGCGAAGGAAGTACTGACGAAGGTGGGATGGAAGGCGGGTGGAGACTAAAAAAGGCCCGGAGCACGTTGAGTGCCCCGGGCCGGTTTCTTGCAGGGAAGCGGTTTACTGAGGCCGCGCCCAAATGTCTTCGAGTACCAGCACCGAAGAGTTGAACGTCTTGTCGCCGATGGTCAATTTCACCATGTAGCTGCCGGGTTCTACCATACCGCCGCCACCACCACCACCGCCGCCGCCGCGTCCGCCGCTGACGAAGGGTACGTTGCCGCCCGCGCCGCCGCGTCCACCACGTCCGCCGAACCCACCGCCCGCCGCGGCGTCAGCCGCTGCCGGAGGAGTTGCGCCGGCCGCCGCGGGAGTCGCTGCCGCGCCCGCCGCCGGAGGAGTTGCCGCCGCGCCACCCGCTGCCGCCGCTCCGCCACGGCCACCGCCGTTGCGTCCGTTACGGCCACCACCGCCGCCGCCGCGACCAGCGGCCGCATCCGCCGCCGTAGCTACCTTCTGCATGCCCCACTGGAAGTGATTCATGCCCGCCTTGATCTCAATATTCTCCATGGCGCTGATCACCGTGGTTCCTTGCAGGAACTCCAGCTTGGCGCCCGGAATATCGGTCTTGGCCCAGATGTGAATAGCGGTTCCGCCGGGCGGGTTCTGCCCTTTGAAATCGCGATTGGCAACCGAGCGGGAAGCGGAGAGATCGTTCTTCCACTGAACCGCCGGCCGCGGATCGAACAGCACCACGCTGGTCTGATCGTTGATCGGTTTGGTCATCTGTTCGAGGGGGGTAATATCGTCCGCGATCCAGAACGACCGCCCGTGGGTGGCGACGATCAGGTCCCGGTCGCGCGGATGGATCAGGATATCGTCCACGCGCACGTTGGGAAGGTTATTCATGAACTTCTTGAACTCCTTGCATTGATCGAGGGTGACGTACAACCCGAACTCGGTGCCCACGAAGAGCAGGTTGGCATTGTCGTAATCTTCGCGCAAGGCGTTGATGTTGCCGTTGACCGGCAGGTTGCCGGTGACGTTGGTCCACGTCTGGCCGTAGTCGGTAGTCTTGAACAGGTACGGCTTCCAATCGTCGTTGCGATGGTTGTCCAGGGCGACATAGGCCGTTCCCGGATCGAAGTGCGAAGGTTCGATGCGCGAGATCTGCACCCAGCCATGGGGCGCCACGGGACCGCCGCGGATGTTGCCGATGACGTTGGTGAAGGAATCGCCGTCATCCTTGCTGACTTGCAGATTGCCGTCGTCGGTGCCGATCCAGATCACGCCGGGGCGGGAAGGAGATTCCCGGATCTGCGTGATCAGCGAGCTGGCGGCATAACCATCGTGCTTTTCCGCCATGGGCTTGTCGCCCGCCACGCCCATGATGACCTGCGCGGGATCCCAACGGGGAACGTTCTTGGTGAGGTCCTTGGCGTTCATAGTCCACGTGTCACCACGGTTGGTGGACTTGAAGAAGTACTGGGCAGCCATGTAGATTTTGGCCGGATTGTGCGGCGAAATCTCAATGGGAGCGTTCCAGTAGAAACGGAAAGCGTCCACGTTGGGAGGAGCGTTGAGCACATTGGGCGTGCCCCCGCGTCCGCCGCCTCCACCGGCGCGTCCGCCGGCAGCCGCGGCATCGGCAGCCGGAGCCGCGGGCGCATCGGCCGGGGGCGTGTTGGCTTGCACATTGGCACGCTGGATTTCATTAGCGTTCTGAGCAGTCGCGCCCCCGCGCGCGGCTCGGGGCTGGACGCTCTTCGAGGTGCCATTACGCAGATCGTGGCGTTGCATGGCGCCATCTTGCGATTCGCCATAAACAATGGCCCAATCGGTGGGATCCTGCCGGGTATAGAAGCCGTCGCCGCCGGCCACGGTATACCAGTCGCTGTTGACCGGGCCGCCATTGTAGCCAGTGGCGCCGCCGCCACCGCCGCCGCCGCCGCCGTTGGAGCGCAGGGCGCTCGGACCGCACCAGGCGTTATTGTCCTGCAAGCCGCCGCAGACCCAATAGGGCCGGCGCATATCGGCCGAAACCTGATAGAACTGGCCTACGGCGATATCGTTGTGGTAATCCCAGGTGACGCCACCGTCATTGCTGCTGTCGAAGCCGCCATCGTGGCCGATCCACACCTGGCGCGGGTCCTTGGGGTTGATCCAGAAGGCATGGTAATCGGTATGCGAGCCGGTGAGGCCGGCCCACGTTTTACCACCATCGTGCGATACCCGGCCGGGGTTGCCGCCAGTGAAGATCTTGTTGACGTCCGCCGGATCCACGCGGATCTGGCTGAAGTACATGGCGCGCTCGTCGCAATTGGAGATGAAGTTCCAGGTCTTGCCGCTATCGTCGGAACGGAAGATGCCGCTGGCATCGGGATTGGGAGGGGCCGGCGTGCCGCCGCGGCCACGACCTCCGCCGCCGCCACCACCGCCACCGCCGCCGAAGTCTCCATTCACATTGGGGACCGGGGTGCAGGTTCCACTACCAGCTTCGGCGCCACCGCCTCCGCCACCACCGCCGCCGCGACCGCCCGCCGCAGCCGCCGCTCCACCAGCGGGATTGGCGCCGCCGGGAGCTGCCGCCGCGCCGGCAGCCTGTGTTTCGCCGGCTGCCGCATTTTCACCGGCTACGCCGCCGCGTCCACCGCGAGCCGGTCCGCCATCCGCCGCCGTGCCGGCGCCGGTGCCACCGCTGGCGCCGGCCTCAACCTGCGCGTAGATGGTGGTCGGCTTGGCGCGGAAAATGGAAAGGGCAATGCGGCCATAGATGCCGTCTTTGGGTTTAGGCCAGCCGGGTCCGTCGACTTTGGCCCAGGTGTCCCCGCCGTCGGTTGATTTCCAGACTCCGCTGCCCGCGCCGCCGCCATTGAAGCCCCACCAGGTGCGCCGGCGCATGTACGAAGACGCATAGATGATCTTCCCGTTGGAGGGGTCGATGGCCACATCGGTGAAGCCCGTGTCGGGGTCGATGTATTTGACGTTTTTCCAGGTCTTGCCGCCGTCCTGCGTGCGGTATAAGCCGCGCTCCGGATTGGGTCCGAACAGGTGTCCCACGGCCGCCACGAAGGCGATCTTGGGATCTTTCGGATCCACTACGACGCGCTGAATCGACTGGGTCTCTTTCAACCCGAGGTAGGTCCAGTGATCGCCGCCGTCGGTGGTGCCCCACACGCCGTCGCCGATGGACGAACTCTGCCGGTTGTTGCCCTCGCCCTTGCCGACGTAAACCACGTTCTTATCGGAAGGAGCGATGGCGACCGAACCGATGGATTCGTTTTCCATCTCGTCGAACATCGATTTCCAGTGAATGCCACCGTCCGTGGTTTTCCAAAGACCGCCCGTGGCGAAGCCAATGTACATGGTCATGGGATCCTGTTCCGAACCCACGATATCGTCGACGCGGCCCATCATGACCGCGGGACCGATGGATCGGAATTGAAACCCCTGTAATAGCGGATCTTTACTCTGGTTGATGAGCGGAGCTGCACCAGCGCCGCCTCGCCGCCCTTGGGCCATGAGTAGGCCGGAAAAAACCAGGCAGGCAACAGCCACAAGCAAGAGCTTGGGCCTGCGCTGGGACAAACAGTTTACGAGCATACGGTATCCTCTCCAAAACCCCCGTTGACAGGTGTGAACCAAAAAGGTGATCAAAGTAAATGTATCATATACTACGACCGGTAGTGGGAAAGGGTTGCCGGCTCCCTGTTCGGCGCTGCCCCCGCATGATTCAGTACCGGCCCCCTCACCGGGGGGAAGAAATTGACTTCCGGATAACTCGCCGGGTATGGCAAAATGGCCATAGAGCGTTGTTTTGGCTCAGGCGGTACCGAAGGATTGTTGGACATGACCAATTGCGACAGCCTGCCGTTATTCCTCCCCAGCCCGCACCTTTGCGACGCGCTCAACAGCCGGATCGTGCAATCGGAGATTGAGGGCGGGGTGCATTTGCAGGATGTCGTTCCGGGGACGGTTCTGGAGGTGCGCACGCAGAACCGCGCATACACAATCCAATATCAAGGTTGCGGGCAAGGGCTCATTTCGGGCCACCCGGTTTTCTGTCCGGAGCCGGTTCTGGTCGATATCCACGGTTCCACCTGGGGCGGATCCATGTTGAAGGAACGCTTTATCGGCCGCGGCATGTGCCTGGAATTCGCTCCTCCCAAGAATCTGGCGATTACCACATCGGTAATTGTCGACGTGCGCGAAGGCCGTCCCAAGGCGGCCTGAGCAGGGCGGCCCGGGGAGCTGGAAACCGACTTCCCTCTGGGTGGCGGTCTTACTCCCGGCCACCGGTCAAGAACCGGATCTGAAAACAAGTGCCTTAGGCTACGCCTGGGCCGACCACGCCACGCTCTCGCGACTTGCGCCAATTCGATTGAAAGCAAAGGACTTCCCGAAGGCACGCCTTTTGTTTTCGAGGACGCATGAACCATGGTCACGGCGAATTCCTCTATCGGCAGCTTGACAGGCCGCAGACCCGCGCGTCAGACTTTGATTTGGTGTTGGGGCCTTTTCTTGGCGATCTCGGAGGATACTCGATTGAAGCTGTTACGTTTCTTTGTCCTGCTTGGCTTGGCGTTGCCTGCTTGGGCGCAGTACGCGGGGCCGGCAATCCTCTCGCGCGGTGAAGCTCCGGCAGCGATGATCGCGCCGAAGGTCGATTTTAACTTCTCGGTGGCTGTTTCGGGCACTTATACCAACGGGCTGGCCGGCGTTTCCGCGCCGACCGCGCAAGGTCAACTGGCAAATTTGTCGTCGTACGGAGTGGGGGTGGTTTTCGGCGTCAGCGGGGCACACACATGGCGGCATACTCATCTCGGGCTGAACTATGGCGGAGGCTTTAGCTACTATCCGAAAGCCAGTGTTGCCGACGGGCTCCAACAGGGACTCTTGCTCGGCCTCACGCACCAGTTTACCAAGCACATTTCGCTCTCACTACAGGAAAGCGCCGGATGGTTTAGACAATTCGCCCCCTCTACCGTTTCGCTGAACTCCTCCGTGCCCTTCGATCCCTCGCAGAGCAATATTCCGACTACGGATTTTTACGACAATCGCACCATTTACACCAGCAGCGGGGCAAACTTAATCATCCAGAAGTCCGCGCGGCTTTCTCTTGCCCTGGGAGGCAGCTACTTTGCGGACATTCGGCAGTCGAGCCTGCTTTATGGCGCCAAAGGCGAGAGCGCCACTGGAAATCTGCAATATCGCGTATCGCGCAGGGCCACTATCGGGGGTGGTTACACCTTCAGCCATTACTCCTACACGCACAGCTTCGGCGGCGCCTACGTACAAGGCGCCAATGTCAGCTTATCGCTGCGCTTGAGCCGCGGCACCGAGTTCTCGATGTACGGCGGCGCCTCCCGGGTGGAGAGCAGTTTTGAAGTAACGGTGCCCATCGATCCCATCATACTCGCCATCCTCTGCCCCCCCAACCAACTGGGGCCCAATGGTCTGCCCCTGCCCTGCCCGGTTTCCGCGGCGAATTACATAAACCACAATCTCACCTGGAGCCCGTCTTTCGGCGCCCGGTTCTCGATGTCCTTCCGGCGGGGCGTGGCTTACGTCACCGTGGCGGAAGGCATCACCCCGGGGAACGGCCTGTTCCTCACATCGCGGGCTGCCACGGCCGCAGCTGGATACGGTTACACCGGCCTGCGGAAATGGAGTATGAATATTGGTGTTTCGTATGTCTCCGCGCTCTCCCTGGGGAATGTTCAGGGCGGCTATGGCCAAATTAGTGGATGGTATGGCGTGAGCCGGCAGATCGTGAGTTGGCTGAACATCGTTTCCTCGTTGAATGCTACCCAATACACCAGTAATTCCTTCACCGGCTATAACCGCCTGATCTATAGCGCGTCGTTGGGACTCGGTTACTCTTCTCACAACATTCCCCTGCGATTCTTCTAGTTCCGTGACCGCGCGCGGCTCGGAACAGAGCCACGGCCGTGAGGGAGTGGAGTTACGTGGCGGTCTTCATTCGCTTAACTCTCGCCGATTCCCGTCAGGCGAACGAGTCTCGCGACGAGGTTCCGTCGTTCGTAGGAGGCAATCGCCTCAGGGTCTGGGGTGGGAAAGTGGTGAGGTTTGCCGTCCAACCGGTTGAAGGCATCCAAAATGAGGTTGCCGATGGCTGAAGCATCGGAGCCCTTGACCGCCACGCCGCCGCCAGTCTCGGCAAGCAAGCGGCCTACCTCGCCTTCCGGGGGGGAAAGAGCCAGGGTCGGCAGCGTGGTGGCCAGGTAGTCAAAAAGCTTTCCCGCATGCGCGGTGGGATCGTTGGAGGCCAGCAGCAGGTAGTCGGTCTCCTGGAGGAGTCGTACTCCGTCGGCGCGAGGAAAGAATCCCATCTTCACCAGCTTGAATTTGCGGCCCTCCAACTGGGCCTGCGCCTCCGCGGCGATGCGGCCGATAAAGCGTAATTCCACGCGTGCGCGAAGTTCCTCCGGCAGGCGATCCAGTTCTTCGAGGAAGAGGCTGATGTCGTAAGGCCGCGTGGCGTAGAGGGTGCCGTAGTAGGTGATCACCAGGTTGTTGCGACCCTGGCGGGAAGGGTGGAAGCCGCGATAGAGGTCCGCGTCGAAACCGTTGGGTATAAAAAGAAACTTCGTCTCAGGCTGATCGGGATAGCGAGCCCTCATGGCGTCGCGCTGGGCAGGTGTCACGGCGACGATGAAATCGCTGGCGCGCATGGCGGCGCCTTCCAAACGGATCGCCAGCCGCTGCTTGGCATCGGTTCGCGCGGAATCGAAGTGGGGGAGATAATAGCCGAGCCAGTCATCGCGGATTTCGGTGATCCACGTCACTTGGGGGAACTCCCGCTTCAGCCGCGGAACGAGGGCGAAAAGCGAGAACGGCGGTATGTTGAGGAGGACCGTGCCGATTCCCTCCTCGCGGATTACCCGGCGCGCGCGGCGCAGCACGAACGGCACCCAGAATTTCTGTACGTCTGGATTGAAAAAACGCTGCACGGCCTCTTTGACAAGCTTCTTCCCTCCGTGTACGATCCCGGAATCGGCGCCGGGCGTACCGGGCGGACGGCCCGCGTTCCCGGAGATCTTACTCCAAAGCCGATCACGTAGAAAATACGGCACCCCGGGATTGAACACCCGATACACACGGGTTTGCGGTGGGACCTGTTGCAGTAAGTCCGGGTCGTAAAGAGGAGTATTCGGGTTCTTGGGCGCTATGACCGAGACTTCGAAGCCATGGGCGGGGAGGTGGCGGGTGTACCCGGCATAGCGCGGCGGTCCCACTCCGCCGCTGGGAGGGAATAGGTAGGTAATGATAAGGATTCGGCGGGCCATTAGCAGGGCCGGCGGTTACCGGGGCCTAAGCATAGAATGCACAAATCCGCTGGCAGACGTAATCTATATCCTGCGCCGACAAGGCGGAGTGAATCGGGAGGGCGAGAACTTCGCGAGCCGCCTTTTCGCTTTCGGGGAAATCCCCTTCGCGGTAGCCGAGATCGCGGAAGCAAACCTGTTGGTGCAGGGACAGTGGGTAGTAGATCTCCGAGCCCACGCCGCTCTCCTGCAGAAAGGCCTTGAGCTGGTCGCGGCGCGGGGCGCGAATCACGAACTGATTGTAGACGTGGCGGGTCTGGTAGGAAGCCGGCTCGGGAAGCCCGATGGCGAG
>Ga0302320_10025242_pt1 | contig 11567 bp, 8 predicted proteins | sample Bog_T0_3_FD_202130 | JGI IMG/M metagenome (GOLD analysis project Ga0302320, IMG submission 202130) | Peat permafrost microbial communities from Stordalen Mire near Abisko, Sweden - Bog_T0_3 | ecosystem: Environmental > Terrestrial > Soil > Wetlands > Peat | place: Sweden: Abisko, Stordalen Mire... | reverse complement strand
ACAAAGGATGGCTTCGTGCGGTTTTCGACCCTCAAGTAGGCACTGCTCTGAGTGCCATTCATGACAGTGTGAATACACCTTGGACAGTCGAATCTCTGGCCGAAGCGGCGGGCATGTCTCGTTCCGCATTCGCAGCGCGTTTTAAAGAGCTACTCGGACAAACACCGCTGGAATATGTAACCGAGTGGCGGATGCAGAAGGCGATGCAGTTACTCGAACAGCGTGACAAGAAACTCATAGACGTTGCTCGGTCGGTCGGTTACGAGTCCGACGCCGCGTTCAGTAAGGCGTTCAAGCGAGTTGTCGGGGCCAACCCTGGTGAATACCTCAGACGTGGTATTTGAAGACAAGGGGCATGCCGAAATGGCGGAAGAAAAGAGTTCCGTTTCGAAAGCTTTAAAGAAGAAGCTTCGCTCGCTCGGAGCTGCTGGAACACCGAAAGTCTATGCTTCCTGAGATCGTTCGCCTCAGGTGAGACCCGACCGGAGGGCCGTGTTGAACGCAGGATCGCAAATCGCGCGCAAATGACAAAGCCCGCAGCAACTTCGCTACGGGCTTGCTGGTTATGTGCGGCGTGTCGCGGTCGGGTTTGCGACACGCTTCAAGAACGTGCTGGGCGTGGGGCCGATTGAATACCTGATGCATTGGCGGATGGCCGTGGCGAAGGATGAACTGCGACGCGGAAAGCGAAGCATCGGCGAGATTGCGCCGGCTGTAGGGTTTCAGTCGTCGAGCGCTTTCAGCACATCGTTCACCAGGACGGTGGGGTGTTCTCCGAAAAGGTTTGCTGGAAAAACTGCCTAACGCAGCCGCCCAAGCCTTCAAGGTTCTTGCCGGAATAGCTAGATTGTGAACGGCGAGGGCAAGGCCAGAAAGCACACAGTCGACTTACCCGAAAACGCGACTCCGCAGGAACAAGGAACCATCGGGCAACAGGAGGGCGCTTTCGAAAAGTAATCCTGCAATCATGCGTTACGGGCACTCAAAGAGTGCTTTTGGCTGGCACCGTCAACGGAAGGCCTGATCTCGTTAGGCAACCGGATTTATGCTCTCTGGAATCAGTTATCTATCTGAGCCGATTACTGCGCAGAATTGACTTGAAAAGGCTGCCATACTTGCGGGCAAGGAGGTCGCTTGTATGCGCAGAAAAAAGTCAAAGCCCAATTATCGAAAGATCGTCCTTCGCCTGCCGGATCTCGACCACGCAAAAGCATCTGTACTCAACAGCCTGCGCTCTTCACAATCACGACGCAACTATCGCTTTGCGATGGACCGATTCATCGCCTGGTACTGCTCGGAGCCACGCCTAGCGCTCAATCGCGCCGTCGTGCTCAGATTTCGACTCTATTTGGAGAGCCTCGGATTGGCGTCCGCAACTATCAACCAGAGGCTCGTTGCTGTACGGCGTCTTGCTTACGAAGCGGCAGATTCTGGTCTGCTGAGTCCTGAATTGGCGGCGGGCATCCGGCGTGTGAAGGGCGTCAAACACCTGGGCCAGCGATCTGGAAACTGGTTGACTATCGATCAAGCCCAATTACTCGTTGACAAATCTGACGGCGATGGGCTTAGAAACAAGCGAGACTTTGCGATGATTTCCATTCTTCTTGGCTGCGGTATATAGCGAAACCAGAGTTGATGTATCCCGAAACCACAGCGCTCAAGTTGACGCGACCATCAGGGAGCGGCAACCCTGCACAAAGTTCAACAGGACACAGTTACTCTGGTTTCGCTCTAAGACGAGCGGAACTCGCAGCCCTAAACATCGGCGACATTCAGATTCGTCAGAGACATTGGGCAATCGTTGATCTGATTGGAAAAGGCGGTCATGTCCGAACGGTCCCGATGCCGACATGGGTGAAGGATTCAGTGGACCAATGGCTCGCCGCTACTGACCTGAAGCATGGCCGAATCTTTCGCGCTGTGAGCCGGCACGGCTCGTGCTGGGGTCGAGGAATCTCCGAGAATGTTGTCTGGTACGTTGTGCGCGAATGCGCAAAGCGTCAGGGCCTTGAGCACATTGCGCCGCACGATCTTCGCCGCACATGCGCCAAGCTGTGCCACTCAAACGGTGGAGAACTTGAGCAAATTCAGTTTCTCCTTGGTCATGCATCGGTTCTAACAACAGAGCGCTATCTCGGTTCCAAGCAGAATCTGGAGGAACCGGTCAATGACCGATTCGGGCCGCTGAATAAACACGAGACTCCGAGAGCACGAGAACCTGATATTGCTCGATGAGATCAGAGTATTGGCATTCAGGCAACAGCAAACGAATCGTGTGCGGCAGCCGTTCCTCGAAATGACCATAGAACTCGCCGACGGTCACTGATCGCCGAAGGAAGAGCTGTGTGCATGGGGTGATCTTGCCAGTTGGGAGCACGGCCTTTTTATCACATTTGTGAACTGACCACTGGTTAATAGCCGGCGGCTTCAAGTTACAGATGGAAGCCGATCGATCGGCCATTCGGCCGATACAATACCTGATTGACTACCGAATAAACTTGCTCAAGTGCCCCCTGATAACCGACACGGATTCGGAAGTGATCACCAGCGCGACGTGGTTCGTGAATGCCGATGGAGTAATGTGCGATTCCAGCTTCGTGGGCCACATCCTGCGCTGAGTCAGGAGCCAGCAGAAGATTGGACCCGCTTAGATGAGAAGCAAGCACCTGGTAATCTCCGACATAAACTTCGTCGACGGGCAGAGCTCGTAATGAAGGCGACGGCACGGGCGAGACAACCACCAGATCGCGAACGCCCAGTTCGCGGAGCCAGCCGCACAGATCGGCCAGCAGATCAGGCTCAGCGGCAACCGCAGCGCGTATGCGGCTGAGCGCATGCAGATGGTCAACCATGGCATCGAGCAAGCGCATGCGCTGAATGCGATATTTCTTAGGAATCGGCTGGCCAGAGATCGCGACAAGCCGATTGAGGATTTCATCGGTTTGGCGCATGCCAGTCCAGGCAGAGAGTGTAAGTCCTGGCATGCCGACTAGAGAGAGTTCCCCGGCCGCGTCGCTCATTTGATTGCCCAACGCCAGATATGCCGAGCACTCTGCCATTTGCTCCATCTGAGAGGTCGCGACTCCGCCATCGATGACAGCCCGGTCGCCGGCATGGCCATCGAGAGCGGTGCTGATGTCGGGGACAACTAGTGGCGTCAAACCAAAGGATTCCGCAGCTTCTTTGAGCCACTCCAGATCGCCGATGGAAAGATGCACTCCCGGAAGGATTAGCAATTTAAGAGTGTTGCTTGGTGAACGATAACAATGTTTATGCAAGGAATTATTTACCAATGCGCGTGTGGTCTTGCCCCATCCCTGTTCAAGCGAGCCTTCGAAGTCCGGCGTATGCAAGAAGATTATCTCCGTCGTCTGCACGCCGACTTTGCGTGGCAGCATAACCTCGGAGGCGCCTTGCATATCCATAGCCCCGGTAGAGATTACAGCGATCATCTCCGGACGATCCTTCTCAAGCTCCGCCACAGCTTCGCGCAGTGCCGTTTGACCACCGTAGATCGTGTCGCTGTCATTCATGTTGACGGTGGAAAGGTTAATCTGTTCGCCGAAATATCGGCTGAGAAAAACCAGACCGCTGGCGGCACATCCCTGTGCGCCGAAGAGCAACGGGGAACAGCCGCGTACGCCTTGCAACGCCAAAGTTGCTCCGGTTGGCTGCGTCAGAGCAAACGGATTGATGCAACCGGACGGCGGCGTAACGATCTTTGCCGGAGTGGCGTTTATCGTGGAACGTGGTGAATCGGCCTTTTCATGCACCAGACGCAGAACAGGCGAATTCACCAGCAGGTCGATTTCTTCGAGCAGATTCAGCATACCGTCAAAACCAAGCAGGCTAAAAGTGCGCTCGTGGCTGATTTCGACGCAAGGAAGGCCGTACTTATGGGCGAGATATTTCATACCGCCACCGGAGAGAACCAAGTCAACGCCTCCGGCTTTCAACAATCCTTCCAGCTCGTTCTCTTTCCACTCTGTCAATCCGGTCTTGCGGCACTTTTTGCGAAGAATGGCGTGAAGTTCTTTGTCGTGTTCCGAACATTTATGCAGAGAAACTCCGCGCACAATCAGGCCGGCGGTCTGCAAATCATCGATCAGACTCCAGGTTTTAACGCCACCGGCATAGATCATCACCCGCTTGCCATCGAGCCGGGAACGATGCTTGGCCAAAGCTGTCCTGAATCGTTGTTGTTCCTTCTCTAGCCACGCACAAACTCTCTGTTCGACTTCAGCGTCGGCACCGTTGGCAACGAGAACACTCGCCAGATGCCGTAGCGTGTCAGCAAAAGCGCGGCTGCCATAAACGCTGCCGCATACAAAGGGAATGCTATATTGCACATGCAAATACTCGGCCAGTTGCGGCATCGCCTGCGAGCAAAGATCCAGACTAACCTTGGCGCGGTGCGCCGTAGCAATCTCCTGATAACGCGCATCGCCGGGGATCGAAGCCAGAATACGGATTCCCAAAGAACGTAACAGCGAACGTAGTTGCGCGACCTCGCCATGCACGTTGAATTCGCCGATCAGATTGATGTCGGCATTGCCGCGAAACGCCGGCTCGATTGTCCCGATGACCTGTTCACAAAGCAGGCGAACCGCCAGCCTGTGCCCGGTTTGTTTTCCTCCCGCCAGTCCAGGCGCTTCGACGGCCAGCACAGGAACCCCAAGCCGAAGACTGGCGGATTTGCACTCGGCACGTAGATCCTCACCAAACATCGCCGTCAAGCAGCTTTGATACACGAAGATTGCCGCCGGAGCTAGCTCGGCGGCAACACGGTCGAGTAGCCCTTGCAGGCGTTCGCTACCGCCCATAATCAGCTCAACTTCGCCCAGCGCAGTGGTAACGGAACAACGGTGAAGATGCGATCCACTGCTGGCCGTGGGCCGCGAGGCCCAGACGTGGCCCAGGCAACTGGCGCTGCCATGCACGACATGCACAGCGTTCGTGATCGGCTGCAACACAAGTTTGGCTCCGCGCAGCGCGCAGCCGCCCCGATCGCACTGTTCCCTGTCTTTTATAAATGCCGCTGCCTGCAAACAGGTTCCCATATAGCCTCCCGCGATTATCTTTCGATCAATTGTTGAAATGATTCTTGCGCTGCCCATCCGGGCCTAGCCCATGCAGCATATTGTCCGCCTCGTTATCAGTTAGTTCGTAGTGATAGAACTGTTTGTAGTACGTCTGAACTTCATCCTTCATCTTCAGATCTTTGAACAAATCCGGATATAGCTTCTGCGCCATATACTCCGTCAGCAGTACGCCCTCACTGCTGCTGTCCCAATAAAAAACGCCATCTGGAATGACATATACCCGTCGATTGCGAATTGCAGAAATGTCCCGCCACTTTGCGTCCTTCAGCACAAGATCTGGAGAATATTGACGTCCGACAAAGACGACATCCGGATTCCACTGCAATATTTCCTCAATAGAAACCTTCGCGATATTGTTCGTACGCGAATTTCGGATCACCATATTTGCGCCTGCCATTTCGCCATACCAGGTGATATTTTCATTATTGCCAAGCGTGTTGAGAGAGGACGGCCCTCGCAGGTAATACACTTTCAACCGGCTGGCTTCTGGAATTCTCTGTGTGCGCTCCATGACATAGTGGGTTTTTTGATCGTAGTAGGAGGACCATATGTCTGCTTTCCGGCTCGCATCGCCTCCCAAGACTTTTCCATAGAGACGCACCTCGGATTTCATCTTTTCATTGAAATCTCGTATCGATGTGGAAACGATTCTTTCTGGCTGAGGTATAACTGCGACCATGCCGCTTCTCGCTAGCTTATCGAGTCCTCTTGGGCTATCCCAGAAAAATACGACCTGAACATTTTGCTTCAGCAGATCCTCGACGTTTGGATTATGGCTGTTGTGCATCAAGGGTATTTGCTGCACACTGGGATTGGTGCGCACCATCCAGGGAGGTCCGCTTGATGCCCGCATTGCAATTCTGTTGCCTGCTCCTACAAGAAAAGCCTTTTCATAGGAGGCGCCCGTAAGACACGCTATCCGTTCCACGTGCTCAGGGATCAAAACCCTTCTGCCTGCCACGTCAATCACCATACGCGTAGCTGATATGTTTGCCTGCCTGTTATTAATTAAGCGGAAAACGGTCGGCAAAAGAGAAACTGCACAAACAAGTGCAAGGATTTTGATTCTGGCGCGGCCTTCTACTTTGAGCTTCATGCTGTTTACCTCGCAACTGTAGAAGTGGAAAACCAGAAAGACCTTACACATAGGCTTGAAACATGCATAATGCGAGAAGTATTCTCCTGCATATTTCATACCTGCGAGTTTAGAATTGCACACTCATTGATGTGGCAACAATGCGCGGGCTGCCTAGATAGAGCATTGATCCACCTTTCGTTGTCCAGTAGTTCTCGTTTGTGATGTTGTTTGCGTTCGCGCGAAATGTTACTTCCCTGCCGCTTACTTTTCGCTGATAGCGCAGCCCTAGGTCACCGGGAAGAATGCGCGGAATAGAAACTGTGTTGGTATTATTAACCCACTCTTTTCCCGTGTAATAGATTCCGCCTGTCAGAAAGAGTCCCTTGATTCCAGGCAGCGCATAGTCTCCATAGAGTCTGGCCATGGAACTGGGAACTGCCTGAGGCGATTTACCACTCAGGGATGCAGTGCTCGTTTTGGTGATGGAGGCATCTAGAAAGGAGAATCCACCCAGCAGCGTGAAGTTGTGCGTGAGCTTGCCGGTACAGGTTGCTTCTACACCGGTATGCACTTCGCGGCCGTCCTCGCTGTAGATTTCGGAAGTCGCATCGGTATATGCGTTGGCTTGGCTGATCCGGAAAAAAGCGGCGTTCAGGCTCATTTTGTGGATGAGTGACTTGACGCCTGCCTCGATCTGATTACTTATATAGGGAGGAAGTATCTGGTTCGCGTTTTTGGCGCTGCTGGGCGCGGTTGGCCCCTCCGCTAGTGCTTCGATATATGACACATACGCCGTAACCGATGATATAGGCTTATACATTACCGCGACGCTCGGCGTAAATGAGCCTTTATCGTAGATGGTCGCTTTGCCTCCCGTGCTGGCTGGAAAGTTCTCATCTTTGATCTTTGCATAGGCAACGCCGGCCAGCGCATACCAGTTATGACTTAGAGTCAACTGATCGGCGATGATCGCCGACTGCCGGGTTCTGGATTCCATGGGAATGTATGGGCCGCTGCGGGTAATCGTGACATTGGGGAACGGCTCATACCCAGGATTGGAGATGTTGAAGATGGTGGTGCCTTCATAGAATTGTGTACCTTTACTCGATGTGGAGCTATCGGGAACATAATCTACTACATAGCCGGCGCTAAGCCTGTGCGCGGCAAAACCAGTTTGGAAAGCGCCATCGACAAAGGCGTTCCCCTGGAATGTCTCGTCCTTGTTCTGCCCTGGATAATAGAGCATTTCTTCCGTGTAGTCACCGCTGTTGTTCGTCCAGACTTCGCGTAGGCTGCGAGCATCCGCAAGGCCTTTGCTGTGGCGGAAAGCCGCGCGAAGGGTGAACGTCCTATTGATGGCAGTGGTTAGATTGGTGCCGTAGGTTGCATTGGTGTTTTCAAATCCAGCATACGGCGCGGCATAGTTCCGCGAGGCGTCGGGGGCTTTTGGCACTATAGTCGCCTTACCGAGTTTAAAAAAAGACTGAAAGTGCTCAAGGGATCGATGGTAGTAGGTTGCATCGAAGGCCAACATCGTTTTCGGCGTAATATGCCAATCAAAAGCACCACTGTACATCATTCTTCTATGTGTTTCTTTATCGATTCCTGTGCTGCCATTATCCACGCCCAGCAGGTTGACTCGGTAGCCAAATTTCTCCTTCATGTCCAGTGGCCCGCCAGCATCGATATGTATATATGCTTGTTCGCCACCGTAATCCCCAAACGTGACCTTGGACATACGTTTAGGAGTTGGACGTTTGAGTATGTAATTGACCATTCCAGCAGGTGTCGCAATGCCATACAAAAAGCTGTCGGCACCGCTCAGTATTTCAATTCTCTCCTTGTTCTCAAGATAGGTTCCACTACTCATATCCTGACGCATTCCATCGAGCGCTTCGTTGTCGCTATTGATAAATCCACGGATGGACAGATAATCACCCGTTCGGTTGGAGCCCATCTCGGGATTGACCGTCGGATTGAGTTTAAGCGCGTCGGTGGGGTTACTAGCCTGTATATCTTCGATCAATGCCGATGGCGTAACGCTGATTGAGTACGGGGTATCTTGAAGCAACATTTGTCCCAGCGGCCCAACAGTGGCTGAGGTGGACCGGTATCCACTCTCGGCGCTGCCCTCCTTGGGTACAACCTTCTTCTCCTTGGTTCCAGAGACCACGACTTCAGGAAGCGTTGTGTCCTGTGCAGCGTCAACTTTTCCGGCAGACGAGGCGGCGGTTGTTTGCGCAGCGGAAATCGGCACCAGGCCGATGACAATTATCAGCACAGCTGCCAGAGTGTAGATAAAAGATCTAAAACAATGTTGATGAATGAATACAGTCATAAGGGCATCTCCTTTTTTTACAGAGTTGCGTTTACGAATCTAACCGGAACAGAACTGGCACAACCACCCATGCTGTGACCGCACGTCCCTCCTTTTTCGCTGGGTGAAAAATCCATCTTCGCAATGCTTTCAACGCCGCATCGTCCAGTTCGCCGTAACCCGAACTGGAGAGAACCTCGGCCTGCTGAACGGTGCCTTTGTCGCTGATCAGCACATGCACACCAACGCGACCGATCCATCCCTTTCGGCGCGCTTCGCGCGGATATTCTGGAGCCGGACTGGAAATAATCCAGGGCGACTCATCGGTTTTGCCTGCGACCTCAGCCGGTGCCGTATCACCGCCTCCATGAGGAGTTCCAGAGATGTTTGACCGCGCCGTGGTTGAAGCGGATGCCGACTGCACAGGCGCGCAGTTGCAACTCTTTCCTGCTTCGGCCGCATCATCGAAATGCAAGTTGGGAGCAATGTCGGTGGTTTGTGACTCGAGTTTCGGCAGAGCGATCTCTGCCGTCGGTGGCGCGGTGGTCTCCACGCGCTTTCGGACCTCCGGCGCGGAGTATTTTGTCGCTTGCGGTACGCGCGGCGCTGCGCCCAGATGCATCTCCAGCACAATGCGCTTGGTTGCGGGAACATGAAGCATTCGACGCTGAGCGCCGATTCCGAACGCTGTGGAGAACACCGCCACGTGAAGCGTAATCGAGATACCAAGAATGGATTTCATACTCGTCTCCGTCAATCAGTGCAGGCTTTCCGCATACTGCGGGCTTTCCAAGTAGTTCGGACTTCCCGCCTCTCTGGACGACAAAGGAATGCAGAAGCGAACGTTCTTGCCCTGCCGCGTATGAATGCCAAACAGTTCCGCGTTCACGCGATAAGTTTCTCGAAGATACTGCTCGGAGATCATCTCTTCCGGAGCGCCCACGGCGAAGCTTTTGTCTCGACCAATGATGGCCACCTTCGAGGCATAAGCCAGGGCGTGATTCGGCGAATGCGTGGTGAGAATCACGCTAACCTGTTGCGTCCGCACCACGGTGCGAATATGCTCGAGCACACGAATCTGATTGCCGAAATCTAGGTTTGAAGTTGGCTCGTCCATCACCAGCAGTTCGGCCTGCTGCGCCAGAGCGCGAGCCACAAGAACCAGTTGCCGTTCGCCGCCGCTGATCTCTGTATAGGAACTTTCGCGCAGGTGCTCGATATTCATCGTCCGCAGCGCGTCCTCAGCAATCTTTACGTCTTTCGTGGTCGGCGACGAGAAAACGCAGAAGTGGGCTGTGCGGCCCATTGTTACCACGTCGATGACGCGAAACGGAAAAGGCGGCGTATGCGCCTGAGGCACATACGCGATCTTGCGCGCCAGGTGACGCAGATTCAGCCGCTGAACGTCTTTGCCGTTTAGAAGAATTTCTCCACCGATGCGCTGAAGAGAGCCCAGAATCGTGCGGAAGAGCGTGGTCTTGCCGACTCCGTTCGGGCCCAGCAAGCAGAGCAGTTCGCCCGTGCACAGCGTAAAGGAGACATTCTCGACAACGGTTCTCGCGCCGTATCCGCAACTGATGTTTTTGACCTCAAGCATGGCTACACCCATCCTTTCCGCGAGCGCAGCAGCAGGTAGAGAAACAGCGGCGCGCCAAGGATCGAGGTGACAATTCCGATGGGGATCTCGCTGAGAAACAGAATGCGCGTCAGGTCGTCGACCGCCAGCAGAAAAGCGGCGCCCATCACGATTGAAGCCGGAATCAGATAGCGGTAGTTGGGGCCAACTACAAAGCGCGCCATGTGCGGCACGATCAGTCCCACCAGCGAGATAACACCGCCGATGGCCACTCCGGCGGCCGTAACCAGCGTTGCGAAGCAGACGAGAAAAAAGCGCAGAAGGTTCGTGCGCACACCCATCGCGCGGGCCTCTTCGTCTCCGAAGGCCATCACGTTCAGGTTCCAGCGCAGAAGCACAATGCCGGCCATCCCGAACAGAATCGGAACTGCTGCGACGGCGATGTCGTTGATGCTGATCGTCGCCAGGCTGCCCATCATCCAGAAGGTAATTGACGGCAGGGTATTGTTAACATCCGCGACCAGGGTGACGATGGAGATGAAGGAATTAAAGAGCGTACCGACAATGATGCCGCTCAAGATCATGATTAGAATCGGCACACCACCTTTGGAAAACAGAACGCCGATCATATAAGTGATGCCGACCGCTATCATTCCAAAAACGAACGCAGAAAGCTGCGTGACCACCAAGCTCTTGCACAGGTACAGCGAAAGTGCGGCGCCGAAACTGGCGCCGGTCGAGACGCCCAGAATATCCGGCGAAACCATTGGGTTCCGGAACATTCCCTGATACGCGGCACCTGAACAGGACAAACCAGCGCCGATCAGCGAGGCAGCCAGAATGCGTGGCAGACGAACTTGCAGGATGACTATTTCCATCTTCGGCGCCCAATGCGGAGTGAGCGCGAAGAACTTCGAGAAAAGAATCGACATAGCCGTCAGCGGTGGAACGGGGAAATGCCCGATCGTGAGCGAAAGCACGAAGAGCGCCAGAAGGAGAAACACCGCCGCTGTCAGCCGGTAGAGCATGGCCACCTCGTTTCTCAAAGCCTTTTGTTAGCAAGTGCATGGCTGCACGTAGATTGAGTCCATGCGAGGAGTGATATGAATTAAAGTGCATTTGGCTTGCCAAAACCACCCAGGGCGTATGTTTGATTTGCAACCTATTTGGTTATCAGCTATTTAGCCGGAGTATTGATCATGTCATTGCAGCGGTATAGAGGTTTACAGATGCTTTATCTTGTACCAAAATGTTCAAAGTCTGTTGAATGCGTACGTTTTGCGATTTCCAGCATTTTGATAGTCTTGCTTTTCTGTTTTACCCGAATTTGGCCTCACGATTCATACCGTCATGGCACAGAATGAATTCTGGCTTTACGCCAAATCGCCATAACCGGCCAATGTCTGCCCATTTTCATTCAGGTGGTGCGAAGTTTACGAATTTCGGCGAGGATCTTGGTGAGTCGGTTTGAAAGCCGGTCGAGGCGAGAGCGAG
>Ga0302320_10025241_pt1 | contig 11568 bp, 11 predicted proteins | sample Bog_T0_3_FD_202130 | JGI IMG/M metagenome (GOLD analysis project Ga0302320, IMG submission 202130) | Peat permafrost microbial communities from Stordalen Mire near Abisko, Sweden - Bog_T0_3 | ecosystem: Environmental > Terrestrial > Soil > Wetlands > Peat | place: Sweden: Abisko, Stordalen Mire... | reverse complement strand
CTCACCTCGCGCTACGAGTTCAACCAGATCACCCAGACCAACGGTGGCCTCACCGCGCCGCTCACGCTGCCCTCCCAGGCCTTCAACAGCGGCACAACCAACCAGACGCTGCAACTCATAGACACCCATATCTTCGGCGCGCATATCGTCGATGAAAGCCACTTCCAGTACATCCGCACCCGCCTGCGTCAGGACGCTGTGAGCAACGCGCCCACGCTGCTGGTGGAAGGCAGCTTCAACGGCGGCGGCAACGCCGCGCAATCGCTGCGCGACAACCAGGACCACTTCGAGTTCCAGCAGGCGCTCTCTGTCGACCGAGGCGTGCACTACCTCCGCTTCGGCGCGCGCTACCGGCTGCTGCGCGAGGGCAACCTCTCTACCGCGAACTACAACGGCCAGTTCATCTATCCTTCACTCGCGGCCTATCAGGCAGGCGCTGCCAGCGAGTACAACCTCACTGCCGGCCTGTCCGGCGCGACGCTGCTGACCGGCGACCTGGCCGTCTATGTCGAGGACGAGTGGAAGCCCACGGCGGCGTTCACCCTCGACCTCGGCTTCCGACTGGAGAGCCAGTCGGCCATCCCCGACCATCTCGACCCCATGCCGCGCGTCGGCGCCGCGTGGGCATTGCGCCGCAAGGGACAGAAGACCACGTCGGTAATGCTCCGCGGGGGCGGCGGCCTCTTCTATGACCGCTTCAGCTCCGCCGACATCCTGACCTCGGTCCGCCAGAACGGCCTCAGCCAGCAGACCTACACGATCAGCAATCCAACCGCCTGCACGCCCTTTCCTGCCTGCCTGAATCTCGCCGCCACACAGCCCACACCGTACCTCATCGCCCCCAACTTCCGCTCCGAGTCCGGCTGGATCGGCGGAGCCTCAGTCGAAAAGTTCCTCGGCAAGATCGGCACGGCCAGCGCGAACTACTTCGCCATCCGCGGCGTGCATCAGTGGGTCTCGCGCAACATCAACGCTCCGCTGCCCGGGACGTACAACCCCAGCGTCCCCGGCAGCGGGGTGCGTCCGCTGGGCGGCTCGCAGAACATCTACGAGTTCGACTCGCCCGGCATTCAGAAGAGCCAGACCCTCTACTTCAATACTCGCCTGAACCCCACCCGGAAGCTGACGCTCTATGCCTCCTACTTTTTGCAGCGCAGCAACACCGACGGCAACGGCGCGGAGACCTTCGCCTCCAACTCATACAACCTGCCGCAGGACTTCGGCCGCGCCACCGGCACCCAGGCGCAGCAGCTCTTCACCGGAGGCTCGCTGGAGCTGCCGTTCGGCATCAGCGCCAATCTGTTTGTGTCCGCGCAGACCGGCCAGCCGTTCAACATCACCACCGGCACTGACCTCAACGGTGACACCCAGTACAACGACCGCCCTGCCTTTGCCACCGCGCCCACGGCCGCGTCGGTGGTCTACAGGACGCGCCTCGGAGCCTTCGACGCCAACCCCCAGCCCGGCGAGGCCATCATCCCCATTAACTATGGGACCGCGCCAAGCTTCGTCTACGTGGACCTGTCCGCCAGCCGCAGCGTCAAGTTCGGCCCCCGACCGCCTGCAACAGCTCCAGCGTCTGCCGCAGCGGGAGTGCCCGCGGCAGATAGTAAGACTCCTCCGCCCAGGGCCGACCCGCCGTTCTCGCTCAGCTTTACCGTGGACGCGACCAACCTGCTGAACCACCGCAACCCCGGCGTGCCGGTGGGCGTGCTCAGCTCCCCGCTCTTTGGGCAGTCCATCTCCCTGAACGGCGTCTTTACCCCCAACACGGCGGCCAACCGGGTCATCTTTCTACAGACGACCTTTGCCTTTTGACCTTTGCCTTTTGAATTGCGGCTTGGGTAACAAATTTGTTACCCTGCATAGGTGATCGAGCTTGTCGAGTGTATCGTCTCACGGGGCGTGTCGCCGTATTCAAAATGGCGCTTATCACTGGACGGCTCAACCCCGCGCCCTAATCACAGGAGCAGTCCTCCGACTAAGTGAGGGGAATTTCTCAGCCGCCAAGGGAGTTGGAGCGGGCGTCTATGAGTTAAGGATGCACTTCGGTCCCGGCTACCGTGTTTACTTTGGCAAGGATGGCGAACATCTGGTCATCCTGCTCGGTGGAGGCACCAAGCAACGCCAGCAGCATGACATTCTCGCAGCGCAGGCTCTTTGGAAGCGGTACAAGAGCGGGAAGAAGGAGGCAACATGATTGCGATTCGTCCGCTGAGTGTTTCTATCCAGGAAGACCTGCAAGATCCGCTTTTTCGGCGGACATTTTTGGGCGAGGCTCTCGAAGCCATAATCTCCGGGGATATCGAGCATGGCAAAGTCGTGCTGCGCGAGTACATCAACGGTACCCTCGGCTTTGTAAAATTGGGCGCAGCTCTGGGCAAATCGCCCAAGAGCCTTATGCGGATGTTGAGCCCCACCGGGAACCCGAACCTACGCACCTTTGCCAATATGCTGGCTTATCTCCAGAAAGTGGACAGCATGGTGCTGACCGTCAAGGGCATTGCCACGGAAAATCAGCCCAAAGCCGCTTGACCGGGCCTGCTTCCTTCCCTTATCCTTAAGACTCGCGCAGTTTCGCGACTGCACCTGGAGTGTGCCTGTGTCCGGTCTATTGGATATTGGGCGGCAACGAGGCAGCGGGCGAGACACCGAGGTGAGTCCCTTGGGGCAGGGCGTCTTCCGCTAGTCGAGAAGCGCGCCGGCCATCGAAGCACCCACTCCCCAGCCCAGTTTCTTAGGCTCTGTGCGCTCAACCGCAACTCCGGCTTTTGGCCTGCGCGGACACAGTGTCCGTGCGCGCTCTGCCGCCCAACGTACTGACTGCACCCCCCTCTTCGCGCTTCAAGCCGCGCAGTCCGCTCCACGAAGACGGCAGATGTAAGGAGTAACCCCGATGAACCTGAACCAGACAACGACGATTCCCAGCGGCAAGGACATTCCCCGCAAGTGGTTCGTGCTTGACGCCGCCGGGCAGACGCTCGGCCGCCTCTCCTCGCACGCCGCCAGCATCCTCGCCGGCAAGACCAGCCCTCTCTACACGCCATACATCGATATGGGCGACCACGTCATCGTGATCAACGCCGAGAAGATCCAGGTCACCGGCATGAAGGCCGGCCAGAAGCTCTATCGCCGCTACACCGGCTTCCCCGGCGGCCTTCGGGAAGAGGAGTACAGCAAGCTGCTCGTGCGCCGTCCCGAGAAGATTCTGGAAGAGGCCATTAAGGGCATGCTGCCCAAGAGCAAGCTCGGCCGCCAGATGGCCACCAAGCTCAAGGTCTACAAGGGCGCCGACCATCCGCACCACGCCCAGCAGCCGATTGCCCTGCCGATGCATGTCTCCGGCAAGCCGCTGGCCCACCAAAAGCAGGCAGCCTAAGTTTTTGAGATAGGTTCGGGCTTTAGCCCGGACATCAACGGCACAAAGATTGCGGGGCTTCAGCCCCGGGCACTTCAAGAGGGATTCAACATGGCAGAACTGATTCAATACTACGGAACCGGACGCCGCAAGAGCGCCATCGCGCGCGTCTTCCTGCGCCCCGGCTCGGGCAAGTTCACCGTCAACGGCAAGCAGTTTGACGAGTACTTCGTCACCCCGGCGCAGCGCGCCGCGGCCAAGCTGCCGCTGGGCATCGCCGACATCAATGAAACATTTGATGTGTTGACCACGGTAAAAGGCGGCGGCGTCAACGGCCAGGCCGATGCCGTCAAGCTGGGCATCGCCCGCGCTCTGATGGTCTTCAACGTCGAGCTGCGCAAGACCCTCAAAGCCGGCGGCATGGTCACCCGCGACGCCCGCGGCAAGGAACGCAAGAAGTACGGCCAGAAGGGCGCACGCGCTCGCTTCCAGTTCTCGAAGCGGTAAACCGCTTCGGTTGTCAGTTCACAGTTGTCGGTTGTCAGTGCTTCTTGCTTTCACTGGCAACTGAGAACTGACAACTCGCTTCACCCACAGGCACCGCGCCGGTGGCAAGGAACCCAATCTCCCCTCGGGGATCTCAATCGCTTCACGTCGCAGCGCAAGCGATGCCGCACCAAGGAGCCACCATGGCAAGCATCACAATGAAAGAACTGCTCGAAGCCGGAGTCCACTTCGGCCATCAGACCAAGCGCTGGAACCCCAAGATGAAGGAGTACATCTTCGGCGAGCGCAATGGCATTTACATCATCGACCTCCAAAAAACTCTCAAGATGTTCAAAGAGGCGTCCAAGTTCGTCACCGACCTTACCTCCACCGGCAAGCTGGTGCTGTTTGTCGGCACCAAGCGCCAGGCGCAGGACGCGGTTGCTGAAGAGGCCACCCGCGCAGGCATGCCGTACATCAACTCGCGCTGGCTGGGCGGGCTGCTCACCAACTGGGTGACCGTGCAGAAGTCCGTCAAGCGCCTCGCCGAGCTGGACGACATGTCTACCGACGGCCGCTATGAGCTGCTGACCAAGAAGGAAGTTATCAAGCTGGAGCGCGAGCGCAAGTCGCTGGCCACCAACCTCTCCGGCATCAAGAACATGAAGCGGCTGCCGGACGCCATCTTCGTCATCGACTCCAACAACGAAGCCATCGCCGTCGCCGAGGCCCGCAAGCTGGGCATTCCGGTGGTCGCCGTCGTCGACACCAACTGCGATCCCACCGTGGTCGACTACGTCATCCCCGGCAACGATGACGCGCTGCGCGCCATCCGCCTCTTCACCACCAAGATCGCGGACTCCGCCTACGAAGGCACGCAGATGATCACCGAGAAGGCCTTCACCCAGGAGTACGCCGAGGTCCAGCCCATCGAAACCGAGTCGCACTTCCTTGGCGAGGAAGGCGACGATGCGCTCATGGAAGTGCAGGAGTCGCCCGCCATGGCCGAGGCCTCCGTCGAGGACGTCGACGACGGCGAGACCATCGACCTGAACGCGGTCCTGGGCGGCGGCATCCGCAAGGCCCCGGTCGCAGCCGACGCCGAGCCCGAAGTCGAAGCCGCCACCGTCAGCGCCTAGAACCTGTCCATGAAAATTGGGGGCGCGGGCAACAACCCCGCGCCCTTTTTTACACGCCTCTCATCGAGGCGAGAAAGAATCACTGTCATGTCTACAATGGAAGCTGTGAAGATCGATGCCAAGCTCGTCAAGGAACTCCGCGAAAAGTCCGGCGCGCCCATGGGCGACTGCCTGAAGGCGCTGCAGGAGGCCAAGGGCGACATGGAGAACGCCTTCGTGGTGCTGCGCAAGCGCGGCATGGCGTCGGCCGCCAAGAAGGCCAGCCGCTCCACCAATGAAGGTGCGGTCGGCACCTACATCCACGCCGGCGGCAAGATCGGCGTTCTGATCGAGTTGAACTGCGAGTCCGACTTCGTCGCGCGCACCGACGACTTCCAGGAGCTGCTCAAGGACATCGCCATGCACATCGCTGCCGTTGACCCGCGCTACATCGGCAAGGATGAGGTCACCGAAGCCGACCTGGAGCGCGAGAAGGACATCTACCGCGCGCAGGCACTGGCCACCGGCAAGCCCGCCGCCATCGTGGAGAAGATGCTCGACGGCAAGCTCGGCAAGTTCTACGAGGAGTTCTGCCTGCTAGAGCAGCCCTTCATCAAGGAGCAGTCGCTGACCATCGGCCAGCTCATCGCGCAGAAGGTCGCCAAGCTGGGCGAGAACATCAGCGTCCGCCGCTTCGCAAGATTCAAGATCGGCGACCCCAGCTATACGGTCGCCTCAGCTAAACCCGCCGCAAGCGAAGAGTCCGCCGCGTAGTTAAACGAGCCAAGGGCAGCGATTCAGCTATAGCACAAAACCTCATCAACTAAGAGTCTGTGCTTTAGGGTATTTTTGAGGAACGGTCCTACAGCCATATATTTCGAAGAAACTGTGTGTACGGATCCTCCGCGACCTGCTTCAGTGTGGTCAAAAGAGCGAGCGGGTTGAGGCCGAGCTTGGCAGCCACGTCCGTGATGGTCTGTTTGGCGGAGTCCGAGTCGGCTATAGCCTTCGCCGCCTTAAGTCGCGCCTGTTCAGCCCCTGCAACATCCTCTTGGGCCTTTTTGAGTTGTGCGGCGGCGGCAGGATCTCCTGCGGGAGCTGCGGCTTGAGCCGCGACTGCGACAGCGAGTGCAGCCCCAGCGCTGGCAACCTGGGCTGCGGCGGCGGCAGTGGCCGCTGCCAGAGTGGCAGGATCACTGACATCGCTCAGCACCGAGGCGACCTCCTGCGCACCGCGGAACGCGTAAAGCTGAATGGTCTTCATCACATCCACGGTCTGGGCCGGCGACCCGGTGGCTGCGGTGTTCTGTGTTCCGCCAAAGTAAATCCAGAGGAGTGACTGGCTGACACAGTCGACGACGAAGTTGAAGTCGAAATTGGTGCGGATGGTGAGATCGACGGGGTCGGAATAGGCAAGTTGAGAGATGGTGGAGATGCCTTCATCTTTGAAACGCTCGGCGATATCCCTCCCCACCGATTGGAGACTCTCGAGTTCGAGCTTGCCTGTAGCGGGGTCGTCCCCGAGCTTCAAGGCCTGATTGGCGATGCGTCGGGCCATGGTGAAAAGGGTGGAAGTGGGAAACGCTCCGAGGAGAAAGGCCAGCGGGATGCCGACCGACTGGCTGATAGCCTGCATACGTGTGATGGCCCACGCGAAGGGAACGCATATGACAAGGCGAAAGATGTAGTAGTAGAGATCGCTGGAAGTAAAGTCGCGTCGCCGGAGGCGGTCGATCTCGTCGGAGACAATCCAGAGGAAGGCGCCAGCAATGGCTGCGCCAACGAGGCCGCGCAGGGAGTCGATGCTGTGTTGACCGCTAGTCCAATCCCAGAGATTGATGCAACCCCACCAGCCACAGATGATGGCAAGGAGCGAAAGGCCGATGAACGGCGCGATGTAGTACTTGCGACCGTACCATTTATCGAAGTCTCTCTTAAATGCGGCGTTATAGGTGGAAAAGTCAGCGACATCCAGGGCCGTATCTCCGACGGGCCGCCTTTGGCCGGCACTGTCTGTGATCCAGCTACCACGGCGAAACTGTTTGTAGTACAGCGCCATAGACCGTCCTGAAAGCTGGCCAATGAGCCGTTTGCGGCGAAATTTCCAAGGCTTAAATAGGAAACGGAGAATTGGGTAGATGACTAAAAAGATGGTGAAGGTGCAGAAGGCTATGGGTGTGACTCGGTCGACCAACGAGAGGCGCGGATAAGTTTCTGCGATGTCGACACGTTGGGCGGGCGAGGTGAAGGTAACGTGGACCTTGGTTTGGCCGTGACCCGGCGCGGTCTCCGCAACCAGGCAGTAGTCACCCTCCTCAACTTGCTCAAAGACTGCGGTGCCGCTGTCGTCTGTGGCGACTGGCCCTTGCACAAGGCTGTTGTCTGCGCAGTTGCGAAGAGAGGCAAGAGTATGTCTTGCGGGCTGACCATTTACAGATATGGTTTCGGCCACTTTCGCAACTTTTAAAGCGCGAGCAGCCACTGGCAAGGCAGCAGCGAGACCAAGGACAATAGTCCAGCAAAAGACACGGCGGTGTGGGGCGATATAAGGAAAAGCACCAAGCGGTCGGGGATAAGATCGCGCAGAGGATAAGAAACTCATCGATTGACCTCAAGCAGGAAATTGGTTTGGCCCGAGACGTGCGATTCGACAAGTATTGGGTATAAGAGCAGCCCCTCGCTCATAGGCCATATCCTAATTCAGGGATACAGCCACAGCACGGCAAAGGGCCGGCTCTCACCAGACCCCTCCGCGTACATTGCTATTCACTCCGCCCTGCGTCAGCTTCGGCTTCCAGTAATCAGCCGGTACAGCAGCGTCAGGATGATCGCGCCACCGGTCGCTACCAGGATGGTATAGACCCAGCCTCCCGAGCCTGCGATGTGCAGCAGCCCCAGCAGCCATCCGCCCAGAAACGCACCCAGGATGCCGATGATCATGTCTCCCAGAATGCCGTAGCCGCTGCCCCGCATGATCTTGCCGGTCAGCCAGCCAGCAATCAGCCCGATCAACAGTGTTGCGATGATTCCATGTCCGCCCATTGCATCCTCTTTCCCAGAGTAGTGTGAAATCCAAACAGGATTCAATCACGTTGCCGCTCTAATGTCCAGATTCCGCATGACATCGCGGAGGTTCACGCAAGCGACGCGCCGGCCAGCCGCCGCACAAAGTCCAGGTACACCAGCGCCGCCGGCGAGTAGCCGCTGGGGTCGGCGCGGGTAAAGTCGCCGGTCAGCGGGTCCATCTGCTGGCGGAACTCCGTATAGCGGCTAATGGCCTCCACCCACTGCCGCATCAGGTGGTCGAGCTCGGCCTGCTTGCCGTAGTGCGGCATCCATCGCGGGGTACGCAGAGCGGTCAACGCCTGCGTGGCGCCGCCCCAGCTGTTGCGCGGGATGGGCCGCACAAACTGCGGGTCGTCCATCGCCACGGACGGAAACGGCCACGGCGCCCAGAAGGCCCTGGGGTTGTGCAACTGCCGCTCCCAGACGTCGTGAAAGATGGCGCGGTCGTGGGCGTGCTCCAGCTTCAGCACATGCTCGCCCAGCACCCGCGCGATGACCACCGAGCGCACGCGGACAAACTGGCCCTGCGCATCGAGGTCGTAGAATGCGGCGTCCTCCGGCGAGTAGAGCTTGTCGAGGATCAGCCGCCGGATCGTCTCGGCGTCGCGCTCCCACTGCGCCGCCTCAGACTTCTTGCCCAGCGCGCGGGCCATCGCCGCCAACGCGACGCGCCCGCCGTACACCGTCGCCGAGAGGTCGGGGCACAGCCGCGGCATCGACGCGATCGCCGGACTCTTGCGCGCGTCCGCGTCCGGGCAGCGGTTGGGGATGCCCTTCCACCGCATGCTGTTGTCCATGCCGGTGTCGTAGGTGCAGAAGCCCTCCACCAGCCCCGTGCCGCGGGTGTTACGATAGCGCCGCAGCCACGCGTCCCAGCGGCTGCACGCGGAGTAGGCCGTGCGCAGCAACTCGTCATCGTGGGTCTGCTGCGCCAGCTCCCACGCGGTCGCAGCGATGGGCACCACCATCTGGATCTGTCCGTAACCGGCCTCGGTCATCTTCACGCTCGCTGGAAGCTGCCCGTCCTCGCGCTGCAGCGCGAAGAACGCCATGTGGTTGGCGCGCGCCACCTGCTGCGGCGTAGGCTGACCCTCCACCGGCGCGACGAACCCGCTGAGCGTCGAGTACACCAGCCCCTCCAGCGGCCCACACTCCAGCCAGATGCCGGGATACACCGCGCCCTCCAGCAGCACCGGCTGGTCGTAGCGCGGAACCCGCTTCACATTGCCGGCCAGCACCGCCAGCGCGGCCTCCCAGGTCTTCGCCCACTTGGGATTGTCATCGGGAAAGTGCGGCGTCTTCATCCTCTGCGCGAGCGCTTCCGTCTGCCCCGAGATGAGGCGGCCCATGCAGGCGGCTGCTCCGGCCACCGCACCCAGCCGCAGAAACGACCGCCGTCTCCACCGTCTGGCCATCGCCTGCCTTCCTCCGCTCCGTGAAAAATCCCGCAACGCTGGGCCAACGCGTTCGTTGCCCTCCGCATCTTACGCCCAGTCTTGCCCTGACCCTAAACTGGCCTCCGGGTCCGTCTGAGGAATTCGTCCGTTGATGTCGCCCTCGATTCCGCTCATGCCCCACGCCGTCTGCTGGCGTGCGGACAGCAGGCTTATCTGGACGATGGCGATCACCAACACGATCACCTTCCTTAGCTATGTGAGCATCTGCCTCACCCTTCTGCTGCTGGCGCGCCGCACCCACCGGGTCATCGCCCGCGACTGGGCGTACTTCGTCGTCGGCTTCGCTCTGTTCATTGTGGCCTGCGGATCGACTCACCTGATGGAGGTGGTCACCACCTGGGTGCCGTGGTTCTGGCTGGACGCAGCTACCAACATCCTCACGGCGCTGCTCTCCGCGTGGGTGGCGGGCTCGCTCATCCGCCGCTCCGGAACGATCGCCTTCAGCGTGAACGATTACGCCGCGCGCCTGGCCAACACCGAGACGGAAAAGCAACAGATGCATGACAGTCTGCTCGCCGCACAGAAGCTGGAGGAGTGGAGCCGCATGTCCGCCGTGGTGGGGCACGAGATCAGCAATCCGCTGGAGGCCGTGCAGAACCTGCTCTACCTCATCCGCACCGCCCACGGCGTCTCCGATGAGGTGGTCCGGCTGGCCCGCACCGCCGCCGAAGAGGCCGACCGCGTACTCACCATCTCGCGCGCCACCCTTACCTTCTTCCGCCAGGGACGCGTGCCCGAGCCCACCGACCTCTACGCCGCCGCCGAGTCCGTTCGGTCCCTCTTCGATACCCTGCTGCACAAGAAGAACATCACCCTGGATTTGATTTCCACCGGCGACACCACCGTGCAGGCGCTGCCCGGCGAACCGCGCCAGGTGCTGCTCAATCTCGTCCGCAATGCCTATGAGGCAACCAGCCTGCCCCGCGCCTTTGTCCGCATTACTCTGCGGGGCGAGCCGGAGGGCGTGGAGATGACTGTCGCCGATCAGGGCAGCGGCATCGACCCCGCCATCCTGGGCAACCTGTTCCAGTTCGGCTTCACCAGCAAGGGCAAACAGGGCAACGGCATGGGCCTGTGGGCGGTCAAGCAGATCCTGGAACGCCACGGCGGCAACATCCGCGTTGACTCGGAGCCGGGAAAGGGCGCCACCTTCACGCTGTGGTGGCCGCGCTCCGCCGCTGCACGGAACTAAGCTACGGCTGCTCGGTGAAGATGCCCAGCACCTGCCACTCGCCTGTGTCGCCCGTGAGATCGATGAAGTACAGGACCTTAGCATAAGGTCCTGCGTCGTCGATGTCGGGGACAAACACCTTCAGCCGGCCCGGATCAATTACGGTCACGCCCTTGACGCCATGCAACATGGTTTTCGTGTCGATCACCGCGAACCGTGTGCTGCGTCCGTCAGGATACAGTTCGAGCCACGCCCCGTTTCCCTGCTGCACCCAGTCGCGGCGCTGGTCCGGCGCGACGTCGAACTTGTACTGCCACACCAAGTGCCGAGCTCCCGGCGGCGTGCCCGGCGGCAAGGTAATCTGTCGCGGGGAAACCTGCGCCATAACCGCCGCCGACAGCATCGTCGTACCCAGGCAAATGCCCAACTTCTTGCGGAAGAGCCAGCTCATCGCACGCCGCCCAGCAGCTTCACCAGCCGCCGAAAGCCTTCCGCGCGCGCTGCGGCGTTGGCGGCATTGGCGTCGGGAGCCTCACCGGCGCGCATAAAGCCGTGTCCCGCGCCGCTGTACACCACCGGATCGTAAAACTTGCCCGCTGCCTTCATGTCCACCGTGGCATTGAAGACCGTCTGCGTAACGCGCGCATCGTTCTCCGCATAGAAGCCGTAGACCGGAGCCGTGATGTTCTTCATCTCCGCGGTGGGCGGCGGCGTACCGTAGAAGACGAACGCCGCGCTCAGGTCCTTGCGGTGGGTGGCGTAGAGGAACGACTTGCTGCCGCCCCAGCAGAACCCCGCGACGAAGAGCTTTCCGTTGGCCGCGGGCAGCTTCTTGCCGTAGTCGGCGGCGGCGTCCAGGTCGGTGGTCACTGCGGCCGCATCCAGCGCCATCACCGCGCGCGTCACCTGGTC
>Ga0302320_10025239_pt1 | contig 11569 bp, 10 predicted proteins | sample Bog_T0_3_FD_202130 | JGI IMG/M metagenome (GOLD analysis project Ga0302320, IMG submission 202130) | Peat permafrost microbial communities from Stordalen Mire near Abisko, Sweden - Bog_T0_3 | ecosystem: Environmental > Terrestrial > Soil > Wetlands > Peat | place: Sweden: Abisko, Stordalen Mire... | reverse complement strand
CACTTCAGCAAACCGCCGTCATTCAGCAAGCCCAAGCCCAGTTGCGAGCCCTGGAGCGTTCCTACTTCCCAAAATTCTACCTGCAAGGCTTAGCCTACGCGCGAGGCACTGGAGCCGAAACCGACGGCAAGATTCTCGGTGGCGTGAACGGACTCGCTCCAAATACCCAGAACTACGCGCTCGGCTTCACCGCCACCTTCCCCATCTTCGATTTCGCCGCCATCCATGCCCGCGAAGCCGCCCAATCCGCCACCGTGCAGGCCCAGAAAGCGAGAGCCCAGCAAATCGCCACCGACCTTAAGGCTCGCTGGGACGCCGCCATAGCCATGCTCGACGGAGCCCGCCAGATCGCCGCCAACACGCCGGTGCAAATTAAGGCCGCCCAGGCCGCGCTGCAGCAATCGCAGGCTCGCTATAACGCCGGACTCGGAACCATCGATGAAGTGTCCGAATCGCAGCGCCTGCTCACCCAGGCCGAGATCGACGACGCTCTAGCCCGCCTCGGTGTCTGGCGCGGCTTGCTCGCCGTCGCTAACGCCGCCGGCGACATTCGGCCATTTCTCAACGAGGCCAGTCAATGAAGTTAGTGTTAGCGGCCCTTAGCCGGCCGGTTACGGTGATCGTCGCGCTGCTCGCCTTAGCGCTCTGTGCCATCCTCGCCGCCTTGCGCATGCCCATCGACATCTTCCCGCAGGTCGGCGATCCCGCCATCTATGTCGCTCAACCTTACGGCGGTATGGACCCCGCGCAGATGGAAGGCTTCCTCACTTACTACTACGAGTATCACTTCCTCTACATCACCGGCATCGATCACGTCGAGAGCAAAAGCATCCAAGGGGCGGCGCTGATGAAGCTGGTCTTTCATCAGGGCACCGACATGGCGCAAGCTATGGCGCAGACCGTCGGCTATGTAAACCGCGCGCGATCCTTCATGCCGCCCGGCACGGTAGAGCCCTTCATCACCCGCTTCGACGCGGGCAGTGTTGCCGTCGGTCAACTGGTATTCAGCAGCGCCACTCGAACTCTCGGCGAAATGCAGGATCTAGCCCTAAACCGCGTGCGCCCGTTATTCGCCACCCTGCCCGGCGTCTCCGCGCCGCCGCCGTTCGGAGGGAGCCAGCGCACCATCGTGATCATGCTCGATCCCGATAAGTTGCGCCAGTACAAGATCTCCCCCGAAGAAGCCATCGAGGCGGTCAACAAAGCGACGCTCGTTATGCCCTCCGGTAACATGTGGACCGGCAAGCTGGAGCGCATCGCCCGCACCAACGCCACCCTCGGCGGCAATCTCGCTGAACTGCTCAGTATGCCCATCCGGCCAGTCTCCGGAACCACGGTCTATCTGCGCGATATCGGAACCATCGAGAACGGAACAGATCTGGTCACCGCCTACGCCCACGTCAACGGCCGTCGCACAGTCTACATCCCTGTCACCAAACGAGCCGACGCCTCCACCCTCACCGTCATCAATCGCGTCAAAGCGGCCATCCCCGATTTCAAAAAGATCGTACCCGACGACATTGACGTGCGGCTCGAATTCGACCAGTCGCCCTACGTCACCAACTCGCTGCAAGGCTTGGTGATCGAAGGCCTCTCAGGCGCGGCGCTTACCGGCTTAATGGTGCTCATCTTCCTCCGCGATTGGCGGAGTGCCCTGATAGTCGTCGCAAACATCCCATTCGCCTTACTAGGCGCGGTAGTCTTGCTCTGGGCCACCGGCCAAACCCTCAACATCATGACCCTCGGCGGACTGGCCTTGGCAGTCGGCGTTCTGGTCGACGAAGCTACGGTCGAGATCGAAAATATCCATACCCAGATGCTGCCCGGCGTCTCGCGAGCCCGCGCCGTACTCGAAGCTTGCAGCCGCACCGCGTTGCCTCGCCTGCTTTCCATGTTCTGTATTCTCGCGGTCTTTGTGCCGTCGTTCTTCATGGTCGGGGTCGGACGCCAGCTCTTCGTGCCGCTCTCGTTAGCGGTCGGCTTCGCCATGATCGCCTCCTATCTGCTCTCCAGCACCTTGGTTCCGGTCTTCGCCACCTGGCTGATGAAGGAAGCGCATCCCGGGGAAGAGCGTGGATTGAAGCGCTTCTACCAGCGTTACTTGAACGGCGTGCTGCGCCTGCGCTGGCTGCTGGCCGCGGTTTACCTCGTCGTCTCCATCGGACTCCTGGTAGTGCTGCTACCGGCCGTCGGAACCGAGATCTTCCCCGACGTAGCTGCGTCGCTCTACCGCATCCGCCTCCGCGCCCCGGCCGGCACGCGGATCGAGGAGACGGAGCGCATCGTCCTTCACGCGCTTGACATCATTAACAGCGATGCGGGCGCCAATAACATCGCCATCACCAGCGACTTCATGGGTGTGCAGCCGTCCAGTTATCCCGTCAACCTGATTCACCTGTTCACCGCCGGTCCGCAGGAGGCCATCATTCAGGTCTCCTTGAAGCCCGGCGTAGCAGGCGGCGAGGCACTAAGAGAGAAGCTACGCCACAGCTTCGCTCACGATCTGCCCGGCACGCAAATCTCTTTCGAAGCGGGCGACATCGTATCGCAAGTGATGAGCTTCGGATCGCCCACGCCCATCGAAGTCGCCGTGCTCGGCATCAACCTTCAAGACAACTTCAAGTTCGCTCAAAAAGTCCGCACCGAACTGGCCAAGCTCGGCTTCCTGCGCGATCTGCAATATGCGCAGGAACTGAATTATCCCACCCTCGACATCAATATCGATCGCGACCGCGCTGGACAGTTCGGCTTAACCATGGCCGACATCGTTCACTCCGTGATCCCCGCCACTTCATCCTCCCGCTTCACCGATCCTAATTACTGGCGCGATCCCACGTCCGGCAATGCCTTCCAGCTTCAGTTGGAGCTTCCGCAGAATCGCATTCAAAGCGTGGAGGCGATCGGCGCTTTAAATATCATCCGCGACACTCAGCTCGATGACGTCGCCTCTCTGAAGCTTGGGACCATGCCCGGAGTAATTGAGCGTTATAACGGGCAGCGCGTAGTCAGCCTTACCGCCAACATTCACAGGCAGACTCTGGGCGATGCCGCGCCACAACTCAACCGCGCCATCGCAAACGCCGGCGCTCCGCCCAAAGGTATCACCGTCCGCCTGCGCGGCGAGATTCCAGCACTCGAACAAACCATTTCCGGTCTGCGCACCGGCCTTCTCTTAGCGGTTCTGGCGATCTTCCTGCTGCTCGCCGCGAACTTTCAATCCATGCGGCTGGCCCTCGCGGTGATCCTGACGATTCCCGCTGTCTTATGCGGAGTCCTGCTGGCGCTCCTCGTCACCGGAACCAGCCTCAATGTCCAATCGTTCATGGGAGCCATCATGGCCATCGGCATCGCCGTGGCCAATTCCATCCTGTTAATCACCTTTGCCGAGCGCTTCCGCCACTATGGGCTACCGCTGTTCGACGCAGTCCGCGAAGGAGCCTCCAGCCGTCTCCGTGCGATCCTGATGACCGCCGCGGCCATGATCGGCGGCATGCTTCCCATGGCCATCGGGTTCACCGAAGGCGGAGCACAAGCCGCTCCGCTTGGCCGCGCTGTCATTGGCGGCCTGATCGTGTCTACCTTCACAACGCTGACCGTATTACCATCCATTTACGCCATCTTGCAAGGGAGGGCTTCGCTGCAATCTCCATCGCTGAATCCGATGGACCCATCCAGCCGCTACTACGATGCCATTTAAAACTCTTCTTCTCTTGCTCCCGTTTATCGCGCAAGCCCAAAAAGTGGATCTGGTCACAGTCGCCGCCAAACCTGTGTCCCGCACCATAGACCTGCCCGGCGAGTTCCTGCCATTCCTCAGCGTCTCTCTACACGCCAAAGTGAACGGCTTCGTCGAGCACGTTCTGGTCGATCGCGGCAGTATTGTCAAGACCAATCAACTCCTCATCGATCTCAGCGCCCCGGAAATGAAGGCTCAACTCGCCGAAGCCGAGTACAAAGTCCAAGCCGCCAACGCCGAACGCCTCCAAGCGGAAGCGCAGGTAGCCGGAGCGCAAGCCAACCTGGAGCGTTTGAAGAAGGCTGCGGAAACGCCAGGAGCAGTCGCCGGCAACGAAATTATACAAGTTCAAAAACAAGTAGAAGCGGCACAGGCATTGGTGGAATCGCGCCGCCAGGCTAGCCAGGCTGCCGAATCGGCCGTCAAAACTCAACGCGATCTGGAAGCTTATCTCCGGATCGCCGCGCCCTTCGACGGAGTAGTCACGGACCGCCTGGTCCATCCCGGCGCGCTGGTCGGCCCCGCCTCCGATATGCCGCTGCTGACCATTCAGCAGATCTCGCATCTCCGCCTGATCGCGCCCGTGCCGGAAGAGTACGTCGGCGAAATGATGCCTGGCGCCGATGTTTCCTTCACCGTCCCGGCTTACCCGGACCGCCCTTACACCGGCAAGATCGCCCGCATCGCCCATGCGCTCGATCCAAAGACTCGCACCATGCCCGTCGAACTCGATGTTTTGAATCGCGACGGATCGCTGTCGCCTGGCATGTACCCGGCCATCCATTGGCCGGTGCGCCGATCGAAACCCGCGCTGGTGGTTCCAAAAACCAGCGTGGTCACCACCACCGAGCGCACCTTCGTCATCCGCAACCAGAACGGCCACGCCGAGTGGGTGGACGTAAAGAAAGGCGTGGCCCAAGGCGATCTGGTGGAAGTGACCGGAAATCTGCATGCCGGTGACCGCATCGTACGCCGCGGCACCGACGAATTGCATGATGGGAAACAGTTGTGACCGGGCGGAGTCCTATTAGCAGAGGAGGCCCACGATGGCGCTATTCAGTACAGATATTGAGAGTTTTGAAGATCTCTTTCTGCAGCAGATTGAGGACCTATATGATGCCGAGAACCAGCTGACCGAGGCTTTGCCCAAAATGGCGGATGCCGCGTCTTCCAGCCAGTTGAAGCAGGCTTTTACCAGCCACTTGCAGGAAACGCAGAATCAGGTCAATCGTTTGGAGCAGGTGTTCCAGCAAATCGGCCGCGAGCCAAAGCGCGAGACCTGCAAAGCGATGAAGGGCTTGATCGCCGAAGGCGAGCAGATGATTAAGGCCAACGCCGATCCGGAGATTAAGGATGCGGGGTTGATCGCCGCCGCACAGCGCGTGGAGCATTATGAGATGGCCGGTTACGGCAGCGCGCGTGCATTTGCCGAAAAGTTGGGTCACACCGACGCCGCCCGTCTTCTGCAGGCCACGTTGAATGAAGAAGCCAACGCCGACAAGAAGTTGACCGCGATCGCCGAGCAGTCGGTCAATCCGGTTGCTTCTCGCCGCTAGTCAAAGCAACGAGACAAACCCACTGATCCTTTTGCAGCCGTTCTACGATGCGGAGTCCCTCGGGGACTTCGCATTCTGTGAAGCCGGACAAGATCATAATCGAGCCGGTTTTTAACACTCGTTCAAACTCTACGGCTAACTCGGTAACGACGTCCGCGCTAATATTCGCAATCAACAATTCGGCCGACGCGGTCTTCATTGCGTCGGCCGAACCTATGAAGGCCGGCTTAACGTCGGCGTCGATATCGCAGCCAATAACAGTCCCTGCCCCCAGCAGCCGCGCCGCTTCGGAAAGAATGCCGGACCCGCTGCCCACATCCAGTACGCAATCGCCCGCCCGCACGTACCGTTCTAAAGCTTCCAGACACATCTGGGTGCAAGGATGCCAGCCCGTCCCGCAAGCCATTCCTGGATTGATCTCCAGGCGCAAACGGCCCGCCGGAGCTGGCTCGTCATTCCAAGGAGGAACTAGGAAGAACCGCCGGCCAAGCAGCAGCGCGGGAAACGAGTCGCGCGTCGTTTGCGCCCAATCGAGGTCGGGCTCCTGCCGCAACTCTCCTGAGAGAATTCCTTCAATCGAGGCGTCATCCTCGAAGAAGGCGCGGAAGCCGCCGGGTTCTTCCACAATGCCCGTAGTGCCGGCTTCCCACGCCTTCGCGATCAACAGGTCCTCTTCGGCAGGCTCGCAGACTACGAAGATGGAGTACAAACGAAGAGTTCCTGAAGAGTCTGTCGCCACCGTGCTTCAATCTCGTCTGCTTGTTCAATCATCGGGCCATAAACACCCAGGTTCACCGTCAGCATCCCTTTGCCCTTGTAGCGCTCGCAGAAGACACTCAGCAGGGCTCGATTCCAGTTCTCCACCACCGCTACCAGAATGTGGCTCTGGTCGGTCAGGTCGATCCTCCCTTCCATGTGGTCGCCGGTCGGTAGATCGAGCGAATAACGCTCGCCCGCGGTCAGATGATCCGCCTTCCCTCCCAGCAGATGGGCCCACTGCTCGTCTGGACTCGCCTCCACCTGCAGCGTGATCGAAATCTGCCGCACCGCTTCGCCGGGGTGTTGTTCCAGGTTATGTTTCAGGATGCGGAAAAAGGCCGGCCAGCCTGCCTTGGTGCCCTCGTATTCACCATCCCACTCCGCTCCGTCTCCGAAGGAGTGTACCAGCCGCAGCGTGGTGATCCCGTCTTTCGCTTCGATGAAATAATCGACGGCGCCGTGATCGCCGGCTACGCGCAAACGCCGGTTGGGCTCCCAGATTTCGATGGGACTGGGCGAGCCTTCGTCCGCGGGATCCCAGGAGTACCGCATGGATCCGCCCACTCCCGGCTCCACTCGGGCGTACGGCGAGAACCAGCGAGTGATCTCCTCGGAGTCGGTGATGGCTTTCCAGACAGCCTCGGGCGAGGCTGCCAATTGCATGATGGTTTCGTGACTGCGTGGCATGTTATTAATCCATTCTGACGGCCATAAGGTCGTCGGTTTCGGTTTTTGTGATAGCCGGATATCCGCCGACTACAAAGCGGAAAGTCCGGCCGGAAGGGGAGGATTCGGTATGATACCGAGCCGCCAGCCGAGCTACGGCGTTGGCCAGTTCTTCGGCGAAGGCAGCACGGTCGGCGGCCGATGCGAAGCGAACTTCGGTTTCAAGAGTAAAAGTAGCGAGCTTCTTCCGCGCCCGGTCTGCCCGCGCGCGCAGCACCGCCGCCTCGCGAATCACCCGTGCCGCGGCATTGATTAGGTAAGCGGTGGAATAGCGCTCGCCGGCTTCTTCGGGAGTAACGCCGAGTTGTCCCAGAGCCGCGGGGCTGATGACGTACGATCGGGCCGTGGCTCGCATCACTCGCTCCATGCAGTTGCCCTTGCGCCGTTCCTCGACGAGTTCGACGAACCCATCGCGTTCCAGCTGCTGCAGATGGTAGTTGACCTTCTGTCGCTGAATGCCCAGCTTGCGGGCGACGCCGGAAGCGGAATCTGGCTCCGCAAGCATCTCGAGCAAACGCAGCCGCTCCGGTTCCAGCACGGTAGAGGCGTGCAGCGGATCCTGAATTACTTGAACAGCGGCCTGCATGAAGCTATTCTCTACCGTATGATTTATTTTGTCAAGACAATTATTTGCATAGAGAGAAAAAGAGCGACAATCAAAACATGCTCGATGAAGCCGACAAAAAGTGGATCGCAGAGAAAGTCGGATCGCTAATCCGCCAAGGCAATTCCGGCCTCGACTCGCGTACGCGCTGGCACTCTTCCGAGATATCGGACCTAAGAATCGGTCAGCGGGAACATGGTGAAAGGCTGGATCGCATTGAGGCCAGCCTCGAAACGTTGATTGAGGCCACCAACTCCATCGCGCAAACCGTTGCCATGATGAGCCGGAAGGTCGATCAGCTCGTCGACGCTCTATTGCACCCGGCCGGCAACGGCAAATCCAACCGATCGATGGAGTTTAATGCGCGGATCTGTCGGTAAGTCTTGAATTGCTTATGACGATCAAATACGCCTTGACTCGGGTCGAGATCGTTCGAGCTTTTTTCCAGGGCCTCGGGCGCTCGCCTAAATTCCTGGCTGTAATTTTCGTTTATTCGATTGGAATGGGCATGTTCCTTTCGAGACCTCTCGCCTTTGGGAACGCCCTAAGTCCCCTCGCTGGGGCCGTCTTCGCCTTCCTGCTCGCGCCTGTCTGGCTGTTCGTCCGCGCACGCACCGGAGAACGGTCTCTTACTTTGTCACTCCAGGGCATATCTGCCGGGATCGGCTCCTTTAAAGAGCAGGTTCCTTGGAGTAAGGTGTCGATCACCGCCGACCCCGAAGGATATCTTCTAATGACCGGATGGCTCTGTGTGCCGTCGCGCATTCCCAGCCGGGCATTCGCCGGGCCTGCTGAGCAGTCCCAATTCCGCCTGCTTATTGACCAGTGGCGAAACGTCGAGCGGGAAAACGCTACTTAAGTTCGCGAATCCAAATATTCCGATACTTCACCGGCTGCCCGTGATCCTGTAACAGCAGCGGCAGCTTATCCGGACCTGGCTTATACGGCGGCCGCTTCATATAATCGGTTGGACCGGTAGGAGAAGTATGATCCTGCGCCAGAACGCCATTAAACAGCAGCGTCACCGTAGCCAGTCTCGTCAGTTGTCCCGCCGAATCGAACCGCGGGCCATGAAAGATGATGTCATAAGTCTGCCACTCGCCGGCAGGACGGCTGGGGTTCACCAGCGGCGGATATTGACAGTAGATCGCGCCCGCCTGCCCGTCCGGATAAGTCACGTTTTGATTGGATTCAAGCACCTGGATTTCATACAAGCTTTGCAGGTACACTCCGCTGTTGCCTGGCTCTTGATCCTTGCCGCGCGGCGGCGTTGGGCTGGCCCATTCGATGTGCATCTGGGCATCCCCGAAGGCCTGCTTCGTAACCAAATCGCCGGATCGCGGCTTCACCGCGAAGTAGCCGTTCTCGACGGTCCAAGCAGCGGGCTGGCCGTTCTTCTGCTGCCACGCGGAGAGATCCTTGCCATCGAACAGCACCACGGCATCGGAGGGCGCAGTGGTCGCGCCACCGGGATCGACCTTGGGCGGCAGGGGCCGGCTGCGATCCCCGGTCTTCCACGGAATCGTGGGAACCGTGACAGCGAACAGCACGCCCGCCAATGAGGCGGCAACTAAGGAAAGGGGAAGCACTTGAATTTTCATTTCGAGGCCGATTCTATCAAAGCGTTCGGGGCTGATTCCAAACTAAGGTTCGTCGATGCCCGCCAGTGATCGCGCCATGGTCTTTTTCTCTTCCAGATTCATCTGCCGGGCGATCTGAATCCGCTGGGCCTGCGGACTTCCCGCGCCATGCATGGACTCGGTCAGGTACCCCACCGCATTACGGCCCAGGGTCATGTTCTCGATCAACCGCAGCACCCGGGCGCGGTCTTCCACCTTAACCCCGGCGCGGCCTTTCAGATACTTCTGGAGTAGCGGGCCGGTTTCAGGATTGGCAAAGTCTTTCTCCGAAGGAAGCGTAGCTACCAAGCCTCCCGCCAGATCCTGTGCCAGCCGCGCTAACTCGTAAGGGAATCGGGTCACGTTATGTTTGCAAACGTTGGCCAGCAAATCGTCCGGCTGGTAATTACCCGCGGCCGTGGGCTGGGATTCGTGCGAAGCCGCGATGCCTGCGCCATAGATGGTCTCATTCAAATGCGCCATCTCCACCAGTTTGTCCTTCACGTGCGAAGCGCCGGCCACTCCGTTGTAGTCGGCGATCAAGGCCGCTGCGCCGATGATCACATCGCCCAGGCCGGTCTTGCAGACATAGGAGCGCCGGTGATACGACGTGAATCGCTCCACCAGCATGCCCGCGTAAGCGGCCTCTCCATTCATGAACACCAGTTCGTTGGGCACGAAAACATCGTCGATCAGGATCATCGCTTCCTGCCCCGCAAACTTGGCGTTGCCCTGGTCCACTTCGCCGCCTTCCAGCGCCCGGGTATCGCAGGATTGGCGCCCGTAGATGTATGTCAACCCCGGGTCATCCACCGGAATGGCCGCTGTGATCGCATAGTCTTTATCCGCTTCGCGCAGCCGCATGGTGGGCATCACTAGGATCCAGTGCGAGTTCAAGCAGCCGGTTTGATGCATCTTCGCGCCGCGAAGGACTACGCCATCGGCGCGGCGTTCAACCACGCGCACGAAGAGATCGGGGTCGTCCTGATCGGCGGGAGCTTTGCTACGGTCGCCTTTCGGATCGGTCATCGCGCCGCCGATCACATAATTGGCTTCCTGCATGCGGATCAGAAAATCCTTAAACCGCTGGTGATAGTACGTTCCTTGGGCGCGGTCTATTTCGAACGTCACCGAGTACAGCGAGTTAATGGCATCCATTCCTACGCAGCGCTGAAAGCAAGTACCGGTGAGTTGACCCAGCTTGCGCTGCATGCGGTTCTGCCGCACTACATCCTCGACGCTTTCTGTGACATGCAGGAACCGGTTTACACGGCGGTTCGATAGGTGTGACCAGGCGGTGGCGAGATCCGGGTGGCTGACACCCAACTCATAGGTTTGCGCCACCGCGTTGATGGAGGGCCGGATAACCGGATGATCCACCGGCTCCTGGATGCGTTCGCCGAGAAAATAGACTTTTAGACCGCGTCCTCGCAGACTTTGGATATAGTCTTCGCCGCTTACGATAGGGAGTGTGCGGGTGTCAACAAGAGTGGTGGCCATGCGCTGCCTCTTCAATTAAGGATAACGGGCTTTTAGCCGCGCAGTTTGGATAGCCAGCCGGAGGATACTTTTACCCCGTTCAAGGCCTGCACAAACGCCTGGTAATCGTGGCCAAGTCCCGTTGAGGCCGCCACTGGGGCGCCGTCCATCATGGCTCGGCGGACCGTCTGGAAATCGTTGGCAAAGGTCGCATATACGGGACGTCTCACGAACTTCTCGATCTCCTCTTTGCCGATCTCTTTCTTATGCCACCGATTCACCAGAAGCTTGATCCGGTCCGGCGGCACTCCCCACTCCATTAGCTCGCTCATCCTGCGTTCGGCCATCTTAAGCGGCAAAACCTCCTGGGTCGCCACCACCATGACGTAGCGGGCTGATTTAACTATCTCTACCGTACCCGGGTTCACCAGTTCGGGCAGGTCCGCCAGCACCGTGTCGTAGCGGGCGACGGCGGATTGGATCAGCACGTGATAGTGGGCCCAAGTCGGCGGAGGTACTACCGGAACGCGGGCCGACAAAACGAAGTCGACATCATGCGCGTGGGTGAGGTAAGGCTTCCAATTGAAGGTCTCCTCGTCCGCCGCCCCTTCCAGGGCCTTCTGCATGGAGCCGCAGGGCAGGCAGTTCAGCATCAGAGACAGGGCGCCGGACCGTAGATCGGCATCCATGAGCACCGTTTTTTTGCCCGATGAAGCCATGGCGGCCGCCGTATTCAGAGCGATCGTACTGGCGCCCACCCCGCCCTTGGCGGGAAGAAATGCGATCAAATTCTCGACGTAGCGAGCTTCGCCTCTATGTACCGCGACGCTCAGCGCCTCCCCTAACAACTCGATATTGGGCGGATAGGGCACGGTCACCGGAATGATTTGGCGTAGCGTGTCGAATGTGTCGTCGTAGGTGCTCACACCGATCAGTGCCGCCTCCGGAACCTGCTGCCGAACAGCTCCGGCGCACCTCACTGCCAGTTCCAGGTCCTCGCCGTCGATAATAACGACGCGCGGCGCAAGGCGCCCTAGAACGCGGGCAAGATTGTTCCGATCGGGATAGCGTTCGAACACATCCACCACTC
>Ga0302320_10025238_pt1 | contig 11569 bp, 6 predicted proteins | sample Bog_T0_3_FD_202130 | JGI IMG/M metagenome (GOLD analysis project Ga0302320, IMG submission 202130) | Peat permafrost microbial communities from Stordalen Mire near Abisko, Sweden - Bog_T0_3 | ecosystem: Environmental > Terrestrial > Soil > Wetlands > Peat | place: Sweden: Abisko, Stordalen Mire... | reverse complement strand
TGGCCCGCTCCATGGCGGCGGGGTCATACGCCTGAATCTGAGCGCCCTCGTTAATCAACCCCTCGACAATGGAGATCGCCGGAGATTCGCGGATGTCGTCAGTGCCTCCCTTGAAAGCCAGGCCGAGCACTCCGAGGCGCTTACCCTTGATGGTCCAGAGCGCGCTGCGAACCTTGCGCAGAAAGCGGTCTTGCTGCTCATCGTTGATGCGCATGACTTCTTCGAGGAGACGAAAATCGTAGCCGCACTCGCGAGCTACTGCCCGGTAGGCAGACAAATCCTTCGGAAAGCATGAACCGCCGTAACCGATGCCGGGATACAGGAACCGCGGCCCAATCCGAGTGTCCGTGCCAATTCCTTGCCGCACCTGGTCGACATCTGCGCCCACCGAATCGCAAATGGTGGCCACTGCGTTGATGAAGCTGATTTTCATCGCCAGGAACGCGTTCGATGCGTACTTGATCAGCTCGGCCGACTTGGCGCTGGTGAGTAGGATCGGCGGGGGCGGCGTGAAGCATGATGGGGCTGGAACCGCATCCGCGCGTCGATAATAGCTGCCATCCAGCAATGGTTTGTATATCTCCCGCATAACATTTGCTGCATCAGGGGTATCGGCGCCGACGACGATTCGGTCTGGGTAGAGAAAATCAGTGACGGCCGTTCCCTCCCTCAAGAACTCGGGGTTGGAGACAACCTCGAATAGGCCTGAGGAAGCTCCGTTGAGCAGCATGACTTTCCGCACCCATTCGCTGGTGTACACGGGCACCGTGCTCTTACCCACAATCACCTTGTAGTCGTTCACGCTGCCGGCAATCTCTCGGGCCACGGATTCCACATAGGAAAGGTCAGCTTCGCCGTTTTGAGATGGTGGGGTTCCTACGGCAATAAAGACAGCCTGGCTCGACTGGACTGCTTTGGCCAGGTTGTCGGTGAAAGAGAGCCTCTGGCCGCGATTTCGCGCCAGCAGTTCCGGCAAATGCAACTCGTGAATCGGACACTCACCGGCGACAAGAGCGGCGCACTTCTTTGGATCGTTATCCACCAGCACAACATCGTGTCCGACTTCTGCAAAGCAGGCGCCGGCCACCAGGCCGACGTAACCAGAACCGATTACTGTAATGCGCATTCTTAGCTCTCCTTAAATCGACCAGTAGGATTTCGTTTTTGCTTTGGGTTTTATTCGGTAAGAAATACTTCAGTGAGCCTTCAAGCCAACGGCAACTGGAAGCACGGAGTCTTCTGGAAGGGAGCTGACAGGCCCGAACCCTCTGGATGCAGTGCCTGACTCGCTCTGTTCCGCGGCCAAACGATCGCGGAAGTAGTCCATCGAAAGTCGCAGACCGGTCTCCAGATCAATCTTCGGTTCCCAACGGAGTAGCTGCTTTGCCTTGGTGATGTCTGGGCATCGTTGTTTCGGATCGTCCACCGGCAAAGACTCAAAGACAATCCGGCTGCGGGAGCCGGTAACCTTCAACACCAGTTCAGCGCATTCCAGAATGGTGAACTCGCATGGATTGCCCATGTTTGTCGGCAAGTGCTCGTCCGAGCGCGCCAGCCGAAGGATGCCGTCAATCTCGTCGGACACGTAGCAAAAGCTCCGCGTCTGCCGACCGTCGCCGTAGACAGTCAGATCGTCTCCGCGCAGCGCCTGGCGCATGAAATTCGAAATCACGCGGCCATCATTCAACTGCAGCCGCGGCCCGTAGGTATTGAAGATACGCACAATACGCGTGTCTACCTTGTAATAGCGGGAATACGCCATGGTGGCAGCTTCGGCAAAGCGCTTCGCCTCGTCGTACACCGAGCGCGGACCGATTGGATTCACGTGCCCCCAATAGGACTCGCGCTGGGGATGCTCCAGCGGGTCGCCGTAACACTCCGAGGTGGATGAGATAAGGAATTTTGCGTTGTATTTGCGGGCCACGTCGAGTGCATTGAAAACGCCGAGCGATCCCACTTTCAGAGTCTCGACCGCGTGCGTCATGTAATCGACAGGGCTGGCCGGGGAGGCAAAGTCGAAGACGTAGTCGATCTTGCCGAAGTCGAACGGGTAGCAGATGTCGTGCAATTTGAAGTCGAAGCGCGGCTCGTTCGCCAAGTGCTCCAAGTTACTCATTCTGCCCGTCAGCAGGTTGTCCACCGCAACCACGGCGTGTCCATCCGCTAAGAGGGCATCGCAAAGATGCGAACCAAGAAAGCCCGCCCCACCCGTCACTAGAATCCGCATCATTATTTCCTTTTCTTGGCGCAACACCGCCGCAGAGCGGAGCTTTCACGCTTCTCTCTGCGGTCCTGTCTTGCTTCGCGCGCTCACATTGCCAGCAGCCGCAGGGAATCTGGATTTGACGCAGTCCAGTTCGCCTACTCTTCTATAAGCCAAACAATATGAACCCATTAGACATCCCAAAGAGGAGAGAGGCCGCTTTGGCATTGGCATTGCACTCTATGCAGATAAACTGCCGTGGCGGGGCCCAGCCTTACGACTACAACAACGTAACGAGAGCTGCGGTTGCCAGTTGCACATCTTTGTCTCGGCGAAAGCGACAGGCTCAAGGTCCGAGCTATTATGATCAAAATTGATCACACTAAAGTAATCAAGACGTAACATGTTCTGCGCGATTATGATCAAGATTGACTACCCTAAGGTAATTACGACGTAACCAGCCGCGATTACTTGCGTGCAAAATAGCACAGTTAAGCTCGTGCCGTGGTCTTCCGAAAGGAAAGTGAGGGCCTACAGGTGCCTGATCGTCAAAGCGCACACAAAATTGAAACGTTGCAAGGAGTTCTGGTTCCTGCTCCATCGGATCATGAAGCTGCAAGAAAGACAGCATCGTCCTCCCACAACCGTTCACGATCGAAGCAAGGTCGCGTGCTCAGTAGGGTTCAGACCTGTTGCTTGAATGGTTGGTGCAAGGTTCTACTCATAGTCTCGTCCTGCTGCCTGCCCTTTGCGCTTTCTAGCTGCGGAGGAAGCATTATTGTTAACGGAGCGAGTACCGGAGCCCTCGTAGTCTCCCCGAACTCAGTCGCATTTGGATCCGTACAGATCGGTCAAGCGGCTACCACCACAGTCGCGCTCTTGAATAATGGTTCGGCACCGGTCCAGATTGCCCAACTCAATTTGAGTGGACAGCATTTTTCCCTCGTTGGTTCAAGCAGCCTACCCGTCACTGTAGCTGCGGGTGCAACCTACACTTTGAATGTTCAATTCAATCCCGCCACTGCGGGTACGGCGACGGGGCAACTGACAATTGCGAGCGACTCCGCGACCGCAGCGACGCCCGTGATCACCCTCAGCGGCACAGGCACGACAGGCACAGGTACGGCGGCGTTAAGCGCGCTATACTGCAGCAGCGGCGCCATAACGGGACCGGGCACAGACGCGTGCACTGTGACGCTGACCGCTTCGGCTCCTAGCGACGGGCTCACTGTGAACCTGTCAAGCAGCAGTTCAGCGCTGACGGTACCGAGCACTGTAACCGTGCCGGCGAATGCGACCAGCGCCGGATTCACGGCCACTGTGGCCGCGGTGGCGGCCGCTCAGGCGGTGACGATGACGGCGAGCGCGGGCAGCGTGTTCAAGAGTTTTTCCCTGCAGCTTAATGCAGCGGTGCCGGCACTGAGCATCAACGCGACCAGCGTGGCATTCGGCGATGTGGTGGTAAACACGACAGCTACGCCGCAGCCTGTAACCTTGACCTCCACGGGCACCGTGCCGGTAACCATCAGCGCGGCGGCCGTGACGGGTGCGGGCTTTGCAATCTCGGGGGCCACCTTCCCGATGACGTTGAATCCGGGCCAGCAGGCAACGCTAAGCGTTGAGTTCGATCCCACGGCCGTTGGTGCGGCGACGGGTCAACTGACCATCACTAGCAACTCTTCGACTAACGGTACAGCGGTGATCAGTCTGAGCGGCACAGGCACGACAGGTACAGGTTCGGCTGCGTTAAGCGCGCTATACTGCAGCAGCGGAACCATGACGGGATCGGGCTCGGACGCGTGCACTGTGATGCTGACCGCCGCAGCACCGAGTGGCGGACTGAGTGTGAGCCTGTCAGGCAGCAGTTCTGCGGTCACGGTACCGAGCACGGTGACCGTGCCGGCGAATGCAACCAGCGTAGGATTCACGGCCACCGTGGCCTCCGTGGCGACCGCGCAGGCGGTGACCATAACGGCGAGCGCTGGCGGCCTGTCCAGGACCTTTGCCCTGCAGTTGAATGCGGCGGTGCCGGCACTGAGCATCAACATGACCAGCTTGGCATTCGGCAGTGTGGTGCTGAACACGGCGGCTACGCCCCAGCCTGTAACCTTGACTTCCACCGGCACCGCGCCGGTAACCGTGAGTGCGGTGGCCGTGACGGATGCGGGCTTTGCAATTTTGAGGAGCACCTTCCCGGTGACGTTGAATCCGGGCCAGCAGGCGACGCTAAGCGTTGTGTTCAATCCCACGGCCGTGGGTGCGGCGACGGGTCAACTGACCATCACTAGCAACTCATCGACCAACAGGACAGCGGTGGTCAGTCTGAGCGGCATAGGCACGGCGGCGCCGGCGGCACTGAGCGCGCTATACTGCAGCAGCGGAACCATGACGGGATCGGGCACGGACGCGTGCACTGTGACGCTGACCGCCGCAGCACCGAGTGGCGGACTGAGTGTGAGCCTGTCAAGCAGCAGTTCTGCGGTCACGGTACCGAGCACTGTGACCGTGCCGGCGAATGCGACCAGCGCCGGATTCACGGCGACTTTGGCCTCGGTGGCGACCGCTCAGGCGGCGACGATGACGGCGAGCGCGGGCAGCGTGTTTAAGAGTTTTCCCTTGCAGCTGAATGCAGCGATACTTGCGCTCAGCATCAACGCGACCAGCGTGGCATTCGGCGATGTGGTGGTCAATACGCCGGCGACGCAGTCTGTAACTTTGACCTCCACGGGCACCGTACCGGTAACAGTAAACGGGGCGACGCTGATGGGTGTAGGCTTCACATTGTCGGGAGCAGCGTTCCCGGATACGTTGAATCCGGGCCAGGCAGGGACGCTAAACATAGTGTTCGATCCCACTGCCGCGGGTGTGGCGACGGGTCAACTGACCATCACTAGCAACTCTTCGACAAACGGCACAGCGGTGATCGGTCTGAGCGGCACAGGCACGGCGCCGCCACAGGCGGTTGTGGTCGCAGTGACCCCCACCACCGCGTCAACGACTGCTGGGGCCAATCAACAATTTGCGGCTTCCGTCACTGGAACGTCAAACACAGCAGTGACCTGGGCGGTGTTAGGAGTGGGCTGCACCGGAGTCACTTGCGGAACGATCTCTTCGACCGGACTATACACAGCCCCTGCCATTGCACCGTCCCCTTCGACCGTAACCATTACAGCGACCAGCGTGACGGACCCAAGCAAATCCGCATCGGCTGGCGTAACGATCATGCCGCTTGCCGGCACTACGTATTACCTTGCGCCAGCTTCAGTTGGGGGCAATGACTCCAACAGCGGTCTCTCCCCTAGTGCACCCTGGCTTACGCCCAACCACAACGGCCTGGTATGTAACGTGGATACCATCCAGGCGGCAGCAAGCACGGCTTACTCACAATGGAGCTTCACTTCAGGTGAATGGGGCGCCGTAAGCTGTCCGGGTGGAAATGGCGTCGTGTGGTTGAAATGCATAACCTTCGACGCCTGCAAGATAACTATTCCGTCCAGCACCGGAACCGCTGGGATGGGGGTGAGTGCAAGTTATTGGGGTGTTCAGGGATGGGAGGCTAGCACAATCGCGTCAGACACCTATGGAACCTGCTTTATTGCGCTGCCCAATCCAGCTTCCCCTGTAGAAATCCATCACATCATTTTTGCGAACAATATCGCGAACGGCTGCGCCCAAGGTGGCTTCAACAGCGTCAATAACGGTAGTGTCGGTGTGGACTATTTAGCTATTATTGGGAATATCGCCTATAACTCAGTTCAGGGAAGCGGCTCTTGTTCGAGTGGCCTTTCTATCTATGAGCCAGTGCAGTCGGACTCACTGCCGGGAACTCATATCTATATCGCAGGAAATTTCTCCTACGGGAACATAGACGGCAACCCATGTGCAGGCGGAACGCCCACTGACGGCAATGGCTTCATCGCCGATACATGGAGCGGGCTATCCTACAGGGCGCAGGCAGTTGTTGATAACAATCTTTTCTTATTCAACGGTGGTCGCGGAGCTTTCGTATATAGCACAGCAGCGCCCGTTTATATACGTCAGAACACAGCTTTCGGGAATAATATAGACCAGAACCAAACGAATAGGCAGTTCGAGTGCGGCGAGATCAGTCTCACGAATGCTACAAATGCTCAGGTTTACCGGAATATCGCGGAGACGAATGCGACGACGGGATGCGGGAGTATCACCCTTTACAGTTACTTTGTGGGGAACTCGGCTGTCCCTGATGTGATCTACCAGGACGTGGGCTACAGCGCGGCCGGAAACGTTAGTGGTCAAACGGGGTCAACAGGCTTCTCATTCGGGCCCAACAATCTTTTCAGTATGGATCCGCAGTTCGCTAATCCAGTTGAGCCGCCTGCACCGTCCTGCGATAGTTCGTCCAGCGTCTCGGCTTGCATGGCTCAGGTGATCGCCAACTTTACGCCGATGAACGCAGCAGCAAAAGGATACGGATACCAGCCACCTTCGAGCACAAGTGTGTACGACCCGCTATTCCCGCAATGGCTGTGCAATGTGAATCTGACCAGCGGACTGGTGACGATGGGCTGCCAAACTGCGCGTTAATCTGTGGCCGGGCTCACAAGTGCGCCGATTGGGGTGTTCTGCTCAGGGCAAACTCTCTTGCTCCTTTAATTTAGGCCTAAGTTGTTAGCCGGTCTACCACCCAAGGAAAGCACGCACCCACGTCTAGTCATGAGTGACGAACGCCACTTTGGAGCCTATCGGATAGGACACAGGCGAGACGGGCCAGCGGGCAAGATATAGTATGACTCGATCAGTATAGGCCTTGTCGGCGCCTGTTAGTCGTGCATTCCTCACGCTCGGGCTTAAGTATGCCGCGAGGCTTGATATTCGTGGGTGCGTTCAATCCCTTCCTTCAGGGTTACCTTCGGCTTGTAGTAGCTAAGCATCCGTTGGCAGTCACCGACCCGGGCAAAGACCCCCTCAGGCTTCGTTGAATCGTTCACGACGGGTGCCTTGTGCCCCAAGACCTCACAAGTAATCTCAGCTAGGCGGCGAAAGGAGGTCCCGACGCCCGAGCCTAGATTAAGAGCATCGCCTGGGGCAATTTGGTCCTTAGCAATGAGCGCCGCTTCAATCGCGTCATCGATATATATAAAATCACGCAATTGTTCACCGCTGCCCCACACGACAATAGGGGATTCTTTCTGCGCAACCCGCCGCACAATGCTTGGGAACGGGTAGGTGAAGTCCTGGTCTTCACCATAGCCAGAAAATGGACGATAGATGACCACATCCAGTCCGTACTTCTGAACGGCAAACCCGGCAAGGAATTCACCGGTGAGCTTCGACCACCCATAGGTCATGTCAGGCACTCCGATTGAATTGCTAAACGAGATCAAATCCTCAGAAAGAGGCCTGTTGACTTCAATACCTTGCAGTGAGATCGGATATGCTGCGGAGGAGCTAAAATATAGGAGCTTTTTGGGCCTTATTGGCCCGACAACCCAGTTAAAGAGATCCGCGTCAATTGCAAGATCTGTAGCAACGGCAAGGGGATCGCCGTCTATCGTCAGGCGGCCACCAACGACGGCAGCCAGATGGCAGATGAGGTCAAAGTTGGGCTCCGCATGCTGAACATAGGTGCGAAAATCCGTGTTCAGAAATGTTACTCTCTTAGCGCTACCCGTGGGAATTCGGAGGTGTGATGGCCAAGCTTCTGGGGCCATCCCTGTTGAGAGGTTATCTACCAATGTAACCTGATAACCAAACGAGAGGAGAGCCTTTACCATGTGACGACCCACGAAGCCACAGCCGCCAGTAACTAGTGCCTTCTGCTTACTCATGCGCGCCCCCATCTAATTCCTAGCCTATTTCTCATAACCGCTCCTGCCAAGTGAAGTAAGAACGGACTATCTTCAATAAAGTATCTTCGCCCAAGCCTGGCCGGCTCCAGCAACGTTCGATAGAACCACTCCATGCCCATCGTCTGCACCCACCCAGGGGCCCGCGGTTTATCGCCAGAAATGATATCGAATGCGGAGCCAACTCCAATGCCCACGTTCGATCCACACGAATCGAGATACTCTTTCACCCAGCGCTCCTGCTTTGGGGCACCGAGTGCCACGAGAACGATCGCAGCACCGAGCGTCCGAATTCGCGCTGCCACTTCCAGACTCTCATTTCGCCCCAAAGGAAAGGGCGTGGGAATCGCCTCAACAACAGCACCAGGGTAGCGCCGCATCATTTTCAGCGCTGCACGCCCAGCAACACCGGGTGCCGCACCAATTAGTGCAACTTTGCAGCCCGTTTCTACAGACACTTCAGCGCACTTCCAAACAAGTTCGGTGCCACTGACACGCCCCCGAATGGGCGTTCCCAGAAGCGAAGCAGACCAGACTATAGGCACACCATCGGCGATGACAAGTTCCGTGGACCAAAGGAGCTCAGCAAACAACTTATCTCGTTTCGCCTTCACCACAAAATCAATACTCCCGGGCACGATCTGCAGATGTGATCGAGCCTTCACGGCTTCGCGGATATGCTCGACGGTATCGGCAAAGCTAATTGCATCAAAAGGGCAACCTAGTATGTCAACGCGATGAATGTTTCCCATTGAATCACCTCAGGAATCGATAGTTCCGACTGGCCCAATTAAGCCATGAAAATAGCCAGACCTTATCCAGTGCTTAAGACAGATGAAGACAGTTTCTACGAGAGATTCATTTCGAACGTTCGGAATCATATACGCGCTATTCAGCGCATCAGGCGATGTTCGACGGCACGCTCATACACATCAAAGACCCCAGCTGCGCATTCCTGCCAACTAAATCGACGTGCATTTCGAAGCCCCGCGTCCCGTAGTGTCGCGCGCCACTGAGAATCCGCGGCAACTCTCTTCAATGCCATTACAATCTCGTCGGTGCGTTCTGGGTTGAAGATTCCAGCCGAGTTACCAACAACTTCGCCTAAAGATCCTCGCCCGGAACTTAGGACCGGACACCCACACGACATGGCCTCAACTGGCGGCATACCGAAGCCTTCAAACAACGAGGGGTAGACCATGACATCAGCTGCACGATACAGTGTTGGTAAAGCCGCGTCCTCCACGAAACCCAAAAATCGGATATCACGACAATACGGAGATTGCCGTGCCATATTGTGAACCAAGTCAGCGCCGTGCCAGTCACTGCCCACTAATGCAAGGTCCCATTCGACTGGATATGCAGCCCTAAACTGGTTGAATGCATCGATAAGACGCGCATGATTCTTGAGTGGATGCTCTACTCGCGATACGTAAAGGAAGAACGGGCGCGCAAGCCCCCAGCGCCTCTCGGCCTCACACTTGGCCTGGACATGATCACCTGGAGCAAACCGTTCCTGATCAACCCCATTAGGGATAACGTGAATCCGCTCTGGCTTTACATGATAGAAACGCTCTAAATCACGAGCGGTGCTTTGGCTAATTGCGATGATTTCATCCTGACGAAGGGCCAGCCGCGGCGGGATCACTCGCGCGTATGCCATCCGCGCCCAATCGTATTTGTGTGGCACATGAAATTGTGCGAGATCGTGAATGGTAGTGACACGAGCACATGGCGCAGAAAATAGCATGCGGCGATATTCAGGAACGTGAACAACATCGATCCTGTGCTTTCTTAGCCAAACTGGCAGTACGCATTGGTGCCACGCAATGTCAAGAACAGACGCTCGAAATTGCTCTCTTATTAATGTAATCTCGACTTTGCCGGCTGCAAAATCAAACAAGGGAGCATCTTCTTCCAAAACGAGCAGGCTGATATCGATTCGCTTTGAGTGCGAGATCAGAGCCTTTACAAGTGCGAAGACATATTGAGCTACTCCGCTCTTTCCGCGTTGGATGACAGATGTGGAAATTGCGATTCGCATGGTCATTCACAGTCCTAAACGCAAGTTGTTAATCTGATCTATCGGCAGACCTCTTCAGAAATGCCGAATAACTGAGGTACTCGTTGTCACTCGTGAATCAGACCTTCTAAAAGAGCTTAGCTAAACAAATGAGCACGCTTCGAAGTCCGGCTCAGACCCTCTCAATCAACGAATCGACCTGAGTGCCTCGCGATATTAGTTCTGGACTTCGTTGAGCGTCTCGGCGCTTCTGTGTTAGTAACTTTAGAATTGGCGATTGCTGAACGCACACCTGCCCCATTCTAAGTCGCATATACAGATATGTTTCATAATCGAAGCTCTCTCACATAATTGCCGTATGCAACTTCTGCGCTATACCTGTTCACAATTACATCTCGCGAGGCATTCTTGTATTGTTTACGAGTTTCTTCTGACGACAGAAACATCTGAATATTTAAACTGAGATCGAGGGCATCGCCGCTACGAAAAAGAAGCGCGCATCTCCCGTCATCGGTGATTTCCTTGTGGACGGGTAAGTCACTGAATATGCATGGCAAGCCATAGGACATCGCCTCTAACGAGACCAATGGTAATCCTTCTGGCCCAAGAGACGGGTTTATAAACACATCTGCAATTCGATAGAATTCGGAGGCATCCTTCTGGAATCCGGCAAACCTTACGTCGAGGCCCCCTGCTTGACGCTCCAGTTCCTTCCGATACTCCCCTTCACCAACGACGGTCAACGACACCGCACGATTACTTCCATTGAGTTTAAATCGGCGCATGGCATCAAGGATTAGATATAAGCCTTTATATCTCTCAAGCCTCCCTACAAAAAGTAAGCGTATCGGCCTGCCCTCGGCCTCCTGTATCTCGAGTGGATCGGGCAACAATGGTATCCAATTCGATATCACAACCAGCCTTGTAGAAGAAACGATATCGGCCAAATCATCTGCAACAACCTTTGAAACACAAATGATTTTGTTTGCACAAGCGGCGAAAAATGGGTAAAGAGTCCTTGAAATGGAAGGCTCGAATGTACAATGTCGGGTTGCGATTGACGTGCAACCCAACATGCGCGCAAACGGAAGAAACGCGACCTCAGGCACACCTTGAACCCAAACCGTATCGACGCGGAATCGTATCCTCATGAAGAGAATCCCGGCCATTCCAATTAGAGTATGAACGTATTTCCCCCACTTGACGGTGGGCACAAATGAGAAAACGTGTACATCCAATTGACGCATGCGTTCGGCCAATCCTGGATTGACGCATAGTGCATAGAACTTTGCCTTCCCATGCAGCAACTGCAACAAGTTGACCAAATAGACCTCGCCACCGCCGTAAAACACGTTGAAGTCTATTAGTAATATCTTCCGAAGTGTCATTTCACTGTCCACAAGATTGAATCCGTGAGAGAACGCTCTGTATGGATCGAGATCTTTACGAAGCTATTGCGAGAGGCAAAGGGTTGAAACTCAGGAGCCTGCTCGGCGGTAGAGCCATGGGGTGTGA
>Ga0302320_10025237_pt1 | contig 11569 bp, 11 predicted proteins | sample Bog_T0_3_FD_202130 | JGI IMG/M metagenome (GOLD analysis project Ga0302320, IMG submission 202130) | Peat permafrost microbial communities from Stordalen Mire near Abisko, Sweden - Bog_T0_3 | ecosystem: Environmental > Terrestrial > Soil > Wetlands > Peat | place: Sweden: Abisko, Stordalen Mire... | reverse complement strand
CAGGGGCCGGGGCATGTCCCAGTACATGCCGTGATGGACGATGAGGAAATCCACCCCCTGGGCGACGGCGCTTTGAAACGGCACCATCCCGGCGTCGACCGCGGCGCCGATCTTGGTCACCCGGCCGTCATTTTGCACCTGCAGGCCGTTGAAGGCGGCCGGGGCGTCGACAAACTCGGCCCGGCGGGTGCGCTGGTCGCAAAAGTGAACGAGGTCGGTGAGGGTGGGCATGGCTCAGGCGCCGATCCGGCAGGCATGTGCACTAAAGCCGGCGCCGAAACTGACGAGCCAGAAATCGCCCGGCTCGGCCGGCGGATCGGAGCGGAGAGTCTCGTCCAAGGCGAAAAGGACGCTGGGACTGCTCATGTTGCCGCACTGGCGCAGCACGGCGGCGCTGCTCGCGAGCGAGTAGCCGGGCACGACCGGGGCCAGGGCGGTGAGCACATCCGGTCCGCCGGCATGGGTCACGACCCGGGCGACCGGCGCCGGTCCGCGTTCGCTCCACAGCTGAGCGACCGCGGCGGCGGCTAATTCCGGCACGGTGCGGTGAAGGAGGTTGCGCAATTTCCCGTCGCGGGTTTCGAAGCGGATCTTGTCCCGATGTTCGGGCTGATGGAGGGTCTGGAAGCCCGCACAGCGCAGCGGTCGGGGACCGGGCTGGGAGCGCCAGATGGTCGCGGCCGCGCCGTCGCCGAAGAGGCAGGCGCTGATCAGGACGCCGGGATCGTCGTCGAGGTAGAAGGCGGCGGAGCAAATCTCCACGGCCACGCAGGCCACGGTCGCGCCGGGATGGGCGGCCAGAACGTGGCTGGCCGAGCGCAACGTGGGAATCGCCGCCCCACAGCCCAGTCCGACCAGATCCTGCAGGAGAGCGTTGGGCCGCAGGCCCAACTGCTCGGAGACATAGCTGCTCACCCCGGGACAGAGGTAGCCGGTGCAGGTGCAAACGAGCAGGGCGTCCAGGTCCGTCGGCCGCAGGCTGGCCGCGGTCAGGGCGCGGCGCAGCGCCACTCCGGCCAATTCCGGGGCGGCCCGGCGGAAGGCCTGGTTGAGTTCGTCGGCGGAGCGATCGAAGAGCTGCGCGATCTGCGGCATCGCGAAATGCCGCTTTGCCACCCCCTGGCCCTTGCGCAGGATGGTTTGAAGAATCAGGCGCGAGCGCTTGCTCAGACGCAGGCGCGCCGGGGATTCCTCCAGGATTTTCCAGCAGTCGTCCTGCGTGTAAGCGGGGTCGGGCAGGGCGGTGGCGAGGGCCTGGAGATACATGCGGGGGAATCCTAGGTGGGGTCGGGGCGGAGGGCGCTCAGGCGGTAAGCGCCGAGAAAAGTCGTGTGGCAGCGGAGCGACCACTTCGGTCCGGCCAAGCCCAGGGCCTGGGCCAGCTCGGCCGAGCGAAAGCCGGCATCGATGCTGACTCGGGCGTCGTGGCGGGTGACGTAATTGGCGCCGACGAGGGGAGCGAAAACCGCGCAGAGCCACCGGCTCAGGCGATGGCGGCGCGGTTCGCAGGCCAGGAGCAGCCGGGGCCCGAGCCGCAGGCGGCGGCCCAGATCGGCCAGTTCGGGTTCGGTGAATTGGTGCAGGATCAAATTGGCCACGATGACGTCGTAGTCCGCGAAGCCGGCAAAGGTGCGCAAGTCCGACTGGTGCCAGGCCCGCTCCGCCGGCCAGTCCGGTGGCCGCGGCCACAGGTCCAGGCCATCGACGGGAACTCCGGCGCCCTGCAGGCGGCGGCCGAGTTCCCCGGTGCCGGAGCCGAGTTCCAAGACGCGGTCGCCGGGCTGCAGCTGGCGGAGGAGCGCGCGCTCGATCCAGCGGGGATTGCCCATGACCCGGTTGAAAATCCGCAGGTCGCGGCGATTGTGCAGCGCGGCCGGATCGTCCGGCGCGAGGGTGTCGAGGATCTCCGGCTGCAACGATCGGCGCATGGTCAAGAGCAGGGTTGCCCAACTGGGCGGTCCTGTCCAGGATGACGCATAATTTCGATGAAGAGATCCGACCATCCGGTAGATTTGATCGTCAAAGCGGCCCGCCAATTCCCTCATCGACCCTCCTGGGACGAATATTTCATGGCGACAGCGGTCCTGATCTCGAGCCGGTCCAACTGCGAACGGCTCCACGTCGGCTGCGTCTTGGTCACGAGCGGCCCGCGGAAAAACCGCCTGGTGGCGGCCGGCTACAACGGCTTCCTGCCCGGCACCTCCCATGTCTCCCGGGTCCGGGACGGCCACGAGCAGGCTACGGTCCACGCCGAGCAAAACGCCCTGGCCGACGCCGCCCGGCGCGGGATCTCGGTCGAGGGCTGCGTCGCCTACCTCACCCACTATCCCTGCCTCAATTGCGCCAAGCTGCTGGCGGCCTCGGGCATCGGGGAAATCCGCTACCGGGCTGACTACCACAACGATCCTCTCGTGGGGTTGCTTTTGGCCGAATCCGGGGTCAAAATCCTCAAGCTCTAATTCGGAGCCGTATTTCCGTAGGACCATGCGCGAACGCACCCAGGGAAATTCCAAATCCCTCGCCGGCTCATTGCTCTTGGCGCATCCCTCGCTGCGCGACGCGAATTTTCGCCGCACCGTTGTCCTCATGACTGCGGACGCCCCGGAGGGGGCGATGGGGGTGATTTTGAACCGGCCCGCGCACAAGCGCCTGGGCGAGTTGGGGGGGGACTTCGCCCTGGGGCCCCTGGCCAGCGTGCCGATCTTCAAGGGCGGCCCGGTCCAGACCGAGCAGCTGATCCTGGCCGCCTGGCAGGTGCAGGAGCTGGGCTTCCAGCTCCACCTCGGGCTGGACCCGGAAAAAGCCGCGGCCCTCCTGGCCGAAGAGGGGGTCCATCTGCGGGCATTCTTTGGCTATGCCGGCTGGTCGGCCGGGCAGCTCAAAAACGAGCTCAAGCACGCGAGTTGGGTCCGCGCGGAGGCCCCGAAGGATCTCTTTGCCCTGCCGGGCGATGCCAACCTCTGGCGCGACGTCCTCGGCCGGGAGGGCAGCGAATGGCGCCTCTTGGCCGACGAGCCCGAGGAACCGGGTATGAATTGACTCCGGACCTTTGCGACCCGGCGTCCGGGGTCGGCCCTTCGCAGCCCCCGGGCAAGACCGGACCCGGCTCGGCCGATCTAAAGGCCGGACTTGACACCCTGGGCATGGTTTTGGCCTAATGCTCCTTTTATGAAAGTCGTCTCCTCGATCAAATCGGCCAAGAAGCGGCACCCTGACTGCCAGGTGGTGCGCCGTCGCGGCAAAATTTACGTCATCAACAAGACTGATCCGCGTTATAAAGCGCGTCAGGGCTGAGGGATATATAATAACGTGAAAGCCGAAGGCCATCCCTCCCTCAATCTCGTCTGTTTCCTCGATGTCTCGACCGGCAAGCGGTTTTTGACCAAGTCGACCATGAAGTCGGCCCGCAAGGAGAAGATCGACGGACAGGAATACTTTATCGTCCTGCGCGACGTCACCATGGACTCCCACCCGGCCTACACCGGGGAGAAGCGCCTGGTCGACACGGCCGGACGGGTGGAGAAGTTTACCTCCAAGTTTAAGCGCGGCGCGGCCAAGAAGTAACCGGCTGCCATGCGCATTCGCGCGTTTCGCGGCTTGGTGCCGGCCCCGGCTTTGGCGGCCGAGGTTGCCTGCGTGCCCTACGATGTGGTGGACGCCGCCGAGGCGGCCGCCCTGGCGCAGGGCCGCCCTCACAGCCTCCTCCACGTCGACCGCGCCGAGATCGACTTGCCGCCGGGCACCGATCCGTATTCCCCGGCCGTCTACGCCAAGGCGAAGGAGAACTTTCTCAAGCTGCAGCGCGAGGGCGCGCTTGTCCGGGAAAGCGAACCCTGCCTCTACCTCTATCAACAGGAGATGGCGGGCCGAAAGCAGCGGGGCCTGGTCGCCCTCTGCCACGTCGAGGACTACGACCACGACCTGATCAAGAAGCACGAGAAGACGCGCAAGGACAAGGAGGACGACCGCACGCGCCTGGTGGACGAGTTGAGCGCCAACACCGGCCCGATTTTTCTGACCTACCGCGACCAGCCGGCGCTCAACGCCCTGGCCGAGAAATTGGTCACCCGCCCGGCGCAGCATGATTTCACCGCCCCCGATGGCATCCGCCATACGGTCTGGCGCATCCCGGGCGGAGCGGAGTGGACCGCGGCCTTTGGCGGGGTCCCGGTCGCCTACATCGCCGACGGACACCATCGGGCCGCCAGTGCCGCCCGGGTGGCCCGGCTGCGGCGGGCGGCCAATCCCGGGCACACCGGCAACGAGGACTACAATTGGTTCCTCTGCGTTCTGTTTCCGGCGAGTGAACTGAAGATCCTGCCCTACAACCGGCTGGTCTTCGATCTCAACGGCCTGGAGCCGGCGGCTTTTCTGGAGCAGGTTGAAGCCCGCTTCGGCCTCGAAGCGGGGGCGGCGCCCGCTCCAACGGCTCCGGGCCGGGTTAGCCTCTACCTGCAGGGCCGGTGGTACGGGCTGCGTTTTCCGGAGGATCCGGCGGCCGACCCGGTTTCCCGCCTCGACGTCAGCGTCCTCCAGGAAAAGCTCCTCGCCCCGTTGCTCGGCATCACCGATCCCCGGACGAGCAAGCGCATCGACTTTATCGGCGGCATTCGCGGGCCGGAGGAACTGGTGCGCCGCGTCGACGCCAAGGGCGGGGTGGCCTTTTCGATGTACCCGACGACGGTGGCGCAGTTGATGGCGATTTCCGATGCGGGCCAGATCATGCCGCCCAAAAGCACTTGGTTTGAGCCCAAGCTGCGCTCCGGACTTTTTATCAATACCTTTTAGGGGAAGAGGCCGCGGCTCTGCTTGGCCTCGGCCACGCGGCCGATCCCGAGGGTCAAGGCGGCCAGGCGCCGGCTGAACTTGAACTTCCGGCGCTGGTATTCCACCGAGTCCTTCGCCTTGTCCAGGATGGCAAAGAGCTTGGTCATCACCTCGTCCCGGCCCCAATAGTAGTGCTGCAGATTCTGCAGCCATTCGAAGTAGGAAACGATGACGCCGCCGGAATTGCAAAGGATGTCGGGGATGATCTCGATGTCGCCCCGCTTTTCCAGGATCTTGTCCGCTCCGTTGGTCGTCGGCCCGTTGGCCGCCTCGGCCAGCACCCGGCACCGCAGCTTCCCGGCGTTCTTTTCATGGATCACGCGTTCGAGGGCCGCCGGGACCAGGACGGTGCATTTCAATTCGAGCAGGTCCTCGTTGCTGATCGTTTCCCCGCCGTCGAAATCGTGCAGCGTCTTCGTGTGCCGCACATAGGCGGCGGCCTTGGCCACGTTGATGCCTTTGGCGTTCCGGATCCCGCCGGTGTAGTCGGAAATCGCGATGATTTTGGCGCCAGAGGCGGCTAGGGCCAGGGCGGTCTCGCTGCCGACATTGCCAAAGCCCTGAATGGCGACCGTGGCTTTCCCAATGGGAATCTTCAGGTCGGCGAGATATTTCTTCACCAGGTAGGCGACGCCGGCGCCGGTGGCCTCGCGCCGGCCCTCCGAGCCGCCCAGGGCAATGGGTTTTCCCGTCACGACCGCGGCCTCCTGGTGGCCGACATGGTTGGAGTAAGTGTCCATCATCCAGGCCATGATCTGGTCGTTGGTGCCGACATCGGGGGCGGCAATGTCCTGCTGCGGCCCGAGGAAATTGACCATCTCCTGCATGTAGCGGCGGGACAGGTGCTCCAGTTCCTTGGCCGACAGCTCGCGGGGATTGACGATGACCCCACCCTTGGCGCCCCCGTAGGGCAGGCCGACCAGGGAGCATTTCCAGCTCATCCACATGGCCAGGGCGGCCACCTCGCCCAAGGTGACGTGCTCGTGGAAGCGCAGTCCCCCCTTGCAGGGTCCGGTCGAGAGGTTGTGCTGGACGCGGTAGCCCTCGAAGACCGTGACGCTCCCGTCATCGCGCTGGACCGGGAGGGAGACCGCCAGGCAGCGCCGGGGGTACTTGGTGCGGTCTCGAATCGCCTCCGGCAGGTTGATCGCGTCGGCCGCCTGGTCGAACTGGCGGCAGGCCATGCGGAAAACATCAGAATCGTAAAGGGCGGAAACAACGGCCTTGGACATGGGTAGGGGAGACCCCAGCCTAGTCCATTGGGTCCCTTTGTCACGTCCTAGGCGCCCAAAATTAGCAACGGTTGCGGCGGGCAAAGTTATGGTATTGGCTGGGACATGGCTTTCCGCCTCAATTCCGACTACCAGCCGACGGGTGATCAGCCCGCGGCCATTGACCAGTTGGTCCGGTCGCTCCAGGCGAAAAACCGCTTTCAGACGCTGGTGGGGGTGACGGGCTCGGGCAAGACCTTCACGATGGCGAACGTCATCGCGAAACTGGACCGGCCTACCCTGATCATTTCCCACAACAAGACCTTGGCTGCCCAGCTTTATTCGGAGTTCAAGGGCTTCTTTCCCGACAACGCGGTCGAGTATTTCGTCAGCTATTACGACTATTATCAGCCCGAGGCCTATGTCCCCTCCAGCGACACCTACATCGAGAAGGACTCTTCGATCAACGAGGAGATCGAGCGGATGCGGATGTCGGCCACCAGCTCCCTGGTCAGCCGCCGTGACGTCATCGTGATTGCCAGCGTCTCCTGCATCTACGGCCTGGGCTCGCCCGAGGAGTACACCCAGTTGCGCATTGCCCTGCGCAAGGGCTCGCCTCTGGGCCGCAACGCGTTTCTGGAGCGGCTGGTGGACAATCTTTACGAACGCAATGACTTCGAGTTGAAGCGCGGCCGCTTCCGGGTCCGGGGCGACGTGGTTGATGTCATGCCGGCTTATCTGGAACAGGGTCTCCGGATCGAATTCTTTGGCGACGAGATCGAGCGCCTGAGCGAATTCGATCCCCTGACCGGCACCGTGCAGCGGCAGCTAGACCAGTTCGACCTCTATCCGGCCAACCAGTACGTCACCTCCCGCGGCAAGCTCGAGCCGGCGATCGCCGGGATCAAAAAAGAGCTGGATGAGCGCGTCTCCTGGTTTGAAAGCCAGGGCCGGCTGCTCGAGGCCCAGCGCATTCGGATGCGGACCAACTACGACTTGGAGATGCTGCAGGAGATGGGGTTTTGCAACGGGATCGAGAACTACTCCCGCCACCTGACCGGCCGGCGCCCGGGCGAGCGGCCCTTCTGCCTGATCGATTTCTTTCCCCCGGATTATCTCCTCATGATCGACGAGAGCCATGTCACCGTGCCGCAGATCGGCGGCATGTACAATGGCGACTTGGCGCGGAAGAAGACCCTGGTCGATTTCGGCTTCCGCCTACCGTCCGCCTTGGACAATCGTCCGCAGAGTTTCGCCGAGTTCGACCAGATGACGGGCCAGACGCTTTATGTCTCGGCCACGCCCGCCCCCTTCGAACTCGGCCGCTCCGCCGTGGTGGCGGAGCAATTGATCCGCCCGACCGGGCTGCTCGATCCGGAGATTACGGTCCGGCCGACCCAGGGCCAGGTGGAGAACCTGATCGGCGAGATTCAACTGGCGGCCAAGGCGGGCGAAAGGGTCCTGGTCACGACGCTGACCAAGCGGCTGGCCGAGGATATCACCGGCTATCTGCGCGAGGCGAAGATCCGGGTGGAATACCTGCACTCCGACATCGATGCGATCGAACGGGTGGAGATCCTGCGCAACCTCCGCCTGGGCAACTTCGATGTCCTGGTCGGCATCAACCTGCTGCGCGAGGGGTTGGATCTGCCCGAGGTGGCCTTGGTGGCGATTCTGGACGCGGACAAAGAGGGCTTTCTGCGCAGCGAAACCAGTCTCACCCAGACGGCGGGCCGGGCCGCCCGGCACGAGAAGGGCCGGGTGATCTTTTACGCCGATCGCCTGACCGAGTCGATCAAGCGGACGATGGCGACGACGACCCACCGACGGACGACCCAGATGGCCTACAACGAAGCCCACGGGATCACGCCGCGGAGCGTGCGCCGGGGCACGCTGGCCAGCCTGCACGTCTACGACGGGACGGGCGAGCGGGGCGAGGAGGGGACGGTGGCGGAGGATCCCAATGATGTCGCGGCCGTCATCGCCGAACTAGAGGACGACATGCAGGAGGCGGCCGGCCGGCTCGAGTTCGAGCGCGCTGCCGTCCTGCGCGATCAGGTCAATGCTCTCAAGTCCGGCAAGTTTCACAAGCTGGGCAAGACCGTGACGCCACGAAAGCCGGCCCGCTCCCGGCGTTAGGCGCCGGGGTGCCAAGGCGCCGAGGTTGGCTTTATATTCCCCGCCGGCGACAAGGGGGCTTGTCGTCGTACGCGGCGCCGGACAGGCTCCGAGAGATCAGGGCTCGGGGCGATCTTAGGGCGGAACCTCCATCGATGAACAAAATTGCCGCCGGATTGGCCATTGCGGGGATCCTTCTTTTCGCGGGCTGTGCGACCGAACTTAATTTCTCCGAGGTGAGGAAGTCGCTCCCGGCCGTGCCCGCCCATAAGGGCCGCATTTTTGTCTATCGTCCCTCCCTGGATGGGGCGGCGACTCCAACGGACGTTAAGCTCAATGGTTCCGTGATCGGTGCTGCTTTTGCCGGTGGCGCCTTTTACATCGATCGTTTAGCGGGGAACTATACGGCCGAAACGACGAGTGAGGCCACCCGCCCGCTGAGCTTTACCCTCTCCCCGGGGCAAACGCGGTATGTCCGGATCGACGCCGCCATGGGCTACCTGATCGTCCGCCTTTACCCGGAGCTGGTTGACCCCAAGACCGCGGAAGGCGAGTTAACCGGGTGCAATTTAATCAGCGGCAGCCCCTGATTCCGGCCGCTGTCGCCAGCCGGCAACCATGAATTATAGCAGGTGAGCCTGCGGGCAGGACCGCTGGCCTCAGCTCCACTCCGGAGGATTTTGGAGTTCGGATTTGAGGACGCCGATGCAGGGCAAATTGCGGTAGCGCTCGGCGAAATCGAGGCCGTAGCCGACGACGAACTTGTCCGGGATCTTGAAGCCGACAAAATCGGCCTCCGCCGGCACCTCGCGGCGACCCTGCTTGTCGAGGAGCACGCAGACCCGGAGACTGGCGGGCTTCAATTTGCGGATCAGGCCGGTGACCAGCGCCAGGGTCTTGCCGGTGTCGAGAATATCGTCGATCAGCAACACATGGCGCTTGGCGATGTCGAGGGTGAGACTGTGCACAATCTGAGGGGCGCCCAAGGACAAGGTCTTGTCCCCGTAGCTGGAGATGCGGACGCAGTCCAAGCGCACGGGATTGTCGATCTCCCGCATCAAATCGGCCGTGAACATCACCGCCCCGTTGATGATCGAGATGATCGTGAACTCGCCGGTGCTGTAGGTCTTCCGCAACTCCGCGCCGAGGCTCTTCACCCGCTGTTTGATTTGGTCCTCGGTGAACATCACACTCTCGAGGTCAGGATGGATGGAAGGGGAGCGGCGCTTGGCGGGCATGTAAGGACCAGCTAGGCGGAAAAGGCGGGATGTTGGCAACCTCTTTAGAACCTTGCCACCGGGGGGGCCGCCCCGTGTAACTTGCCGGTCCGGCATGATTTCGATCCGCATCCAGAACCTCACCAAGCGCTTTGGGGCCGCCACCGCCCTGCACGGGCTCAGCCTCGAAATCAATCCCGGGGAGCTCTTTTTCCTGCTCGGTCCCAGCGGTTGCGGCAAGACCACCCTATTGCGCTGTCTGGCCGGCTTTTACCTGCCGGAGGAGGGCAAGATTCTGTTCGGCGATCAGGATGTCACCCGGCTGCCGCCGCATAAGCGCAACACCGGCATGATGTTTCAAAGCTACGCCCTCTGGCCCCACATGACCGTGGCCGAAAATGTGGCCTTCGGCTTGGAGGAGCGGAAGGTGCCCAAGCCCGAGGTCCGCCGGCGGGTGGGGGAGATGCTTGAATCGATGCACATGGCGGAATTCGCGGACCGCCGGCCGCCGCAGCTCTCGGGCGGCCAGCAGCAGCGCGTGGCCCTGGCCCGGGCCCTTGTCATCCGCCCCAGCTGCCTTCTGCTCGACGAGCCGCTCTCGAATCTCGATGCCAAGCTCCGCCTGGAAATGCGGGCCGAGATCCGGCGGGTCTGCAAAGAGTTCCAGTTGACCACCGTCTACGTCACCCACGACCAGAAGGAGGCGCTCTCGATCTCCGATCGCATGGCGGTCTTGGAGAGTGGCCGGATCTTGCAGATCGGCTCGCCCCGCGAGGTCTATTGCCGCCCGGTGCGGACCTCGGTCGCGCATTTCATCGGCGAGACCAATTTTATCGCCGGCAAGGTGCTGGCCCAAACCGGAGATGTCGCCACCGTGGAAACGCCGATCGGCCGCTTCGATGGGGTTTTGGGCGATCCGCGGGCCCGACCGGCGGTCGGCGCCGCCGTGACCCTGTCGATCCGGCCGGAATGCTGGAAATTGAGCCGGGAAAGCCCGGGGCGCAACGCCGTCCGCGGGCGGATTGGGGAAGCCATTTACCTGGGCGAGGTGGCGCAATACGCCTTCGTGGCCGGGTCGACCCCGCTGAAGATCTTCGAGTTGAATCCGCGCCACGTCGGCCCGGCCGCCTCGGGCGAACTTTTCGCCAGCGCCGCCCCCGAGGACGTGGTGGTCTTGAGCGAATAGGCCGGGAGGCCGCATGGCTTGAAAAGACTGCTCATCGTTTTCTGCCTGGTCGCGATCGTGGCGCTGCCCTTCGTGCTCCGGCCGAAACAGCGGGTGGCGGCCGAGGCCCAGGACGTGGTGGTGATCGTGACCCCCCACAACGAGGCGATCCGCCATGAATTCGCGCTGGGCTTCCAGGAATGGTACCGGGCGCAGACCGGCCGGACGGTGACGATCGACTGGCGGGTCCTGGGCGGGACGAGCGAAATCGCGCGCTACTTGGAGGGGGAATACGTCGCCGCCTTCCGGAACTATTGGGTCAACCGCCTGGGGCGGCCCTGGAGCACGGACGTGCAGGCCGGCTTCCAGTCGCCGCATTTGCCGCCCGCGGCCCCGGCGGCGGCGCGCGAGGCGCGGGCGGAGTTCCTCCACTCCGGCGTCTCCTGCGGAATCGATCTGTTTTTCGGCGGCGGCTCGTATGATTTTGACCAGCAGGCCGACGCCGGCCGCTTCTGGGCCTCCGGGACCCCGCAGCGCCACCCCGACTGGTTTACCGACGCCACCATCCCGCAGGACTACGCCGGCGAGGAATTTCGGGAGCCGCACGGCCTGTGGCTCGGGGCGGTCATCAGCGCCTACGGCATCATCTACAACCGCGACGCCCTGGCCCGCCTCGGCATTGGCGCGCCGCCGGCGCAATGGGACGATCTGGCGGATCCCCGTTATTTTGGCGAGGTTGCGCTCTGTGACCCGACCAAGAGCGGCTCGATCGCCATGGCCTTCGAAAACCTCATCCAGCAAAAGATGCAGCAGCGGCTGCAGGCGCTCGGGGCGACTCCGGCGCTGAGTGTCGCCGCCCGGGAGGCGGAGGCAGTGGCGCAGGGGTGGGCGGCCGGCCTGCAATTGATCCAGCGGATCGGGGCCAACGCCCGCTACTTTACCGACACCTCGCAGAAGCCGCCGATCGACGTGGCCGACGGCAATTGCGCCGCGGGGATGTGCATCGATTTTTACGGGACGCAGCAGGCGGA
>Ga0302320_10025236_pt1 | contig 11569 bp, 13 predicted proteins | sample Bog_T0_3_FD_202130 | JGI IMG/M metagenome (GOLD analysis project Ga0302320, IMG submission 202130) | Peat permafrost microbial communities from Stordalen Mire near Abisko, Sweden - Bog_T0_3 | ecosystem: Environmental > Terrestrial > Soil > Wetlands > Peat | place: Sweden: Abisko, Stordalen Mire... | reverse complement strand
CCTTGTTGATGGGTTTGTCTGAACATTTGGCCCGTGTCGAGGCCGTGGGCTTGGGCGAACTGCCGCGCCGACTGCCCGGTTCCCTCGTCGTCGAGGATCCGCTGCATCGCGTCTAGTACGTTCCCGCTGTATTTCGCCGCCGTCAGACTGGCCAGCACCCGAGACTGGCCTATCACGGCAACAATCTGGGTCACCTTGGCTTCCACGGGCAGCTTCGAGTCTTGGATCTCTTTGATCTGCTTGTTACCTTCTTCGGCCAAACCGGTCAGGTCCTGCCGGAGGCCAAGCGTGCTGTCATAGGCGGTGCCATACGCGCTTTGCTTGATGCTGTTCTTTTCGGCAACCCGGCGCGCATGATCCTCACCTTGGCGGAACGCGCTGCGAAGATCATCGGCCGTATGGCCCTGTTGTCCAGCGAGCGGTCCGGTTCGGGCGTTGCGCAGCATGTCTGCAAAATTCGCATACAGAAGCTTTATCTGTCCGCGATTCGTCTTCCCATGCGACAGCGCCATTAGATCTTGGTCATCCGGCCATTGATCACCAACAAGCAGAAACGACCACTCTCCGGGGGGAAAAGTCATTTGCACATCCCACTGACTTTTGAACCCGTAGTGTCCACAGCTTGAAGTGAGGAATTGATTTCGTCGTCGGCTGCCTCAGCCATATAACCAACCGCAAGCTCCTGATATGCAGTGACGAGCGCTCGTGTTGCCTCCGCGAGGTCAGCCGGAGTGGCAGGTTCTTGTGCCAAAGTTTTCACCAGATATTCGGCGCCGTCGTATAGTGCGATTCGCGCGTTCGCGGCCACGGCGAGCGTCGCGGTAGGGTCGTTACCGCCGCTTCGACCTGTGTTGGCGAGCACGGCGTGGTGCACCTTCTCGTAGGCCGCACACACCTTAGTCTTGGCGTCAGCGACCTGTTGACTGGAGTAAACGGGCGCCGGCGGAGGTTTGGCCGGCACGGGCCGAAACCACCCGACAATTGCGACGACGAGCGTCACCAGAAGGCCAACCGCCAGGAGTGCGAACATCGGCCACTGCCGTCTCCGCGCGGGCGGCGGCGCGGGCGGCCATGGGGGTGGGCCAGGCGGCGCGGTTCGAGGCGGGGGTAGGTCCGACACGCCTTCAATCGTATCGTCCAGCCGCGCTATTGGTAGTCACCCTGCGGCGGCACACGCGGCGGCGCCGCCCTATAACTGCACCGTAATCCGCTGTAATGCATTGTTACGGTGGTAAACCGGCCGCCGAGTGATTGCCCTCAGCGGCTCGCACCCGCATCGTCATCATCGCGCTTCTGGTCCGGAAGAAGGATGCGCCGACTCGCAATCGGTTTGCCATCAACGCGTTTGGTCACTTCGGGGGTTGGCGGCGGTGTCGTGATACGCCCCTGGACCGGGGCGCCATTCTTGACCGCCGGCGCGACAATGCGTTTGGTATCGGGCTTGGCATCGCTGCCCGCCCCTCCGGCGCCCTGCATCGCGCCCGGCGGCATCATCGGCATCCCACCCATCGCGCCGCGGGATCCGGTCGCCGGCGCCGGTGAGTTGGTTGGCGCGGGTGAAGCGGTATGCGCCGATGCGGGTTCAGTACCGGGAGACGGAGCGGGAAGCGGCCCGAGCATCGCGGTCGGTGTGGTGGCGCCCAGACCACCGCCGCCCGCACCGCCGCCGGCACCGCCGCCCAGCTCACCGTCGCCGCTGGTGGCCCCCAGCAGTTCGCCGGGAATGGCCTCGCCAGCTGTCGCAGCGCCACCTGCGCCGTGCTGCAGCGCGCCCATACCGGCTTGCATCGCCTGCTGTCCGATCTGCGCAACCTGCTGCGGGATCTGGCTGAGCGGTTGCATCAAACCGCCGAGGGCACCAGCCATGCCGGACGCCAGCTGCGGAAGCTGCTGAACCATCTGAGCCATTGGATCTTGACCGCCGACGCTGGCTAGCTTCGCCGACGACTGTTCTTCGTTGGCGGGAAACTTGGTCAGCGCGTCGCCGGTTTTTGCCCCGCGTTCGGCATGTCCGGTCAGGGCGTCGAGGGCGTCGTTGGGATCGCCCCCATTGGAAGCAATGCCAAGCAGCGCCAGCAGCTGGCTGATGGCCGATTTCCCGGTGGCTAGCTGATCGGGCGGTATCTGCGGCGGCGGCGGCTGCCCGGTCAACCGCGCAAGGTCGTCCAGAATTATTTTTAGCTGGTCGTCGTCCCCACTCATTACGTCCTCCCCACGCGCTGTTGTCCGGCTCAGCGGAGCCGAGAGGAGACGCCGGGGGATCTGCGCGCAAGGACCCCACGTGGGTGACGTCTCCGGCTTTAGCCGATGGTATCGGCGATTTGCGATTCGGGTTATTCAGCTTTGTCGGCCGAGTGGCGCTAAGCGCCTAACTACCTGTCGCGCTCAAGCAGATCCGAGGACCCCAGCACCCGCTCCACCCGAACCTCGATGACCACCCGTCGAGGGTTGGGCCGAGGCGTGCGGTAGCGCTGCGCGTAGCGCAACTCGGCGTCCCGCACGGCGTCGGCATCGCTGCTCACTTTGGACCGGCCCTCCAGCGACAGCCACCGAGCGCCGTCGACCTGGCTGAGTACCGCCACCCCGGCACGGTCCGCGTTGACGGCCTTCTGGGAGCCGCCGCTGGTGATGACCCGCGCGATATGCGTCTTGGGGTCGAAAGTGAATCCCACCGCCACTACATGCGGTGAATTGTCGGCACGGAGCGTGGTCAGCATGGCCAAATGGCGCTCGGACAAAAACGCCAGCGCGTCATCGGTAAGTCGGGCCGTGGTAGTTGCCATCGTCACTCACGCTATCTCAGGTGATAATCGCAGCCGTGGACGACACGGGCGCGGGTCCGGTACTGATTCTGGGTGGCCGCAGCGAGATCGGTATTGAACTTGCGCAGCGGCTGGCCCCTGGGGCGACGGTGATCCTGGCGGCCCGCGCCGCCGACCGGCTCGACGAGCAGGTATCGGTCTGCCGTGCTGCCGGTGCCGCGGCGGTGCATACCAGGGAGTTCGACGCCGACGATTTGGCCTCGCACGGTCCGCTGGTCGCCTCGATCGTCGCCGATCACGGGTCTATCGGCACCGCGGTGCTGGCCTTTGGGATCCTCGGCGATCAGGCGCGCGCCGAGATCGACGCCACCCACGCCGTGGCCATCGTGCACACCGACTACGTCGCACAGGTCAGCTTGCTCACCCATCTGGCTGCCGCGATGCGCACCGCCGACCGTGGTTCCATGATCGTGTTCTCCTCGGTGGCCGGCGTTCGGGTGCGCCGCGCCAACTATGTCTACGGCTCAGCCAAAGCCGGCCTGGACGGTTTCGCCAGCGGGTTATCCGACGCGCTGTACGGCACGGGCGTGCGACTACTGATCGCGCGCCCGGGATTCGTCATCGGCCGCATGACCCAGGGCATGACGCCGGCACCGCTGTCCAGCACGCCGCAACAGGTGGCCGACGCAACCGCGCGGGCTCTGGCCAAGGGGCGGCGCTCGGTCTGGATTCCCTGGGCGTTGCGGCCGATGTTCTTCGCGATGCGGTTGTTGCCGCAGTTCGTCTGGCGCAGGATGCCCCGCTAACCGGTCAGATCGTCGCGTTCTACGTCGGCCAGCAGCGCGTCGCGGGCGCGCGCGACACGGGAGCGGATGGTGCCGATCGGGCACCCGCACACCGCCGCGGCGTCGGCGTAGGGCAGCCCGAGCAGCTGGGTGAGAAGCAGGGCCTCCCGTTGTTCGGTGGCCAGGCCGGCGATCATCGTGGTCACTTCGACGAGGTCTTCAAACCCGCGGGCATGACGGTTGCCCCTGAGCGCTCGTTCGGGATCGGCGCCGGTGGCCGCGCGGGGTCGGGCTTGCAGGTGGCGGATGTGATCGGCCACAACGCGGCGCGCGATGGACAGCAGCCAGGTGCGGGCGCTGGAGCGTCCGGAGAAGCGCTCGATGGCGCCAATAGCCCGGAGGAAGGTTTCTTGAGTCAAATCGTCCGCGCTACTTGCGTCGGATAGGTAGGCGACAAACCGCCAGACGTCTTGCTGGGTAGCTTTGACGAACGCCTCGAGCGCTCGCTCGTTCCCGCCGCCAGCTGCCAAGGCGAGCTTGGTAACCGCCTCGTCGTCGATTGACGCGGTCATGGCCAACCACCTTAGTTGCGCGGACTCGGCCAGTCTACGACGGGCTGTCGTAGAGGCTGCGAGCGGGGAACGGTTGATTGGCCAGAGATGACCGCGTCGTCGACCAACGGAGGATTCCGTCGGCCGGTCGGCAGTGTCGGCGTCTGCCTCGAAGGTCTTGGGCCTGCGTGTCCCGGAGCGTTCGCGCGCCACCAACAGCGCGAACATCAGGCCCAGCAGCACGGGCAGATGACTGGCCGCGCGTGCCGCGGTCACCTCGCCTTCAAGGGCATCCGCGGCTTCGTAGCCCACCAGCGCAAGCGCGTAGACCCCCGCAATCGCCGCGACGCCGATTGCGGCGACGGGCCAGATGCCGGCGGCGATCATCGCTGCCCCTAAGGCCAGCAACCACGAGGTGGACTCGTGCATCAAATGCTCGCCGGACGTCGCCCCGTGCATGTGGGGCGACAGCATGCCGAAATTGATTCCGCTAATTTGTGCAGCCGCGATCGCTACCTGAAACACGCCTACAGCAATAAGTCCCCACCGCCGGTAGTGCGACCGCAGCCCGCGCATCCAGCGGTCACGGGGCGTGGCGGACTCCTCGCGGACGCTTGCCAGAATCTTGTCGACCAGGTCCGGTCCCTGGCCGGGCCCGAACGACGCCAGCCGGCGAGTCTGGACCGCCGCACCGATTAGCCAGGTGCGGCAACCGCGGCACGATTCCAGGTGGGCATCGACCTGCTGCGCGAGCACCTGGGGACGCTCACCGTCCAACCGCGCAGACAACGCCTCACGCGCTACGTCACACCTCATGCTTGCATCGTCGCGCATGCCCGCCCCGCGCGCAAAGAGCTGGGAAAACTGGGCGGCAGTGCGATTGACGAATTGCTTGCGGACTGCGATCGCGGTAACTCATAATCCCCCGGTGGAAGTTGACCGCGTAGACGTCACCGCCGACCCCCGTGAGGACGTTGTCTCCCGTCAGTACCAACGGTGGAGGTACCCGCTACCGATCCAGGACCTCGAAGCAATCGGTAGTGGAGTCTGGCATTGGTACGACCCGAGCAACTTCCACCGGGTGCTGTTTCCCGATCGGTCTTTCAAGCCCGATATGGACATCCTCATCGCGGGATGCGGTACCAACCAGGCAGCGGCATTTGCGTTCAAGAACCGCACGGCGAAGGTGGTGGGCGTCGACATCAGCCAGCCCTCACTTGACCATCAGCAATACCTCAAAGAGAAGCACGGGTTGTGGAACCTGGAGTTGCACCTGCTTCCGATCGAGGAGTTGCCAACGCTGGGGCAAGATTTCGACCTGATTGTCTCGACAGGTGTTCTGCACCATACGGCGGACCCGCAAGTCAGCCTCAAGGCACTGGGCAGCGTCTTGCGGCAACATGGCGCGATCGGCCTGACGATGTACGCGAAATACGGTCGGATCGGCGTCGAGATGCTGCAATCCGTTTTCCGCGACCTGGAACTCAAGCAGGACGAGCTTGGCGTCCAGATGGCCAAAGAGACGATGGCGTTGCTGCCGCAAGGACATTCGCTGCAAAGCTACATCGACATCGAGGGCGAGGAATTGGCCTACGACGGCGCAGTCGTCGATACGTTCCTGCACGGCCGTGACCGCAGTTACTCGGTCGATGATGTCCTCCACCTCGTCGACTCGGCCGGATTGACGTTCCAGGGCTGGCTTCTCAACGCTCCCTATTACCCGCACGATTGGTTTACACCGGGGACCGAGCCGCACCGGATCATAAACTCATTGCCCGAGCGCAAACTCTGGTCTGTGATGGAGCGTCTCCGGGTATTCGGCGCGTGCCATTTCTTCATGGTGTGCCGTGACGATCGACCGAAAGAAAGCTACAAGGTCGATTTTTCGACCGATGCCGCTCTCGACTACACCCCGCAGATGCGCATGCGCTGCGGTCTCAACGGCAACGAGATTTTTCGGCCGACGTGGCGGATGGCTCTCAACTCTGCTCAGCTGCCATTCGTGCAGAGCGTTGACGGCAAGCGCACCATACGAGAGATTGCTCAGCGCGTGGCGCAAGCCGGCGGCAGCACGCCGCAACCCAACGTGGCCGACCTGGAGAGCTTTGGCCGCAAGCTATTTGAGTCGCTGTGGCGTCTCGATTTTCTCGCGATGGCCCTCAACGGCGGCGAACAGCCGTGGGGACGTTGAGCTCGGGCGAGTTCTCGTCGAATATCAAGCCCAACGGCGCCAGCACCCGCAATGCAACGTCGGCAACGGCCTCGTCTAGATCACAGACCAGTACCGATCGCCAGGGCGTAATGACCAGCGGGGCTTCGATTGCGGCAAGGAACTCGGCGACACGTGCGGGCAGGACGCCCTGCGGCACGGCGGCGCCCAGCGCGACCCGGCCGTCTTCCTGACTTATCCAGCCCACCGGGGGCTTGGTGCGGGGCGCAAAGGGTGTGGCACTCAAATCGGCGCCGGGCACCAGACGCCGCATATCATCCAATTCGTCTATCCGCCAGGATGTTCCGCGTATCTCGTTGAACCGCAAGGCAATTGCGACCAGTGTCTTGATCACGTCGCCGACAGCCAGCCGGATGCCGGTGTCCCGCCCCGTCAGCAGCAGCGCGCAGCCATCCTCGAAGACGTGCACGCCGACGTCGGCGTGCAGCCCGGACACGTCGGCGGAGCCATCGTCGAGGCTGAACCAGAATCGTGGCCCTAACTCGACGAGTCGGGGTTCGGCGCAGATCGCCGCGTCGAGTTCACCGACCCACGCCCGCACATCCGCGTTGCCGCCGACCCGCCCGGACAGCGGCGAGGCGACGATGTTGCGGACCCGCTCGTGGGTGGCCGACGGCAACAGCCCGGCTTGGGTGAGCAGGGGGACGATCGCTGTCGCGTCGGTGATCCCGCGCAGCGCCACGTTGCCGCGGCCGGTCAACTCCAGCGTTCCCGAGCCCAATTCACTTGAGGCGCCGGAAAGCGTCGCCAACTGGGCGGGGGCGATCATGCCGCCGGGCAACCGGACCCGCACCAGCGGACCATCTGCGGCGGCGACGGAATCAACCATCAGTCACGCCACCTTCCGACCAGAACGTTACTGCTCCAATTTGGCAACGGTGACCAGCCACTATCCCAACGGGCAGGCACCAGCTCCCACACCCACGAACCATTGTCAGCGCTCACACGGAGGTAGCGGCCATCACACTTCACATCGACACCGACGACGGCCCAACCACGAGCAATGTCATCCCACCCGCGATTTCCATCCACAAGGATTAGCGGCGCTACATCGTGAACGACGCCCGGCGTCCTACTGCTGCCGAACACTGTCGCCACCTCGCCGAATTCGCAGGTCACTTTCCCGTCGTAGTGGAGTTCGATCACCTACTCCACGATGACCTACATGCGGCGGCTGGAGGTGGGTTCAGAAAAAATCCGCACCTCGACCATCCAAAAAGTAGGCGGCCGCTTCCGAGTGTGTTGGCTTGGTGATGTTTTCTGCAAAGGCACTTCAGGTTCGAGGGATGCGTCGGGCCGGTAGGTTGGGCAGCGTGACCCTTACTTTCGCCGAGCTCGCCAAGGCGCAATACATCCTGCTGACGACTTTCACCAAAGACGGCCGGTCCAAGCCGACGCCGATCTGGGCCGCGGTTGACGGGGACCGATTGCTGGTCATCACCGAGGGAAAGTCGTGGAAGGTCAAGCGGATCCGCAATACCCCCCGCGTGACGCTGGCCACCTGCACCATGCGTGGTCGCCCGACCAGCGAGGCCGTCGAGGGAACTGCGGCGGTTCTCGACAAGTCGCAAACCGGCGCCGTCTACGACGCGATCGGCAGCAGGTACGGCATCCTCGGCTGGCTGTTCAACTTATTCAGTAAGTTGCGAGGCGGCATGGAAAACAACGTCGGTCTCGAGCTGAGAGTGGCGCCCGGCTAACGCGATGAGCACCGTCCTGGTCCCGATCCCGGATCGCGACTTCGACCCCACTGAGGTCGCGGTGAGCTGGCGCGTCTTGACCGGGGAGGGGCACCGGGTGATCTTTGCGACCGAAAGCGGAACGCCCGGGGTGGCGGACGACATCATGGTGACCGGTCGAGGTCTGGACGTCTGGTCTGCGTTGCCTGTGTTGGGCACGATCCCGATAGTCGGACTGATGCTGCGGGCAAACAAGGACGGCCGCAACGCTTACGCGGGCATGCTGCGTTCGGCTGAGTATCGGCATCCGGTCAGCTGGGCCCAAGCCAGCCTCGATGGCGTCGACGCGCTGCTGCTGCCGGGCGGACATCGCGCCCGCGGGATGCGCAGCTACATCGACAGCAGCACACTCCAGCGGCTCGTCGTGGACGCCTTTACTCGAGGACTGATCGTGGCCGCGATCTGTCACGGTGTGCTGCTCGCCGCTCGCAGCGTTGATCCCAGCACCGGCCACTCGGTGCTGTACGGACGCAAGACCACAGCGTTGACCTGGGCATTGGAGCGCACCGCCTGGAGGCTCACCCGGGTCACCCGATTCTGGGATCCCGATTACTACCGCACCTACCCCGAGCAACCTGGCCAGCCCGCCGGCTACATGTCAGTGCAGTCGGAGGTCACCCGCGCCCTCAAAGACCCGTCGGATTTCCGCGACGTCACCCGCGCAACGCCGCACCGGCGGCGCAAGAGCTCCGGGATGGTGCGGGACACGCCCACCGACTCGCGACCCGCATTCGTCGTCGACGACGGCAACTACGTGTCGGCACGCTGGCCGGGCGATACACACACCTTCGCGACCGTTTTGTCGCACAAGCTCAAGGGGCTGACGGCATAGCCCAGTGCCCCACCACAACAACGGTTTTCAGTGCTGTGTCCGGGTCCCGAAGCGGTGCCACCACTGGTACAGGGTATTGAGGTCGGGTCCTCCGTTGACGGTGGCAAGTAGCAGCTGAGCGTCGCGGGTCCATGCGACATTCGCGCGGTCCTCGACGCTTCCGCAGACGACCCAGCCGCTGATCTGGTTGGTGTTAGAGCCGGAAGTCCAGGTGCCCGGTGCCGGCGACACACCTCCGCCGGGGCACGGCGACAACACCATGCGCTGGGCGGTCGATTGGAAGTCGGCAGTCAGCGCGTCCAAGTCGTTGTAGAGGGTGAACCGCGCGTAGGTCGGCGTGTCTGACTTAGCGTTTTCAGTGCAGTCCAGGCTGGCGACCGCGTTCGGAAACGGGTCGGTGGCCCTAGTGCAGGCGCCGGCGACATACCCGGGGGGAAGCAGCCCCACGATCTGCTTCTCGGCCGGGCTGAATTCGCTTGCCGAAGCGGTGTGCGTCGCAAGGCCGGTCACAGATTGGGTGGACCCGGGTTCGTCCCGGTCGAACAGAACCACTGCAGCACCGATGCCCAGCAGGGCGGCCAACACTGCGAATGCCCCACCGGCACGGACCAACCGAGGACGCTGTCGAGTGACCCACTCGCGCATCGCACTCTCCTCACCTGGCCCCGGCATAAAACCAGCGCGACGACATATATTAGCCCGACGCTGTTCCCAGGTGCTCACCAAAGAACGCGAAGACCCTGCTCCAGGCGTCGTCGGTGGCCGCCCGGTTATAGCCGAAACCTGTGACGCGGAGCAGTGGTTGGCCGGGGAGTTCGTTGGCGAAGCCATGTCCGGCACCGGGATAGACCTTGATATCGGCGGGGATGTTTTTGGCCGTCGTCGTCTTGCGTAGTTGCTTGGCGGCACCGATGCCCAACGGGTCGCGGGCCCCGAAGCTGGCCACAATCGGGCAAGCCCCATCCAGTGTCTCGCTCAGTTTACGCGGAAGTGGCGTTCCGTAGAACGGCGCGGAGGCGCCAAAACCCTTGGGCGACATAATGAGTGAGAAACCACCGCCCATACAGAAGCCGGCGATGCCCACGCGCCCGGTGCACTCGGGCATCGACTGCAGGTGATCGCGCGCAGCCAAGATGTCATCAAGTGCGCGGCCACGTTTGGTCAGCAACTCGCGCATCACTCGGGCGACGCACCGGCCGCGGCCGCCTCGGGCGAACATGTTCGGCGTCAGCGCCAGATAACCTGCCCGCGCGATGCGTTCGGAGATCGCCTTCTTGTCCGGCGGGTAGCCGAACGCGTCATGGATCACCACCACGCCGGGCCACGGGCCTTCCCCTGCGGGTACGCCCAGCAGAGCATCGATCCGGCCGGCGGGAGTATCGATCTCAATCGTGGTCATACCGTCATCTAACTGCAGCCGCGGTACCAGCGGCCAGGGGAACTCGGGCGCGTCCCGCAGACGTTGGCCTGACATGGTGCGCCGACTGCTACTCGTCTACGCCGTGGTTGAGCTCGCGGTAATCATCGCGCTGGTATCGACGATCGGATGGGGTTGGACCCTGCTCGCGCTGCTGGCCACCTTCATCCTGGGCTGGGGTCTGTTCGCCCCGATGGCTGGGTCGCATCTCATTCGCCAACTCGGGCCCTTGCGGGCTGGCCTGAAGGAGCCGCGCAGCGCACTGAATGACGGTGCGATGATCACCCTGGCCACGGTGCTGGTGCTGGTTCCCGGGTTTGTCACTACGGCTCTCGGGATGTTGCTGTTGGTGCCGCCGCTACGAACCGTCGCCGGTCCCGGCTTGGCCGCGATGGCGGTGCGTGGTGTTCAGCGCCGTATACCGCTGATCACTGACGGGGTCGGCTCACCTGAGAGGGCCGGCCACGGCGACTACATCGACGGTGAGGTCATCGATGTCATCGACGTCGAGCCGCGGGAGTTACCGGACCGGCGCTACTAGGCCCTAGTTTGGCGGTGTGACGCCAACGTCCACCAAGCTGCTCGTCAACGGCCGGGTCCATAGCCCGACCCATCCCGATGCCACCGCCATGGCGGTGCGCGGCGACGTCGTGGCGTGGCTGGGCAGCGACGACGTCGGCCGCAACCAGTTCCCGGACGCCGAGGTGCAGGATCTTGACGGCGGCTTTGTGGCACCGGGATTCGTGGACAGCCACATCCACCTGAGCGCGACCGGCCTGACATTGAGCGGCCTGGATCTGCGCTCGGCCGCATCGCGCGCCCAGTGCATCCAACTGGTCGCCGACTATGCGGCCACATACCCAGACCAGCCGGTGTGGGGGCACGGCTGGGACGAATCGGCCTGGCCCGAGAACACCCCGCCGGCCACCAGCGACCTAGACGCGGTACTCGGTGATCGGCCCGCCTACCTGGCGCGCGTCGACGTGCATTCCGCGCTGGCCTCGACTGGGCTGCGGCGGCTGGTGCCAGAGTTACCGGGGGCGGCGGGTTTCGCCGATCAGCTGCCGCTGGCCGGCGAGGCTCACCACCTGGTCCGGGCTGTCGCTCGCGCCTTGCTGACCACCGAACAGCTGACCGAAGCCCGCGTGACGGCACTAGACGCCCTGGCCGCGGCAGGGATCGTCGCGGTGCACGAATGCGCCGGCCCCGAGATCGGCGGTCTGGACGATTGGCAGCAGCTCCGTGCCCTGGCT
>Ga0302320_10025235_pt1 | contig 11569 bp, 9 predicted proteins | sample Bog_T0_3_FD_202130 | JGI IMG/M metagenome (GOLD analysis project Ga0302320, IMG submission 202130) | Peat permafrost microbial communities from Stordalen Mire near Abisko, Sweden - Bog_T0_3 | ecosystem: Environmental > Terrestrial > Soil > Wetlands > Peat | place: Sweden: Abisko, Stordalen Mire... | reverse complement strand
CTTCGCGCGCGAGGCGCAGGTCTGGGCGGGGCGCGTGCATCTCGAGGCCACCATCGAGGCGCTGGAAGCCTACGAATTCAGCCGCGTGCGCGGAACCAGCCTCATCGTCGAGGAGCCGATCGGCGTCTGCGCGCTGATCACGCCGTGGAACTGGCCGCTCAACCAGATCGTCTGCAAGGTCGCGCCCGCGTTCGCCGCGGGATGTACGGTGGTGTTGAAGCCGAGCGAGATCGCGCCGATCAGCGGCTTGATATTCGCCGAAATCATGGACGCGGCGGGAACGCCGAAGGGCGTGTTCAATCTCGTCAACGGAACCGGCCCCGACGTCGGGCAGGTGATGGCGGGCCACGCCGATGTCGACATGGTCTCGTTCACCGGCTCGACGCGGGCCGGGATCATCGTCGCCAAGACGGCCGCCGACACGGTGAAACGCGTCGCGCAGGAACTCGGCGGCAAATCGCCCAATATTCTGCTGCCCGACGCGGATATCGCCGCGGCGGTGAAAGCGGGCGTGCTCGGCTGTTTCAGCAACAGCGGCCAGTCCTGCGACGCGCCGACCCGCATGCTGGTGCCCGCCGATCGGCACGACGAAGCGTTGCTCGCCGCCAAGGCGGCGGCGGAAGGTCTCAAGGTCGGCGACCCCCGGGCCGAGGGCGTCGATCTCGGGCCGGTCGTCAGCAAGGTTCAGTTCGACAAGATTCAGCACATGATCGAGGTCGGCCTCGCCGAAGGAGCGAAGCTGGTCGCGGGCGGGCCGGGTCGGCCGGCCCTCCTCAATGCGGGGTATTACGTCCGGCCGACCGTGTTCGGCGGCGTGACGCACGAGATGGCGATCGCCCGCGAGGAAATCTTCGGGCCGGTGCTGGCGATCATGCCCTATAGCGACGAGGACGAGGCTGTGCGCATCGCCAACGACACGGTTTACGGCCTCGCCGCCTACATATCGTCAACCGACCTCGAACACGCGCGCCGGATCGCGCCACGGCTGCGCGCGGGCACCGTGAACATCAACTACCCCGCCTGGGACATTCGCGCGCCGTTCGGCGGCTACAAGCAGTCCGGCAATGGCCGCGAATACGCGGACTTCGGGATCAAGGATTATCTGGAAGTGAAGGCGGTCGTGGGCTGGGCGGGGTAGGTACTCCGTCATCGCGAGCAACGCGAAGCGATCCAGACTTGGGCCAAGAGGGCCGCCGACGGGGCCTTGCATCTTATGGCTTAGTTTGGATCGCGTCGCTGTCGCTCGCGATGACGGCGGCGGCGCCTTTCGGCGCCGCGTCCTCCTTCAACCCATCCTTACTTCGCCAGCGCCTTGTCGATGACCACATTGGTGAAGGCGCCGACGGGCTCCTTCGAGATCACCGGATCGGAGCCGCCGGTCAGCAGCGTCTTCACCGTGCGCGCGTAGTCCGCGGGATCGAGCTTTCCGTCCGTGCCGGCTGTCAGCTTGTTGATCTCGCCCATCATCTGAATCTGATGATGTTCGGTCTGGGCGCCGGTGGAATCGTTGTCGAGCACGATCTTGGCCGCCGCGTCGCTGTTGTCGCGCGCCCAGGCCCAGCCTTTCATCGAAGCGCGCACGAAACGCGCCATCTTGTCGACGAAGGCCGGGTCCTTCAGCTTCGGCTCCATCACGAACAGGCCGTCTTCCAGCGTCGCGACGCCTTGGTCCTCGTATTTGAACACGACGAGCTGCTCGGGCTTGTAGCCGGCGTCGATGACCTGCCAGTATTCGTTGTAGGTCATGGTCGAGATGCAATCGGCCTGCTTCTGCAACAACGGATCGACGTTGAAGCCCTGCTTGAGCACCTTCACGCCGCCCGCGGAGCCGTCTGTCTTGTAGCCGAGCTTGCCCATCCAGTTCAGGAACGGGTATTCGTTGCCGTAGAACCAGACGCCGAGCGTGCGGTTCTTGAGGTCGGCGGGGGTCTTGACGCCCGACGAGGCGAGGCAGGTCAGCTCCAGGCCGGAGTGCTTGAACGGCTGCGCGATATTGACGAGCGGAGCGCCTTTCTCGCGCGCCTGCAGCGCGTCGGGGAGCCAGTCGATCACCACGTCGGCGCCGCCGCCGGCGAGCACCTGCACGGGCGCCACGTCGGGACCGCCCGGCTTGATCGTCACGTCGAGGTCCTCGGCCTTGTAGAAGCCTTTGTCCTTGGCGACGTAATAGCCCGCGAACTGGGCCTGCGTGACCCATTTGAGCTGCAACGTCACCTTGTCGGCCGCCTGCGCGGCGCCTGCCCCGAACAGCGCCGCCGCGCCCATGAGACCCCAAGCCAGTTTTTTCATTGCTTTTCTCCTCCTCCACATAAAGCTCACCTCGCGCGATACGAGGCGTGCCAGAAAGTTGCGCGCCGCTCGATGAAAGCGACAAGCGCATAAAACGCGGAACCCGTCACGGCCGCGACGACGATGGTCGCCCAGACCATGTCGATGCTCAGATGCCCGACCTCGGTGCTGATGCGAAAGCCCATGCCGACCGTCGGCGTGCCGAAAAACTCCGCGATGATCGCGCCGATCATCGCCAGTGTCGTGTTGATCTTGAGCGCGTTGAAGACGAAGGGCAAGGCCGCCGGCAGGCGCAATTTCAGCAGCGTCTGCTCGTAGCTTGCCGCGTAGGTCCGCATCAGGTCGCGCTCCATCGCGCCGGCGCTGGAAAGGCCCGAGGCGACGTTCACCAGCATCGGGAAGAAGGTCATGATGACCACCACCGCCGCCTTGGATTGCCAGTCGAAGCCGAACCACATCACCATGATCGGCGCGACGCCGACGATCGGCAAGGCCGAGACGAGATTGCCCAGCGGCAACAGTCCGCGTTGCAGGAACGGCGAGCGGTCGATCAGGATGGCGACCAGCAATCCCGAGCCGCAGCCGATGAAATAACCCGCGAGTACGCCGCGGATGGTCTGGAGGAAATCCGCCGTCAGCGTCGGCACGGAGGTCACCAGCCGCCAACCGATCTCGGAAGGGGCGGGCAAGATGATCATCGGCACCCCGAGCAGCCGCACCCCGGCCTCCCACAGCGCCAACACCACGAGCCCGAACAGCAGCGGCGGCGCGAGATCGCGGAGCGCGCGCGCGTTCATTGAGGGAACGCCATGCGTTTGAGCGTGATGCGGCCGGCGAGACCGATCGCGGCGACGAGCACGCCGGACAGCGCGGCGGCGGTGAACAAAGCCGCCCAGATCTGAACCGTCTGTCCGTAGTACGACCCCGCGAGCAGGCGGGCGCCGAGGCCGCCGTCTTCGCTCTTGGTGACCTCGGCGACGACGGCGCCGACGAGCGCCGCCGCGGCGCCGATCTTCATGCTGGCGAAGAAGAACGGCAGGCTCGCGGGCGCGCGCAGCTTCGACATGGTCTGCGAAGGCGTCGCCGAATAGGTGCGCATCAGGTCGAGTTGCAGCAGATCGGGCGAGCGCAGCCCCTTCACCATGCCGACGGTGATCGGGAAGAACGAGAGATAAGCGGCGATCACCGCTTTCGGCGTCATGCCGCCGATGTCGAATTGGTTGAGGATGACGACGATCATCGGCGCCAGCGCGATGATCGGCACCGTCTGCGAAGCGACGATCCAGGGCATCAGCGAGCGTTCGAGCAGGCGTGTCGAGACGACCATCACGGCGAGGCCGACGCCGAACAAAGCGCCGAAGAAGAAGCCGACCAGCGTTTCCTCCAGCGTGATGCCGGCGTGATAGACGAGGCTGCGCTTGGACGTTGGTGCGGTGTCGATCGTGAGCTTGTAGAGTTCGGCGGCGATCTGATGCGGTGCGGGCAGCTTCGGCCGCTCCATGTTCAGCGAGGCGATGGCGAGGTCCGAGGTGGAATAATCGGCGCGGCCCGCGTTGGCGAACAGGTCGCGCTGCAACGGCGCGTTCATGAGCGCGGCGGCGACGTACCAGATCGCGAACAAGGCGAGGAGGACGGTGGAGAGGGGGATGATGGATTTCATCGGGCGCGACGCAAGTGCGCCGCCGCGGCCTCGTCATGGCCGGGCTTGACCCGGCCATCCCGGAACCGCGGCCGACGGAGAAGGCGCGATATTCTTGAGCGACGGGGCGCCTGGATGGCCGGGTCAAGCCCGGCCATGACGGTCACGGCGGATATGCCGCGTGAAAAATCCGCGCTCTCACACATCATACGAATGCCCCTCGCGCAGCCCATGCCGCACCCGGTTGGCGATCTCCAGAAATTCCGGCGTCTCGCGGATATCCAGCGTGCGGTCGCGCGGAAAATCACATTCTATGATGTCGTGGATGCGTCCGGGCCTCGGCGACATCACGACGATGCGCGTCGACAGAAACACCGCCTCGGGGATCGAGTGCGTTACGAACAAAGCCGTCTTGCCGGTCTTTTCCCAAAGCTCCAGCAATTGCTGATTGAGCATGTCGCGCACGATCTCATCCAGCGCGCCGAACGGCTCGTCCATCAGCAACAGATCGGGGTCGAACGACAGCGCGCGGGCGATCGAGGCGCGCTGCTGCATGCCGCCGGACAATTGCCACGGGTATTTCTTGCCGAAGCCTTTCAGATTGACGAGGTCGAGCCCGCGCTCGACGCGCTTGGCGCGTTCGGCCTTGTCGACGCCCATGATTTCGAGCGGCAGCGCGATATTGCTGGCGACGGTGCGCCAAGGATACAGCGCCGGCGCCTGGAAGACATAGCCGTAGGCGCGCTTCACGCGCGCCTCGTGCGGGCTCATGCCGTTGACGCGAATTACGCCACTCGTCGGCGTCTCCAAGTCCGCGACCGTGCGTAGCAGCGTCGTTTTGCCGCAGCCCGAGGGGCCGATGAACGAGACGAATTCGCCGCGCTTGATTTGCAAGTTGACGCCGCTCAGCGCCTGTACGGGTCCGTCGCCGGTTTGAAAGACCAGCGACAGGTCCTTGATGTCGATCACGCTATGGGACGAAACCTCGAGCGGCGCGTTCATGTCAGCGCGCGACGCCCTTGGGCGCGGTGAAGTCCTTGTATTTGGCCAACGCCTGCTGCTCGGCGGGGAAGGGCTCGCGCTTGACGAACTTGCCGCGGCCGTTGTTGGCGATCACCTTGCCGTCTTCGTAGACGACCGATCCGCGCGACAGCGTGTAGCGCGGCAGGCCTTCGACCTTGACGCCCTCGAACACGTTGTAGTCGATGATCGAAACCTGCTTGTCGGCGGTGATGGTCTTGGTCGCCTTCGGGTCCCAGACCACGAGATCGGCCTCGGAGCCGGGCAGGATCGCCCCTTTACGCGGATAGAGATTCAGAATGCGCGCGATATTCGTCGACGTGACGGCGACGAATTCGTTCGGCGTCAACCGCCCTGTGCCGACGCCATAGGTCCACAGCACGGGCAGGCGATCCTCGAGGCCGCCCGTTCCGTTCGGGATCTTGGTGAAGTCGTCGAGGCCGAATTCCTTCTGCTTGGTCGTGAACGCGCAATGGTCGGTCGCGACCACTTGCAGCGAGCCCGCGCGCAGGCCGTTCCAGAGGTCGTCCTGGTTCTTCTTGTCGCGGAATGGCGGCGACATCACGCGGCGCGCGGCGTGCGTCCAGTCCTTGTTGTAATATTCGCTCTCGTCGAGCACGAGATGCTGGATCAGCGGTTCGCCATAGACGCGCTTGCCGAGCGAGCGCGCGCGACGGATCGCCTCGTGCGCCTCGATGCAGGAGGTATGCACGATATAGATCGGCACGCCGGCCTGATCAGCGAGCACGATCGCGCGATTGGTGGCTTCACCTTCGACTTCCGGCGGACGCGAGAGCGCGTGGCCCTCGGGGCCGGTGACGCCCTTGGCCATGTAATGTTTCTGCAACGCGGCGACCATGTCGCCGTTCTCGGCGTGCACCAGCGGCATGGCGCCCAGTTCCGCGCAACGCGAGAACGAAGAGAACATCTCCTCGTCGTTGACCATCAACGAGCCCTTGTAGGCCATGAAATGCTTGAACGTGGTGACGCCGTGCGCGACCACCTTGGCCATGTCCTCGCGCACCTTGTCCGACCAATAGGTGACGCACATGTGATAGGCGTAGTCGGTGGTGGCCAGCTCCGCGCGCTTGTCCCACGCCTTGATGGCGTCCATCAACGGCTGGCCGCGATCGGGGATGCAGAAGTCGACGACCATGGTGGTGCCGCCGGCGAGGGCGGCCTTGGTGCCGCTGTCGTAATTGTCGGCCGAGCTGGTGCCCATGAACGGCATGTCGAGATGGGTGTGCGGATCGATGCCGCCGGGCATGATGAAACAACCCGCCGCGTCGATGATCTTGTCGCCGGAGAGTCCGGTTCCGATCGCGCTGATGGTTTCGTCCTCGATCAGGACGTCGGCGACATAGGAGCGGTCGGCGGCGACGATGGTTCCGCCTTTGATCAGGGTGGACATGAGTGCATCTCCTCTTTCGAATTGTTTGCTCCGGCCGTCATCGCGAGCGACAGCGAAGCGATCCAGACTCAGGGTTCGAACCGCGGCTCAGTCTGGATGGCTTCGCTGTCGCTCGCCATGACGGAAGCCGCCTAATCATCCCGCGATCTCCGCCTTCTCCAGCACCGCGTGCATCAACACGTTGGCGCCGGCGGTCGACCAATCCATCTTGATGTCTTCGCTCTCGTTGTGGCTGACGCCATCGACGCAGGGCGTGAAGATCATCGACGTCGGACAGATGCGCGAGAGGTAGCACGCATCGTGCCCGGCGCCCGAAACGATGTCGCGGTGCGAATAGCCGAAATGATCGGCCGCGCGGCGCACGGCTGCGACGCAATCCTTGTCGAAGGGAACCGGCGCGTAATAGAAGACCTGCTTCAGCTCATAGGTCAGGCCGATTTTCTTGGTAATCGCCTCGACGCCTTCCTTCAGCGCCGCGTCCATCTCGCTCAACGTCTCGTCGACGGGATGGCGGAATTCGCAGGCCAGGAAAACTTCGCCCGGAATGACGTTGCGCGAATTCGGGTAGGCGTTGATCATGCCCACCGTGGAGACGCCGAGCGGGGCTTTCGACAGGCCGATCTGATTGACGAGTTCGACGATGCGCGCCGCGCCCAGCAGCGCATCCTTGCGGCGCGGCATCGGCGTCGAGCCGGCGTGGCTCTCGAAGCCGGTGAGGGTGAGTTCATACCAGCGCTGACCCTGCCCGTGGGTGACGATGCCGACGTCGTAACCCTCGTCTTCCAGGATCGGCCCCTGCTCGATGTGCAATTCGAACGAGGCGTGAATCGGCCAGCCGCCGATCGGCTTGTCGCCCTTGAAGCCGATGCGCTCGAGTTCGGCGCCGAGAGCCTTGCCTTCGGGGTCGAGGCGGGAATAGGCGAATTCCTTGCTGTAGACGCCCGCGAATACCCCCGACGACACCATCGCGGGCGCGAAACGCGAGCCTTCTTCGTTGGTCCAATTGGCGACGACGATGGGATAGCGGGTCTTGATTTTGAGGTCGTTGAGCGAACGCACCACTTCCAGCGCGCCCAGCACGCCGAGCACGCCGTCGAACTTGCCGCCCGTCGGTTGCGTGTCGAGATGGCTGCCCATCAGCACGGGCGGCAGGCTGTCCTCGGTTCCGGCGCGACGCGCGAACATGTTGCCCATCTCGTCGATTGCGACCGTGCAGCCTTCCTTCTCGCACCAGCCGCGGAACAATTCGCGTCCCTGCTTGTCGAGATCGGTTAACGTCAGACGCTTGCAGCCGCCCTTGGGCGTGCCGCCGATCTTGCCCATTTCCATCAGCGAGTCCCAGAGGCGCTGACCGTTGACGCGCACGTTCGAGAGGTCCGACATGTCCGGCTCCAAGGCGAAAGGATTTACGCGACGCTATTATGAATCTGACCAAACGGTCAAATGGGCAAAATCTCGGCTTGGCGCCTAGGCATGAGGCGCCGTACGATCCTCGCCATGGACAAGCTTACCGCCAAGCCGAGCATCCGCGAAGGCAACGAGCGCGTTATCCTCGCGGCGGCCGAGGCTTTGTTCGCCGAGCGCGGCTTCGGCGGCGCGACGATGGCGGCGATCGCGGCTCGGGCCGGCGTGCCCAAGCCCAACATCCACTACTATTTTCCTACGAAGGAACGCCTCTATCGCGCCGTGGTCGAGCAAGTTCTGACGGCATGGCTCGACGCCGCCCATTCTTTCGACACCAGCGACGACCCCGCCGAGGCGCTGACGGCCTATATCGGCGCGAAGATGGATCTGGCGCGGGAGATGCCGCTGAGCTCGCAGATCTGGGCGAGCGAGATCATGCGCGGCGCGCCCGTCATACAGGACTTCCTCGATACCACGCTGACGCAATGGGTGCGCTCGCGCGAACGGGTGATCGGCCGCTGGATCATGCAGGGCAAGCTCAAGCCGATGGAGCCGAAGTTTCTTTTTTACATGATCTGGGCGACGACCCAGCATTACGCCAACGCCGCGCATGAGATAGCCTCGCTCGAACAGGGGCGCCCGCTCGACGACGAGGCGTTCGAGCGGGCCAAGCGTCAGGTCATCGAAACGATCCTGAGCGGGGTGGCGGCGCGTTAGCGCGAAGGGGCGGGGCATGAAGATACTCATCGACGTCGATGCGCTCGAGCGGGAGGGCGTGCTCACGCCCGAACTCGCGCAAACCCTGCGATCCTCGGCGAACCGCGACACCGGCTCCGCCGCGATCAACATGATCCTGGCGTTCGGCGCGGCGGCGGTCGCCGCGGGGTTGCTGGTGCTGTTCCCGTCGTCGGGTGCGGCGACGTTGTTCGGGCTTGTATTCCTCGCCGCCGGCTATCTCGTGGCGACGCTCCACGCGAAGGATTGGGGGCAGCTCGGCCGTATCTGGATGGTCGTGGGCGTGCTCACGCTCGCCGGCTCCGTCCCCTATGGCATGGACAAGCCGCTGCTCGGCTCGCTCGCCGCCACGGCGATTCTCACCTGCGGCGCGCTGATCACGCCGAGCCGCTTCCTGATGGCGCTGGCGCCGCTGGCGCTCGCCGCCGCGATCGGCGGCAGCACGGGCTATTGGCATGCATGCTACGAGATCGCCATCCGCGAGCCGACGCTGACGATAGTGTTGTTCACCGCGATCGGCGTCTCCGCCTGGGTCGTGGCGCGAAGCGGGCCGCCGCGATTTTCCGATCTCGCCATCACGCTGGCGCGTATGTGCGTGGTGCTCGTCAATTTCGGCTTCTGGATCGGCTCGCTATGGGGCGATACGCCCGGGCACATGTTGACGAACCCTCAGTCTGAATGGTTCGTCGACCCGAAAATCCCCGCGGTCGCCTTCGCGATTCTCTGGGCGGTCGGCCTCGCGGCCGCGGCCTATTGGGGCGCCCGCAATGGCCGAAGGTTTCTGGTCAACGCGGTCGCGACCTTCGGCGGCATCCATTTCTATACGCAATGGTTCGAGCGCCTGGGCGTCGATCCGCTGACCGTGATCGGCGCGGGCCTGTTGGCGATCGCGATCGGGGTCGGCTTCTGGCGGTTGAACCGTCAGAAGGCGTGACCGCGCAACGCCGCGAGGATCAGCACCAGCGCGAACGCGATGAAGATCAGCGAGCCCAAGGCGATGTCCTCGGAGATGAACTCCGCGCGCGGCCATCTGCCGATCACGGCCGCCACGAGAAGCGCGATGAACGCCACCGCCCCGATGGCTTCGGCGGCGCCCGACGCGAGGTCGAGGACATGTCCGAGCGAGGCGAATTCCGGGCGCCAGCCGCCGAAAGCGTCAGCGACGACCGCGATGAAGGCGAGCAAAACAAGGCCGGCGACCACCTGTAGCAAAATGCGCATGACGATCCTCTCATTCGCGAAAGTGGAGTTCGCGCGCAAACGGCCTAGCAGCGCGAGCGCGGCATTCCCATAGGGGCGAAACGTCGCGGCGGCCTAACTGTCATACTCGCGAAAGCGGGTATCCAGACGTGGCCGAGGTCCGAACCGCCCCTAGGTTCCCGCCTTCGCGGGAACGACAGATGCGGACCCTACCGCCCCGCGTACCAATATTCCGCCTGCGGCTTCGTGCGATCCAGCACCACGAACTGATTGGCGAAGACGCGATAGGGATAGCTCCATTCGCCATCCGGCCATTGCACGCGGATCTCCGCGCGCTCGGAGGTCCCCAGCCCGACATGCACCCAGCCGGCATGTCCCGAGGCGTCGCCGCCGCCGATCTCGATGGCGCGCATCTGCGTCTTGGTTCCCGTCTTGACGGCGATATGGGCGCCGACCGCGTCACGGTTGGGATTGGGCTCGACGAGACGGATTTCGGTCCAGTTGCCCATCGGCTTGGTCCCGCCGGCGCCGTCGTCCGCGCCGAGATTGCGGAACAGGCTGGTTGGAGCCGCGCGGTTGACGACGAGCAGATCGAGCGCGCCGTCGAGATTGTAGTCCGCGATCAACGCGCCGCGCCCCTGCCGGTTGAGCGCGATTCCCGCTTGTGCCCCGGCCTCGGCGAACTTGCCGTTGAACTGGCCGAGCAGCAGGTTGTTGGGATCGAAGGCGGCGAAGTCGGGCATTTGCGCGATGTTGCCCTTCGAGATGAAGAGGTCGAGCAATCCCGCGTTGTTGAAGTCGGCGAATTCCGAATGCCAGCCGGTCGAGGGTTTTTTGTCGCCGCCGGCATAGGGAATATGCGCGGTCGCTCCGACCTCGCCCGCGATGTCGCGATAGACCGGGAATTCGCCGCGGCCGCCCTCGTCGGGATCGAGCTTCTGCAACTTCGTGTCGCCCATCGAGGTCAGCGCGTATTGGGGATAGCCGGAGCCGTCGATGTCGCCCTCGGCGATGCCCATGCCGAAGATCGAGACATGCCGCCAACCGTCCGAGCGGGAATAGAGCCGGGGCGTCTTACCCGGCTCGATCTTCCACATCTGCTCCTCGCCGCCGCGATAATATTGCCGGTCGTTGGACACCCGCAGCGACGGCGTGCCCGAGCGGTTCCAGTCGGTGAACAGCATCGACAGCGCGCAGAAGCCGGGCGCCAGCGGCGTGCGCACGGAATAGTCGGGCTTGTCTCCCGGTTGAGGGCGATACAGCGAATTTTCCTCGCAGGTGCCCCAGGGCGAACCCGGCGCGTTGCGGTCGACATAATGGCCGATCGCCAGCGTCGGGAATTTCTGCCCCTTCTCCCATTCGGCGGAGAACGAGGTCGTCCAGCCCGGATCGCCCTCGAAGCCCCAGTCCTTGTTGGCGAGCGCGAAGGTGCAATTGGGGCCGCCCTTCAGCAGAAGGTTCTGGCCGACCCGAAGCACGAACAGATCCATGTGCCCGTCGCCGTCGATGTCGATGGGATAGGCGCCGATGACGTTGTCCAGGAGGCTCGCGTCGGCGCCGATGTCGAGCGGCTTCTCCTCGAATTTGAGCGGACCGCCGCTGACCGATTTGTTGACGAACAACTTCGCGCGGTTCTTGCCGCCGGCGAGAAACACGCTGGGAAATCCCGAGCCGTCGCAATCCAGCGCCGCCCCGCCGCCGCCGACGAAGAACTCCCAGGGGCCGTCGTAGACGTTGGCGAGGCCGGCCGCCGCGGCTTCCTCGTGCAGGATGGGCACGTCGCCCACGGGCTTGGCCGGGCCGTCGGCGAAGGCGGGAGAGATGGCGAGCAGGACCGCGAGGGGCCCCCCCCCCCCCCCCACCCCCGGACC
>Ga0302320_10025231_pt1 | contig 11569 bp, 10 predicted proteins | sample Bog_T0_3_FD_202130 | JGI IMG/M metagenome (GOLD analysis project Ga0302320, IMG submission 202130) | Peat permafrost microbial communities from Stordalen Mire near Abisko, Sweden - Bog_T0_3 | ecosystem: Environmental > Terrestrial > Soil > Wetlands > Peat | place: Sweden: Abisko, Stordalen Mire... | reverse complement strand
ATTATCGATGGTATTAAGTAGGCCATTTATTATACTAGCCATAGTATATAATTATCCCATGTCGGAATCGCCCGCCAAGCCCTACGGCGAGGGTCGCGTCTCGAAGAACGTCTCCTACGCCGACGTCGAGCGCGCCGCAATCGCCATCCTCAAGTCCGAGCGGCGCCCCACCCAGGAGACCATCCGCGAGGCCCTAGGCCGCGGCTCCCCCGATACCATTGGCGAGGCCTTGAAGCGCTTCTGGCGCGACTTGGGCGCCCGTATCGAGGGCGACCCCGCCGCCCTCACCCGGATGCCGCCCGAGATCGCCGATCTCGCCGACGGGATGTGGCAACGGGCCCTGAAGCTCGCCGGCGAGGCGGCGAAGAACGACGAGAACGCCGCCCGCGAGCGGCTTCGCCAAATCGAGGTCGAAAACGCGGTTCGGGCCCATTCCTTGGAGCTGCGGGAACGGGAGTGGGACGCAGCCGCCCGGGCCCGCGAGCGGGCCCTGGCCGAGACCCGCGATCACCTGCTCCTGACGTTGAAATCCTTGAGCCGGGAACAGGCGGCGATGGAAGCGCGCGATGCCCGCATCGCCGATCTCGAAGCCCAGATCGACCAATACCGCCAGCAGATCGCCGCCCTGATTGCCGCCGCGATCGCCAAGAGCCACCGCCGCCCGGTACGACAGGGCGGTCCCGTTCCTCCAGCCCGTGAAGCGTCGCGCGCTCCTCAGAAGAAACCACTGCCTAAGGCCACGCGGGCCACACCAAAAAGCCCTAAACGCGCGGCCGCACCCCTCCAGAAACGAAAGCCTGGGTCGCGGCGGTCGTCCGCTCGGAATCGACGATGAATCGCCCCAGCCGCGCCAACGCCACTCCTGGGATCGACACGACGAGCTGGATGACGCTGCGCTGGGTGCGCGGCACGCGTTATTACCGTGTGCACCTGGAGCAAGACCTCTGGAACGGCTGGCTCCTCACTCGCGTCAACGGGCGCCGCGACAGCTCCCTCGGCCGCATCCGCTACGTGCCGTCTCCCAACACACGAGGAAGCCTTGCGCCGAGAGATTCACGAGGGGCTCAACGTGGTGGAGAACTGGAACAGCGCCAATGGGTTCATCTTCTATGGTGAGCGCGGCGAGTTCACCACCAACGAGGTAGACGACCAGGAACTCGGGGTGCTCGCACTGCATCTGCTGCAGATCTGTCTGGTCTACGTCAACACGCTCTTCATCCAGGAAGTACTCGATGAGCCCGCGTGGCGAAATCGGATGACGGCCGAGGACTGGCGCGGCCTCACGCCGTTGATCTATCACCACGTCAATCCGTATGGGCGGATCGAGCTCGACATGGACACTCGCTTGCCCCTTGCTGCGTGATCCCTCAAAAACCCTCGTTTTGGGGAGACCCGGGTTGACGCTCCGGAATGCTGTGGAAAAGTCGATAAAGTCTCCCAAAACAGTCTCTTGATTTAAGTTCTCGAAACAGTCAGTATCGGAATGAGTTTCAGGAGACCGATATGAGTATTGTGATCGACGATCCTCGCCTCGAGCGGCTCGCGCAGGAGCTCGCCGCCGCCGAAGGCACCACGGTCGAAAGCGTGGTGCGCGAGAGCTTGATGTCTCGTGCCGGGCGCCGCGGGTTGGCGGTCGTGTCTGACCGACCCCTGCGCGACCGATTGGCAGACCTTGCCCGTGAGATCGACGCGCTACCGGCCAAGGTCCCGGCAGACAGTCGCACGGCGGAAGCCGTGTTGGGTTATGACGATCGCGGACAATGGTGATCGACACCTCGGCGATCCTCGCGTGGCTCAAAGACGAACCGGCCCGGGATCGGATCGTCGCCGGGCTGGAGGCGCATCCGGTGCGGCGGATGTCCTCGGTCAGCTTGCTCGAGGCGCAGATTGTCGTGCGCGGCCGGGAGCACCCGGCGCTGCTCGATAAGCTCGATCGATTCCTACAAGAGATCGCGGTGATCGTCGTGCCCTTCGACGAGTCCCAGTCACGCCTGGCGGCTGACGCCTTCCAGCGCTACGGCAAAGGTCAAGGTCATCCGGCCCAGCTGAACATGGGCGACTGCGCGGTGTATGCGCTCGCCAAAACGACCAATGAACCGCTGCTGTTCATCGGCAACGACTTCAGTCAGACCGACATCGAGCCATGCTGATCGGTTATGCGCGCGTGTCCACCCGCGACCAAAAGGCGCATTTGCAATTGGATGCCCTGCGGGAGGCCGGCTGTGAAAAGATCTTCGAGGAAACCGCGAGCGGTGCGCGACGGGATCGTCCTGAACTGAACGCCGCGCTCGACTTCATGCGCTCGGGCGACACTTTGGTGGTGTGGAAACTCGATCGCCTGGCCCGCTCCACGCGGCAGCTCCTCGAGACCGTCGAAATGTTCGAACGGCGGAAAATCGGACTCAAGACCATCACGCAGAACATCGACACCACGAACGCCGGCGGACGGCTCATCTTCACCGTGTTCGGCGCCATCGCGGAATTCGAGCGGGAGATCATCCGCGAACGCACCCGCGCGGGCCTCGACGCGGCGCGCTCGCGTGGCCGAAAAGGCGGCAGGCCTCGTTCACTGACCGACAAGGATTTGAAACAGGCGCGTGCTTTGCTGACCGACCCGGAGATTACGGTCGAGGAAGTGGCGCGAAGGTTCGGTGTTGGCCCCTCGACCCTCTACCGCTATCTACCCGCTGCCCGGCAAGCGGCTCAAGACGAGGCCTAAATGGCCTCATGTATGGGAAAGTAATGCCTCTGCCGCGCCTTGGCAAACCGTCTACATCGATTGATCCATTTCCCTCAACGAATCCGCTGACTTCTTCTGACCGGCCTTCCCGGCAGTGAATGTAACGCCGAAAGTTACACAGGCGATCATGGCAATAACTGCTGCCGCCTCATGGTCGCCGGCGAAAAAGAACGCTACTAAAGCAAAAATGGCTATACATCCCGCCAAACCGAAAGCTACCCGAGTTCGAATTCTTTGGTTTCGCGCGGCCCGCACCACTTTTTCCCGGCGGGTATGTCGGCTGGCCACAATTGCGGCATCCAGCGCTTGCGGAGCATCAATCAATGGGGGCATCGGAATCACTCCCAGCAGGCGGGCTATTCACACGACTATACCAAAATCCGCATCTCGTCCTTCATGGGTGAGCTAAATGGCCTCAAATTGTAGCTTCGCTCCCACTGAGCCTAGTCGATCCAACCCTTGGCCAGATCACCGCTCTGGAGCAGCATCCATGACCGGTTCTGATGAGCTTCGGCATAGCCGGGCCGGAGTTCGACGGCCCTGTCATAACTGGCCAGCGATGCATCCACCTGCTTGAGGTGCGCCAGAACCAGGCCGCGGTTGTAATAGGCCTCGGCAAACTCGGCCCTGAGCGCGATGGCCCGTTCGAAACTCTCCAGCGCCGGGCCGGCCTGCTCGAGTCTTGCCAGCACCAGGCCCCGGTTGAAGTGCGCCTCGGCGAACTGCGGTTTGATGGCAATGGCCTGATCGTAGGCGGCAAGTGCGGCGGTCCAGCGGCCCAGTTGGGCGAGCACGAGACCTCGATTGCAGTGGCCTTCCGCAAAGCCGGGCTCGAGCGAAATCGCCCGCTCATAACCGGTCAATGCGTCTTCCCATCGCCCGAGTTGCTCGAGTGCGACGCCGCGATTGAAATGCGCCTGCGCAAAGCCCGGCTTGATCGCCATGGCCCGATCGTAGCTGGCGATGGCCGCATCCCAGCGATGGAGGCCGGCCAGCACCAGGCCGCGATTGCAGAAGCCTTCCGCATAGTCCGGTTTGAGGGCAATCGCCTGGTCATAGCTTGCCAGTGACTCCTCCGGCCGATTCAGCCGCTGCAGCACCGCGCCTCGGTTGAAATGGACGGCGGCATCATGGGGATCGATCTCCCTGGCGCTGTCCAGCAGTTGCAGGGCCTTCTCGGGATGGCCTCTTTGGAGCGCGATCACTCCCAGCATATTCAACGCATCGAAATGCCCCGGTTGAACATCGAGGATTGCCTGGTACCTCGCCTGCGCCTGCGCCAATTCGCCCCGCTGATGCAGTGCGAGCGCCTGCCGCAGAGCGCCAGGCGGTAACGGGCGCGCCGGACAGGCGGCGGGTAAATTCGCAGGGCCGCACTTGTCTGCCTCCCTGATGAGTTCCGCACGGAGGCGCTGCAAGACGCCGCTCCAGTCGCCCGACGTCTCCTGTTTAAAGAGGGTTGCCGTGGAATACCATGGACTGTCGCTTCTGTTCAACAGCCAGCGCCAGTCGGAATGGCGGGGCAGCAGAATCCAAGTATTCCGGCCCAACGCGGCGCTCACATGCGCCATGCTGGTGTCCACACTGATCACGAGGTCCAGGCATTCGCACAGCGCTGCCGACTCCCGGAAGTCGTACAGCTCGCGCGAAAAGTCCGATACTTGGGGGTGGGACTGCAAGGTCTGCAGGTCCAACTCACTCAGGTCCTTTTGGAGGCTGACGTACTCGCATCGATCGGGAAGGGCGGCAAGCAACTGGGCCAGTGGAATGCTGCGGCGCTGGTCGTTCCGATGGGCTTTGTTGCCGCTTATCGTATCGAGGCGGGTCTTGAACGCCAGCGGTAAGCTCACCAGCGGGCACTGATGGTCGAAATCGGGCGGCGCGCTGTCCTGGGCGATGATTTTCGATACCCCTTCCAGCGAAGACAGCAACCGGATCAGCGGCCGCGGCACGGCCAAGATCACTCTCGCGCCGAGGTCGGCCACCCGTTTCGCGTACCGGCAGAACTGGACGGTGTCGCCCAGTCCCTGCTCGCCGTGGAGCAATATCGTCTTGCCGGACAGGCATTCTTGGCCCAACCACAGCGGCTCGGCATACGCCGGTCCGCGGCCGCCTGCTCTATCCCTTTTGTGGCGCCACTCGTAGTCGATCCACCCTCCTGCCAAATCTCCGCGCAACAATTTCAGGTACGCCTTGTTGAAGTGGGCATCCGCAAAATCAGGTTTGACGGCAACGGCTCGTTCGTAGCTCTTCTGCGCCTCCTCCCATTGGTCGAGCGCGGTCAGCACATTGCCGCGATTGGAATGCGCCTCCGCAAAATCCGACTTGATCGCAACCGCCCGATCGAAGCTGGCCAACGACGCGTCCCATCGCTTGAGCCCCACCAACGCGAGGCCCCTGTTGCTGTAGGCTTCGGCGTAGTCGGCCTTGGCGCTGATGGCCGCGTCATAGCTCGCCAGTGCCCGCTCGAACTGATTGAGCGCCGACAACTGGTTGCCACGGTTGAAGTGCGTTTCGGCCTCGCCTGCTTTGCCGCGCAATTTCGCGTTTCCTTGATTTCTCGAGATCAGCCGCTCGGCGCACCAGTGGCCCATGGCTCGTTCGATGGGCTGACCCTGTCGAAGATCATCTCCAGCGCATCTTGAGGGCTTTCGGCAGGTTACGCGAGGCCCTGCGTTCGAGACTCGCTGGACGCATCGAGCCTGCGGCCGTGTCGCGACTTCCCTGCAGCCGTGTCGGGACTTCTAGACATAATCGGGAGCGACACTGTATTGCCGGACGTCGATTCGGTTTTGCGATGTACAGCGTATCAGCGCTCGTGGGCATGCTGATAAATTCACTCCTGCCGCTTCCACGTCGATCGAGAAGCGGAACTTGAATGTTGAATCTTCAATGGAGGCACAACCATGAGTAGTAAAGCCAATCAATCGCGGCGCACGGCCAATTCGCGGACGAAGTTCTGTGCGATAGCCGCCTTGGCTTGGTTCGTGGGCGTGCCGGCCGCAATCGCTGCGGAGCCATCGGCGAGCGCGGAAGAGGCGTCCAGTTCGAAAGTATCATTGTCGGACCTCGACCTGAGCACTCCTTCGGGGTTGCACAAGGCCCAAGAGCGGTTGTCGTCCGCGGCGCAACGCCTCTGTCACAATTATTCGGACCCCAATCGAGCTCCCAACTACGCCACCATGAATGCCTGTTACCACGAGACGATGGACACGGCATTACGGCAGCTCACCGCCCTGGCCGCGAACGCCGAAGCGCGGCGCAGCGAGGTCGCGCAAAACCAGCCGTAGCGTCTCTGCCGCGCACCGCTGCCGCCCCGTGGCATCCCCACAGGACCGGCCCTGACTGGATTATGGCTGATCAGGTCAAGACCTACGTCACACATGCGCAGATGCCGATGAGATTTTGGCTAAGGTAAGTCCGCGCAGTCACCGATATATAGGCTGGATTGAAGCGCCTGTATAACTCGAACGACGAATGTCGACCTGTGGCGGAAGGTGAGTGTGCGACAGATTTCTAGACGATCATCTCCGGCTGCGGGGCGACCAGGGACCGCGTGCGGTCCCAGGGTGCTGATCCATTGCGCCCTCGCCGCGGCGCTACCAGGGGCGGCAACCGCGGGGAATCTGACGGATTTGAGCCTGGAAGAGCTCATGCAAGTCCCCGTCGTCGGGGCATCGAAATACACTCAACAGCAGCAGCAGATTGCCGCCGCCGTCAGCGTCATCACGCGGGAGGAGATCAAAGCCTTCGGCTGGCGTACGATCGATCAGGCCTTGGCCAGCCTACCGGGCGTCTACACCACCTACGACCGTCAATACGTCTATCTCGGGGTCCGCGGCTTTGGTCTGCCCGGTGACTACAACACCCGAGTGCTGGTCACCGTCAACGGCAATCGCGTCAATGACCCGAACTATGACACAGGACCGTTCGGCCGCCAGTTCCCGGTCGACATCGACCTGATCGAGCGCATCGAGTTCATTCCGGGTCCCGGCGGTGCGGTTTACGGCCAAAACGCACTGTTTGCCGTCGTCAACATCGTCACGCGCACGGGCGCGCAGGTGCACGGGGCCGAGGTGGCCGCGGACTATCAACAGCCGCAATCGCTTGCCGAGGGGCGAGCCAGCTGGGGAGATCACCTCAGCAATGGCGTCGACGTACTGATGTCCGTGAGCAATATGAACGCCAAGGGCCAGAATCGCTTTTTCAACTACGGTACCTCACCCATCTCGGGAGTCGCGACCGGACTCGACGGTGATCATAACGAGCAGTTCTTCGGGAGCGTCGCGCGCGGACCCTGGTCGCTCGAGTTGGTCTACGCCTTCGACCACAAAGACGACCCGACCGGATCCTACTATTCCGATCCGCTCGTTCGCGGACAATATTCGGATTCCGGTTACACGCTTACACAACTGCAATACCAGGACCATTTCGCTTCGGATACGCTGCACGTGTCCGCGCGGCTATTCACGGGCGAAGCGCCCGCGGACACCAATTTGAGCTACGGCACCATGTATGGCTACCCGGTGTGGGGCAATTGGTGGGGGACTGAAGCGCACGTGGTATCGACGGCGCTGTCGGCTCATACGTTGATGATGGGCCTGGAAGCACAGGACAATTACTACGTCAAGCAGTCGGCAATCGACTTCGCCGACGCTGCCTATGATTACAGTCTTCGCGAGTCGGGTTACCGGGCGGGCGTCTATGGACAGGATGAATGGCGCATGTCGAATGCCCTCGCCGCCACGCTCGGGCTGCGATTGGATCGCGACGACACGACCATCACGGATGCGAAAGCAACGACTCTGAGCCCGCGCGCTGCACTCATCTGGCAGGCCGCGTCGGACACCACCGCGAAGGCGCTCTACGGCGTTGCGCACCGCCTCCCGAATGTGTTCGAAGACACTCCCGGGTTTGGGGTTGGTTACAACTCTCTGGGGCTCGGCGGCGAGACCATCGAGACATTCGAACTGGACGTGGACCACCGGCTGGGCCGCGATTTGACGTTGCGCGCCTCCGTCTATGAATGGCACCTTCGCGATCTCATCGAGGAAAATTCAATTACGGGGGAATATCAAAACCAACCGCCGGTCGAGACGCGCGGGATCGAGATGTCCACGGACAAGACCTGGGATTCCGGCGCGCGCGTGCGCGACAGCATTTCGCTCCAAGATGCCGATAACCGCGGTGGCGGCTGGGTCGTCAATTCGCCCAAAGCGCTCGGCAAGGTCAATTTCTCGGACCCGCTGCCCGTGGGCGGCATGCGCGTCGGCTACGAGCTGCAATACGACAGCCGCCGCCTGACCCTGGATGGCACGACCTTGGGAGGCTACTCCCTATCGAACCTGTACCTCAGTGCGGAATCGCTCGCCAAAGGACTCGATCTATCGCTCGTGCTCGACAATCTGTTCGGCAAGCGCTATGCGCAGCCCGCCTCCGCCAATAACTGGCAAAACTCGCTCGAGCAGGACGGACGTAGCGTCCGGATCAAGCTCAGCTACACATTTTAGCGATGAGGACGCAGCCACACCGCAGCGGAGACCTTCCCGGCGCCCCCACCGCCCGCCGGCGCCGCGGCCTGTTGGCCGCCGCATCGATTCTGCCACTGGCCTTTTCCGGCGCCGCGTACACCTATGACCTGAACCAGCTCCTGCAACTGCCGCTCGAACGGCTGCTGGCACTGACCATCACTCCGCGTCGCATCGCGTCGATTGCCGGACAACCAGCGTCGACGCTCGCCGGTTCCGGCATCGAGGGGGGCGGTCATGCGCCGTAGCGCCCTCGTAATGGCGTCGGTCGTGGCGACGGTGCTCACCGCGTTCGCCTCCCGGGCATTGTCCGATGACTTGCCGGAATACCGTCTCAAGGCGGCGTTCCTCTACAACTTCGCCGTTTTCACCGATTGGCCCGCCGCCGTCGGCCCCACGCTGAACGTCTGTGTCTACGGACGCGACCCCTTCGGCAGCGAGATCGATCCGCTGCAGGGCAAGGGAGTTGGCGACCGCCGCATCGCTCTGCACCGCGTGATGGGCGTGGAATCCTTGAAAGACTGCCAAGTCGTCTTCGTCGCGGACTCTGCGCGCGGTGAGTTGCCGCGTGTACTCGCCAGCCTGCACGATGCCGCCGTTCTGACTGTCGCCGACGTTCCGGGAGCCGCCGCGCAAGGCGTCATCCTCAACATGAACGTCGCCAACAACCGCGTCACCTTCGAGGTCAATCTCGCGGCGGCCCGCGGCGCCAATCTGCAGTTGAGTTCGAAGCTCCTGCGCCTGGCCACGGACGTCCGCCAATGAACGGGGCCGTACATACACCGCCGCTCGTCGATCTCGGCACCCGTCTGCAGCAGATCAGCCGGATCACATTGGGCGCGGCGGTGGCAATGGTCGCCTTGATCGTCGTCGCCAGCAGCTTCACGCTCGGACTGTTCAGTCTTCTGGAAACGACGCGGGGCCACGCCAAGTTGCTGGCGGAAAGCGCTGCCGCCCCGCTCATGTTCCAGGATGTCCCGGCGGCGCAGGAACTGCTGCAATCCCTGCGCAGCGCGCCCAACGTCAGGCTGGGATCGCTCTACACGAGCGAGGGGCGCCTGTTCGCCGCGTACCGCAGCGACAGCACCGTCGCCACCCCGCTGACGCTGCGTGGCCCCACCGACCACCTGTCGATCAGCGCAACTCAGATCGACTTCACCCAGGCCGTGCGGCTGCGCGACCAGGTTCCCGGCAGCCTGCATCTGATCGTCAACCTCAAGGGACTTTACCAGCAACTGGCCGCCCAGGTTCTGATCACGCTGGTTGGGGGGGCGATCGCGCTGTTTGCGAGCGGGCTTCTGGTGCGACGGCTCAACCGTTCGGTACTCGAGCCGCTGATCGGGTTGACCGCAATCATGGACCGAGTTTCAGGCGAGGCCGACTTTCGCGCCCGCGCGGTGTCCAGCGACATCGCCGAACTGGATGCGCTGGCGCGCGGCTTCAATGGCATGCTCGAAAATATCGAGGAGCGGGATGCGCGCCTGGCGGCACAGCGCGATCATCTGGAGACTCAGGTTGCCGAGCGAACCGCCGATTTGCTGCATGCCAAGGATGCCGCCGAAGCCGCCAGCCGGGCCAAGAGCGAATTCCTCGCAACGATGAGCCACGAGATTCGCACACCATTGAACGGCGTGCTTGGCATGAACGAACTCCTCCTCGGCAGCGATCTGCAGCCGCGACAGAAGGAGTGGGCAAGCGCGGTCCAGACTTCCGGACACCACCTGGTCAGCGTCATCAACGATATTCTCGATTTCTCCAAAATCGAGTCCGGACTCATGGAACTCGAATCGGTCGACTTCAACCTCGCGGACCTGGTCGAAGAAACCTTGACGATGTTCGCCCAGCCGGCCCACAAGAAGGGGCTGGAGCTCGCCGCCCACTTTTCGCCGCATGACGCCGAGCTGCCGTGCCTGCGGGGCGATCCGTTCCGTCTGCGACAAGTCCTCAGCAATCTGATCGGCAACGCCATCAAATTCACCAACCAGGGCGAAGTCACCGTCCGGCTCACGCTGGAGCCCCAGGCCGACCTCGAGGTGGCTGTGACCCTGTGCGTCGAGGACACCGGCATCGGCATCGCACCCGAAGCTCAGGACAAGATCTTCGAGCATTTCGCGCAGGCCGACGGTTCGACGACGCGACGATACGGCGGGACGGGCCTCGGCCTCGCGATCTGCCGCCGCCTTCTTTCGCTGATGGGGGGCGCCATCCGGGTGGAAAGCGCGCGTGACCACGGCTCGCGTTTCCATGTCACGCTTCGACTACCCAAGGCGCGCACCATGGGCCGCGATCGACTCGTGGCCGCGACGCTCGAAGGCCGGCGCATTCTGGTGGTCGACGACAACCAAACCAACCGGGAAATACTCCGTGAGCAACTCGAAGGCTGGCGCATGTACGTGGCATGTGCGCACAGCGGCAGCGAGGCGCTCAGCGTAATGACCGAAGCGGCCCGGGCCGGGGCGCATTTTGACCTCGCGATCCTCGACATGCACATGCCCGAGATGGACGGAATGCAATTGGCCGGCGCCATCCAGGACGCGCCGCAGCTCGCACCCACTCGGCTCATGATGCTGACCTCGACCATCGCCAACGTGAGCCAGATCGAGCGCGCCGCGGCCGGCATTGAACGCTATTTGAACAAGCCCATTCGCCGGGCCGATTTGTTCCGCGTCCTCTGCAGCATGCTCAATTCAACGCCGGCGGATCCGCCGGTCAATGCCTCGTTGCCGGCCGACGCGGCGACTCCGCTCCAGGGGGCCGTCCTGCTCGTCGAGGACAATGCGATCAACCAGGAGGTGGCCCGAGCCATGTTGAGCAAGCTCGGGCTGCGCGTGAGCGTGGCGGACAACGGTCAGAAGGCGGTGGAGTTGGTTCGGCAACAGGCGTTTGACCTCGTCCTGATGGATTGCCACATGCCGGTGATGGACGGCTTTGAAGCCACCGCATCCATTCGCGGGCTGCCGCACGGGCGCGGCGCGCAGTTGCCCATCATCGCCCTCACCGCCAACGCCATGCAGGGCGATGAGCAAGTCTGCCTGGATGCGGGCATGAACGCCTTCGTCTCCAAGCCGTTCACACTTGCCCAGCTGCGATCGCAGCTCGCCCGATGGCTGCCAGCCGGCGCCGCAGAGCGGACACAGGACGTGGCCACGCGTGCCCCCGCCTCCCCCGACGCCGCCCAGTCCCCGACGTCCGAGGTCATCAACCTGTCGACGCTGAACTCCATCCGTGAGCTCGATCCCGGCGGCGGCATGGACTTGGTCAAGAAAATTCTGAACATCTTCATGCAATCCGCCGACGAGTG
>Ga0302320_10025230_pt1 | contig 11570 bp, 8 predicted proteins | sample Bog_T0_3_FD_202130 | JGI IMG/M metagenome (GOLD analysis project Ga0302320, IMG submission 202130) | Peat permafrost microbial communities from Stordalen Mire near Abisko, Sweden - Bog_T0_3 | ecosystem: Environmental > Terrestrial > Soil > Wetlands > Peat | place: Sweden: Abisko, Stordalen Mire... | reverse complement strand
CGTGGTAGATTCGTTTGTTGCTCGCATATCCGAGCGCGGACGCCTGCTTCGTGGTGAAGTAGCCGCTTTGCGATTCCGCGAGTTGGTAAAGATCTTTTTGCCTCTCAAGTGGCGATTGCAGGACGTGCATAAAAGGTCAACTTTATAGACCTATTATGCTGGACAGGCTGACTCCAGTGCAAGTCTCCCCTTCCGCTGTTTTCGGCCTCGCCGTGCCATGAATTTACCGAAACCGAATTTGGGCGAAATAAATACCAAGCGAGCATGCTCACCTTCTCTTCCGGGCGTGCATTTTGGCGCAACGGTGGTACTCGGCCAGCCAATTATCGCCTCAACTACACGCGTTCCTATATAATGCTCCTAATGGACTCTACGCCCGCCGTTCTGGTGACCGGCGCCAGCCGCGGGCTTGGCCGTGGCATCGCTCAAGCCTGTAGCCGCTGCGGTTTTGACGTCGCCATCCACTACTCGACGAATCGGGGCGCAGCCCTCGAAACTGTCTCTCTCTGCCAATCCCAGGCGCTCAACCCCCTTCAGCGGTTTGTTCCCGTCGCCGGCGATATTGCCGTCGCCGCCGATCGCGCTGCCCTGATCGACTGCACCCTCAGGACTTTCGGACGGCTCGACGCACTGGTGAACAACGCGGGCATTGCGCCCACGGTCCGAGCCGACCTCACCGGCACGGCCGAAGAAAGCTTCGACCGCCTTCTTTCCGTAAACCTGAAGGGCCCTCATTTTCTATCTCAGCTCGCCGCGCAGCACTGGCTAGCGAATCCTCCGGCCGGGCGGCCCTATAAGCTGATCTTCATCAGTTCGATTTCCGCCGACACAGCCTCCGTGAATCGTGGCGAATACTGCATAGCCAAGGCCGGACTTGCCATGTCCGCTCAGCTTTGGTCGACGAGGCTAGCCGCCCACGGCGTGCAGGTCTTTGAGCTACGCCCCGGAATCATGGAGACGGACATGACCGCCAACGTGAAAGGCAAGTACGATGAACTCATATCGAACGGTCTGGTGCCGCAAATGCGCTGGGGCGTACCCCAGGACGTCGGCTTAGCCGTGGAGGCCATTCTCAGAGACTATTTCCCGTTCTCCACCGGTGCGGTGATCCCCATCGATGGCGGATTCCATCTGCGAAGACTGTAACCTCATGCTCAAAATCGATTCCTCCCTGACCGCGGCCGAGTTGCTCCCCGCCGTCCAAAGGGTTCACGAACTCTCCGCCGCCAAGGTCCGCGACATTGAGCGTACCTGGCAGCCCGCTAACGGCTCGCCCGTCTTCACCGTCGGTGGCAAGTATGCCTCCCGTGGCTGGACCGAGTGGACGCAGGGCTTCCAGTACGGTTCCGCGATTCTGCAGTTCGATGCCACCGGCGACGCCGAATTCCTCGCCTCTGCGCGCGCCAAGGTTGTCGAGCTCATGGCGCTGCACGTCTCCCACATCGGCGTGCATGACCACGGCTTCAATAACGTCAGCACTTATGGCAACCTGCGGCGGCTGATGCTGGAAGGCCGCATTCCGGCCAGCGACTGGGAACTGCGCTTCTACGAGCTTGCACTGAAAGTCTCCGGCGCCGTGCAGGCATCGCGCTGGACTCAGCTCACCCCCGATCTGGGTTACGTCTATTCCTTCAATGGTCCGCATTCGCTTTTCAGCGATACCATTCGCTCCATGCGGGCGCTGGTGATCGCGCATCAACTGGGCCATCGCCTGATGGCGGAAGGCGACGAAGCCATCGACCTGCTGCGCCGCGCGCTCCAGCACGCCGCTGCCACCGCGTGCTGGAACGTCTACTATGGGACCGGTCGCGACTCCTTCGATATCCCCGATAACAGGGGCCGCGTGGTTCACGAATCGATCTTCGATCTGAACAACCGCGCCTATCGCTGCGCTTCAACGCAACAGGGTTACTCGCCTTTCAGCACGTGGACTCGCGGGCAGGCCTGGATTCTGTGCGGTTACGCCGAACAACTCGAGTTCCTGCAAGCCCAGACCGAATCCGTGCTCGCCCCCTATGGAGGCAAGCGCGGACTGTTGCAGGCATTCGAAGAGGTCGCGTCCGCTGTCGCTGCTTTCTGGCTCGAGCATACGCCCACCGACGGGATCCCCTACTGGGACACCGGCGCGCCCAATCTGCATAAACTGAGGGACTGGGCTTCCCGTGCATCAGAGCCTTTTAACGACCATGAACCCATCGATAGCTCCGCCGCCGCAATCGCGGCGCAGGGTTTTCTACGGTATGGCAACTATCTCCAGGCGACGGGGCGGCAGAGCGAGGGTACCAGCTACAGGCAAGCCGCGCTCACGATCGCGAAGCATCTTTTCGCCGAACCCTATCTCTCCACTAGTCCCCAGCATCAGGGCCTGATTCTCCATTCCATCTATCATCAGCCCAACGGTTGGGACCACAAACAGCCCGGCCAGAAGATTGCCAACGGGGAATCATCCATGTGGGGCGATTACCACGCCCGCGAACTGGCGCTGATGATTCAGCGCGAGGCGAAGGGTCAACCTTACTACACGTTTTTCTGAGCTATCGCGGAACGTAGACCATGAGTTTATTTATGGCGTAGTATTCGAAAACCCGGCCGAAACTCCTTTCAAGCCGCTCGGCCATCTCGGTCGTAATAATTGATATAATTGATCAATCCGCAGAGGCGGCTCTGGCATCGCATCGGCCATCCGATTGGCGAGGCCGGGACCGGGACGCGACGACCAATCGACCCGCAGAAACGGATCTTCTCTATATTGGCCCTCGCACTCCGAGTTCCGGCCAGCCGTTTTCTGTCCAGACCACAGGTTCGGGCGTTCCGCCCCTTCGGGGCCAGCGCCAGAAACAGGCGTGTCGATTTTGCCGACTGGCGGCCCGGCGATTTTTCCTCATTTTCATCGCGTGGCCGGAGATACCGGAAAGCCGCTTCTATCCTATTTTGGGCAATAACTTACGGCAAAAAAGGCCCGGAAGCCGACAGCCTTCAGTGATCACCGCAAAACCGGCCATACGTGATCACTCTAGTTATTAGACCGTTATGGCCGCCGCAACGAGAATTTTGTTCTCGTAACGGAGCGGCGGCGGCGTTTGGCTTCGTTGAACTGCTCAGTTCGATCTTCGCTTAAGTGCAGACCACTTCCTGCGATCGCCATTCCGTTGGTACTGTCAGCAGTCTCTTCCGAACATATCGGTCTTGCGGCAGGATTCGTTTTCCGAAAATACCCGATCTCGCCCCGCGCCGCCGTAGCTTCGGCCGATCCGTCCGATAAGCGAAAGCAGGAATATGAGGATAACCGAGACACTCGTTCGCAAGGACCCATGGGCGCTCCATTTGATGCCGCTCTTTCCGTCGGGGGCCCCCGCACAATGCCTCTCGCCGGCAGTGACGATTCCATGGCGAAGCAGATCGGCAAGCTGGCGAAGGCGGATCTCAGGTTTTCCGCCGGTGAACTGGATGGTCCGGTCGACCGCCCCGACAGCCGAAGAAGCGGCGCGAATGCAGGTTGGCCGCGATGCCGGCTATACCGCGGAATTGCCCCCTAATACGGATTGCCCCCACTTCTCGCCGCCAAAGGTGCTGAAGAACCCTACAGATACCACGGCGCTGAACGTGCCCCAGGTCAATCCGTGAATTCCGCAAAATGCTCCTGAAACCTGTCTTCGCGTTGGCGCTGCTTGCGGTTCCGGCGATCGCTGCATCTGCCGGAGCTCCGGTCTTCGGTTCCGTCGTCGTCATCGGTGGTTCGGCTTCCGACATCGCGCTCGATGAGTCACGGGGCTTTCTCTATGTCGCCAACATGGGTGCCAGTGTCATCGATGTCATGTCCACGGCAGACAATACGATCCGTTCCGCCATGAACGTTCTGCCGTTTCCCGGGGCGATTGCGCTTTCCCCAGATTCTCAGTACCTTCTCATCGCCCATTACTGCAATGCCGGCCCCACCGGGCCGCCATGCGCTAACGCCATCACGTCGGTCCATCTGACAGACAACTCGAAGCAAACCTTCCTTCTGACGGATGCTCCACTGGGGCTGGCATTCCTGAAAAGCGGCCAGGCCCTGGTGATCACTACCAAGGCGATTCTGTCTATGGACCCCGTGAGCGGTCAGACTCAGCTTGTGGAGACGATTGCGAATTTGGCCTTGTCATTACCCGTACCGTTCGTTACGTTCCCCGGTCAGATTCTTAAAGCGGCCCTGGTTACATCCTCGGACGGCAATACGGTCTGGGGCGTCGCCAGTGCCGGGAGCAGCCCGCAACTGGTCTTCCAGTTCTCCGCATCCACCAGCGTGATCTCGGCTTCCCTCTACACTTCGTCGCCGTTGCTCCTGCCCCGGATCAGTTCGGCGGCGGACGGTTCGTACGCGATGATCGGCTACGCGCTGATCGGCGCCGGAGGCATTCTAAAAGGCCGCTATCCCGATGTCATCGCGGACACCAACATCACGGGAAGTGCGGTCGACTCGGTCCACGGAATCGTTTACGCGCAGTTTCCCGACGCGAACCAGCCTGGAGGTCCGGTCGGTGGATCGGCGGCACGGCCTCCGGCGATGCTCCTGATGGACTCGGACAACCTCACGTTCCGCGATCGCATTTCGATCCCCGAAGACATGGTTGGGCGGGCCGTGCTGAACGCCGCCGCGACTGTAATGTACGCCGTATCGGAGAGCGGGGTGATGATCCTTCCCGTCGGCTCGTTGAACGTCTCTCACCGTCTTGCGGCGACTCAGGAGGATCTGATCGCTGCCGTTGCTACCGATTTCTGCAGCCGTGGCGTCGTGTCTCAAAGTCTGACCATTACCGATCCCGGAGGCGGGCAAACCGATTTCGCGGTAACGACCAGTCAGGCGGGTGTCACCATATCTCCCGCCAGCGGAACGACGCCCGCGACGGTTCAGGTAACGGTGGATCCCACCATGATTCCCGATCTCGGGGGGACCACCGCCATCTACCTCACGCTCACCTCGAAGACGGCCGTAAACTGGCCGAGACCCGTTCGGCTGCTGGTGAATCATTCGGACCCAGGCGGGCACGGAGTAATCATCGACCAGCCCGGCGTGCTCACTGACATTCTGGCCGATCAGGCGCGCGGCCGGTTTTATGTGCTCAGGCAGGATATGAACCAGCTTCAGGTCTACGATGGAACCAGCCTGCGTCTGCTTGCGACATTGCGCACGGCAACCTCGCCAACCATGATGGCCATCACAGGCGATCAGAGTCATTTACTGGTGGGCCACGACGATTCTCAGCTGATTGCCGTTTACGATCTCAACACACTGCAGTCGGTAACGCCCATCTTGATGCCGGGAGGCCAGTTCGCCCGATCCATCGCGGTGTCCAATGCAGCGACGCTGGTGCTGGCCCGCAACGAGGGCGGCCCTGCTGCGGGAGTACTCGACAGTATTAACTTCGGTCTGAACACGGTGACCGCACTCCCCATCCTCGGGATTTATAACAACGCGATTTCAGCGGCGACGGGCGTGCTTGCATCTTCTCCAGGGGGTGCTAATGTGCTTCTCGCCTTGCCCGACGGCACCGTAGCGCTATACACCGCCTCCAACGGCGCGTTCGTCAACTCGCGGAAAGATCTGCCGTCTCTTTCGGGTGCCTTTGCCGTCTCGGACTACGGATCGTTCGTGGTGGGCAACTGGATGCTCAACAGCTCGCTGGTGCCCACGGGGATGGTGAATCTGCCGTCCGCCCCCACATCTGGATTTACCTTTGTGGATCAGGGCGGATACATGGCTTCCGCGGCGTCCGCTTCCTCCGCAGGAGCCCTGCTTCGGACGGTTCCCCCCGTGGCTGGCCTGCTTAATCCCATAACGATTTCCGAAGCCCCTCTCCTGCCTGCCGCGGGCAACCCCTCAATATTCCTCGGCGGCTATGGAACCTACGGCTCTGGCAGCAACAGCACTTACGCCCTGAACAGCTTTACCCGGACCGTAGCGCCCATGGCTATCCTCGGTACGACCGCGGTCCTGAGTACTTCGGGCTTTACCGTTCTCGCGTCCAGCTATCCGGCGACCATCATTTCGGCATCGATCACTGCCGTCACAAGTGCGGCCGACGGCACTCCGCAGGTGGCTCCAGGGGGACTGATCAGCATCTACGGGCAAAACCTGAGCGCGATCAGCATTGGAGCCGGCGCTACCCCGCTTTCGTCAGAGCTCGCGGGATCCTGTCTGGGCGTCAATGGGACGCCGCTGCCCCTGCTATTCGTGTCGCCCGGTCAGATCAATGCGCAGCTTCCCTTCAACGTGGTGGGCAGCGCAACTCTGGCACTTCATACGCCAACGGGCATCAGCAATAACTTTCTCTTTACTATCCAGCCGACCGCGCCGAGCGTATTCCTGACCGGCGTGGCCGGGCCCGAAACCGGTCTGGTCACCATCTATCGGGACGATAACAACCAGTTAGTAACACCGACGAATCCGATTCATCCGGGCGACCTCGTGACGATCTATCTCACGGGGATGGGTCAGACCTCGCCGGCGGTTGCGGCGGGCCAGCCGGCGCCATTGAATCCGCTGGCATTCGCGCTGGTTCAGCCACTGGTCACGCTCGGAGGCGCGGCTCTTTCGGTGACCTATGCCGGGCTGTCTCCGGGAGAGATCGGGGTTTACCAGATCAATGCCACGGTGCCCTCCCGGGTGCCCGGAGGTCTCAGCATACCGCTGTTGATCACACAGGGTGCCGGCACCACCACGGTGAACGTCAGGGTCGTCAATTAGACAGAGGAGCAGGATGAGACTTATCACATTTGCGCTGATCATGATTTCGGGATCGGCGACCGCGTTCGCCCAACTGGAGCTGGGAGTTACCGGCGGCGCGGGACTTTTGAACAGCGTTTCGGTCTCGGGTACTGCCGGAAGCGCCACGGCCGGGTTTGCGCCTGGCCCGGTGGCGGGCGTCTTTGCCGGAGAACCTTTCTTTCACAGCAATAACTTCTCGGGCGAGGTCCGTTACGAATACATGCAGAGCGACTTGCGCCTGTCGTCGGCCGGCCAATCGGCGCAGTTCTCAGGCGTTTCGCACGCGATTCACTACGATTTTCTCTACCGTACGGATCTGAAGGAATCGCGGATGCAATTCTTTGGCGCGCTCGGCGGCGGCGTGAAGGTCTTCTCCGGGACCGGAGCGGAAGCGGCTTATCAACCGCTCAGCCAGTTCGGATACTTTACAAAAACATCGATGCTGAAGCCCATGGCGACAGCCGGGGCCGGGGTCGTATTCACGCTGGCTCCGAAGCTGCGTCTTCGCGTTGAAGTGCGCGATTTCATAACAGGCTTCCCGACTTCGGTGCTGACGCCGGCGCCGGGGGTTAAGTTCGGCAGTTTGCTGAATGAGATCGTGCCTATGGTCAGTCTCGTGTACGCGAAGTAAGACGGCGGTATCGATCAATATCAAGGCTGTTGCCGGGAACGGTGCCGTACGGCAAAACTGCGCTGCGTGAAGCGCAAGTCTCGTGTTTGCAGAACGAGGCGGCCACAAGCTTTTCGAGTTTTACTGAACCGGCGGGTTGCAGGTCGAATCCAACCAGGAGACCAGGCGGGCTCCGGTTGTCAGACGACGCCGCGGTTCATCCGCGAAGCAAATCCAAACGGGTCCGAGGTGACCCCGAAGGATGCGGTAGCCTCCTCCGACAAATACGCACTCGCGCGCTGTTGCTCCTGATTCATCCGGCCCGCGACGGCAACGAGCAGGAGGCGGAAATGGATTCAAGATCTCCCGGCAATCGTTTTTATACATGCTGCCGTCCCGGATTGGCGGTCACTCTGCGGTCAGAAGCCCTTGCGTGTCTTCCTGCAAGGTCGAGTTCTCAGATAGCACGCCTAAGCTTAAGCGGAATCCGGCGGTTGGGGGCGGCTGATGGCGCGCACCACCACTGTGGAAAGAACCTCGGCGGGCTGTCCGCGGAACTCTTCCGCCAAGGTGAAGTTTTCGGAAGACAGTTCGTTCTGGCCGCGCTGATCGTGCCATAGGCGCCAGGCAAGCACCTCATGGCGAGCCTCGGCATAGATCCTGCGATATTCAGGCTCGCGAAGACGGTTGTGATAAGCAAACTGGTTGTCGTTGTATGTCCGCCATTCGCTCTCGGAGTAGCGAAGAAAATTAACGAAGCTGATCGATGGGTCGTCGTGTGCGAAGTGATCCGAGAGGTCGATATGGTGGCACGCTACACCTCGGGGTGAAAGAAGGCGGCCGCACTCGCGCAGAATGCCCTGCAGGATTGGGCCCGGAATGTGTTCGAATACCGTATAAGAAAACTGCAGATCGAAGGATTCGGGCAGAAAGGCGGTGGCAGTGGCATCGACCGGAGCGTGGTATCTGATCTGCGTTTTGCCGAACAGATCCCGGAGGCTGGAAACGGAAGCCAGGCGGTCGAGCCGTTGCGCGAGCGCCGCCGAATCCGTGTACGGGGCATAGAGGCTGGTCAGTTCATCCCGATTCGCCACGATGCTCGGGATCGTCTGGAGGACTACCTTCTCCTTGAGATAGGGATGGAGATCCACGGTATCGACCGAAACCGCACCCAGGAGATAGAACGCGATCGGCATGTCGAGGCGACGCCCGGTGCCGACTTCCATGACGCGCCGGCCTTCGGGCAGCGCGCCGTGCGCGGCAAGGTCGGAGGCGATGCCAGCCGCTTCGCGGAGATTGGGCATCGGGTCGGGAGCGTAGCGAAGGCTTCCAAACGTGCTTTGCAGGAAGTAATACAGAGCCTCGCTGCCGACCGGCAGGGAGGCGCAGGCGCGCTGAATCAGAGCTTTTCGTTTCCAGTTCATTTGGAAGGTACCTGGGAAATCGGAGTCGCGCCCGTGACCTTCCACAGGCGCCGGGCGGGAATGAAAAATACCTGCAGGCCGCCCAGGACCGCGAGCATCATCACGGCGAAGGTCCGAACCGGCGATAAAACACGCTGTGCAGGGCGCGGGAGCAGCGGGTGCGCTGCGGCAAGTGCAATCGCCGCCAACTGCGGCGCAAGAACCACCGCGCGCCACGGTGAGGGCAGCATCAAAGAACTGACTGTGATGGTCAGCAGCAGCCACGGAAGAAGGAGGCGACCGACTTTGTAGCTCATAAAGTGGAACCACATGCGGTTGGCGGGCGTGAGAAGCCAGGGATAGTACATAAGAAGCTGGTAGTTGCCTGCGAGAGTGCGGACCTTGCGACGGAACTCGGTATCGAGGTTGGTCGGAACATCCCACGCGACGGCTTCGGAGTCGACGATGAGCCGGTAGCCTCTGCGGAACAGCGAGAGCGGAAGGTACATGTCGTCGAGCAGGATATCCGGAGGAATCGGGACGAAGAGCGAACGGCGCATAGCATAGAAGGGTCCGGTTGCTCCGAAAATCGAATCGAGCGAAGAAAGGGAATCGCGAACCCACGATTCGAAACGCCAGTATGCGCCAATATCGGCCGATTCGCCCGGTTCGGCTCCGCGGATCTTCAGGTTTCCGCTCACGGCTCCCACTGCGGGATCGGCGAAATTGCGCACCAAAAACCGGAGGCTCGAAGGCTCGAGGATTTGCCGCACATCCGTCAGGAAGAGGATCTCGCCGGAAACCATCGGGACCGCTGCATTCAGCGCCGAGCATTTGCCTCCGCGCGGAAGTTCGAGAAGTCTGACGCCGGCGAAGCGTCCCGCGATTTCGTTTGTCCCGTCGGTCGAACCGTCGCTTACCACAAGGATTTCGAGGCGGTCTTTCGGATAATCGAGCGCCAGAAGGCTGCGGAGCTTGCCTTCAAGAAAGGCTTCCCCGTTGTGAACCGGCACGACCACGCTCACGGAGGGGAGTTCCGGGCCGCGCAACACCGGGCGTGACGAGGTTCGGCGAAGAATTCCGAGCAGCACCGGATAAAGCACCAGCACATACGCGAGCGCAGCGGCGGCTGCGAGGAAGACTGCCGCGGCGGCGCTCATTGAAAGAGAGCCTCTTCGAATTCTGCGGCGACGCTGTCCCAGGAGTGTTTCTCCACCACCAGACGCCGGGCGTTCGAGGCGATTCGGAGGCGAGCACCGGCATCTTTGATCAGACCTATACAGGCGTTGGCAAATGACTCAGGCGAATCGGCGAGAACAATATTCTCTCCGTCGGTATAATCCAGACCTTCCGCGCCTATTGAAGTGGAGACCACGGGACATCCCGCCGCCATCGCCTCATATATTTTCAGCCGCGTACCGCCCCCGATACGTAAAGGAACGATGCTGACGGCGCCGCCGTGAAGCCAGGGCCGTACGTCGGGGACGGTACCCGTAACAATGAAGTTCGGGATTCGCCTGGCCAACTCGAGTACGGCGGCGGAGGGCTGTCTGCCCACGAACGCTACGCGGCAATCGGGCAGCGAGGCGCGAATCTGCGGGAGAATGGCGTCGGCGAACCATTGCGCCGAATCGATGTTGGGCATCCAGTCCATAGATCCGATGAAAACGAGATCGGCCAATGGCTCCGGGGGCGAAGGGGGGGGCGCGAAGTAGTCGACATCAACGCCGGTTGGTATCCAGGGGACCCGAGCGAGGCCGTATTCGCTCTGAAAGACGTCCGAATCGCGAGGCGAAACGGCAATTACGCGTTTGGCCGCGAGACAGATTTGGCGCTCGAAGGCTTTCATACGCTGGTGCTGACGGCGGAAATACCACCGGTGCAGCGGGGTGCGCCCGTGCCGGGCGTGGCGTTCCCAAATAACGGCCTCGACATTGTGCTGGAATACGACTGCATGGGAAAGTTCCGGCACGTTGACGGCGGGGAAAAGGAAGTCACAGACGATTGCGTCGAAGCGATGTTCGGCGGCGAGCCGCTCAATTTGGCGCCGCATGCCGATCGACTTGTAGCGCTCGACAGCCACCGGGAGAGGCGAAACCAGCCCACGGATGAGTTGCGCGGCAAAGGCGGGCGAGGTCTTGGACGGAGTCGCGTGCGCCACGGAATAATGGAACGAGGAGTACTCGGCCGCCCTTTCGGGGCCCTCGGGAGACTGGCCGCTGTCCAGTGCCAGATAGTGAATTTCATGCCGGCGATGTAGCTTCCGCAGCATCTCAAGGGTTCGGATCTGGCCGCCCCGGTTGGTGGGATGCAGAAAATCCGTCTTAATCCACAGAATTTTCATCAACAGAGGGCCTTCAGCTGCGGCGTGACGGCCTCGATTGGCGCGGAGGAGAGGAAAAACCGCTGTCCCCAGAGTTCGAGGTTGAGGAGCCGCCAGAGGCGGTCGGTAGCGTCTACCAGTCCGGAGCGGTGGCCTGCGATCAGGGCCTGGACGGCCTCCGTTTTCACGTAAGCCGAGAGGAAGCTGTTCCGATCGGCAAGGCTGTCCAGCAGCGGCGCGGCGTCCGGTTCCCGGAGCCATTGCTTCAGCGGGGTCGGAAATCCCATCTTGCGGCGGTAGACGATTTCTCTCGGAAGCAGATCCTCGACGGCCTTCTTGAAAACGTACTTCTGCTCCGACCCCCGGATCTTGAGCCGGTCCGGGATACGCATGGCAAGTGCCAGGAAATGGTGGTCGAGGAGCGGCACTCGGCTTTCAATAGAAGCCGCCATACTCATGCGGTCCTGCTTCATCAGGAGCTGGGGCAGG
>Ga0302320_10025229_pt1 | contig 11570 bp, 5 predicted proteins | sample Bog_T0_3_FD_202130 | JGI IMG/M metagenome (GOLD analysis project Ga0302320, IMG submission 202130) | Peat permafrost microbial communities from Stordalen Mire near Abisko, Sweden - Bog_T0_3 | ecosystem: Environmental > Terrestrial > Soil > Wetlands > Peat | place: Sweden: Abisko, Stordalen Mire... | reverse complement strand
AATGTGCTACAGAGCCGCAAAAGTAATGCTCGCAACGGGTCAACCCGTTCAAGCCGAGTCCCTGTTGCGGCGGTCGATGAAAATATACGAGGCCAATTGGGGTGCCAATCACCCGGAAGTCGCGGATTGCCTCTCAAAGTTGGCCTCTGTATTGGAGGCAGGCGGTCGTTTGTTGGAGGCCGAGCAATTACGCAGGCATTCGCTTGAAATTGTGTTAACTTTGAGCCGTTCCGCGAATCGCGCGCATCCAGATCTCAAAGTCGCCATCAACAATTACGAAAACATTCTTCTGCGAATGGGGCGCACGTCGGAGCAAATCAAATCCGTGCTTCACGAACTTGCGCCGGACTTTACGTTTCCAGAAGTTCAGGAACTAGGCCAAATCAATAAGCTCGCTTTACGACTTTACCATGCGGGCAAGGTTGCGGAGGCGGAATCATTGCTGCGAAAAGTTCTCGCCAAAAGCGGGCAATCCGGCGCAGCAGACGAGGACGAAATCCCCGCCACGCTGGACGTGTTGGGTCAATGCTTGAAACATCTAAAACGTTATACAGGGGCGGAAGCGGTGATGCGTCATTCATTGGAAATTCGCAGTAAACCAACTCCTCAGGATACGTCGCAAACCGCTGTTTCTTTGAACAATCTTGGGCAGCTTTTGTATTGCGTGAAACGATACCAAGAGGCGCAGCCTCTATTGCAAAACGCGCTAGACATCCTTGAAAATGATCATCCGGATAATCGCCAGCTTTTGATCGCGGTTCTCAATAACCTGGCGCAACTGCATAAGGATGAGGGAAGATTGACAGATGCCGAGCAATTGCTTCGCCGTGCTGTAAGCATCATTCCTGACGAGCAAGCCATCGGTTCGGACATCTTGCTGCCGGTGGAGAATCTCGCCCGGCTGCTGAAAGATACCGGACGTCTGGCGGAAGCGGAGCAATGGATGCGAGGTTTGGTGGCCCGGTGTGAGAAAATCTTTGGGCCAGAAAGTCAAAATGTTTCCGACGCCATCAAGAATTTAATTCTATTTTTCAAAGAGACAGAGCACTTGGATGATGCTGTGCCACTGTTTCGGCGCTTGCTGGCCATTGACGAAAAAAACCTTGGCCAGGATCACCTCGATATTGCAACAGACCTTAGACAATACGCGAGCGTCCTTGTCCAGTTGAATCGCTTAGATGAGGTTGAGCCTTTGTTCAAAAGGATAATCTGGATTGCCGAAAAGAAGTTCGGGAATGAAGCGCCCGAAGTAGCCCGTGAGCTAAGTATATTGGGTAGTTTCTTATGCGCCATCAAGCGGCAGCGTGAGGCCGAACCATTCTTCAAAAGGGAAATGCTAATTTATCTAAAATTGTCGCGAACAACAGGAATTCTCCGTCCGGAATTGAAAGAGTGTTTCACAAATTATTTCGGGTTACTCGGCGCCATGGGATGCAGTCTTGACCAGATTCTGTCTGCCCTCTGCGAAATTGCCCCAGAGTATTTTGCGCTTGATTCGGAGCAATATAAGGCACTTGAAGGCATCTTCGGACGGGATTATTTCCAAGTCATTCAGAACTGGACATTACGGCATTGGAATAATTACAGCGCGTTGCTGCGCAAGCAAGGCCGGGCCGATCTGGCTGACCCAATTTCCCGGAGAGTGGCAGCGACAACGGCAAGAGTTCTCGGTGACAGTCATCCGCTGGCTATCAATCGCTACGCCAATCTGGTGCTCACCCTCATCCTGCTCGGCAAGCTGGAGGAAGCCCGCCAGATACTCGCCGCGAACTGGCGTCTGAACGCTCCGCCCCACGCCAACACCACGCCGCGCATCGCCTTCCTACGCCACCTCATCACCCGGCTCGAATCGCAACCGGACACTCCATTTCTCGGCCAGCTCAAAACCCTCCTCACCGGCCCGGAACTTCCCGTGGCCAGCGACGTGGCCGTCCCGTGGGACATCGGCTACTTCATCGAGTTTTTGAAACCCAAACTCGGCGAGCACAACGCAGAATTCCTCACTGCCCTCGTCGCCGCGCTGAATGACCGCACCAAATTATCCGCCCTTGACCCATTTCCAGAATGGCGCAACCAGCCATCCGTTTCGCTCGACACACCTTGGCCAAGTCGGTAGAACTGAGAACACGCTAAAAATGAACGTTTCTGAATTGACTTGCTGGCGTGTTAAGAAATGCACATCATTTTGGGGCAATGTGAAAACTTGGCCATTCATCTCATCCGAGGTCAATCCGGGCGCTCAAAGCCTAAAGCGTTCCCGGCGACTTGTATGGCGGACATTAGGCTGTCAAAGCCGCTTCTCCCACGCTTTCCGTTCTTGTTCAAATATTCCGGCGAACTGATAAATTATGCCACAAGTATTCATTAGCTATGCATTCGATGACCGTCCTCTGGTGCAGAGAGAACTGGCGGGACTCCTTACTGCCCTCGGCTGCAATGTCTGGTTTGCGGAAGACCGCATACGAACGGCAGAACAATGGGAGCGGGAGATTCTCACTGCTCTCCAGGCGTCTGATTGGTTTATAGTGGTCGCGACGGCAAACTCGGCAAAATCAGAGTATGTTCGAGACGAGGTTAATTGGGCCTTTTCTAATTTGCCCAACGCAATAGTCCCTGTGGTTTTTGATGACTGTAAATTAGAGGAATTTCATATTAGGCTACCGCGAATACAGTGTTTAGATTATAGGAAAGACGCTAATCACGCTCGGGAACAACTTGTCTCCCGCTTCGTGGCTGCTCTCTATCAACCTACTAACTACCACCCCAAAAAGAGAGCTCATATTGCTGGCGACTGGTGTTCCTTTTGGGAGCCTCGTCTTGAACTTTCTGAACGTTGGGCAATGGAGAAAGTTGTCATCACAACCCAAGCGGCTCAGCACATTCTCCAAGCGGCTCAAAACACCCACGATTATCGTTGGGTGGGGAAGGGGTCATTTCTCACACCATTTGTCTTCCTGGTTATGTGGAGTAGTATAAAGGAAGGTTCCGAATCAGAAGGCGTTGGAACACTATACCGAAATACACAGGGTAACCATCTTGTTGGTCACTGGTATGGGCCCAACGGAGAAGGCGTCCCTTCGATAGGGAGATGGATTCTTACTCGTGACCTTGGTTCCGCAGCCAGTGTCTGTAGGAAGTGGTTTGGCGAAGATTGCGAGAAGCGTCTTGCAGATTCAATGAAGTAGAATTGATTGAACCGAACGCGAGCGGGCAACTTCTACCTTTAAGGGCCATGAATGACAACTGCCGCATCCGCGTCTTCGTTTCCTCGACCTTTCGCGACATGATGGGGGAGCGCAATGAGTTGATGACCCACGCCTGGCCGGAACTGCGCCGGTTCTGCCGCGAGCGGCAGGTGGAACTGGTCGGGGTGGATTTGCGCCGGCGCATCGCCGAAGCAGCATGGTGCGACGCCGTACCATAACCTCTCAAATTGCCATGAGCCAGGTTTGGAAAACCATTCCGCTGTTTATCTCTTCGACTTTTCGCGACATGCACGCGGAACGCGACCAACTCAACCGCGTCGTGTTCCCCGCGATTGAGGAACGGCTCAAGCCGCGCCGTTGCCGGGTGGCGCCGATTGATTTGCGCGTCGGCGTGGAGACCGACAGCACCCAAACCGAACGCGAACGCGAATTGCAAATCCTGAAAGTCTGCCTCGCAGAAATCGAACGCAGCCGACCATTCCTGCTCGTGTTGCTGGGCGACCGCTACGGCTGGGTGCCGGGCGCAGACCGTATCAAAGCCGCGTCCAGCGAAGCCGGATTTACGCCGGAAGACAACGGTGGCAGCGTGACGGCACTCGAAATCGAATACGGCCTGCTCAAGAAAGATCCCATCCAGCGCCGCCGTTGTCTGCTCTGTCTGCGCGAACCGTTGCCCTACGACCGGATGCCGGCCGACAAAGCCGTCATTTACAGCGATGCCCACGCAATCGACCCCGGCGCACCGGATCGCGTGGTGCGGTTGAAGAAACTCAAAGCCAAAATCAATGCCGACCCGGAACTCGCGCCGAACCGGAAACCTTACTCGCTCGATTGGGATGCTGCCCGTCTCCAGCCCGCGACCGAGTCTGTCATTGCGTGGGGACGCGCGGTGGAAGCCGAACTCTGGAAACTGCTCGACGAAGAAACCAAGTCTTTCGCCGCGCTGGCCGAACCGACTTGGGAAGAGCAGGAACGCTTCGCCATCGAAGAACAGGTGGAACGGCTCAATGGCAGCTTTGTCGGGCGTCAACCACTGATCCAACGGGCGTTGGAACTGGCCGGTTCGGCCACGGCTCAAGGCGCGGCCACGGGACTGGTCTTTACCGGCGGCAGCGGCACGGGCAAAAGCACGTTGTTCGCCCGGCTGCACCATGAACTTTCCCAGCGTCCAGACATTCTGCTGCTCGCTCACGCCGCCGGCGTCTCGCCCAAGTCCGGCCAGACTGAATGGATGCTCCGCCGTTGGATTGGCGAACTCGGCGCATCTTTGAGAGAAACGCCGAACCTGCCGGAAAACATCAAGCCCGAAGACTTGGAGAAACTTTTTGCACAACTGCTTCACCGCGTGGCCGCCAAACGCCGCGTGGTGGTGCTGGTGGATGCGCTCAACCAGTTCCTACGCACTGAACGCGCCCGCACGGTTTCCTGGTTGCCGGTAGCTTGGCCGGCCAACGCCCGATTCATTGCCACCACCATTCCCGGCGAAGAAAGCATCCAATTGGCGCGGCGGCCGGGCTTGGCGCTCGTGGATGTGCCGCCGCTGGACAACTCCGAGGCCGGGGCGATTGCCGCACAAGTCTATGGTCGCTACCGTCGCACGCCCAATACCGAGGTGCTCCGCGCCGTGCTTGCGCTTCGTCAATCCGATGGCGCGCCTGCCGCGGGCAATCCCCTCTGGCTCACGCTGGCGCTGGACTTGTTGAACCTGCTGGATGCCGATGACTTTACTGCGGCGGAGGACGCCGAGGGCGGTTCGCCGGACGAGAAGCTCCGCCACCTAGTGCTCGCCCGCGCCCGCGCTCTGCCGCCGGACATGGAAGGCCTCTATGGCCGGTTGCTGGCCCAGGTGGAAAAAGTGGCGGGCACCCCTGAAACCCGGGCTTTTGCGGCGCTGATTGCCCTGAGCCGCCATGGCTGGCGCGAGGAGGATTTTGAAAATCTTCTTCCGACTGCGTCCGCGATACTTTCCAATCAGCAACAGGCCATCGGCTATTCTCAGTTCAAATGGGATCCCTTGCGCTTCGCCGTTCTCCGCCGATGTTTCCGGGCGCATCTGGTAAAACGCGGGGCGTTGGAGAAATGGGGCTACACCAGCCTGAGCCGTCCAAATCCGATGACAATCGGGTTCATTCGCTCTTTTGAGCAATGGGACTTTGTCCACACCAGCCTTCGCCTAAAGGTTCAAGACAGATTGATAACAGAGTGGCAAGTCGGACACCTCAATGAGTTGACACGGACACTGCACTCCTGTGCTGTTGATTACTTGGAAACCTTGCCTCCAGGATATAACATCATCGAGGATGATCTGATGTGGCACATTCTGGGCACCCGTGATGCCAAGCGCGTGGTCTGCTATTTCTTCGGTCCAGTGCCCCACCGCGACGAGTTCTCAGATCGAGATGTCATGCGCTATATCCGGCAAACGGTCCTTGGCTTCAGAAGCAGTAGAATACTTGCACAATTGTTGGTGGAAGATGAAGCGGGAGAAGACCACTCGCTACAGCAATTCGTCATTTCACTTCTAGAATCGGGCGATGCGAAAACAATCGGGTATCTAGCATCCATATTCTTCTCAGACCTCAATGACGCGCTAAGAGCCGAAGGCTGCTTGGCATATCGCACAAAATTGCTCGACTCCGCCCGTCTGGCCCTGTCCAGACTCACGCAAGCAAATCCAACCAACTTGGAATACCGAAGTTACCTGGCTGCGTGTGAAATCAGGTTTAGCGAGGCGCTCGTGGAACAAGGCCGTTTGGCGGATGCTTTTTCCGTATTGACTGCTGCACACTCGGGAATGAAATCGCTGGCCAAAGCGGAGCCCGCTAACGTCGAATGGCAGCGCACTGTCATCGTCGCCAATGGCAAGATCGGCGAACTGATGCTGGCACGTGGAGACTGGGGCGGAGCTTTAGCAGCATTCCGCGCCACCCAGACGTTCTTTCAAGAAATGGCAGACAAGGATAGGACCAACTCGGACTGGCAGATCAACCTGTCGATTAGCCATAATAAGGTGGGTGATGTCCTCGTTGCCATGAGGGATCTATCCAATGCCTGCATTGCATATAAGCGTTCGCTCGAGATTGCACAACGCCTTGCCACAAATAGCCCCGCAGACGCCTTTCTCCAGCGCAACCTCGCTGTCTCACTCAACAAGGTCGGGGAGGTTTGCCGCGCCCAAGGCGATATGCCCCAGGCTCTTGCGATGTTCCGGGATTCACTCAGCATCCGAAAGCGCCTGGCCGACGAGGATCCCGTCAATGCCCCTTTCCAAAGGGATCTCTTTGTTGGATTCCAAAATGTAGCGTCAGTATTGGATGAATGCGCCCCAACGGAAGCTAACCAATACTGGCGCGCGGCCTATGACACTCTGTCGAGTATGAAGATACGTGGCACCATGATGCCCACGGACGAACAATTCCTTGTGCGGTTGCGGCAAAAACTTGAAGCAGCCGAATCCTCCGCTCCACCAATCTCTGCCGCCGTCCACATTCCCGATCCGCTTGCCCAACCACGCCGGGAAATCAGTTTGGAAGAACACCTCGAATCCGCTGGCCGCTGTTTCCAAAAAGGCCAGTGGGAGGCCGCCGCCAGCCAATTTGAAAAACTTCTTGAAGCCGGTGAACCCTTGGCAGAGCACGCTCCCAAACTTATCTCCTGCCTGCTCAACGCCCACGAAACTCCGCTGGAGTCGGACGTAAAGCGCATCGAAACTCTGCTTCAAAAACTGGAGCAATCCGGCCACGCCAATCTCGCCGCCTCGCTCCGCCAGCAACTCCAGGCTAAACTTCCCCGCAAGAAAAACTGGAAGTTTTGGTAGCCGGAAATTCTCAAAATCATGCCCCACGACCTCTTCATCTCCTACGCTCATCAAGGCGACAATACCTCCCGCGAAGCGGTGGTGGCATTGGTCGCCCGGCTGCACGCGGAACTGGAAGCCGATTTCCGCCGCCGCTTCAACCGCGATCTGGAGATCTTCTTCGACAAGGAAGACATCAAGGACTTCGACCATTGGCAGGTCCGCTGTCATCGGGCGTTGCGCGACTCGCGCTTCTTCATCGCCTGCCTGTCACGCACCTACCTGCGCAGCGATGCCTGCCGCTGGGAATGGGAGGAATGGTGCCGGCACGAACTCGAACACGGCCTCGTGGGCCAGGGTGCCGCGTCGCTCTGGTTCGTGAAACTGGAAGACCTCGACGCGCCGGAAGATGCCGCGTTGCTCCGTCGTTGGAAAGGCGATTTGCTCCAGCGCTTCCACATCCAATGCCACGAGTGGCGGCATGACGACCACGGCAACTTCCTTGATGCAGCGGCCCGTTCCGAATTGCAGCAACTCACCGAGCACGTCGCGCAACGGCTGCGATTGCTGACGCTGGACCGCGCCCGGCGTGGCAATCTCCCCTGGCCGAACGCAAACTTCGTCGGGCGCGAACCGGAACTAGCCAGCCTGCGCGCCGCGTTGCTCGATGCGCCGGAGCAATCCCCGGCCGGCATCCACGGCGTCGGCGGCATGGGCAAGACGGCGCTCGCGCAAGCCTTCGCTTACGAGGAAGCCGACGCCTTTCCCGGCGGTTGTTGGCTGCTGCGTTGCGAGGGCCGCGACCGGCTGAACGGGCTGAAAACCGGGCTGACGATTGTGGATTTGTCCGGCAATCCCATCACTTCAAAGTTGGACTTGGAAGACATCATGGCCACGTTCCGGCGCGATCCGCAGCATCCCAAACGCATGCCTTTCATCGCCGCCAAGGAACCGGCGCTGGCCGAACAGGTGCTCAAGTTGCTGAAGAAAAAATGAACTCTACTGAACAAACAAATCAAAACCGCCGCATCCGCGTCTTCGTTTCCTCGACGTTCCGCGACATGATGGGGGAGCGCGATGAGCTGATGACTCACGCTTGGCCGGAACTGCGCCGGTTCTGCCGCGAGCGGCAGGTGGAACTGGTCGAGGTGGATTTGCGCTGGGGCATCGCCGAGGAACAGAGCACCCGAAAGGAAACCCTCAAGCTCTGCCTCGACGAAATCCGCGCCTGTCGCCCGTTCTTCATCGGCCTGCTCGGCGAGCGTTACGGCTGGGTTCCCGGCGACGACGCCTTCACCGCCGACCTCAAGGAAGAACAACCGTGGCTCAAAGACCTCCACGGCAAGAGCGTCACCGAACTCGAAATCCTCCACGGCGTCCTCAACAACCCCGACATGGCCGGGCGCGCATTCTTTTATTTTCGTGATCCGAAATTCATCGAGTCAGTCCCGGCGGACAAGAAAATTGATTTCACCGCAGAGAACGCAAAGAGCGCGGAAAAGCAAACCGAGCTCAAGAATTTGATCCGGCGAACTTGCACCACGAAGAAAATCCCGCTCCGCGAAAATTATCCCGATCCGATCAAGCTCGCCGCGCTTGTTCTTGAAGACCTGAAGGCTGCCATCGAAGCGCAGTTTCCAATCGAACAAATTCCCGACGCTATCACTCGCGAAGCTCGCGACCACGAAGCCTTCGCCGAAACCCGCCGCCGCACCTACATCGCACGACCGGATTATTTCGAGGCGCTGGATCGTCACGCCGCAGGTGATGGCGCGCCGCTCGTCCTGCTTGGCGATTCCGGCAGCGGCAAATCCGCGTTGCTGGCCAATTGGCTGGCGCACTGGCACACGGCACATCCCAAGGATTTTATTTTCCAGCACTACATCGGCGGCACGCCCGACAGCGCGGAGCACTGGCGGCTCATGATCCGGCTCATCGCTGAGATCAAACGCTGGTCCGACGATCCCGAGGAATTGCCGCGCACCCACGACGACCTGCTCAAGACCTTTCCCGTCTGGCTGGCCAAGGCGCGGATCAAGACGGAGCGCGACGGCGTGCGTTGCATCCTCGTGCTGGACGCGCTCAACCAGCTTGAAGACCGCGACCACGCCCGCCTGCTCGGCTGGCTGCCGTCGCATCCGTTCACCGGCGCGCTGCGGCTGGTCGTTTCCACGTTGCCGGGTGAAACGCTGGAGGCGGTGACTTCGCGCGGCTGGAAACCGTTGCACGTTGAACTACTCTCGCCGGAAGAACGCCGCCGGATGATTGAACATTACCTCGCCCGGTTCGGCAAAAAGCTCGACGCGCCTCGGCTGGAACGGATTGTGGCCGCGCCCGCCGCCGCCAATCCGCTTTACCTGAAAATCCTGCTCGACGAACTGCGCGTCACCGGCACATACGACCGGCTGGATGAACGTTTGGATAATTATCTCGCGGCGGCGGACATACCCACGCTGCTGAAAAAAGTTCTGGCCCGTTACCAACACGACTACGAGCGCGACCGCAAAGGTCTGGTCAGCGAAGCGCTGGGACTGATTTGGGCTGCGCGCCGGGGACTAACCGAAACCGAACTGCTGCGCCTGTTGAAACCGGCGAAGCTGCCGCAATTGCCGCTGGCGATCTGGACGTCGCTGCGCGCGGCGCTGGAAGAAGGCCTGGTGGATCGCGGCGGCATCCTGAATTTTGCGCACGATTTTCTGCGCGCAGCGGTGGAGACGGCGTTTGTGCCGGACGAAGAAAAGCGGGACAAGTTACGGTTGCAACTCGCGGATGATTTTGAAAACCAACCTATTTCCGCCCGGAGTTGTGACGAACTTCCGTGGCTGTTGTGGCAGGCGAAGCAACGCGACCGGTTGCGCGCCTGTCTGCTGGACATCTGGCGTTTCTTGGAAGTTTGGACGCGAGACAAAGAACAGATGATGAGTTACTGGGTTTGGCTGAAAGAGGAGCGGATGATGGGCAAAGCGTATCTCAATTCGTTCGAATCTTGGTCAGGCGCGACAAAACACGAAGATTTTCAAATTGCGTATGCTGCCAACGAGCTTTGTGTCTTTCTGGGGGCTGCTGCGTTACGTTCAGAGGCCGAACCGCTCCAGCGCCGAGCTCTTGCGATTTTGGAAGGAAGTTTGGGTCCGGAACACCCGGATGTTGCCGCCGCACTTAGCAATCTCGCGGGAGGGTTGGAGGACATGAACAGGCTGACGGAGGCAGAACCGTTGATGCGCCGAGCGCTGGCCATTGTCGAAAAGAATCTGGGGTCAGAACATCCGAATGTTGCCAGCGCCCTCAACGGTCTCGCGGGTTTGTTGCAAGCCACGAACCGGCTTGCAGAGGCAGAGCCACTTTTTCGCCGAGCACTGGCCATTGACGAAATGAGTTACGGCTTGGAGCATCCCAAAGTTGCCATCCGCCTAAACAATCTCGCTGAATTGCTGAGGGTCATGAACCGATTGGATGAGGCAGAACCGATCTTTTGCCGTGCGCTGGCGATTGTCGAAAAAAGTCTAGGCCGAGAGCATCCGAATGTTGCTATCCCGTTAAACAATCTCGCGCAGTTATTGCAGGGTTCGAACCGGCTAGCGGAGGCAGAGCCGTTGATGCGGCGAGTGTTGGCGATTTTAGAAAAAGATTTTGGCCCAGAGCATCCGAATGTTTCCATCGCCATTAACAACCTTGCAAGGTTATTGCAGGATACGAGACGGCTGGTAGAGGCGGAGCCATTGATGCGTCGGGCAGTGGAAATTTTTCTCAAGCTCACAGTGTCCACGGGACATCGCCATCCACACTTGCAAACGCAGGTTGGGAATTACGCCAAGTTGCTTTCTGAATTGGGCCATAGTCAATCGGAAGTGCTAGCGCAACTCAACGCCATCGGCAAACCCTACGGCATCCAGTTCGGCCCAAACACTTGATCCATGCCCTACGACCTTTTCATCAGCTACTCGCGCCGTGACAACGAGCAGGGCCGCATCACGCAGCTTGTCGAACGCATCACGACCGACTTCGCTCCCTTCGCGAAGCGCGAACTCGTGCCGTTCTTCGACCAGCAGGAAATCCACGGCATGTCCGACTGGCGGCAGCGCATCCTTCAGGGACTTCGCGAATCGCGTCTGCTGCTCGCCTGTCTTTCCCCGGCGTATCTCCAGAGCGAGTATTGCGAGTGGGAGTTTGTAGAATACCTCAAATACGAAATCGGCCATCTGCACGGCTTCAACGGCGTCGCGCCGATTTACTTCGTCGAAGTGCCGGGCTGGGACAGCAAGGATTTTGAGCAGCAATGCGCCGCGTGGGTCGCCGAATTGCGCAAGCGCCAGCACTTCGATCTGCGCCCGTGGCATGACCAGGGCGAAGAAGCCCTGCGCGAAGCCGCCTTGCAGGAACGCATGGGCAAACTCAACCGCCAGATTGTCCAGACCATCACGCGCGGCGAACGCGCCGAGAAAAGCCTCGGCAACGTGGACGCGCACAACCCGCACTTCATCGGCCGCACCGCCAATCTGCGGATGCTGCGCGAGAACTTCGTCACGCCCGGACATATCGGCGTCGTCAGGGCCGGCAAAGGCGTCGGC
>Ga0302320_10025227_pt1 | contig 11570 bp, 8 predicted proteins | sample Bog_T0_3_FD_202130 | JGI IMG/M metagenome (GOLD analysis project Ga0302320, IMG submission 202130) | Peat permafrost microbial communities from Stordalen Mire near Abisko, Sweden - Bog_T0_3 | ecosystem: Environmental > Terrestrial > Soil > Wetlands > Peat | place: Sweden: Abisko, Stordalen Mire... | reverse complement strand
TCGCCATCCTTGGCTCTCCTGTCATTCGCGTCCTGGAAAACGCAACGTGACAGAAGAGCCTTTTTTATTGCAAGATCAGTTTCGGCTTATGCGGCCGTAGGCCGCATGTTTTCGGAAAGTGCAGATTGGCCCCAACATGGGTGTTGAAGTTTCAAACAATGAGTGATGAACGATATGAGAGAGCGCTCGCGATCGGGCGAGCGGAAATGGATCGCGCAAGCAGTCGACTGCTTGGAATGCAGTTTCTCAGACCGATCAGGTTTTCCTCGAGCAAGCCTCCGCTGTTCCCTGATTGTCTCATAGCCACGCGTCTTATCCGGGAATTTCGCGTGATTGGCAGAAACAAGGACTACGTGCTGTTTGTCTATCGGGAGAAAGATCCGGCTGGCAACTTCAAGCCTTAACTGCGGTCGAATACAAGGCCAGTGACGAGGCGTCGGAATCGTATCTGTCTGTCTATTACGACACAAACACCGTTGAGGTCGTGCAAAACCCTCGGAGAGCCTTCGGTACGACTGGCACGCACAACCCCGCCGTGCGCGGAGCGATCATCGAACTTTCGCATTCGTTGGTCGCGAGACTGCTTCGCTAGGCAAAGGTGCGCGGAATGTAATGGCCAAGTTTAGTTCACGGCTCGATAGCCTTGTCCCCGAACGAACTCTAGTCAAAGTCTAACAAACTCTTCATGGCCTTTTGATGGACATCGCATATGATTTGCAGTTTGTCTTGTTTTCGGCATCCCTTGCGAGATGTTGAAAAGGACTTGGAACTGCCCCGAGCGACCGGCTCACCGCGTCTTCGACCCAGAATGTAACTCGTTTGGGATTACCGGAATGAACAGCCTACTTATTGTCGCCGTCGTCAGTCCGTGGGTGAAACCGTTGTGGATAGTGGCCTTCGGCGCCGTCGGAGGTTTTCTGCTGATGGCGGCTTCCGTAGCCCTTGCTGGCCTCATCGCAGCGAAAGTGGCCGCCGTCGCGCAGGTCACCGCCAAGGAAACGTTCGCTCTGCCACTGTTCTATGTGTTGTTGGCGATCGGCGTTTTCATGCTTTTGCTATTCACGTTTCTGCCGTACAACACCTTCGGCGAAGACATCAAAATGGTCAAGGATCAGGGGTTTGTGCTGATCATGCTCCTGGCGATGTTCTTGGCCCTGTGGACAGCCAGCTCCTCGGTGGCCGACGAGATTGAAGGACGCACGGCGCTGACGCTGTTGTCCAAACCGATCAGCCGGTGGGAATTCATGTGCGGCAAGTTCTTGGGGATTGTGATTCCCGTGGCCGCAGTTTTCATAATCTTGGGCGCCGTGTTCTTGACCACCGTTTCCTACAAAGTAGTCTATGATGCCAAGGAAGGCGCCGGGCTGGAGCCCGCTTCGATCCAGTGCCGGGCCGAACTGCTGCAGACGATTCCGGGGCTGATCCTGGCGTTCATGGAGACGGTCACGCTGACGTCGATCAGCGTGGCCATCTCGACCCGTTTGCCGATGCTGCCGAACTTGATGGTCTGCGCGACGGTGTACGTGCTGGGACACATGGGCCCGCTGTTGCTGAAGTCGTCGATCGGTCAGTTCGAGATCGTGGGCTTTGTGGCCCGATTCTTTTCCACGGTGTTGCCCGTGCTGGATCACTTCAACGTCCAGGCCGCTGTGGCCACGGGCGTGCCGGTGCCCCTCACCTATCTGGCCTGGGCCGCCGTTTACTGCGCGCTGTACAGCTCGGTGGCCATGGTGCTGGCTTTGCTGCTATTTGAAGACCGTGACCTGGCCTGAAAAGAACGGCGAAGGCGCGGGGGAAGAATACGAGACTTTGTGCCGTTGCCCCTTTGCCCTTCCTACCACAGTTTCGTTCGCAGCAGGTTGAGGATTTCGCTCTTTCCGAGATCGAGGAAGGTCGGCAAAGTCCTCTGTTGTTGCCCGGCGCGATGGATGAGGGCGCCAATGTGCGCGATGGGGTAGACCACGGCGACCTGGTCATAAGGGATGGCCGTCATGGGGATGCTCTTGCCGTAGAGATCGCCGCGCTGCGGCACGGGGTCCTCGTCATCCGGGCGGCAATAGTCCATGACGATTTCTTCCAGGAAGTCATTGAAGTCGAAGATGCCTGGCCGTCCGCTCCCATGGCTGTCTCCGTGGAGTTCGATCAGGTGGGCGTTCAGCAGCACACACGTGTCCGCCAGATCCTCATTCACGGCCGAGTGGTAGTAGCCTGCACAGGCATACCCGTTGCGGAGCAGGAAAGCCACCGGCAGATATTCGGCCTTGGCTTCGGCCCCGACCAATTTGAGGAAGTCTTCGCGGTTCATGGTTCAGCTCCACTGGTGCTCGTTGCTTATGCCCGAAGCCAGCCGATCTCGTTTGGCGGGGCCTTTGCTGCTCATCAAAAACGCCTTGCGCGCAAAGCGCGCAGTCGCAATGTATCGCATGGATGCGCGGCGTCAAGCCGTAGAATGCCCTCGTAACCAAAAACAAACGCATGCGGCAAAGCGGCACGCCCAGTACTAGTCGACCAAGCGATGGCGGTTATTGCTCACCGATGGTGGTTCTTCCGGTGGCGACGTCGAACTCATAGATTGCCGGGATGAGCATCGCCGCGGTGGTGAAACCGTAAGCGGCCGCCCCCACCAGGAACACGGCCAGCGTATAGTTCAGAAAGAAGCTGGTTATGGCGTAAAACGTGGCAATCGGGCAGAGAAAGGCCGCCACGCCGATGGCTGTCGAAGGATTGCGCACACCCAGCGCGACATACATCCCCAATCCGCCCCCCAGCATGAACGCCAGAAACGGCGCCAACTGCGATTGGAACGATCCGCTGAAGGCCACCATCATGCGGATGCACGTGGCCACGCCCAGGAACAGGAAAAACACCGTTCCCAGGCTCACGGCGATGGCGGTGCGCGAGTTGCCGTAGATCATTCCGGCGTGGATGCCCAGCACGGCCACAAACAGGTACAGCACTGCCAATCCGCCCGCCAGGTATAGCAGGTTCTCCAAGCTTAGCGCCCCGCCGATCCACAAATAGCCCACCAACAGCAGTGGCAGCAAGACCATCTCTTTGGTGTTATAGAACACGCCACCCAACTTGCCGAAAACGATCTCGACGGGTGTCAAGTCGGTGACCAGCAGGAGCTCCAAGGCGCGAGCGTCACGCTCGCTGGTCAGTGACGTGACAGCCTGGGCGTTGACCAGCACCAAGCTCAGCAACAGCAGCGGCACCAGAGCCATCGGAAGCTGAAGCCGTGTGACGGATAGATTCCCTTGCGTCAAACGATAGACGTAGGCTGCCACGAGGCCGAATACCACTAAATACGCCAGCCGCATGACCAGCATCCGCCGGCCATAGGCCCAGGTGCGCACTTCGCGCCACAGAACTGGATTGTCCCATACCGGCCGTGCGCGGTCGCGGCCATCGCTGTCCCACTGCATTTGCGGGACCATGATTGTGCCTTCGGCAGGGCTTTCTTCCCGGCCTGCGATGCTCGGCCGATGCCACATTTCGGCATCCGTGGCGGAGCGCGGGCCGTCGGGCGTCGCATTCCAGCGGCGGATCATCCCGATTGCCAGGCCGTTGAGGGCCACAACCAGCACCGCGCCGATGGCAAGGAAAGCGTGGACCGAGGTGCCGAACACTCCCATGTCGGGCTCTGGCCGCAGGTAGGGGCGCGTGGCGGCCAGCAGCGCTTGCCAGGGGCTGAAGACGGCCACCAAATGGCGGGTCGAAACGCCCAGCCAGGCATGGCCCAGCAGGCCGGTCGCTACGATTTCCCAGGCACCCAGCCATAGCACCAAAAGCAGCATAGTTATGGCCAAGGCCTGGAAGGTCTTTTCGCGCCACAAGGCCAATGTCGAACCCAATGTGCCACAAACCAGCACGCTCATCAGCGTTACGGCAAATACCCGGCCGATCTGGTCGAAGCCCACGCCGCCCAATAGGGCCGTCAACATGAATAGCGGCAACGCCGCGGCCAAAAGTACCAGCATGCCCATCAGGCTGGCCAACAGCCCACCCAGCACCAGTTCACTGTTCCGGAGATTGGTTAACAGCAAGAGCGTGAAAGTCTGACGATCCTTTTCTTCGGCCACGGCACTGGCAGAGAGCAGGGCGGAAAAGAAAACCGCCAAGGCCAATTGCAGCGAAGCGAGAATCTGAAACACCGTGCTGCCGAAACGGGCCATGTCGCCCACGTCGCTCACGATCTGCGTTCCGGTGACCACGAACCACGCTGTGAGCATCAGGATCGTCAGCACGGCCACGTATCCCGCACGGGCGACATAGATCCGCGTGCGCCGCGGCATAATTACCAACTCGCGTGTAAAGACCGGCCCGACGAACATACGACGTTTCCCCCGAGATTTCAGAACTTCTCGCTCCTAATCACCGTCGGCCGACGGTCGTGCACTCCGCTTCGGACACATCATACCAAACGCGGCCGCCGTTGAGTAAGGTTGAGGGCCCAGAAAAAACGAAGTTACAATTCTCAAACAGGAGTGGCGCGTCCCTGAGCGGCGAAACGCGGGCTACCCATTCATCAAACTCGTTCTCTCGCGGGGCTTAAGGGCATCGCATCCGGCTTGCAGGGTGGGGCGAGCTACTAACAGAATTCTTGCCAACTTCTAACCGCTAATCGATTGATTATTCGGCCGATTCGGGCACCATTGATGCTCTGGTCCCATTCTGCCTTCTTGGACCTATGAAGCGAGTTGTTCCTGCAAGGCGAACAATGGACCTTTGACGGTTCGATAGCGTACCGTTCCTGTTTGCACGTCACGTAATGCCGAAGGGCGAGGTCTTCCATGCAGTCGGATGCTGAAGTTGTCATCGAAACCCGAAACCTGACCAAAGTGTATCGCGACTTCTGGGGGCGGCAAAAGGTCCGTGCCCTGAAGGCGCTGGACCTGGAGATCCGCCGCGGGGAGGTCTTCGGGCTCTTAGGACCCAACGGCTCGGGAAAAACTACCACCATCAAGTTGCTCCTGGGGCTGTTGTTCCCCACGGCTGGGCAAGCCTTGGTCTTCGGCAGGGAGGCCACGGACGTGACCAAGAATGAGCGGATCGGCTACCTGCCGGAGGAATCGTATCTGTACCGGTTCCTGACTGCCGAAGAAACGCTCAACTTCTACGGCCGGCTGTTCAAGATTTCGCCGATGGTCCGCCGCCAACGAGTGGCCGATCTCATTGAGATGGTGGGATTGAGTTGGGCCAAGCGCCGGCAGCTCAAAGAGTATTCGAAGGGGATGACTCGCCGCATTGGCCTGGCCCAGGCCCTGATCAACGACCCGGAGTTGATCCTGCTGGACGAGCCGACCTCCGGGCTGGACCCGATCGGCACCCGCGAGATGAAGGATCTGATTCTGCGTCTGCGGGACGAAGGAAAGACGATCGTGATGTGCAGCCATCTGCTGGCTGATGTGCAGGACGTTTGCGACCGGATCGCGATCCTGTACCAGGGGGAGTTGAAGGAGCTGGGCCGCGTCGATAGTCTGTTGAAAGTCCAGGACGTGACCGAGATGAAGGCTACCGGATTAAGCGACGACGTCCGGGACCAGATCCAGCAACTCGTCGCCCGGCACAACGGCACGGTACTCTCGTGGGGCAACCCCACGACCACATTGGAGGAGTTGTTTGTGAAGATCATTCGCGAGAGCCAAGAGCACCCGGGCCGACGGGTTCAAGACACGCTGCGGGAACAAGACAACCAGCAGGTACAAGAAACGCGGCAGGCGAACGTATGATTCTGGGCATGGTTTTGGAAAATGAGATTCAGCCTTTCTTCGATTGGCTGCCGCGGGCGGCCATGGGATGGGCGATCTTGGTGTCGATGCTCGCGCTGGCGGGAATCGTATTGTCTTGGCTGGTGCTGGCCCTCCGTGGCGATCCTTGGTCGGCGCTGGCGGCGATAAAACGAGCCGTGATCTACGGCGTCCAGGACTTGTTCGGCTTGTCGATGCGCCGGACGCTGGCCTTGGCATGGTTGGCCGTCAAGGAATCGATCCGCCGTCGCGTGGTGGTGGTGGCCGCCGTGTTCGTAGTGGTGCTGCTATTTGCCGGATGGTTTCTCGATCCCAGCAGTGCCAACCCGGCCCGGCTCTACCTGAGTTTTGTGCTCACGTCGAGCAGCTACCTGGTTCTGCTGTTGGCGTTGTTTTTGAGCACCCTCAGCCTGCCGGCCGACATCAAGAACCGCACGATTTATACGATTGTCACCAAGCCGGTCCGGGCTAGCGAGATCGTGCTAGGGCGGATCATCGGTTTCGTGGCGATCGGGACTGCTTTGTTGATGATCATGGCGGCCCTGAGCTATGTGTTCGTGGTCCGCGGGTTGAATCACACGCATGAGGTGGCGCTGGCCGGCCTGGAGCCCGAGGCGGGGGCCAGCTTAACGAACGGCAAGACCGGGGCGGCCGGCCGATGGAAGGGCTCAACCGCCAAAGTGCAACAGCACCGGCATGAGGTTCGGGTCGACGCCTCGGGCACGGTCTGGGTGGAGTACGACCATGGGCACCGGCATCGCCTGTCGCTGGCGGGCAAGTGGCCGCCGCCCGCCGGAAGCCGTGTGGTAGTCGAGACGGGCCCACCGGAAGGTCTGCTCGTAGCCCGCGTGCCGGTCTACGGCAAGCTCCGGTTTCTCGACCGAAACGGGAAGCCTACTGATAAGGGAGTCAACATCGGCGAGGAGTGGAACTACCGCAGCTACATTGAAGGAGGAACGATGGCTACGGCAGTCTGGACTTTCGATAACGTCACAGAGCAAAGATTCCGCCGCAACGATTTCCCTCGCGGTCTCCCCGTGGAGATGACCATCAGTGTTTTCCGTTCGTACAAAGGCGATATCGACAACGGCATTCCGGGTACGCTACTGGTCCGTAATCCGCGGACCGGGTTGGAGGCCGAGATCCAGATCTTCCGTGCTAAGAAGTTGACCGGTGACGTGCACGAGATCCCCTGGAGATTTCGGATGCCCAATGGTGGGGAAAAGGATCTGCTGCGAGATTTCGTCGCCGATGGCAAGCTGGAGATCTTGTTGCGCTGCCTCGAGCCGGGTCAGTACTTTGGCGCGGCGGAACCTGATGTTTGGCTCCGTGCGTCGGATGCTTCATTCGCTTGGAATTTCTTCCAAGGCTATTTCGGCATCTGGTCGCAGATGGTGCTGGTAATCGGTTTCGGCGTAATGTTCAGCACATTGTTAAGCGGTCCGATTGCGATGCTGGCAACGCTGGGCACGGTGTCGATCGGCCTTTTCAGCGACTTTATCCATCAGTTGTCCGCGGGAAAAGCGCTCGGTGGTGGACCGGTGGAATCGATGATTCGGATCGTGCGTCAGGACAACCTCAGCACGGACTTGACGGGGGTCCAGGCGGTGGCCGCCCATGTGATCGACAAGGTTGTACAAAAAGGTCTGGCGGTAGTGGCGGCGGCGGTGCCCGACCTCGGGCGATTCGGCTACGCTGACTTTATCGCCGACGGCTTCAAAATCCCCGCCGACCTTATCGCTCGGCAGACCGCGATTATGTTGGGGTTCTTGTTGCCGCTATTGATCGTCGGATACATCCTTCTCCGCAACCGGGAGGTGGCGCAATGACGTATCGTCGCTCATTCGTTCGAAAAGTGATCTACGTGGCGGTGATAGCCGGGTTGTTGACGCCCATGTACTGGCTGGCACGCCCCGGCATCAGCGACGTGGCCGGCGAGGCGGGTGATCCGGGTGGCATGCTCGCGCAGTTGCGCGACCGCTACCAGTTGGGGCAGACGTCGCTGGGCGAGATCGACCCGGCTAGTGAAACGATCAAGTTGTCGGTACTGGGCATGCGCGGCATCGCCGCCAACATCCTTTGGACGAAGGCGGGAAAGTACCAGATAAAAAAAGATTGGGACAGTCTCTCCGCCACGCTGGAGCAAATCGCCAAGGTGCAGCCCAATTTCATCAGCGTATGGCGGTACCAGGCGTGGAATCTTTCGTACAATTGTTCTGCCGAATTCGACGACTATCATGAGCGCTATCGTTGGGTTGTCAAGGGAATCAACTACCTCAAGGAAGGAATCCAACACAACAGCCGAGAACCAAGCCTTCAATGGAACGTGGGCTGGGTATGCTCGAACAAGATCGGCAAAGCGGACGAGGTCAAACAATACCGGCGACTTTTCAAACAGGATAACGAGTTCCATGGCAGCACACCCATTGAGGAACGCGACAACTGGCGTGTCGGCCGGAAATGGTTCATCGAGGCCGAACAGTTGGTAGACCGCGATGGTGCGGTGTTTCGAGACACCACGCCGGTGGTCTATCGCTCCGATGCACCGTTATGCCTGATGTACTATGCCATCGCCAAAGAAGCTGATGGCGTGTTCGGCGATGTTGCGCGGCGCACCTGGCGCACCGCCGCCGAAGATTGGCGACGTTACGGCACCATCGATATTCCAACCTACGACGACAAGATCATCCGGCTGGTGGAAAAAGAACTCTATGACGAGCGGGTGAAACAATTGCAGTCTGAATTGGATGCGATCGAACCGCGGCTCCGCAAACGCCTGTACGAGGAGAAGCTCGCGCGCCTGACCGCTGTGCAGCGAAAGGCATTGGAAACTCCACCCGAACGACGTACTAAAGACCAACTCAGGTTAGCCACACAAGCTGAGGCATTGACGCAAGTAAGCCCCGCCGAGATGGCCCGGCAGATGCCCATCGACCGGCGCAAAAAAGCTCATGAGGTCATCGATCAGATCGAACAGGCGAAAATGATGACTGAGAGAATCGAGCGGAATCGTAGCGTGGTCGGTTGGTACTACTGGAAATCGCGGGCTGAATGGGAGCAGGAGGACGAAACGCTCTGTGCTCGCGCGGAGATCTATGCGGGCGACCAGGCTTTCGGCGACGCGCGGGTGGTACCGGCCCGCGAAGCGTACGACCGAGGACTGGCCGCATGGCGCAAGGTGCTCGACAGGCACCCGTTCCTCATCGGGTGGAGTCCCATTAGGAACGAGCTGATCAACGTCATTAATCGCTACAAAGTGATACTTGCTAAGCGTGAAGAGAAGCTTCCATCGGATTTCATCCTCGAAGATGTCGTCAAGCGCGACGATCTCATCAAGACGGCCGCCGAGCGCAAGTGACCTGGTGTGCGAGATCGCGAGAATAGTAACAAATGACAGCGGTTTGGATTGGTTGGGCTTCGATGGGACATTGACGAATTCACGGGTAGCGCCAGCGAGTGGCGTTGTATGCTCACAAACGCCGATACTTTCCAATCTGCACGCACACTTTCGCGGTCGTTTAGATTGATGCCGCCAGCATGGCTCGGAAATGCGAGATTCCACCAACCCATCAGGAGGCCAGAGGCAGTTTTAAGATTAAGCAACACCTTTTCTGTAAAAGGCGGTTTGGTTCAGGCGGCTATGCCGGCTTCCTCCCTACTACGGGGCGATCCGACTTCTCTCCTGGCATCGAGTCCGCGTCGTTGCCTCCTTGGACTCTACCACTGCGCGGACCAGGAGAGATCTCTTGGGGTAAGGGTGAACAACTTCCCGCCGCCTCCGTCCCCAACACCGTCCTGCCACGTCCAGGGTTCCGCTGACTTACTTCTTTAGTGTCAGCCACTTTGCCCGCAGTTGGGCGCCCCAATCAGTGTCCGCTTCGCGGTAGTATTCGACCGCCTTGTCGCGCTGTCCGGACGCCTCGTAGGCCCGTGCCAAATTGTACTTCGCACCGTGGGTCCAGAACCCGTTCGGCCAAGCTCCGAGCGTACGTTTCTGGAGGTAGTCGATGCTGTCGACATAGCTTTGCCGTTCGTAAGCGATCAGGCCAAGCCAATACGTGGCCGCCTGCTTGGCCCACAGCACCAGCGCCTTGTCCTCGGCTGCCTCCTCTCGCGATAGCGCCTCGAGTAGCAGTGGCGTCGCATCGGGGTGTTGTTTGCGTGCGGTTTCGAGGTATTGTTGCGTCCGGCGGCCCTCGTCTTCCCGCAAGTCATCATTCGAGGGGCGGGCATTCTGGTAGATCCGGGATGCGCCGTTTTCACCCGCCACCATCCCCTTCAAATGCAACACACGCGCCTTTTCCAACTCACCGCCCAGGACGCTCTCAAAGGGCAAGAGCCGGGAAAGGCGCTGTTGGCTCTCTTTCCGCTCAGTGCGAGAAGGAGACCGCAGAATCTTAAAGGGGTAGGGCCAGAGCTGGGTGTCGCTTATATGGGCCACCTGCTTCCACCGACGGGCATGGGATGAAGCGTCGATGGAGAACACTGCCCTCTGCTGGCTGACCGTGCGTGCCTCGACCAACTTCATCCGCAAGCTCAAGCTTTCCGGTGATGCCACGATCATCGCGGTAAGATTCTTGAGCTGTGTGGCCTTGAGGGGGTAAGGGTGGGAAATATCCACATCGAGTTGCCGCAAGACACGGTCGTTCCCGGCGGCTTCGTCCAGAGTGGCAGGACGGATATCCAGTCGCCCCAACCGGTCAAATGTAATACCATCCATGGATGGTACAGGCAAACCCAATGTGGGGTCAAACAGGAAACACCGGCCATTGGCCAGCACGCCCACCAACGGCGCCGGGAAAAGCACGGCAGCCTCAATACCTTGCTGCCGACATAGCAAGACGAAGACCCACGCCCGGTCTGTGGCTGTTCCCTGTCCAAAGAGCAACGTCTCCCATGGTGACTGCGGCAGGTTCCACACCGACCGCGATCGCTCCTGGTTCGCCGCAGACAGTTGGATGTTGCGTACGGTCCAGTCGAACAGATTGCGGGCACGGCTGAGTTCATCGACCGACGTACCTCGTACCCAGACCGAGACATCCCGCAACCAGACGGCTTCGCGCAGGACGAGCGCATCGTCGGGAGAAAATTGCAATACGCTCAACTCCTGCAACTGCCGCGGGGTAGACAGCGGCTTCGGAAGTGTCGCTAGGAGAGGATCCGGATTCCAGGCCGATGGCACAGCCTGGGACCCTATCCACTGGTTCAAGCGATCGACAATCTGCCGCAGCATCGCCTTGGATTGGAAACGCTCCAACTGATTGAGATTCTCAATGGCGTAATCGAAAAGCTCCTCACCCCAAGCATTTGCTTCCTCAACCGGCGATTCTTGGGCGGTCTCGGTTCGGGGCACGCTTGGTGTGCGGGAGCAACTCACCTCCAACAATGGGGCCAAACCAAGAAACATGCCCCACACCAGCCGCCAATGGGCCGAACTGTGCATGACCTGGCCCGAACATAGATCAGCCGTCTTGAACCGTCTTATGCAAACCCTTCCGTTTCGCAATGCGAGGCGGGTAGTTACTAGCGTATCACGGATCTTCTGTAGAATGAAAGCGAAGGACACTTCTTCTTACCTCGGCAAGAATCGGACTCGATGAAACTCTGATGATTACACATCCGATAAGACAAAGCAATCGCACGCAGCGCGAGTTGCACTGACTTAACCGCGTTCTAACTGCATGTTAACATTGTCTGCACTTTCCGAAAACATGCGGCCTACGGCCGCATAAGCCGAAACTGATCTTGCAATAAAAAAGGCTCTTCTGTCACGTTGCGTTTTCCAGGACGCGAATGACAGGAGAGCCAAGGATGGCGAAA
>Ga0302320_10025225_pt1 | contig 11571 bp, 11 predicted proteins | sample Bog_T0_3_FD_202130 | JGI IMG/M metagenome (GOLD analysis project Ga0302320, IMG submission 202130) | Peat permafrost microbial communities from Stordalen Mire near Abisko, Sweden - Bog_T0_3 | ecosystem: Environmental > Terrestrial > Soil > Wetlands > Peat | place: Sweden: Abisko, Stordalen Mire... | reverse complement strand
AGATAAAAATGTGTTGAAGATGTTTTGCAAGGAAAATTTGAAAGTCACTCTCCAAAGAATTAAGTTCTTGGGATTGAATCTTGTTTGTGTCATAAAAGTCAAAAGTAAAAACATAAGCTGTAAACAATTCCTTATCACATTTATCTATTGACTGAAGTCGTTTTAACATAATCTTCAAGATTTCTTCTGCTCGATTTGGATTTTTGAGTTTTCTCAAGAAGAAAGTAATTTGTCCCAGAAAAAACTTGAGGATTTGTTTAGGGTTTTGGTTCTGGTCTAGAGATTTATTGAAAAACTCTTCTGCTTGATCAAATTTCCTGGCTTTGGAATAAAGAACAGCTAAACCAAAAAACACTCTTCTGGTCCTTTTTTCCTTCTTTTTTTTATCAATAATATTTTCTTTTAGTAAAGTCTTCTTTTGGTCTAGAAATTCTAAACATTTTTTGTAAAAGTTTTCACACCATGTGATCTCCTTTTCATTTGGATCATGGTTTTCTTTATTATTTTCATTTTGTAAATTCTCAAAAATTTCATTGTCTTCTGCAAAAATATCTTTTTTGTCTTCTGCAAAAATATCATTTTTGTCTTCTGCAAAAATATCATTTTTGTCTTCTGCAAAAATATCATTTTTGTCTTCTGCAAAAATATCATTTTTGTCTAGAAAATCTTCAATTTTGCTTGCAAAAATTTCATTTTCCATTATATCATTATTCTCTTGTTGCTTTCCTTCGTTTTCATCATTGACTTCATCTTTTTCACTTTCTTCATTTTTAGAGTTTTCATTGTTTTCAGGTGCATCATCCTTAATTGATTTCTCAAGGGTTTTTGCACAAATTAAGGATTTCTTATAAGGGTCTAGTTCCCATCCTTTTTGTTCATCAAATTTTTGAAATAACTTGTATCTATGTGATTTTACGAGTGTATTTATAATTTTTGATTCTATTTCTTTATCTTCAATAGTAGCATCATTTAGAATGAATTCAATCAACCTCATATCATTTTTTTTCTTGAAGTGTTTGACAAAATCCCGCGCGAACCCAATAGGATCACTGTCATTTTCATCAATGAATTTGTTGAAATAATCTTCCTCCAAACAATTCAAATGTTCAGCGATCAAAGAGCCCAATTCATAATTAATATGCCCTGTTTTCATTTTGCGTTTTTCAAAGACCAATAAAGCTTTTTGGTAATACGCAACATTGTTTCCATAAGCATTTAAGATGCATTTCCAATAATATCCATAGGCTCGTTCAAGACTTTCATCTTCATAATTCTCAAAAATATTATCAATTTGTCGTTGTTGACGAAGAAAATGTCCACGAAATTCCCAAATGTATTCGATCTTCTTATTCAAATTAACCAATATATTTTTAGCTTTTCTAAGATACTGGTCTCTCTTCTGCTTATCTTTGATTGCCATTTTGTAAAATAACCCCAAATTATTATAAACAACTGCTGTTTCATAATGATCGGTTCCTAAATGTTTCTCTCTTATTTCCATAGCCTTTAATAAATACTCCTCAGCAAGTTGGTAATTCTTCTTGACATTTGTATAAAATACACCTAAATTATGATAGACTTGAGCAGTCTCCAAGGCATCCTTCCCGACAATCCTCTCTTTGATTTTCATCGCTCTTAAAAAATAACTTTCTGCAAGATTAGGGTTCTTTTTGCTATTCTCAAAGAAAACTGCCGCATTGTTCAAACTCTTTGATAAACTGAGTTCTGCTTTGGAATCTTCCTGCAGTAACTTCTCCTCAATTACCATTGACTTGTAGAAGTATTCCTCAGCTTTTTTTGACTCATTCTTCACACTTTGAAAGAACACTCCCATTGCATTATAACACCTTGCGAGCTCAGAATCACCTTGTTTATAACAATTTTCAAACAAGCGAACAGCCTCTACATAAAATTTCTCTGCTTTTGTGTAGTTTTTCTCATATTTTTCAGCCCAAGCAGCTGAATAAAGTTTTAGTTTAGCCTCTATCTTTTTTTGTTTTTGGTTGTCTTTCTCATCTGCAATATGTTTCTCAAAAGCATTGTGAGCAAGTTGAAGGTAGTCTTCTGCTCGAGTAAGGTAACCAATTTCAGCGTATTTCTCACTATTAAGAAGGTTTTCTGTTATAATTTGTTCAACTGTTTTGTTTTTCATTTTGTTTTCTTTATACATTAGAATATATTGGCTCTCATCTTGAGGAGGCTGTGCTTCAAGAACCATTATCTCATTTATTTTTTTTGATATTTCATCTAGACTACTTCTCTTTTCTGGTCTGATTTTCAACATCTTAAAAAGAATTTGGTCAAGTGTGTTGGGAAGCTTCAAAAACTGGAGAGAATTTTCAAGCAATGCTTCCAAATAATCCTCAAATTCCTCTAAAGGATGAAATTTGTTTGTGTCTTCTTCTTTTTTCTCTTTAAACTTGAACTTCTCTCTGATTTTTTCCTGGTTGGTGTCATTAAAATTTTTGAACAAATCTTTAGAAATTTTGGTGATCAGACCAAGTTTTAAATTCTCGTTGTGTTGATGCTCTCTCCAAATCTGACTGACTTTTTCGGCATAGTCTCTTTGATTTTTAGCTTTGATGAGATCCAGAAACACGCACCCCAAAGAATAAACGTCAGCTTTGTACGGATCATATTGGTCTTTTAAATAAGTTCCCTCATTTATAAGAGTTACTTCAGGAGCCGCATATCTGGGGCTACATCCAATCACTGTGTCACAATCTATCAGATCGTTTTGACTAAGTGATTGGTGTCCTATTCCGAAATCAGCAACTTTATAAAGAAAATTATTATTTCCTTCTGATGTCACAAGTATCACGTTCTCTGATTTGATATCTCGATTTGATATCCCGTGTTTCTTCAAAAATAGAAGGTCATTCACTAAAGATTTCAAAATGAAAAGGGCCTCTTTGATTCCATATTCAGGTCTAAATTTCAACAGTTCTCGTAAATTTATATCTCCAGACTCCATTATTATGACAAAATTCCCATTGCTCTTATCTTGGAAAAGTCCACGGTATTTAATAAATCGATTCCCTTGATTGATTTGCTCTATTTTGGTCAGGAGTTTGTCCTCGCTTAGGATAGTTTTAAGATCAACATTATTTTTTTTTGGAAAGTGTTTGATAGCCAAAAGGGAACTTGTGCTCGGATCAAACGCTCTAAAGACAGTTCCAAAACCACCTTTACCTAATAATTCTAATTGCTTATAAAATTGCATGTCTATTATTGGAATATCCTCATTGGCGTTTGCGGATTTTTCTATTGGGTGTTTAACATCTAACCAAAAAAAATAATAAATCATAAGGGTTTTATAAATCAAAAAGGATGAACCTGGGATTCTAGGGGATACCGGAGAATCTTCAGTGTGTTTAATTTCACTTTTCTTTTTCGAACAAATGGCTCCTCCCATAGCAAAATAATGAAAATTAATAAAATTTAAAAATAAAACTGGAATATTGATGCATTTTTCATGTCAAAAATGTTTTATTGTAAATTTTATTTATATATTTTGATTAGTTTTTGAGTTAATTATTTTCTAATAAATTATTAAATTTTTTTTAAAAATGAATTTGAAATAAAATAAAAAATGAGAGAAAAAAAAAATAAAAATGAAAAATGAAAAATATAATTTAAATAAGGTTTTTGAAAAGAAAAAAATTATTTAAAACTTTCAAAATATATATTATCAATTGTTTTTGTTTGCTAATATCATTCCATCTAAAATTGCAATTTTTTGCTTGAGATCAACAATAGAGCCAGCATTTATTTTAGCGTTTTTGACAATCTAAATAATTCCTTTTTGTTTTTTAATTATTTTTAATATACTTCTTCTTCTAAAATTTCTGCTTTATTTTCTGCTGATTCGATTTCAAAGGTCAGCCAATTTTTCGCCAATTTCCATTTTTCATTAACTGCTTCTTTATCGCTTATTCTATTCCGAACATCTGCTTTAATTTCAAGTTCTTCCATCCTTTTTGTTTAATTAATTATAATTGAATTTTTCATTATTTACTCTGTTGTCAATTCCTCAAATTCTTGCAAAAGTTTTTCAGCCTTCTCTCTATAAGCTTTAATCTTTAAACGCATTTTTTTGTTTGCATTTATTTCGTTATATTAAATAATACCTCTGATTTGTCTTCTCTTATGAACTCATTCTTCTTCATTGTTAAATAGTCCTTCATGGGAAGTTGTCCATCATTAATTTCTATGAGTCCAATGACCTATATTTTTTGAAAAAAATTGTTCAAACTTTATATACTTGTTTTTGTTTCTCTTCCAATATTTTTTTTTCATGCTTCAGTTTTTGTAATTCACTGTCGATTTCTCGAAAACCTTATTCTTGAAATTACAAATGAATAATTAATATCCAAAACTCATTTTATCCATCTTTGTCAGATTCTTTTGCAATGTGCCTTGTAAACTTTTGATTAAATTTTCTTGGGAGTTTATTAAATCTTTTAAAGAATTTAAATTAGGCATCATGTCCTCGCATCTTTTTATCAAAAAAACCTGAAAAACATTTATTTTTTTTTTATTTTTAATTTAGACTTGCTCGTCAAATGCAGATTGCGTTTGTTTCAAATCTTTTTCGAATTCTGAAGGAAAAATTTTAAAATTATTAATTTTTTCTCCTTATGTACTTGTTTTCAAGGCTATTTTATGCTCCATTTGAAAGTATTGTTCGGAGTACTCATTATAAATTGATCTTTCGAATTCCAATTGATTATATAAAATTGCTTTTGTAGATATTTTAATGTATTATGGTAAATTCACCTAATTTTTGTCGAAGAATATCAATTCCATGATCCGAATTTTTCAATAAATCAATATGAATATGCAATTCTTTAACATTGTCGTATTTTTGTAATCCTGTGGTCATTTTTTTATTTTCGTCCTAAATATGGATTTTAAATTTTATAATCTCATGTTTTTTTACTTCCAACTCATTTTTTTGATTTTTTAAATGTCCCAAATCAAACCAGACACTTTTATAAGCTCCCCTCAAATGATCAAGTTTTTTGGATGTTTTATCCAATTTTACTTGTTTTTCCATTAGTTTTTCTTCAACTTTTTTTAATTTCTTTCGAGCATTAAATTTTTCATCGAAAAATGAAAAATTTACATCTTGAATCTTTTCATCATCTTTTTCAAATGGATCATAGTAAATTTTTTCAACAATTCGTATGTCTTCTTCAATCTGAAAATACTTTATTTTATTACATTGTTTAAAAATAAACCTTGGTTTCAAAATTATTAGCTTTAAAATGGAGCTTGATTTTGACTCTCCCCTTTTCAAATTTTTTACTGCCATCCATTAGAATCATTTCTTGATCGATTTCTTTTTCTTCTCTCAACAAAGTAATAATTCTTTGGGTAAAAGTTAGCACGCCAGTGCATATTAATTTAGATTTCATCTAGAAATTTTTTGAATACATACATTTTATATTCAATAATAGATTTGTACTAATAACTCTTCAACCTCCGGAGGATCTACCAAAAGAGACGACATGAAGCAACCAATTTTGAAAGTTAATCGACTTCCTAAAAAAAAATAATCGTCAATATTTTTTTATTTATATTTCAAAAGCAAAACCCATTGAAAGACTTGGAAATAGGAAAAGATTTTTCTTGAACTCAGGGTAAAAGGAAGCAGGAATTATTTCTGTTCTAAATTTAGTAGTTTTTAGGATTTTGTCTGGAAATTGCAATTCATCCATTTGGATCATCAGGAAATAATTGCCTTAATAAAAAAAATGGTAAGATATTTTGTAAAGAAATTTGGCATTGAAGAAAACTTAATTGCTAATCATACTTTTGTCCCGCATTGAAGTATTAAGGATTTCAACTTTGAGGTCCATCATAAAAACGAAGTTATTTTTTTTTTAGCTATTTGTTCTATATTTTTTAAAACCAATTTTATTAGTATCTCCAATTAAAAATAAGAAATTTCTTAATATGAAACATGAGCAATTTGGTTTATTGCACTTAGCTTTGGAAAGTCTAAGAAACGTTTTTTAATTTATAGATAATTTTTATTTTTTTATTTGTGCCACTTATAACAAAAATTTAATTCTGTGTCTTATTATATGATTTTTTGCTCAAAACTAAACAAAAGAGTATATAATTTCTTTAGAATGATTAATTATTATAATTTTGAGAGAATATATCAAAAGTTTTTTTACTCATCAGATAAGCAGACATGGAAAATGGGCTTTCAAATTTTCTGTCTTTTCCCCCCAATTCGCTCCAAAAGGAATTGAGTATAATCTCAGAAAAAAGCTCTTTAGAAGCATCTCTTGAATCCACGAGATTTAAAAAATTTCTTGATTATGTAAAGGAAAGTCATCCAAAAATTGAGCCTCAAGATAATCACAAAATCAGGTCTGGAATAAAATTGAAAATTCCCCCATTGACTAAAATCGAAGACTTGAAAAATTTATACCAAAAATCATTTTTATTGAAAAAAACATTGTAAAAATCATTTTTACTTTCAAGTTTAATTTACTCTTTTACCTATTAGAAGAATTAAAAGAAAGAGGCTTGCCGGTAAAAAAGAAAAATGGAAAATGGATCAAATTATAGTATTTGTCTGGGTAGTTTCCGAATATTCATATATTCAGCAAATATCAATAGAAAAATTTGTAAAAACATTCAATAAAAATTTTTTTTTCTTAATATATTTAATACTAGACTGAAGAAGATTGGAAATATATCGCTTCATTGTTTCCTTTGGAATTTTCTGCTGAGAAGTGTAGGTATAAATGGAATTCAATGCAAAAATGCTCATATCAAAAAGAAGATTGGACCTCAGAAGAAGACCAGGTTCTCAAAGGATTAGTGAGGTATTAAAAAAAATTTTTTTATAAAAAAAAGAATTGATAAAAAAAAAAGGAAGAATGAAATGTTCTTCAAAAATCGTAAAAGTTACAAATGGACAAAGATCGCTCAGGAATTAAATGACATAAAGCAGTCAAATAATAATTTGAGGCTAGGAAAACATTGTCGCGAACGATGGTTGAATCATTTGGATCCGAAAATTAACAGGTTTTCATATTTTTGAGATTATTATAAAATGTAATTAAAAGAGAAGATTGGAGTTTTGAAGAGGATTTGTTTTTGTTGGAAAGCATTCGAGAGATAGGTAAAAAATGGGCTTTAATTTCGACATGGATTGAAGGAAGAAACGAAAACGCAGTAAAAAATCGGTTTACTTCTCTCGTAAGAACTCTAGGCAGATTGAAAACGAATCTAAATACAGAAAACATGAATGATGTGATACAATGTTTCAAGGAAAAAAATGCTGAGATTGGATCTCCCATTAAAAAGCAAAAACTGATAAAAAACAACGAAGTTTCGTTTGAAAAGGAAAAAAAATCAACTCTTATTTTTATAAAGAAATCTGAAGAAAGTTATCATATTCCTCTGGATTTAGCAACCCCCACCCTTCATGATAAAAAGGAAAATATGGGTCAGGATTCCCCCAGAAAGACCATTAAATTTTATGATGAGGTGTTTGCAGCAAATTGTTCCCCGATCTTTCCAGATAAACAACAATTATATATTTCGAACGACGATTTCCCTATGATTATGAGTGATAAAAAGATAAAAAATAACGATATGGGGTCCCCGTCAAGAAGAATTACATTTGCAGATGAATTTAAGGAAAAGACTCCAAATAACTTTCAAACTCTAACTCTGGAAACGAACAATATAAAATCGGATAGCATATCAATCGAAGAATCCCCCTTTATAATTGAAAAAAAGGAAAAAACTTTGAAGTTGGATATTACTCAGAAGTTCAAAGCTCATAAAAGTAATGATATCCTCAGTTTTAAAAGGGAATCTTCAGCAAATTTTCAAAGAAGAAATGACAAAAAAAGTTCTTGGTTCTCAACACAAGATTCACCTTTGATTTTTGATAAAAGTTCAGGCAAAGCCTTGCTTTATGATATAGCTCTTTATTGTTTACCAAATGTTTATTCCAAGAAATATTCTCCTGATGATGACCTCTTTAAGATTTCCGATGAGAAAAAAAGAGAAATATATAAGATGATGATTCACGAAAACCTCTCCCCAGAAGAATTTGATGATCTCTCGCAAAAAATCAGTTCTATGTCCTTAAGTGATCAAATGCTTTTGGAAACAAATAAGATTTTGACTGAAATTTCCTCAAAACTATCCGAGAAAGGGAAATTTTTTGATTCCATCGCTGGATCTGATTACATTGAAAAATCAGAAGGAAAAGAATCTGAAGAAAAAAAGGAACAAATTTTAGTATCAAAAGTTATAAATAATGATGATGGCAGTCAAATAGACTTTGAAGATCCTTTGAACAGACACCTTCTGCGATGTAGAACACAAAATGAGTTTTGTTTAAATTATATTTATCCGATTGAAGAGAAAAATGAAGATGTCAAATTATCACCCAATCTCGAACCAACCAGGAAAAAAAAATCCGCAACTGTGATTCAACAAGCGCTCGTTTTACATTCGGAGTTATAAGGAGTATTCATTATAGTTTGCGTTGAAGCTTGCATATGCATTATGTTAAAAGCTTATCCAAGCAATTAAATTAATAATAAAATAATAAGAATTCAGCAAATTTGCATTTCTATAATTAAAAGTCTTAATATAAAACTATTTTTGTTATAATTTTGTACAAAGACAGAACATAAAATTACTTCTAATTTAAAACATTTCTAAAAGCATATCTAAACAAAATAAATGAATACAACACCAAATCAATGGTCTTTGCCTAACCCGAAGGACCTCGCTTCAATTTCGGAAATTCCTACCATTTTTGAATCTCTTCCTGAAGGAAAAACATTCTTAAATTTCCTTACATTAATAACGCGTCATCATCCATTGATAAAGGTAGAGGACACCAAAGAAACCAGAGGCTCATTAAAAATAACGATCCCACCTTTGAAAAATCTCGATGAGTTCAAAAGTTTATATGAGAATTCTTTTCTTAAAAGCAACAACATGTATTAAAATTGGATTTTTAATTTTCAGTGGTTTTTTTTCTAGGAAGAAAAACAAAAGTAATTACAAAAAGAAAAATGAAAAATGGAAGCATGAAGAAATCGTTTTATTGGTTTGGTCCGTAAGCGAATATTCCTATATTCATAATTTAAGAGTCGAATCTTTTGTAATTCTTTAATTAAAAATAATATTTGACATGGTTATATTAGACGGATCATGATTGGAAATTTGTAGCATCCTTGTTCCCTGAAGGGAATCCAATTAAATGTAAATATAAATGGCAGACGATTCAAAAGTCCTCTTCGCAAAAAGGGGAATGGACTTCAGAAGAAGATATCACTTTGCATAAATTGGTTAAGTATAACCTTTATTTTTCGTGTTTAATTTTTTCATAAGTAAACTTGAAAAAAATTTTCAAAAACGCAGAGTTTTTAAATGGGCCAAGATTGCGAATCAACTAAACTCTTTGAAAAAAAAAACCACTAGCTTGAGATTGGGAAAACATTGTAGGGAAAGGTGGTTGAACCATCTTGATCCCACTATATCCAAGTTAATTTTTGTTCATTTCCATCATTTTAATTCCAAGACAAAAAACATATAATGTTAATTTAATTTTAAAGAAAAGCTTGGACATATGAAGAGGATATGTTTCTACTTGAAAATATTAAACAATTGGGCAAAAAATGGGCAGACATTTCCAAAAAAATGCCTGGCCGAAATGAAAACTATGTAAAAAACAGATTTACCTCCCTTTTTAGAAGTGTCAAGAATACCAAAGAAAACGGCAAAAAAATAAATCCAAATAATATTGAAGCCGTAGTTGAGGCGATAAAAAAAACCTTATCAGAAGCCACTTATACTGAAAAAAAAATTAAAAATGAAAATCTTGATGAAAAACCTATTAATTTAGTGATTTATCCCTCTCAAAAGGATCCAATAGATGAAAATAAAGAAATTTCGGTTGAATCTGGTTATGAGAAAATCACTTTTTTCGAATCTTTGCGGAGAAAAAGCAACGATCTAGCATCTAAAGTGAAATTCGAATATATAAAAAAAAACCCTCATGCTGACAATATCAGTTCTATGGTTTCTCCACTTCAACTTACTAACAACACCAGAAGGAAATCATCAGATTTATCATCCAGCAAATATCCTACACATATGAGCAACTCATCTCAATGGGAAACCAATAATTTTATGTCACCAAAATTAAAGCCCAGATATGAAATATTCACCCAAAATTTTCCTGATTCTCAATCATCAAAAATTAAATTGGAAGAATATGGAACTCATTTCAATAGAGAAGAAAATGAAAATCTGGATGAAAACATTCAACTTTTCCATAAACCGAAGCTGGCTATTTTCACCAAAAACACAATTCTTCAAAACCAACCAAATTTTGAATCTAAATCTTTAAGATCTGATGATCCATTTAGCAATTTCGACACCTTGGTCAACACCTTGAAAGCTGATAACCCTAACCCTACTTTCAAGAAAGAAGTCAATTCCTTCAAAAGATCTGAAATCTTGGTCAACCGAGCCTCTGATTCTCATGAGGATTATCTGTTACAAATGCACATTGCGAGTTCTCCATGGTTAATGGAAAATAACAAAGAAATCACTCCTTCGGTAAAATCTAATTCTCCCCCTTTAAAGAAAGAAGGGGAGTCTCCTATCATCACTGAAAACAAGACATATATTTACGATCTTTCGAACTTTATTTTACCAAATATCTATAAAAAATATCAAAATGAAGAAGAGGAAAGCATTTCAACACCATTGGATCCAGAAAAACAGCTCGAACGAGAAAAACAATTAAAAATGCTAATGCAAGACAATTTGGATGATATTTCCCAAAAGCTGAGCTCTTTATCTATAAGTGATCAACTCATAATAGAAGCAAACAAAATCCTCAGCATTAGCGGAATGTCTCCTCTTGCGTTTTCTGAAAGATTTTCAGAAAAAATTGAAACAAGCTTTTTCCATAACTCCAACTCTCATTCAGGGTCACATCACACCGAGAAATCAATTATCATAATCAATACTTCTAGCAGAGAAGATGATGAAAAGAAATCGCATCATTCACAAAAATCAAAGTTTTATATAAGAAAAATGAATGAAATTGATAGTAGCAGCCTGTTAGACCATAATCAAGATCATGTTATTTTCACCAGAAATGGTCAAAGATGCAAAACCCATTTGATTCAAAAAAAAAATACCAATTGTCAAATTAAAAATGATGATTCATCGAACAATAGTGAAACTTTGGATAAAGGATGTGAAGAGAAAAAAGAATTAAGCGATCAGGGAGCTAAAATGTCAGTTTTTAATGTACCCCCAAGAAAAGGCAAAAAATCAACCACCGTGATATTAATGACAAAAGAAAAGGATTCTTCTTTTTTATGAAGCTGATAGAAAATTGGGAATATTGATAAATATTGGAAAGGAAATTTGGTTGTATAAACTTCTTATTAATATAAAATGTCATTTTGTTGATAACAAATAAAAATAAATTTCTTATTCAAATTTTAGAACAAAAAAATATTCTTTTGTCATATTAAAATTTTTAAAAAAAATCAA